>SXGR01450129.1_pt1 | contig 44841 bp, 44 predicted proteins | sample 3174711 | NCBI WGS metagenome assembly SXGR01 (sample SAMN11356860, study PRJNA531348) | freshwater metagenome | isolation source: freshwater sample F1-60 | place: China: Fuxian Lake, Yuxi | collected 2017-12-25
GACGGTGATCGCCGGATCCTGCACATCCATGTAATTGGACGTCGCCTCGAAGTTCGACAGCGGCGTGGCGAGCGCCGTCGACACCGGCATGACCTTGGTGCCTTGGTAGATCAAGCCCTTGTCCCAGAGTTGTCTGACAACCCACCACACGGACTCCATGTACCAGGGGTCCATGGTCTTGTAGTCGTTGTCGAAATCCACCCAACGGCCGAGGCGCGTGATCGTCGTCCGCCATTCACTGACGTACCGCTGCACGATGGAGCGACACTGCTGGTTGTAGCCCGCGATGCCGAGTTCTTCGAGGGCTTGTTGCGCCGACATATTGAGCTTTTTGTCGATCTCATGTTCGATCGGCAGGCCATGGCAATCCCAGCCGAAGCGCCGCATGACATGCATGCCCTGCATGGTCCAGTAACGCGGCACGATGTCCTTGATAGTGCTGGCGACAATGTGGCCGTGATGCGGCAACCCGGTCGCAAACGGCGGACCGTCATAGAAGATGTAGGGTTTGCCGTCCTTCGTAATCTCCAGGGACTTCTCGAAAATCGACTCACGCGACCAGAAATCGAGCATCTCGTGTTCGGCATTGACGAAGGAAAAAGTCGGGCTGGGTGTCGGCGTGGCCATGATGTTCAGGGCGCTGGTGGAAAGGCCGGGCATTTTAGGGAATCCACGCTCAAAGCGCTCCTTCCATCAACGCACGATTCTCGGGTCCACATGCGTTGACCGGACAATTCGGGCATATTCCTTCGATCTTCCGTTTCTTAAGACTAGCTCCGTTCACCCGGAATCCATCAGCGAGGTCATCCATGCAATTCGGCGCAGTTCTTCCCCACAACGAAATTGGTACCGATCCCGGCGCCATGAAGGCCTATGTTCAAGGCCTCGAAGCCCTGGGTGTCACCCATCTCCTGATTTACGACCACGTGCTTGGCGTCGATCCGAACCGTCCCGGTGGGTTCAAAGGTGTGTACGACAAAGACACCGCGTTTCATGAGCCACTGACGACTTTTGCCTTTATCGCTGCGGTCACCAGCAAGATTGAGCTGGTCACTACGATCCTGATCCTGCCGCAACGTCAGGCCACTCTGGTTGCCAAACAGGCTGCTGAAGTTGCGATCCTTTCCAACAACCGCTTTCGTATGGGCGTTGGCATTGGCTGGAACGAGGTTGAATACGAAGCTCTCGGAGTGCCATTCAAACAACGAGGTGCACGGCTGGGTGAACAAGTCGATTTGATGCGCGCACTGTGGCGCGAAGACAGCCTGACCTTCAACGGCAAAATGCATACCGTGAGCTACGCCAGCATCAATCCACGTCCGTCGAAACTCATACCGGTCTGGTTTGGTGGTTCGGCTCCTGCCGCTCTCGAACGTTGCGCTCAAGTCGGTGATGGTTGGATGCCGCTGATGGGACCATCAGACAAAGCTGCCGCATGTATCGCCCAGATGAAATCGTTGCGCGAAGCGACAGGAAAGTCGTTCCACGGGTTCGGCATTCAGGGTCAGGCACAGTATGCCGGTGGTTCACCAGAACGATGGGTGGCACACGCGTCCAAATGGAAAGACCTCGGCGCGACCCACATAGCGGTCGCGACCCACAACGCTGGGCCATGTAACGTCGATGGTCACTTGGTGCGGGTTAAGGAGTACTTCAGCGCGGTAAGTGCACTCGCCTAAGCCCGCGCAAGCCTTGTTCTCAGCCGACCTTTTTTGAGGCGAATTGCGGCGAAAGAGGTCGGCCGCTGTTGCACGTGTCGTAGATGAACTGACAAACCACTGCACGAGACTGGCGACCTGGACACATCGGCGCAAGCGCACCGCTCAGCAGGTGCGCTTCCTGGTCAGCTTCGGCGTGGGACATGTAAGGCCCGAGCTCAATACCTTCACGCGTACTGAAAAACCATCGACCATTCATCGCGAACACACGGTCTGAGCGGAACCATGCCCTTGAGCGTTCGTAGCGACGACACGCGTACATGAGAATCACTTCCAGTTACTACGACTGTAAGTTTCCGCGCCCCCAATTACATGGTCTGTAAGGCCGATGTAGAGCTTTGTGTGCCGAACTTATAATCCAACAATCGGCTTCATCGCATCGATGCGTCGACGCAGGCTGTCCGCATTACCCGCCATCAACGCCACCACAAGCTGATCGATCCCACAGTCGCGATACGCGGCGACGGTGTCTGCGTTCACCGGCTTGCTGTTTGGACCAATGGCGATGTGCAGTTCGCTGCGACTCCGGCCTTCGGCATTAAGGAGTTCATCCAGACGCGCGAGTTTCTGCCGAAGACCTGCGGGGTCGAGGTTAAATCCGTACCAGCCGTTGCCGTGTGAAGCGACGCGCTTCAGTGCAGGTTCGCTTTCTCCGCCAAAAATCACTCTCGGACCACCTGCCTGAACGGGCTTCGGATTGAAGTGGCAGCGCTGGATATTCACGGTCTCACCCTGGTAACTCGGCTCTTCCTGCGTCCACAAAGCACGCATGGCTTCGATGTACTCCGTGCAGCGTTTCGCTCGAGCCTCAAAGGACATACCAAGCGCTGTGAATTCTTCAGCCAGCCAGCCGATGCCGACGCCAAAGTCGAAGCGACCTCCCGATAGATAATCGAGGTCAGCCACAAGCCTCGCGGTATAAACAGGTTGTCTTTGCGGAACGAGACAGATGCCGGTCGCGAGACGAATTCGCGACGTGTTCGCCGCAACAAAGGTCAGTGCAGTGAACGGATCAAGAATGCCCTCGGGTTCGCCAGGGATTCGACCAGTCGAGGAATACGGATAGGTCGAGCTGTATTCCGGAAAAAACAGCACATGCTCCGGTACCCACAGCGCGTGAAATCCGGCTTCTTCGACGATGCGCCCAGCTTCGGCGATATAGGACGGTGGTGTGCGATGGTTGAATGCGAGCGTCGCGCCAATCTTCATGATATCCCCTTCGTCGACCGAACCGGTATTGAACCCAGGTATCATGCGCGGCGGCGAGTCGCGGGGGAAGTTCGTTCACATGCAGGCCAACAGGGCGGCCTTTGCCCACTATCTAATCAGCTCCAGTCTGTGGATGGCGGGCATGAGCCTCTATGGCTTTCTGTTCACCTGGCTGCTCGTCGGGGTTCTTGATCGCCCTGCGGATGAAGCGGGTATGGCGCGCTTCATCGCTGAAATGCCTCCGCTCGCGTTGCTTCTCCTGGGCGGCGTGCTCGGTGATCGCATGAATGGCCGCACGTACCTCATCGTCATGCACATCGCCATGGTGATTCCACCGTTGATCATCGCTGCGGTGTACACCAACGATTCGCTGAACTACATCTGGGTCGTTCTGTTTGGCGTACTCACAGCGAGCATTCAATCGTTATCCGATCCTGCTCGACAAGCGGCCCTAAGTCGCGTTTCCCACCTCGACATCCAGCGTTCCATCACCCTGATGACCATCGTCACTACGGGTGTAGGCATGTTTGGTTTTTATCTCGGTGGACACCTTGAAGAGTTTGGTCTCGCCGAAGTACTGATGATTCAGGCGGCGATGTTCCTGGTAGGCGCCCTCTTCGTGCGTGGTCTGCCAGATCTTCCCGCGCCGACATCGAAGCGACCATCTCTAGCGGAAGGTCTGCGTGCTGCCTGGTCAACAAGTCTCGCGCGAAATCTGATTGGCCTTAACTTCCTATCCAGTCTCTTCAACGCAGGCGCCTACATCATCGCCATCCCTTACATCGTCAAAGAAGTCTATGGCGGAGACGCCGCCTTGTTGGCGTCGATCATGATCGTCTTCACCTGTGGCAGCGTTGGCTCCAATATCCTGCTGTGGTTCTGGATGCCCCTTAAACAGCCGGGTCGGCTGTTTCTCCACATGCAGCTTTCCCGAATTGTGATTCTCGGCGCACTGTTTTTTGGACCACCCCTCTGGCTCTTCTACATATTGCTGTTTTGCTGGGGTCTCAACATGGGCATCACCACCACGATGGTGCGTTCAACCGTTCAGGAAATCGCACCCGTGAATTTCCGCGCGCAAATCCTCTCGGTGCTGCTGCTGAGTTTCATGGTGTCTTCACCACTGTCGAGTTACGTGCTCGGGCACGTCATTCAGGCATTCGACCCGTTGGCCGCTTTGTTACCAGGTGTGGTGATTTCGGTTTTGATATTCTGGCTAGGTATCCGCTACAGCGGGTTGTGGACCTGGAAGTCTCCCGCGGTCTCCCCTCAGGATGTGGTGGAGAACGCAGCAGTTAGATAGTCGGCGACGAGCTTCGGCGCTTGCATCGGGATGAAGTGCGTGAGTTCGGGCAGATAAACGTCACGCCCTCGCGGAAAGGCATTTGCAAGATCAGGCCATGTGGGTGACGCGGAAAAATCCATCGGTGTCCCCGGTTCCGGCACCTTCGAAAAGTCGCGCTCCTTCGCACGCAGAACCGTGACGGGCAGTTGAACTTTCGCAATACGGTCGTGCACGTCCGTCGAGGTATTGGCCATGTAGATAGAAGCCTCTACCTGTGGAGGGCAGGCGAGTGTCCAGGTGCCATCGTTCTGCAGTACCACCCCATAGCGGCAATAATCTTCAAGCACTCTTTTTTGCCACAAGGAATACGGATGTCGTGATTCAAACCGGGCGTACATTTCTTCCCATCCGGTCCAGGTAGCACGACGTCTTGAAACAGGGTGATCTTCCAAGCGCTGCACGCTGTGTTGCCCTCGCATGGCATATTGCTCCGGCGACATGATCACCGGGTCGATGAGGAAGAGCTGCTGAAACGCTTGCGGAATTCGATGCGCGACCTGTACGAGGCAGTGTCCGCCCATGGAGTGTCCGGCACTAACAAGGTTTTTAAGGCCGAGCGAAGTCACCAACTCTGCGATGTCTTCTGCAAACGCGGACCAGATGTAAGGCGGTTTCTTTTCACTTCGTCCGTGCCCACGCAAATCCACCGCAACCACACGAACATCGTCTGGCATTAGTTCAATCACCCGATCCCAACAACGTGCATGAAATCCTGTGGCGTGCAGCAGCAGAATCTGTCGACTGGCATCCGTAGATCCTCGTTCAAAATAACAAAGCTCAACGTCCTTGCCCGTGAAGCGTCGTTCGATTAACTGCATGCTGATTCCGGGTTTCTCTGTTCGCCAAAAGCCGGGCATGATACCGCCAACTAGACAGGGTGTGGAGCCAGACTACCGGTACTTTCCTCCGTCGCATTCCTGGAGCATTCACCCTATCCTGCGCTGAACACTGTTGCTCCGAGGATCCTCATGAGCTTCAAACATGTGCTCTACGAAAAATCAGGCCGCATCGCCACGTTGACACTCAACCGGCCCGAACGACTCAACGCCATCTGCGCCGGCATGCCCGGTGAGATCGCAAGCGCCGTTGCCCTCGCCAATGAAGACCCCGACGTGCATGTGCTTGTCGTGACCGGCTCGGGCAGAGCCTTTTGTGCAGGTTATGACCTCGTACTTTCCGCGGAAAAACAGACGCGCGGTGAAGCCGGACCTGCCATGGATCCACAAGGTCGTCCCTGGGACCCGATGGCGGACTACCACATGATGAACGGCAATACGCAGGACTTCATGAGTCTGTGGCGTTGCTACAAACCCACCATCGCCAAGGTGCAGGGTTATGCAGTTGCGGGCGGATCCGACATCGCGTTGTGTTGTGATCTCGTAGTGATGGCAGACGATGCGAAGATCGGTTATCCACCGGCACGCGTCTGGGGTTGCCCGACGACCGCATGGTGGGTGTATCGACTCGGCGCGGAAAAAGCCAAGCGTATGTTGTTCACTGGCGACCTCATTACGGGGAAAGAGGCCGCAGGTATGGGACTCGTGCTCGAATCGGTGCCATACACTGAATTAGATGCCCGAGTCGACCGACTCGCCAAGCGTATGCAAGGGGTGCCACGCAACCAGCTCATGATGCAAAAACTCATGATTAACCAGGCCCTCGACAACATGGGGCTCTCATCGACGCAGATGATCGCCACGTTGTTTGATGGCATTACACGACATTCACCGGAAGGCATCTGGTTCAAAAAGCGGTCGGAGGCTCATGGTTTCAAAGACGCCATTAGCATTCGCGATTCCGGCGAGACCATCGCACCTGGCGTCAGCCGCATTCCCAAACGATTTGAATAAGCTGACGTTCATGTTGTTGATCACGCACCCAGAGTGTCTCGAACATCAAATGCAGCCGGGTCATATGGAGCGGCCAGAACGGCTTGCGCACCTCCTCAGCCACTTCGAAACCACAGGCTTACTGCAATCGCTGACCGTTCAAGTTGCACCGTTGGTAAATCGTGATCTCGTCAAACGAATCCACACACCGACCTACGTCGACGGTTTGTCCAAGGCCAGTCCAGTGACCGGACTTGTCAGGGTCGACCCGGATACGGCGATGTGTGCACGTTCACTCAATGCAGCTGATCGCGCGGTCGGTGCGGTAGTCGAGGCGACTCGCCAGGTGATGTCTGGCCAACACGATCGGGCGTTCTGCGCGATACGACCACCCGGTCACCATGCTGAAACCGCTGCGGCAATGGGGTTCTGTTTCTACAACAGCGTGTGTGTTGCCGCCCGTTATGCTCTCGATGAGCTCGGTGCGAAGCACATCGCGATCCTGGACTTCGATGTCCACCACGGTAATGGTTCCGTAGAAATCATGCAGAGCGAACCCCGTGCATTGGTTTGTTCGAGCTTCCAGTCGCCTTTTTATCCGGGTCGTTTTGATCAAGGTCAATGGCCGAATGTGGTTTTGACACCGCTGGAAGAGGGGACCGAAGGCTCGGAGTTTCGACGACTAATTGAGGCTGAGTGGATAGAGCCGATTCGTGCCCATCGACCGGATCTGATTCTGATCTCAGCAGGATTTGATGCGCACCGCGCCGACCCCCTTGGCGGCATCAACCTCGATGTCGAAGACTTCTCGTGGATCACGCGCCTTATCGTTGATCTTGCCAAAGAGAGTTGTGGTGGCCGCGTTGTTTCTGCCCTTGAAGGTGGTTATGACTTGAATGCGCTCGCCTTGTGCGCTGCCGCTCACGTCGAAGTCTTGAAGTAGACCATTCAGGAAATCATGAACACCCTAGACCGTCTCGCTATCGAAAAGGCGTGTGAACAGCTCCAGAGCAGCTACGCGCGATTTATCGACTTTCGTGACTACGAAGGATTCGCGGAACTTTTTTGCGAGGATGGATTGCTGACGTTCGGAGAGCAGGTACTCAAAGGCCGCGAGGCAATCTTTGGCTATTGCCAAAAGCGACCTGCCGGCATTCGCAGTCGGCACGTCATCACCAATCCGTTCATTGATGTGTTGGATCAAAGCACGGCTCGCGGTATTTGTTACTTCACCGTCTATCGTCTCGTGACCGATCCAACGGCTGCGCGAGTTGACTTGCCCATGCCAGGACCTGCGGCAGTTGGGCACTACGAAGACCGCTACTGTCGCATTGATGACCACTGGTATATCCAACACCGCACCGCCCAAGTTGCGTTTCGCGATCCTGCTCAGTCTTGAGAATCACGCTCCAGCAACTGACCGTGATCACACTGGTGCTCTTCATGCCAACCGCTAATGCCGATCTCAGAAGTGATTTGGAAGAGATCGTCAAACAAGAACACATTCCAGCAGTCGCCTGGGTCATCAAGCGCCCTGGCGAAGCTGCGGTTATCAGCACCATCGGCTCGAACGTCACTGAGAAAACGCCTTTTAGGTTCGGCTCCATCACCAAGTCTTTCACGGCGATTGCATTGCTCAAAGCCGCCGAATCTAAAGGGCTTCCACTTTCCACGCCGCTCGATCAGGTGATTCCAGCCAGGGAATTTTCCAATTCGTTCAAGGAACCGGTTCGGTTAATGGGTCTTGTGGCGTTGACCGCAGGTCACACCGACATCGGCTTCGACGCCTTCAATGATAACACTGCCTATCCGCTGACGGACGCACTCCGCGGCAATCGTGATGTGCTCGCCTCACGTTGGCCACCGGGTCTGCTGCACAGTTACAGCAACGCCATACCGGGGCTATCGGAGCGCGTTATCGAGGTCCTCACAGGAAAATCCTATGCATCCGCGTTGAAGGATCTGCTTTTTTCTCCGCTGGACTTTAACGAAGCGACTTTCGACAACGTCGCATTGCTGCCCGGAGGCTTTCGCGCCGACGGCACTACCGCGATCCCGTATTGGAACATGACGTTCAAGGCGTTCGGTGGGCTCAACCTGTCGATGTGAGACATGGCGATTTTTCTCAACACCTTGCTTCACCAAGGCAAGTTCGATGAAAAACAAATCTGGTCCACGACCATTCACGGTCTCCTCACCACGCCTGCACCTTCCATGGGGACGCATGCGGGACTGAAGGTCGGCTACGGTACGGGTGTCTACAGTCGCATACGTCGCTGCCTTGTCTGGCACGGCCATGGTGGAGATGCCGATGGTTACCGCTCCCGCTATGCCTTTCTGCCGGGTTACGACGCTGCATACGCAGTAGTCATCAACACCGACAACCCTGGAGCGCTCGTTCGCATGGAACGATTGATCGAAGCCGAACTGTCCAAGGCAGTTGCGAAACCAATCGTAACGCCACTTGTCACAACGCCCGCGAATCCTGACTTCAATGGGACCTATTACCCGGCAACCGTACGCTTTAGCCAGGATGCATGGGCAGCATGTGAGTCCCCGCGAACCTGGCTACGAGCCGAAAAAGACCAACTCTTTGTCCGGATCGGCGACCGCCGCCATACGTTCACGTCGACTGGAAACAACCAGTTCACGAGAAAGGGTGAACACCACGCCACAATGGCGCTGGTGAAGGATCAACAAGGCGTCCTGTGGTTTGTCGGAGAGCTCGGCAACTTTGTACGAATCGGAACGCGCCATCCGAATCAACAATCCCCTGTTCCTCCTTTCCTGCCGCGGTGCCTTCCTGAATAATCCCTCGCTGAAACTTCCGGAACCCTCTATGTACCGTCTCGCAAACGCTCACCCCGCATTGTCGCCGTTCATCGATCGCATCAAGGGCCAGGCGCAACACATCGAAGATGCACGCCAGTTCTCAGGTCCCTTGGCGAATGAAATGGTTGAAGCCGGGCTCTTTCGCTTGCTTGTCCCGAAAAAGTACGGCGGCCACGAAGTGCATCCGTCAGTGATGATCGACACGCTAATGGCGGCAGCAGCAGCCGATGGTGCCGTGGGTTGGAACCTGATGATCGGCAATACCACCGGGCTCCTGTCAGCATCGCTTCCAGAGGAATGGGCCACTCGCCTCTATGGAGACAATCCAAACAGTGTCAGCGTGGGCGTCACTGCGCCCCTTGGAAAAGCTGTTCAGGAATCGGGAGGTCTTCGCGTCAGCGGACGCTGGCCATTTGGCAGCGGATCACACCTGGCCACCTGGATTTGTGGGGGTTGCCATATCATCGAGAACGGCGCACCAAAGCCCGATCCGCATGGCATGCCAGAGACCCTGCTAGTGTTCTTCCATCGCGACGACGTCACCATTCACGACAACTGGCATGTATCCGGGTTACGCGGGACAGGCAGCAACGACATTGAAGTTCGTGATCTTCTGGTGCCTGAAGGACGATGGGTAGTACTCGGAGGCAAACCACGGATCGATGCGCCCCTCTATCGATTTCCAACCCTAGGTTTGCTTGCGCTTGGTGTCTCCAGCGTCGCTGTCGGTATCGCCGAACGTGCGATCTCCGAGTTCATTGAACTCGCCGGCGGAAAGGTTCCTACAGGGAGCACCCGCTCTCTCGCTAACCGGTCTCGCGCCCAACAGGACCTTGCAGAAGCCGAAGCCACCATCGCGTCGGCGAGTGCGTTCATTCATCAAACTGTGGGTGCGATCTACGACCATGCCGCCGCCGGCGGTAAGGTAGTAATGGACGAAAAGGCGCGGCTCCGTCTCGCCGCGACACACGCCACTTGGAGCTCCGTCAACGCTGTAGACAAGCTGTATCACGCAGCGGGTGGATCGGCGATCTATGAAAAAAGTACGCTACAGAGATGCCTGCGTGACGTTCACGTCGCGACTCAACATCTGATGGTGGCCCAGCCTACGCTCGAAGTGGTGGGTAAGGTCATGCTGGGTATCGATCCCAAAACGCTTCTATAAAGTGGACACTGCAGTGAGTCAGGGCAATCGGCACGGCTATAATCCCTCCACTCAACCGCGCGAAGGCACCGACCTTTGAGCCATCCGCATCACGATCATGATCACGATCACTCCCATGACCATGGTCACGGCCCCGGTGAACACAATCACCCAGCCCCTGACCACAGTGCGAAGACCCTCGGGCGCGCGTTCTTTCTGATCGCGGGTTTCACGGGCGTCGAATTCATTGGCGGATTGATGGCCAACTCGCTGACACTGATCGCTGATGCAGGTCATATGCTTCTCGACGCTACCGCCCTGGGACTTGCGTGGTATGCGGCTCGCCTCGCGCAGCGCAGTGGTGATGCGACGATGTCGTATGGTTACCATCGGCTGCAGGTTCTGGCAGCGTTTGTTAATGGCTTGACGTTGGCTGCTCTGGTGATCTGGATCGTGTTCGAAGCGGCCGGCCGCCTCCAGACACCTGAAGTGATGGACCCCATACCCACATTGATCATCGCTACGCTGGGGTTGGGTGTGAACATCATCGCCTGGCGACTCCTGCATTCCGGGCACGACCATGGCAACCACGACAACCTGAACGTGCGCGCTGCTGCCATGCACGTGCTCGGTGATTTGTTGGGCTCCGCTGCGGCGATCATCGCTGCGCTAACCGTCTGGTTCAGCGGCTGGCAGTATGCTGATCCACTGCTTGCAGCGGTTATTGCGATTGTCCTCGGTCGCGGTGCATGGCGCGTTCTGCGCGAGAGCGCACATATCCTTCTGGAGGGTGTTCCCCAGGGCGTTGATGTCCGGGAAATCCGTTCGGCGTTGATGACGGGCGTGCCTGGGGTTCTTGAGGTGCACCACGTCCATGCGTGGTCACTCACAGCCCAAAAACCACTGGTCACACTGCATGCGAACGTTCAGGAAAGCACCGACGTTTCAGGCGCTACTTCGCTGATGAAAAAGATCCTGCTGGATCGATTCGGGATTGATCATTCGACGATTCAGGTGGAACTCGGTCCCTGTCCCGATCGTCACTCGTGAGCAAGCCCGGAAAAACGGGCATTGCCCGCGTGATTGATGCGACACGTTATTCGAAACAGGGTCTGATTGCCGCGTGGCGACACGAATCAGCCTTCCGCCAGGAGTGCACACTCGCGCTGCTGATGCTGCCGTTTGCATGGTGGCTGGGCACCACCCTGACAGAACGCCTGCTGCTGATTCTCGTGCTCTTCGTGGTGCTCATCACGGAGCTCCTCAATTCCAGCATTGAAGCGGTGGTGGACCGGGTCAGTGATGAACATCACTCGCTTGCAGGCCGCGCCAAGGATATGGGTTCCGCAGCGGTCTTTTTCAGCCTGATGCTGGTTGTCGTCGTGTGGACTGCCGTCGCACTTAACCGGTTTGTTTAGCCCTTGAGTTCCGCTGCGCGTCGCACCTATCCCAGGAGCTCCGCTGCGCGTCGCGCTTATCCCAACAGCTCCGCTGCGCGTCGCATAAGGGGCTCCATACACAGCGATGTCTGCTCCCAGGTCTCATCGACGCGCTTGCCACGGCGATGCAACATCAGGTTGAAGCCGGAGATGATCGCGAACTTGTAAGCGGCCAGCGCGCGGAACCAGTTGAGATCCGGCAACGGTCCTTGCCAGGCATCCCGATACAACTGGATCAGCGTATCGGCATTCAAGAACGTTGGTCGCGCCGGTTGACCAGGAGCGGCTTTCGGCCAGGCGTCGCGATCACTGAACGTGGCGATCCAGCCAAGATCGTTCAACGTCGCGCCAACGCCGCACAGTTCCCAGTCGATGATCGCAAGCAGTCGTCCCTGCTTCGAACAGAAGAGATTCGCGGTCTGGAAGTCGCCATGAAAAATCCCGATGGGCGCATTGGTTGGCAGGTGATCGAGAAGCTTTTTTCGGATGTGCAGCGCCTCCGCAAGTCGTTCGGGCTCCGCGGCTTTCTCAAAGAAGCGATCCCAGCGCGTGACGTCCTCATCAAACGGCATGGCCTCCCCCAGGTACGCCACTTTGTCTACACCAACTTTGTGCACACCTGCGAGAGCTAACATGATCTGTTTGCCAAGATCATGCAGCGTCTGATCACTGAGGCCTCGACCCCACTCCCCTTCGCCGAGCCTGAGCACGTCCCCTTCCAGCCACGGCACCACAAAATAGGGGCACCCAAACCACTCGAGGTCATCACCGGACCACTGCACTCTGCAATGGGGAACGTCGGTGGCATCCAGGGCGTTCAACACCGACACCTGACGAAGCACATCTGCGGTGCCTTTCCATTGCACATTGGGAGGCGGCAGCCGGATGAACCACGAATCAACCCCATCAGGTTTCTGCACCCTGAAGCCGTAAGCAAAACCGGCATGACCCGGCATCTTCACCACATCAAAAACCTGATGCGGCTTGCCGTACCTGGCGGCGACAAAGGCGGGCAGTTTGCCTGCGAGTGCATCGATATCCACTTTCCTGGGCTCCCCCTTTAGGAGTGTGTTAGAGAATATGTTGGCGGTCGGACCGTTGGTTCAGGCCAACGCTGGCCCTGGAAACTGTTCACGCAGGATCCGTTTCAGGATCTTGCCGCTGGGATTTCTCGGGATGACGTCTACAAACGCGACACCCTTCGGCTGTTTGTACGCCGCCATACGACCCCGACAGAAGTCGAGCACTTCCTTCTCCGTAAGCTCAGCGCGTTTGCGAACTACCACAGCAAATGGTGACTCCCCCCACTTTTCGCTGGGCTGGCCGATCACACCGGCTTCGATGATATCCGGGTGCGTCGCAAGCACGGCTTCAATCTCCGCTGGATACACGTTTTCTCCGCCGGAAATCACCATGTCCTTGATGCGATCCTGAATGTAGACAAAGCCCTCATCGTCCATCACGGCGACATCTCCGGTGTGCAGCCATCCACCCTTGAGGGTTTCTGCCGTCGCATCGGGCCGATTCCAGTACTCGACCATGATGTGTGGCCCACAAACCAGCACTTCTCCAGCGACACCCGGCGCACAGGTATTGCCGGAATCATCGATAAGCTTGACCTCAGTGTGGAAAAACGACCTACCGGTCGAGCCGACTTTGGTCAGCGCGTTTTCTGCATCCATAAGGCATGCGGGACCACAACTTTCGGTGAGCCCGTAGACCTGCAGGATCTGCACATTCATGTCGAAGTAGCGCTGCATCAACTGCACCGGAACGGGCGCAGCGCCGGTCATCATCCAACGCAGCTGACTGAACTCATATTTCTTGAAGTCAGGCACCTGCAACATGAAGTTGAGCATCGCCGGCACCGCGAGACCGGTGGTGATCTTCTCGCGATCGATCAACTCCCACGCAAGCTTCGGGTCGAACGTGCGCATGACAATGGATGTGGCACCGCGGTACACGTTGACCGCCAAAGGGGTAAGCGCGCCGACGTGGAACATCGGCAGCGCGGCGAGATAACGATCCGCATCATGGAACTCCGCACAGGCGCCAATCGTCAGCACCGCCCAGATGGCAGTGGTGTGCGTGTGCACGACACCTTTGGGCAAGCCGGTCGTTCCCGAGGTGTACATGATGTAGAGCATGTCGTCGCCGCGACCACCAAGGTCCGGCTCAGCCGGATCACCCGCGTTTCGATAGGTTGCGTAGTCATCGGCGAACCAGGCCGATTGAGAGGGGCCTTTGATGTCCGCCACATGCAGCCAGTGTTTTACCGCGGTCTTGTCACCCCGGGAATGCAGCTCCGCCACTGTGTCCACAAACTCATGGCTATAGATCAGACGCTTGGTTCCGCTGTCCCGCAGAATGAACTCGAGCTCATCAGCCACCAGTCGCCAGTTCAAAGGCACCACCACCGCCCCGACCTTGGCGAGCGCAAAGTAGGCTTCCATGAACTCGGCGCTGTTCATCAAGAGGAGGCCGACTCGCTCCCCTTTTTCGAGCCCCGATGCACGGAGGTGATTGGCCAACTGGTTCGCTCGGGCGTTCAACTGCTCGAACGTCAACCTCTCTCCGGTGTGACTGTCGACATAGGCTTCACGGCGTGGTGTCAGATAGGCACGTTTAGCGAGAAAGCCGCCCAGGTTGTCGTGCATCGAGAATCTCCCCTTCCAAAAAATTCGCTGGTGAATCAGCGCGCCGGGAATGTGCCTTCTCAGATCAGAAACTGCAATTCACTCTGTACGCGGTCGAAGCTCACTTAGGCTGAACAATTTACAAATTCCGTACAATTCCTCGGCCGGAGTTGTTGCAACGCAACATTTGATTCGTAGAATGCGCGCCTTCGCTTTCGGTCTCTCCCCAATGAAGAAAACGGATGACGAAAACGGCGTGGTGCGGGCTCTCTTCTCTCCCTTTCCTCCCTGACCGCAACGAGAAAAACCGGACGGTTTCTCTCACCACGCCTTCTCTAACTCACGCTTCGGCTCAACGCTTTCCTGAGCTTGCGAATTTCTCTGTACCGGTGGAGCTCTACCTATCTGTACAAATCCCGTACACGAACGACTACAATCCCGTACAGCCACTATTTGGGTTGCCCCTGTGCAGGAAGACGTCGACTACTACCGCATCGGCACTATTGCTCGTCTCACCGGACTCTCTGTTGAGCGCCTGCGAGCCTGGGAGCGCCGTTATGAATTTGTCCCAGCGCATCGAGAAGGCAAAACCCGTTATTACTCCCAAGAGCAGCTTGACCGCCTCCAGAAGATTAAACGCCTGGTCGATGCTGGACATGCCATCAGCTCACTGGTGGATCTCTCCGATCAGCATCTTGATGCGCGCCTGGTCAGTCGTACCACATCGACCACGCCGCTAGCGCTGCGCGCTGGAATCGTGGGTCCAAACCTCGTCGTCATGGAACAGACCTTGGCAACGCCGTCTCGGCTAAGCGTCGCCGCACGCTGGACCAATATGGCGAACTTCCTCGATGACGATCTAGCTACAGCGGGATCACTGGATGTGATCGTCGCCCAGGTCACGGTACTCACACCTGAAACTGTACATTCCATCAGGAAAAAGACTGGCAAAACGCCACTGGTGTTCCTGTACCAGTACGCCACTGCAACGCAGCTCGACAGCGTGCAGAATGAAGGTGTTCCGGTACTCAAGTTCCCCGCCAACTGGACAGAAATTGAAACCGCCTGCGCGTCGGTGGCGCAAACCACGATGCTGTCGGCGGGTCCTGTTGACGCGGTGTTCAGCGACGAAGAATTGATCGCGATCGGCGCCTCGGACAAACAGGAGAGTGGCCTTCCACGTTATCTCGTTGATGCCATTCTGCAGCTCAATAACCTGTCGGAATTTGCACTCGATTGTGCCGATCAGGAACGGATCGATGGCAGCAGCGAACAAGGCGCACTTGCTGAAAAAGTACACACCGAAGTCACTCGGGCGCGAGCGCAGCTGGAACTCGCCCTCCAGCTCCTGGTGAATTCCGAACGCCAGCGGGCGACTTCGCACTAGGACGGGTGAAAGGCACAAATAATGTGTGGTTACGCGAACAACCTGTACAAAAATCTGAAAAAGCGTTTGACAGAGCTTTTCGTACAGTACATAATGCGTACACATAAGGTTTCAAGGCGTGGATGCGGCTTCGACGATGCAGTCCTCCCTTCTCATGTGTCCTTCCCCCAGAAGTAGAAGCCGCTCCGATCATCGATCGGCACGCCCTTTTTATTCCCTCCCGCAGCAGCCAGAACAGGCGCTGCTACTGGCGAGGTGACAACGCGGTGACCGGGCAGTACTGCCGGCACCGACAGCATCCAAGTCGTACCCTGGTCCACAACCCAACTGTGATCGTGTTTGCGCCCTGCCGAGGCGGTCACGGAGCTATCCGCGACCTTGTGCCGGACTGAAATCGGCCTCCCCGGAATACCAAACATGCTCCGCGCCGTCCTGATCGTTCTTTCTTGTGGGCTCCTTGCCGCCTGTGGCGGCGGAGGCGGCGGCGGTTCTGCGCCAACACCTCCGGCTCCCCCACCACCGCCTGCGAACGCGGCACCCACCGCGAGTTTCACTGTTACGCCATCATCTGGCTCAGCCCCATTGCAGGTTGCGGTAAACGCTACAGCTTCATCGGACAGCGACGGCAACATCACGTCGTATCAATGGAACTTCGGCAACGGCACTTCCGGAATCGGCTCAACCGCTGGGGTGAGCTACGCCACGGTGGGTTCGTTCACGATCACGCTGACCGTAACCGATGATGATGGCGCGGCGGCCAGCACGACACGCGCCGTCACAGTGAACGCAGCATCCGGCAACGTTTCCTTGTCCGGCACCATTCAGATCCTGCCTTCGAGTGCCATCGATGCGGATACGAACGACCGCCTCACTACGAACACAGGCAACAACAGTTTCAACGCCGCTCAAACCATCGCCAATCCGGTCACCCTGGGCGGTTTCGTCAATCGGCCAAACGCCGGGCCTACCGGTGGCAACCTCACCGTTTCTGGCGACGCGGGTGATTTCTACCGGATCAGCCTGACAGGTGATGACCAGATCCTGCTGACGATTGGCGACAGCAGCTCAGATCTTGATATGCGCCTCTGGAATGCAAACCAGGCGCTGATCGAAACATCACAAGGCACCGAACGCACGGAAGCTATCAGCGTCAATACACCCGGTACCTACTTCATCGAGGTGTTTCCGTTCAGTGGTGCCAGCAACTATATCCTGACCATAGGAAAGGACAGCGATATCGCATCATCGCTTCGTCCAAGTCTGCGTTTGTCAGCCGAGTTTGTACCCGGTGAAATTATCATCGAACCCAAACGAGCAGGCTTCGCGGCTCCTGGTGTCACACGCATGCAGCCACAGAGTGTGAATAACGCTGACTTGTCATTGTTTGCGATGGGATCGGCGCAGGTGCAGGCACTCGTGGATTCGGCGATGGCGGGATCACTGCCGGAAGGTGCCGTGGTCACAACAAGTCAACGCACCAAACTCGCAACCCTGAATACGGCCAAATGGCTCTCGCAACGCAGCGATGTTGAATATGCGGAACCGAACTTCATTCGTCGCGCTTATCGTGAACCCAATGACCAGTTTTACAGTCGTCAGTGGCACTACCGGTCCATTAACCTGCCACTTGCCTGGGATGTCACCGTCGGATCCAGTGATGTAATCGTGGCGGTGATCGACACCGGGGTTTTACTCAACCATCCGGACCTCGACGGCCAATTGGTACCCGGCTTTGATTTCATCGCGAGCGCCTCCCGCGCCCGCGACGGGAACGGCATCGACAACAATCCCAACGACGAGGGTGATCGTAGCAGCGGCGGGTCTTCGAGTTTTCATGGTACCCACGTCGCCGGGACAATCGCTGCCGAGTCTGACAATACACAAGGTGTCGCCGGTGTTGCCTGGAACGCCCGTATCATGCCGCTGCGGGCCTTGGGCGTGGATGGCGGAACTACATATGACGTGATGCAGTCGATTCATTTCGCAGCGGGTCTTTCCAACGACTCCAATACGCTGCCGGCAAGACGTGCCGATATCATAAACCTGAGCCTCGGCAGCGATGCATCGTCACAATCCGAACAGGATACTGTGAGTCAGGCGCGCGCCGCAGGCGTGATTGTGATCGCCGCCGCGGGTAATGAATCCACAACGCTGCCGTCCTATCCAGCTGCATACAACGGTGTGGTTTCGGTCAGTGCGACCACCATTACAAACTCACTGGCGGGTTACTCAAATCGGGGTTCAACCATCGATATCGCCGCACCGGGTGGTAACAACGGTTCGGATATCAACGGTGACGGTGTAGGTGACGGCGTGGTCAGCACCATCGGCGACGATGGCAGTACCGGTCCGGTGCAGTTTCGCTACTCAGCACTCAATGGCACGTCGATGGCAACACCGCACGTGGCAGGTGTAGCCGCGCTAATGAAATCGGTACACCGAAATTTGACACCCGCAGAGTTTGATACTGCCATCACCAGCGGGCGAATTACTGACGATCTGGGAACCACGGGGCGAGACGACTTGTTTGGCCACGGCTTGATCAATGCACAAAAGGCCGTCGCAGAAGCTAACCGACTCGCTGCCAACCAAGGACGCGACCCGGGTCCAGTGCTTTCGGCATCGGTTTCGACCCTTAACTTCGGCGGCTTTTCCAACGAATTGCCTCTGCTGCTCTCGAACTTGGGTACAGGCACACTGACGATCAACGCGGTCACTACCTCCCAACCCTGGATCAACGTTGTGGCGCCCGCGGGAAGCAGTCTCGGGACCTATACCATCCGTGTAACCCGCGCAGGCCTCGCTGATGGTGTTCATACAGGCACCATCACGTTTGACGGCTCATCCAACGACGTTACCGTCAGCGTCATCCTGCAGATCTCATCCGTGGATCTCTCCGCCAACGCCGGTTTGCACTTCGTCATTCTCGTGGACAACGACGGGGATTCAAACATCCCCGCCGTGATCACCCGCGCCACCAACGGTGAATACACCTTCACCATCAACAACGTACCCAATGGCGAGTACCGCCTCTTCGCCGGAACCGACTCCGACAATGACGACTTCCTGTGTGACGGCGGTGAAGCTTGTGGGGCCTATCCGACACTTGACCAACCAGAACGATTGTTGGTCAACGCCAACCGCTCTGGACTCGTCTTCCTCTCGAGCTTCCGGCTTAACCTGGACACGTTCTCAGTAGCCTCAGAAGGTGCACAAGACGGGAATCAGCGTGGCGAGTCGGGTTACGCTTTCCGTAAACCGGAACCGGACAATTCCGCCCAATGAATCTGCGACCCCTCCTTGGTATTGCTGCGATGAATCTCACGCTCGGTGCGTGTGCTCACGACACTGTGCCGCTCAACGTGGTCTTGGACTACGGCAACTGTTCGGGTCTGTCCGCGGGCGTGCGCGAGGTAACACTGGACGAGGTTGCGAAAATTCGCGGCATGACCATGTTCGGCGGCGACGATACCAAGGCGGTTGATCAAGCAGGGATGCCGAAGCTCATCGCCATCTCCCGCGGTGAACAACCCACTGCGGGATACTCTTTGTCCCTGAAAGAAGGTCGCGTGCAGGAACAGTTACTCCACGTGGAAGTGGAGTGGAAAATCCCCGCCACTGACGCGATCACCGCACAAATGATGTCTCATCCGTGCCTCGTCCTTGGTTTGCCGGATACGGCACCTTCCGAAGTGATCGTCGCCACGACAGAAGGTGAAGAGATTGGGCGTCTGACACTTACGCCCTGATTCGTCCTCTGCCTCTCACTCCACCAACAGTTACTCGCAGGGGTGAACTCAACTTTGCAGGAGCTGCAGTGCCGCCACCGCCCGGTTGGTGACGCTCTGCTTGTACGCTTCCAGGTCCATGCCGCGGTTCTCACCCATGGCTCCGACGAGGTAGCGCTTGTACACACCCTGCCCAATCGCGGCGAGTCGCCAGTGGGAAAACGCCCGGTAGTAGTTGATCTGCGAAAGATCACGCCCGGTGGCCTTGGCATAACGTGCTGTCAACAAGTCACGCGATGGGAAACCACCCGCTGTCGTCGGCACCAAATCGGCTGTGCCATCTTCCGGAAGCACCCACGAGTTCAGCAGATATCCAAAGTCTGCGAGTGGATCACCTAAGGTACACAGCTCCCAATCGAGAACCGCACGAATCCTCCCCGGCTCGACCATCATGTTGCCGAGGCGAGAGTCACCATGAACGATGGCAGCACCAACTTGCTCGGGCGTCCGTTCGGTGAGCAGCGCCCCAACCGCTTCCATCTCCGGAATTTCATGCGTCTTGGAAGCAATCCACTGTTTTGTCCATCGACTGATCTGTCGTGCAAGGTAGGCCTCCTTGCGGCCCAGATCACCGAGCCCGACGGCATCTGGATCGAGCTTATGTAGATGAGCGAGAACATCAACGACATGCAAACCGAGCGCATAACGTTGCTCGGCGTTCATCTTCAACGCCGCTTCGCGGTCATGCAGCACCGCGCCTTCGACAAACGCCATCAGATAGAAAGGCGCTTCATTCACAGGATTGTCTTTGCAGAGTCCAAGTGTCGGTGCCACTGGCACACCACTCTTCGCCAGCGCGGAAATGATCTTGTGTTCACGCCCCATATCGTGGGCGCTTTCGAGGACATGTCCGAGCGGTGGCCTGCGTAGCACAATTGCCCGGCCGCTTGCATCCGCTACGCGAAACGTGAGGTTGGAGTGCCCACCCGCAATCAGCGTAAACTCAAAAGGACCCTTCAGACCTTCAACGTTGTTCGACAGCCACGTGGATACATTGGCCGAATTGATACCTGCGATCATGATCTCTCCCCGGAACCTGCGCGGTCCGAGAGCTTAACAAAGATGATTCGAAGAACGCAGATGAGCCGCGTTGTGACCATCAGCTTGCTGAGCATGTTCACACCGTGGGTGCTGGCCTCGGAGACGATTCAGCACGACGATGGTTCGACTTATGTGGGCACCGTTGAAAAAGGCCGCATGCACGGCAAGGGTCGATTCGATAACGGTGCCGGTCTGATCTACGACGGCGAGTGGGTACATGGCAAACGTCACGGACGTGGGACGGAAACGCGGCCCGATGGCAGTCGTTATGTCGGTGAGTGGTTTGAAGGCAAACGGTCCGGGAGTGGTCGTGAGACCTGGCCCGATGGCGGTTATCACGATGGGGAGTGGGAGCTGAACCAGCCGCAGGGACCCGGGCTTCGGCGCTCTGCGGACGGGATTGAAATCACGGGGACCTTCACAGGGTTGATGCCCACGAGCGGGATGTTGGTGCTGCCAAGCGGGGAGACTTTTGCAGGACCCATGTACAAATCAGAGGGTGGCCCACACCCAAGATTCAAAACCTGGCTCCACACTACGGCTGAGGCCGGCGATCCTTGGGCGCAGCTAATGTATGCGCGCGACCTGCTCGTGGCATCGCGAGAATCCGCAACGATGGAGCAGATGCTCAAGCACCTGCGATCTGCCGAAGTCGCAGGGCTGGCGGAAGCCTCTTATCTACTGGGCATGCACCTCAAAGACAACGACCCTGATGCGGCCAACATTCATCTCGAACGAGGTGCCAAACGCGGCTACGCTCCAGCGAGTCGGCTACTCGGCGAGTTATTGCTGATCCAATGTGAAAGCCCCGGATGCGAGCAGTCCGCGCATTCACAGTTACAGAACGCGGCGAACAAAGGCGATCGCCTTGCGCGCCGCACCTTGGCGCTGCGCATGTTTGATGAGGACAACCAAGCGGCACGAGATCTGATTCATGATCAAGCCATCAGCTTCGGTGACTGGCAGGACCTCGAGATACTGATTCGAGTATTGGATCGAACGCGGGAACTGCCCGACGATGAATCCGAAATCCTCCGTCTGCTCGAACTCGCCTTGATGGACGCACGGCAGAGTGACCATCCAGACGCAGTTGCGGCGGTGGAACGGTTGCAGCTACGCATCGATAGAATCAGGCTGCCTGCTGGAAAAGGAGTAGCACCATGAACCCCTCCAAGAATCAACGCAGTTGGCCTTTTCTTCCGGGTCGCGCGATGGAAATCGTGCGGGCAGAGGGTGCGTACCTGCACACGTCTAAAGGCCAGGCGATTCTGGATGCTGCGGGTGGTGCCATCGTTGTAAACGTCGGGCACGGTCGTGAACGCGTAGCCAAGGCGGTTTATCAAGCGACCAAGGATACGAGTTATGTGGTACCCCCCTGGCTGACACCGTCTCGCCGCGCCATGGTGGATGCGTTAAGTGACTGGTTGCCATCAGAGCTGACCCGGGTGCACGCGACATCGGGCGGTTCTGAAGCCAATGAAGCGGCCATCAAGATGGCGGTGCAGTATCAATCAGCCGTTGGACGACCAGAAAAAACCAAGGTCATTTCCCGCGATCTTTCTTATCATGGGACCACCTTGGCGACTACCTCTGCGAGTGGCCATCCCGGTCGACGTAAAGGTCTTGAGCGGGCCATCGAATCCTGGCCCTTCTCACCCACACCCTACCCCTTACGTTGTCCGTTGGGCCGTCACCATCCGGATACGGGTCGATGGTATGTGGATGCCCTGCGTCAGCACATTCTTGATGAAGGCTCTGACAACGTAGCCGCGATCCTCGCTGAGCCGATCACCGACTCTTCAGGTGGTGCGATCGTACCGCCCGACGACTACTGGCCCGGCGTGCGCAGACTCTGTGATGAATTCAACCTCGTGCTCATCCTCGATGAAGTGATGACGGGGTTTGGTCGCACCGGTCGCGACTTCGGCCATCAACATTGGCCGATTACGCCGGACATCCTCGTCAGCGGCAAAGGGCTTGCAGGTGGCTATGCACCACTCGGCGGTGTGTTCGGCACGGAGGCTATTGGCTAAGTCCTTGAACAGGCGGGTTATGGCGTGATGTTTAACACCTTCGGCGCCCATCCCGGTGCCTGCGCAGCGGTAGCCGAAGTGCTGAACATCATGCGCGAAGAGCACCTTGTTGATCGGGTGGCCAAACTCGGCGCTCGTCTGTCGAGCATGCTCGCGGATGCGTTCAACGATCATCCGCACGTAGTTGAGTGCCGTGGACGTGGGTTTCTGCAAGCGATAGAAATCGTCCAGAACCGCAACACCCTCGAACCCTTCCCTCAAGCCGCGGACATCACCAACAAGATCGTCGGTTCCGCCCTGCGTAAAGGTGTCTTCTACTACGGTGGTGGAACCGGCGTGATTCGCGACATCGTCTGCATGGGGCCACCCTTCATTATCGAAGAGAAAGACCTCGAGAAGATGGTGGGGATTCTCCGTGAAACTGTCGACGAGGTTGCTGCTTGAAGTTCATCGACGGCTTCCGCTGCCTTACTGACGGCTTTTCTCTGCTGCGAACTTCCGGTGCCGGTATGTGGATTCTCTTGCCGGCCATGGTGAGTCTGCTCATCGTCGGCAGTGGTGTCGGCTTTGTGATCAATCAGTCCGATGTGGTTGAAGTCTGGCTAGGCGATCTCCTGCCCGATTGGCTGGATTTTCTCGGTGCAGTGGTTGTAGTGCTGCTCAACATCATCGCAGTGGTGCTGGGACTTTGGCTCTTCGGATTTGTAGCCATGGTGCTGTCGAGCCCTTTACACGGTACATTGTCAGCGCGGTTTGATGTGAAGCTTGGCAAAGCTGGCTCACATGTGAACCTGTCCATCGGCCGAATGTTGGGAAGCGCGATACGCCGCGAACTGCGCAAGCTGCGTTATCAACTGCCGCGCATGCTCGGCGTCGCAGTGTTGTCCTTTGTGCCACTCATCAACGTCATCGCACCTGTCGCAGGCGTGCTGATGACGGCGTGGCTCATGGCGATTCAGTTTGTGGATCTCCCCGGTGAAAACCGGGATCAGCGGTTTCAGGATACCCTTGATCTGCTGCGCGAACATCGTGCTGCAGCCCTTGGTTTTGGCGTCGGGATTGCACTCCTGCTCTCGATTCCGATAGTCAACTTCCTGGTGATTCCCGTCGCCATCGCGGGAGGGACACTGCTCTGGCATCGCTTGCACGAAGCCAGAGCAAATTCCTGACCGAATCAGCCGTTGCTGTTTTCGAACAACGCGTTCAGCCCGTTGTCGTCCGTGGCGAGCAGCTTGTCCACCCAACCATGGAATCGTTGACCGCCGCCTTCGTTGCGGCCAAAGAGCACGTGATCCCGACCACCCGCCTTCAGTGCTTTCTGCTGGCGGATACCCGTGGCGTAGTCTTCCACTTCAACCACGTATTCAAGCAGCTTGAACTGCTTTTCCGCTTCGAGCTCCTGTTGTTCCGTTGGCGCGTGTTCCATCAGGTAGTACTGAGTCGTGTAGGACGTGTCTGGGGTTTCGCCCGGGAACAGCTGCGACAACATGACACTTCGGCCACCTCCCCAGAAGGACGCGATAGAGATGTGGGGGAACACGGTCCACACGCCGGTCATCAATACTTCCGTCGGCCACTGATCTTCAGGCAGATTGCCAAGCCCTTCGTGACGTGAAGGTGAAAGCACGCGCTGGTGCGGACCCCATGACCAATACATCGCCTGATTGGACATGTTCGGGCCGAAGGTGTCCTTGTGCAGAACCGGCAAATGATAGAGATCAAGGTAACCGTCGTAGGCGATCTTCCAGTTCGGACCTCGAATGGTCCGTTTCTGGAAGAGGTGCCAGCTCTCGAAACCGAAGTTCGCGAGCATCTGGTCGTAACCCGACAGAAACGAATCAATCGACAGGGTCGACTTTGGATCCAGGATGACCCAGATGAGCCCGGCCTTTTCGAGGGTGGGCAGCGGCTCAAGTCCATAGGCGGATACGTCGACTTCACCAAAGTCCTTCTTCGATGCAATCGCGACCAGTGAGCCTTTCAGATCAAAGGTCCAGCCGTGATACGGGCAGGTAAAGCGGCTGCAGTTACCTGTCTCGCGAATCTCCACCCCGGTACCTCGGTGGGAACAACTATTCAGGAAGGACCGCACCACCCCATCTTTGCCACGGGTGATCAGGACGGGTACGCCAACAGCTTCCATGGTTTTGAAGTCACCGGGATTGGGTAGTTCAGCCGTAGGCGCGAGCAGCAATGGCATGCGTCGGAAGACCTGGCGAACTTCCTTCTCAAAACGCTCCGGGTCGTAGTAGTTGGACGCCGGAATCTTCATGACCGAGGGTGCCTGCTGGATGGTCCCGGCAGTCGCGTGCTCGATGTTCTCTTTGGCGATTTCGATCAATCGGGCCTTGGACATGGGTCGGTCTCCGTGCGTAAAGATGCTGGCTGACCCGATCATAGGGCGAACGCGTTATACAGAACAACACGGGGTTCACGAAGGTCTCGTCCGCTTGCGGCGTTTAGTCGCTTAGGTGACCATGCCGCCGCCCGAAACGGTCGATCAGAATCACGACCCACAGTAGGTGCAGTTCGCGGAACCCAATCGCGTGAGTAGACCCTGATGAGTGCGTTTGCAGAGCCCACTGAGACTGACGTCATCCCTTTGGAACAGGTCCACGTTGACCAATTCACCCTCTGGCGCAACGGCCAATCTCCTGTTGCCCGAGCCTGGATCGAGAGATCCGACTTCAAGGCACGTGCCGGCCAGAACGTCTGGCTTCCCGATGACACCGGTTTGCCCAAACGACTCGCCATCGGCTGGAACGGCCGAAACGATCTGTCCACCCTCGGTGACTTGCCCTGGAAGTTACCCGAAGGCACCTATGCCGCTGATGCAGACTTCGATGAAGGTGCGCTGATTGGCTTTGGGCTCGGTGCGTACAAATTCACCCGTTACAAATCGAACGACCGCAAACCTGCGCGTCTGGTCATCCACGATGCCGCTTTGCGCAGTCGGGTCGAATCGGTTGTCGAGGCGTGTTGCCTCGCGCGAGACCTGATCAATACCGGCGCGGACGATCTGCTGCCCTCCGCTCTGGCTGCCCAAGTGTTGGCCACTGGTGCGAAGCTCGGCGCGACGGTGGAAATCACTACCGGTGACGCATTACTCACTAAGGGTTATCGAACCATTCACGCCGTCGGTCGCGCTGCGGACGACCCGCCCTGCCTCATCGATCTACGTTGGGGCGATCCCGCTGCGCCACGATTGACGATCGTAGGCAAAGGGGTGTGTTTCGACAGCGGTGGTCTTGATCTCAAACCGGCCTCGGGCATGCGCACCATGAAAAAAGACATGGGCGGCGCGGCCATCGCCCTCGGACTTGCGCAGTTGATCATGACTCGTCGTTTGCCGGTGCGGTTAAGGCTACTCATTCCCGCCGTTGAAAACGCCATCTCCGGCAACGCCTATCGCCCCGGCGATGTGATTCGCACGTATGCGGGAACTACAGTCGAGATCGACAACACCGATGCGGAAGGTCGCCTCGTCTTGTGTGACGCCATGGCCCTAGCCATCGAAGAGAACCCGGATCTCATGATCGACTTCGCCACCCTTACAGGTGCGGCCCGAAGCGCAGTCGGTGCGGAAATCTCGGCGATGTTTGCGACCAAAGATCAAACCGCCGAACAACTTTATTCAGCGGGTGTCAAAGCCGACGATCCGGTGTGGCGCCTGCCGTTGCATGCTCCTTACGAAGACATGCTGCGGTCGAGTGTCGCGGATATCGTCAACTCCCCTTCTTCACCTTATGGCGGCGCCATCACCGCAGCACTGTTTCTGAAGAAGTTTGTGGGTGATACCGAGTGGGTCCACTTCGACACCATGGCCTTCAATACCCGTACCCGACCGGGCCGACCTGAAGGTGGTGAAGCCATGGGACTACGCGCCGTGTTCACGTACCTGCAGGATCGTTATGCCGCTTCTGCATGACCTTGAATCCGCGCGTGACGGCAGCCGAATCGAACTGGATCAGGTGCTCAGAGCATTGCGCTTTAACGCTGAGGGACTCATCCCGGCGATTGCCCAGGACAATGCGACCCAGCAAGTGCTGATGCTCGCCTGGATGGATCGCACCGCCATCGAGCGCACACTGAACGAAGGCTTTGCAACTTACTGGTCGCGAAGCCGCAGCGCTTATTGGCGCAAGGGCGAATCATCAGGACATCTGCAACGGCTGAAGAGCCTGCAGTTTGATTGTGACGGTGACGCGATCCTGCTTAAGGTTGAACAGACCGGCCCCGCCTGCCACACGAACCGCCACCATTGTTTCTACCTGGAGGTGGATGGGCAAACGGTTGTGGTCCGTGGTGATCCGGGCTGAAGCCGAGGCCAGTTGCACACTCATGTTCAAAACCTGTGTTAGGCTGTGCCCGTGAAATCGCTGCGAACCCATTCCGCCTGCTGCTGTTGTTGCTGAACATCCTTCTTGGTTCGGCTCGTTTCTCACTCTATTGATCAGTTCATCGCAGGCGCACACATGACAACTCCGATTCGCTTCCACAACACTGCTTCCGGCCGCAAAGAAGAATTCGTACCGATAGATCCGAAACGCGTGACGTTGTACGCGTGCGGCCCAACCGTCTACAACTACGTGCATATCGGTAACGCGCGACCACCAGTGGTTTTCGACGTGCTGACGAGGCTCTTGAAGACCCGTTACTCCGAGGTGGTTTACGCCCGCAATATCACCGACGTCGATGACCGGATTAACCGCCGCGCGCAGGAAAACAATGAGCCGATTCAGGTCTTCGCGGACCGTTATGCGAAAACCTTCGAAGATGACATGGATGCGCTCTGGGTGCTGCCACCCAGCGTCGCGCCTCGTGTCACCCATCACATTCCAGAAATCATCGGACTGATCCGAACCCTGATCGAAAAAGGTCATGCCTACGAAGCAGAGGGCCACGTGCTCTTCGCGGTCACTACCGACCCACACTACGGCCACCTCTCCAAGCGCAGCCTCGAAGATATTCTGGCCGGCGCTCGTGTGGATATCGCGCCGTACAAACGTGATCCCAAAGACTTCGTGCTGTGGAAACCTTCAACCCCGGAACTACCGGGTTGGGACAGCCCCTGGGGACGCGGTCGCCCGGGTTGGCACATCGAATGCTCGGCCATGAGCCATACCCACCTCGGTGCAGAGATCGACATTCATGGTGGTGGTACCGATCTGATCTTCCCGCACCACGAGAACGAATCTGCACAAACACGCTGCGCGACGGGCACCCCTCATCTCGCCCGTTACTGGCTGCACAACGGCATGTTGACGCTCGGCGCAGAAAAGATGTCGAAGTCCCTCGGCAACATAGAAACGATTGTGAGCCTCAGGGAACGTTATCCGGGGGAACAACTGCGGTACGCGCTGATGCAGGCGCAATACCGATTTTCACTGCCATGGTTACCGGAGCTTCTGGATCAAGCCAAAGCGCGCCTCGACTACCTCTATCAGGCGCTTCGTGATACGCCGGGTGAAGAAACGTCTCGTAACTTCGAGCACTCCACAGAATGGCCGGAAAGTGTGGTGGATGCGCTAGCCGATGACCTCAATACACCGGAAGCGTTGACTGCTCTGCACGCTATCGCCGCAGCGATGCATCGCTCCACTGACATGGACGAACGACAAAAGTTCCGACGTCAATTGCTCGCTGGTGGATATCTGCTCGGCCTTCTCGGCACCCGTGCAGAAATCTGGTTCAAGGGAATGGCCACAAACAATGGCCTTACCGACGCAGAGATCGACGCCTTGATCGAAGCCCGCCGTGAGGCACGCAAACGGAAAGATTTCGCGGGAGCGGACGCCGTAAGACAACAGCTCGCTGATGTCGGCATCGAACTCGAAGACACCCGCGAGGGGACGCGCTGGAAGCGTAGCGGGAGTTAAAGCCGATGCGCATCCAGGTGCTGGGATCAGGCCTTGAAGCACTCGCGACGACGCTCATTCTTCGGCACAACGGCTTCGATGACGTTCAGCTGATCGACGCGCCAACCCTGCCGGACGATCCCGTAATCGAGCTCCCGCCGAATGCCACGCGAGTGCTCTACGCGCTTGGGCTCAAAACTACACTCGAAAACACCGCCGCTGCACCGCGCATGGAACACCGCCGTTCGGCACTCAGTGGTTATCTGCTGCAACAACGGCCGCTGGGCGCGTTTGCGCTGGATCGCTACAAAGCGCCACACCTCATCATCGCCACAGAATCGCTGGTTGCCCTCATCGTCGAACGGCTCAAGTCCGATGCTGCTTTGGATACAACAGCATCCACACCAGCAGATGTGGTGATCATCGCTAACGGACCGGACTCCACGCCACGCGACCTCATCGCGACTCTTGAGCACCAGACGACGCCTTGGTCAGAACGTTGGCTGCACTCTCGCGCAGCGGGAAACACCATCAACTTCTGGCTTGCTGATGGCAGTTGTCTTCGAGAATTGCCTACACCGACTGATCGATTTGCGTTGCACATCGGCGGGGCGTCGATGCATCCAAGGTTCTCCACCTTGTGTGAGTTGGAAGAATCGTCGACCTCCGCACCGGTTCACGATACCGAGCCACTGAGCAAGTGGTATGAAGGCCATCACGTCGTGGTCGGCTCCGCAGCGCACCCGCTGTTGCCATTCACGAACCAACACTTTGCATTGACCGTCGAAGATGCCTGGGTACTCGCGCGCATGCTCGACAGTTACGGTGATGATCTCTCCCTCGCCCTCTCCGAGTACCAGCGTTATCGTCAACCTCGCGCAAAACGTGTTCAGGCGTGGGCACGCAAACAAGGTCGTATCGCGACAGAATCACGGGCCTTACAACGTCTGCGACGCAACATCCGCTATGCAGTGGATTATTGGCTACTTCCGGAAGTAGCGTTGCAGGCTGAAGACTGGTTGTACGAATACGATTGCATCAAAGGTTTTGATTGAAAGGACCGACCCCATGCAGAACTCCGGAATCACCACTGAGGGTTACCTCGCCGAAGTCTGGAAAAGCAGCATCGTGCCGACCCTCTGCGACTTCATCCGCATCCCCAACAAGTCCCCTTCGTTCGATCCAGATTGGGCTGCTCACGGTCACATGCATCGTGCGGTCCGACTGCTCGCGCAGTGGTGTGATTCGGTCAAAGGTCTGGCAGAACGATCTGTCGAGATCTTCGAGCTGCCCGGACGCACGCCAACACTCCTCGTAGATGTGCCTGCCTTTGCCGGTGGCACCGGCAATATCCTGATCTACGGCCACTACGACAAACAGCCGGAGTTCTCGGGTTGGCGAACAGGCTTAAGCCCCTGGGAACCGGTGCTCGATGGTGAACGCCTCTACGGCCGCGGTGGCGCGGACGATGGTTACGCGATGTTTGCATCCCTTGCTGCCATCGCGGCACTGGAACAAAAAGGCATCCCTCACGGACGTTGCCTCCTGTTGATCGAAGGCTGCGAAGAAAGTGGCAGCTTTGATCTGCCTTACTACATGCAAGCCCTCGCAGGGCGCATCGGTGTTCCGGATCTGCTCGTTTGCCTTGATGCCGAGTGTGGAACCTACGATCGCCTTTGGAGTACCTCTTCACTCCGCGGCATGTTGCCGGGCGTCCTCAGTATCGATGTGCTCACTGAAGGGCAACACTCCGGTGCAGCCGGCGGGATTGTCCCGTCAAGTTTTCGCATTCTCCGTTCCGTGATGGAACGTGTGGAGAACGCCGCGACCGGTCAACTTCATGAAGTGCTACATGCACAGATTCCGCAGGTCGCGCGGGATCAGATTCGTGCCGTCGCCGAACTGCTCGGTGAACACGTCTTGAAGAAATTTCCGTGGGCCCACGGAACGCAGCCTGAAGAAGCCGACCCGTACCATGCACTGCTTGCCAACGCCTGGTATCCGAGTCTTGCCACTACCGGCATCGCCGGAGCGCCTGCACCTCAAGATGCAGGCAATACGCTTAGGCCTTCCACGAGCGTGAAGCTGGTCTTCCGTCTACCACCCACACTCGATGCGCCAGCGGCCGCTACGACCATCAAAAAGGTACTCGAAGACAATCCACCTTATGGCGCGCCGGTCACATTCAACGTCGAGACACCACAAACGGGTTGGTATGCGCCGGAAACCGCGCCTTGGCTTGAAAGCGCCATCCAGTCTTCATCCATGGCCCACTTCGGCAAACCCTCCCTCGCCATGGGTATGGGCGGGACGATTCCTTTCCTGAGCATGTTGGGTGAGACCTTTCCGTCAACCCAGTTTCTAGTGACCGGTGTTCTGGGCCCACAATCCAATGCCCATGGACCCAACGAGTTTTTGCACATCGGCAAGGCACTGCGTTTGACGGCTTGTGTCGCCGATGTGATCGGCGCGTTGAAGAAGTAGACGGCCGGGCTAATGCCTGAATCGGCTATTCGCGCTGAAGCTTCTTTTCAGGAAATCCATCTGGTCTCCCAGGATGCGACCCGAGTTGATCAGTGCCAGGTACTCCGCAAAGTTCGGCGTGTACGGCAACGCCAAGAGCTCCATCCCGCATTCATGCAGCAGCCGGTTGCCTTTGAAGTGGTTACAACGTTTGCAGGCAGCGACGACGTTGTCCCAGTGATCACGCCCACCCTTACTTCCAGGGATGACATGGTCGCGCGTGAGATCACCATCCTTGAAGCTTTGGCCACAATAAAGACAGATATTGCCTTCTCGAACGAAAAGCGCCGGGTTGGTGAGGGGTGGGACACCGATCGTCGGCGGCAGCACTCGACCGTCACAGGCGATAATCGAGTGAATCGCCACGCAGGACTGCGAACCATCGCACCTTGAGTGCCCACCACGAATACGTAGTACCGGCTGTCCGAGCGTCCACACGACGATGTCACGCGCGTACAGGCAAACCGCTTCCTGCCAGGTCACCCAATCAATGGGATGCCCTGCCACATTCAGGCGAAGAATACGCGGCACCCGATGAAAATCATCGAGCGTGGCGATATCAGAAGACGGCACGTTCACATTCACGGCTCACCCTTCTTCATTAGCGCTTCATTAGCGCTTCATTAGCGCTTTATTGGCGCGGGGCAAGTTTCGATACAAAACCTCATCCGAAGTTCGTAGCGACATTGCTTGTTTGCGATCACGGTCCGAAAAGAAGCGGGAGAATAATGACCAATCCACATGACAACCGCAATCGAGCTGCCATGAAGCTGGAAACAGGGACTCGTCGATCACTGACAAGCCGGTCCACCTGAAACGACGGTGCTGCCTTTGACACATCAGATGTCGGGGTGCAAAGAAGCGCGCCATCAATGGACGGACCCGCGTGGAGCCCCTCGCATGCCCGCAATGACGCCCGCACAGAAGCTTCCTAAGAACACTGGCCGCCTCGCAGCAACTGTGCTTCTGGCAGCACTACCACTTCTCACCACCTCATCGATCAGCATCGCCACAGAAACGGATGGTGAGTGGAAATGCGCGCAGGCCCCAGAGACGGGCAAGTGGTCGTGTTCACGAGACGGAGTTGCGGCATCCGACCTCGCTGGGCCAGCCACTACGGATGCGGCATCGGCTGCGACCCAAATCGCCGCAGACGTCACTGCGCCTGCACCCGTCGAATCCAACGCAGCGCAACCCGCAGAGATCGATCCTTATGAAGCACGGGCTCGTGCAGCGCAGGAACGTATCGATCACGAGGTTGCAGAACCTGAACCCGCTGTCGACATGCCAGCTGAATCCACTTCAACTGAACTGGTTGATGAGCCCGTTGCTGCAGCGTCTGAACCGGTTGCACCTCCACCTGCTCCGGAGCCCGTGCAACTCCCCGATCCGGAACCTGTCGCTGATCCCGTGGTCGCTGAAGCGCCACCTGTGGACACCGCCAACCTGCCAGCCTATCAAGCACTTGCCTACGTCCCAGACAAGCCAACCTCACTGTTGGAGCTTCCTCCCAATTTTTGGGTGGCACAGCTGATGGCGGTCTCGAGCAAGGAGTTTCTGGAAAGTTATGCGGAAGAGCACAACCTTCGTGGTTTGTCCGCAGCAAGAATCGCAAGTGGTGAAAAACTGTTCTACGTATTGATCCTCGGCATCTACGAAACCAAGGACAAGGCTGAGGCCGCGATAACCAACATGCCGCCCCGTACACCAAGTACCGGCCTTTGTTGCGTACCCTTGGCTCACTACAAGACGCAATGCGTAAAGCGGATCAAAAAACCGGCAGCGCTGACTTCTGACCGGGTGACGGTCACGTGACCCGTCTGACTCGTATTTCCAGCTGACAACCCGACTTAGCCGCGATCGTCCAACAACGGCTGCAGTTTCTGCTGCCGTTCAACTGATCGCCCAAAGAGCCGTTGTTGTTCTTCCACCGCCTTGGGATCCGGCTCCCACGAGCCACGCGCATCCCGCAGCCCGCCGTCCATGACGACATAACTGCCCGACATGAAAGCACCATCCGGCCCTGCCATGAAGTTCACCAGGCCAGCGATATCATCCGGCTGACCGATACGTCCAACCGGCGTACGGGATTCAAGTGAACTACGAATCGCGCCTTGTGGCTCCCCAGCAAGCCCCGCTGCCAGAGGTGTTTCAATTACACCCGGACCAATGGCGTTCACGGTGATGCGATGTGGGCCGAGGTCCTGTGCCCAGCCTCGAACCATCATCGCCACACCCACCTTGGTAGCCGAATAGGCCCACATGGTGGCACTGGTATTGAGCGCCGCTAACGACGAGATGCACACGATCCGGCCGCCATTACCGAGACGCGCCATCTGCTGTGCGGCAGCTTGAACCGTCAGAAAAACTCCAGTGAGATTGACGTCAATCTGGTCTTGCCAGTCTTTGAGCGCCATATCGAGCACTGAACCTCCACGACCGATACCGGCGTTGGCGACAGCAATGTCGAGCCGTCCAAACTTCTCCACGCAGTCGCGGACCGCCGCTTGAATCTGTACCTGCGAAGCCACATTGGCTTTGAGCACCAGCGCCTGACGACCGAGTTGAGTCACCAGGTCAGCGGTCATGTTGGCACCATCCTGATCGACGTCTGGAATGCAGATGTCTGCGCCTTCTCGTGCGAGACGAAGGGCGACACCACGGCCAATGCCTGACCCTGCCCCGGTGATAAAGGCCACTTTGCCAATCAACTGACTCATGCCGATGCCCTCCCCGCAGATTGCTTCATAGGTGTTTGTGGATCGATCGCTCGGTAACTCGGGCGCTGCCGCAACCGCTCAAAGTACGCAGCAACGTTTGGGAAACCACTCACGTCCATACCGTCGACCGCAAGCACCATCGCAACTGACATAAAGGGCACGTCGGCCAGCGTGAACGCATCGCAGAGGTATTCCCTGCCTGAAAGCTCGGCTTCGATGAATGGAAAGGTCTGAATGCGAAGTCGTTCGCGACCCCGTTCCATGGCCGCTTCATCACGTGCCTCCGGCGGTGACCACCACGGCATCCAGATCATCGGCAGGTGGGTTGAGAGCACCCCTTCATCGCTGTAGTTCTCGAGCGCCCGAACCCTAGCACGGCGAACCGGATCCTTCGGCAACAAAGCCGGCACGGGATAGGCTTCTTCGAGATACTCGCTGATCACCGTGCTGTCGTAAACAACCTGACCACCATCCACAATCCACGGCACTTTGCCGAGTGGATGGTATTGCAGAACTTCAGGCACCTTCTTCCAGACATCACCTGGCTTCACGGTTTGCACCGTATAGGCAAGTCCTTTTTCTTCGAGCACCACCTTGGTCTTGCTGCCGTTGGTGGAACGCAACGTGCCATACGGATACTCACGTTCCATGGTGAACAACGTAATCATGCGCGTGCCCTGTTCCTTCCCGATTTGAAGTGATCATACAGACCCTCACCAGAGAACAGCAGAAGTGCGATCCAGATACAGGTGAAGGTAAGCAGCTGCCCCTCTCGCAGCGGTACCTTGAACACCACAAGGGCGAGAACCAGCGCAATGGTCGGCGACAGGTACTGAATAAATCCAAGCACAGTGAGTGGGACACGCATCGCCGCCGCCGCAAACGCCAGTAAAGGCAGAATGGTGACAAGGCCACCCACGCCGAGCAGTGCCCACTGTCCGGTTTCGTAGGCGGCAAGTGGATCATCGAGTCCACCGTAGAGATAGACCATCCAGCCCACCGCAAAGGGGAGCAAAATCAGAGTTTCCGCGGCAAGCCCTGGCAGCGACGGAATTGCGAGCAGCTTCCTGACGAGGCCATACAAGCCAAAGCTGAAAGCCAGCGACAAGGCCACCCACGGAAAGCGGCCAAAGCCAATCATTTCATAGGCAACGCTGCCGCCTGCAATAGCCAGTGCCAACCACTGCAGACGTGTCGACCGCTCTGACAACACAAACACGCCGAGTAACACCGTCACCAACGGGTTGATGTAATACCCGAGGCTCGTCTCGATCATGTAGCCGTTGAAGAGACCCCAGACAAAGGTCAACCAGTTGATCGAGAGCAGCACCGACGAGACCGCCAAACCCGCCCACTGTCGGCCACTCAACGCCAGAAAGGTCGAAAGTTGTCGCGTGATCATCAAGAGCATCAGCAACAGGATCACAGACCAGACGATGCGGTGGGCCAGCACTTCAGTAGCTGATGCATAACGCACCGCCATGAAATACAGCGGCACCAGCCCCCAGATGCCATAAGCCACAAACCCGTAAAGAACGCCTGTGCGTTCCTCGGCAGTCATGTCAACGACAGCTGTTGAATATCAGAACTTGTCTTTACGTCTTCGTGTTTCACCGAAGACTTCCCAAAGCGGCGCACCTTCTTGTTCGACCGTTTTTTGCAGTTCCACACTTGCCGCACGCAGAAAAGGATTGGTCGCCTTTTCCCGGGCGAGAGTCGTCGGCACGGTTGGTTTACCTGCAGCACGCAGCGCATCGATCTCGTGACGACGCGCGGTCAACTCGGCATTCCCGGGTTCGATCGTGACCGCGAATTTCGCATTCGATTGCGTGTATTCGTGCGCGCAATACAGCACCGTCGAATCGGGAAGTGCCATGAGTTTGGAGAGGCTCTCCCACATCATCTGTGGCGTACCTTCAAAGAGCCGTCCGCAGCCGAGCACAAAGAGCGTATCCCCAACAAAGGCTATACCTTCATCGGCAAAGTAGAAGGCAATATGGCCCGTGGTATGACCTGGCACTTCGATGACCTCGGCCTCTGTCTCACCGAACCGGTATGTCTCTCCTTCACGCAGTGCGATGTCGATACCCGGAATACGGTCTTTGTCGATGGCCGCACCGACGATGGTGCAGTTCCAGCGCGCCTTTAGCGCCTCGTTACCACCGGCATGATCAAAGTGATGGTGGGTATTGAGGATGTGGGTGAGGCGCCAGCCTTTCTTCGCAAGTTCAGCGTTGATGGCCGCTTCTTCCGGCGTGTCGATGGTGGCGGTAAGGTCCGACTTGGGCTCGTGGATCAGATAACCGTAGTTGTCCGAGAGGCACGGGAACTGATGTATCTCCAGAGCCATCATTGACCTCCGTCGAGTGGAATGAAGAGGCATGCGCGAGGCTCACCACCGACGTTGCGGGATTTGTGGCCACGGCCTGTGGTGTCTTCCGCAAGCAGAATGGAGCCAGGGCCCATACGCCGCACGGTGCCATCGCCGATTTCGATGTCCACGCTACCGGTAAGGTTCACGACAAACTGCCGACGGGGCGCCGTGTGAAAGTCGAGGTCGTAGTTGCCAGAGACTTCTCTGAACATCACGCCCTTGCCACGCCAGAGGTCGGAGATTTTGCCCATGCCACTCTGGTCCTTGAGTTCAACTGTCACATCTTCGAAGTGACTCTCGCCATCGGCGCCGGTATGGATTCTGACGATGTTCATGAGGCTCCCCCTTGGCAGGCTACTGAAAAAGCAGCCTGATACATCCGCCATGGAAGGCGGGATCGCGCACCCGGTACGAACGTGCTAGGTGCGGCGCGAGCGGGCATCGCCCACGATAACTGAAAAGTCCTGGAGAGGACTTTTCAGCAACCTATAAAGTCTTCGAGCGCTGCACAATAGTCGCTCATCAAACAAACGTCGAAACTAAACACCGCACTGCGGCATGTCTAGCCACAAACAATCCATGCAATCCACAGCAGGCCGATCCTTCGAGTACTTCTGGTACACACAGTCATTCCTGCGTGGGTTAATCCTGCTTTACCCCCTTTACGCCATCTGGATGCTGGCTGACGGACTAAGTCCTGCCGAACTGAGCTTGTTGTTCATCGTCTGGACCGGCACGTCGATGTTCTTCGAAATTCCGTCCGGCATCCTCGCGGATCGCTTTTCACGCCCGAGGCTGATGGCGTTGGCATTCGCAGCGAAAGCCGCAGGGTTCGCGGTCTGGTAGCACTTCCCCGATTTCAGCGGGTACGCCGGAGGATTTCTCCTCTGGGCTCTATCTGGTGCGTTGCTCACCGGCGCTTGTGAATCACTTCTGTTCGATACACTTCGCAGCCACGACAGGGAAAGTGATTTTGAAGGCGTCTATGGCCGATCGGAGTCGATCAACCTGGTGGGATCTATGGCCGCATTCGCGTTAGGCGGTACACTCGCTGAACAAGGCCGAAACTTGGTCTACCTCATGTCGGTGTTGATGCCTCTTTTGGCCGTGCCTGTGTGTCTCTTCGCACTGACAGAACCGCATAGACACTCTGCTGCAACTGGTGAGAACACGGCCTTCTGGTCGACCCTTCGCGAAGGTGTACGTGTCTCGTTGGCGTCGAAGGTCACACTGTTGATTCTTGCCACCTTTGTGCTGCTCAATCTGGTTCCCGAAGCGTTAGAAGAATACGAGGCACCTCTGCTTGATCAACTCCCGGATATCTCACCGACGTTGATCGGCATGCTGCTCGCCGGATTCACACTGGCGAACATACTCGGCAATCTGCTCGCGGAGCGAATGTCTGCAGGTGGTCTGCACAGCGTGGTGCTCGCGTATGGACTGATCGGACTTCTGCTGCTGCCGCTGATGGCCGTGCCCGCATCGGTGGCTATCGCCATCATTGCATTGATGTGTTTTCTGCACGGAATCGGCACGGTTCTTTTGCAAGGCGTGCTCCAACGTAGCATTCACGACGATGCGCGATCAACGGTGACTTCGCTCGCCAACTTCGCGCAATCCGCGCTGGCTTTGCCGTTTTACGGCGCTTTCGGTTTGTATGCGACCGGCTACGGATTCGCCGCAGCGTTTACAATGACTGGTGTTTTCACCGTGGTGATCGCTTCGTCCCTTTCGTTACTCACGGGACGGGTGACCAACCAGCACCAGACGGTCCAAAGTGAGGGACCGGATTCATGAGCCGCACCAACAACGCTGTTCTCGACAACATCCTCGATCTGATCGATCTCGAACGCATCGAAGAAAACCTGTTCCGTGGGCAGAACCACAAGACCGAACACGTTTTTGGCGGGCAGGTTCTCGCGCAAGCCATCGTCGCCGCGTTCCGTACCGTGCAGCCAGATCAACACCTGCATTCCATTCACTCGTACTTCCTGCGTGCGGGAGATTGGCGAGTGCCGATCCTTTATGAAGTCGATCGCATACGTGATGGCCGCTCGTTCTCCACACGACGTATTGTCGCCGTGCAACACGGTAAGGCGATCTTTAATCTGTCATCGAGCTGGCACAAACAGGAAGACGGCCTCAAACACATGATGCCGATGCCGAATGTCTTGCCTCCTCACTGTTTGCGAAGTGATCGCGAGTTGTATCAGGAGATGGCGAAGGAGCGACCCGAAGTATTGCGATATGCCTTTCGTTTTGAAGCCATCGATTCGCGTCAGGTTGAGAACTTGCTGATGAGCAATGAAGACTCTCATCCACCGATCAAACACACGTGGCTAAAAGCGCGGGAAGCACTGCCGGAAAATGAGGAAGTACATTTGGCGCTGCTCGCCTACATGTCCGACCTCGACTTCATGAGCACATCCATGTTGCCCCACGGTGGCAAACGGCTACGTGATCAGATTTATGGTGCGAGCCTTGATCATGCGATCTGGTTTCACCGCCCGTTTCGTGCAGACGAGTGGTTGTTGTTTGCGAAGACATCACCCAGCGCGCGTGGCGCTCGCGGGTTTGTCCGTGGGCAGTTTTACACCGAGTCGGGCGAACTCGTCGCAACAGCGGCACAGGAGTGTTTGATCAGGCCGATAACACCAGCTACAACCACGCAGTAAACTTGGGTTGGATTGGAGCGGTGCCTGCCGGCGACCGCCCCGATCAACTTAGGGTAACTCTGATCAATTCGCTCCTGCGAATTGATCAGGTCGGAATCCTTCGGATTCCTCGCATTTTCCCTGCGTTTACACGGGCTTTGCCCGTGAATGCGCGTGCGAGACACGCGCCACACGCATGGAAAGTGGTGGTGCTTCCATGCACCACACAGGAAGGTCTGATTAATCAGACCTTCCTTAGACGATTACAGGGCTTTGAGAATCTCTTCAGCCTTGCTGACTTCTAACTTGCCGGGTGCTTCGACAGCGAGTTTTTTCACCACGCCATTTTCGACCACCATGGCATATCGCTGGCTGCGCTTGCCAAGGCCGAAGCCAGAGCCGTCCATTTCAAGGCCAACCGCCTGGGTGAACGCACCGTTACCATCACCCACCATGAGCAGGTGTTCGGCGTTCTTGTCTTTACCCCATGCGTCCATCACGAACGCATCGTTCACCGACAGGCAGACGATGCTATCGACGCCTTTCGCCTTGATCGCATCAGCCTGCACGACATAACCCGGCAAGTGAGCCATGGAACAGGTCGGAGTGAATGCGCCGGGTACCGCGAACAAAACGACTTTCTTGTTGTCGAAAAGATCGGCAGTCGAAACGGCAGCCGGTTTGCCATCCTTCATCATGTGCAGGGTGGCTGAGGGAATCTTGTCGCCTTCTTTGATGGCCATGTGGCTTGTCCTGGTAGTTCAAGAGAGGGCGGGCATTGTCTGGATTCCATCAGGGACGGTCAACGCTGCTGCTTTTGTGAAATCAGTCACAGGAAAAGTTTTCCTTGTTTGAGAAGCACTTGCGACATGTGCCACAGGCTTTTCAGGTTGCAGTGAATGGTGATCAGAAACGATACTTCCATCCGGCAGGACGCCAACCGCGCAGCTATACCTCTTCAATGGACGGGCTCGTACCAACCCTCATGGTGTTAACGCTTCGACTCTTGACGATGACAGGCCTGCTTCTGGTCGCCGCTTGCGGACCCGAGGCCCCTCCGCCTCGTCCCGCGCCCCACATTTCGCCTACGATACTGGTTCAGCCCGGCGCCGCGGAAACCGATGCCGAATTTGCGGCCATCGAGCTGCCGAGACGTACTGAGCCGTTGCCCGAGGCCACGGAACCTGCCGACGAAGAAGAAGATGAAGCAGGCTTGGTCGCATCGGAGATCGCTTCGTCGAGCCTGCTCGCGGCTGCACTCTCCCGGGACGAGTTTGATTCTCGCGTCCTCGTCGAAGGTCTAGACGTCGCTACGGATGAAACTCGTGAAGTGTCCACCGACGCAAAACCAACTTTGCCCGTGACGATTCCGGAACCGCAGGAGGAGCTGCCGGAGTTTGTAATCGGACAATTCCTTGGAGAGCCCTTCGTACGTGGAACGTTGTCGCAACGCATGTGGCGAGCGGGAACGGATTTTCACGGTACGGAAATTCCAACACCGGTCCTCGTCGCTACCGGCGTTGAAGATGGTCCTACGTTGTGCCTAACGGCTGCGATCCACGGCGATGAACTCAATGGCATCAAGGCCGTCCATCGCATCATGTACGACACCGATCCCGCGAAACTCAAAGGCAAGATCATCGGTGCGCCCATCGTCAATCTGCAGGGTTTCCAACGCCAATCTCGATACCTGCCTGATCGCCGTGACCTCAATCGGTTTTTCCCTGGCAACCAACGGGGCAGCGCCGCGGCGCGTATGGCATTCAGCTTCTTTCGCGAAGTCATCCTTCATTGTGATGCGTTGGTGGATCTCCACACCGGCTCATTCCATCGCACCAACCTCCCACAGATTCGCGGTAACTTGAAGAACGAAGCAGTGCTCAAGCTGACTCGCGGCTTTGGTTCCATCGCCGTCATGCATGGCACGGGCGCACGTGGGACGTTACGACATGCCGCGACTTCAGGTGGCATTCCCGCAGTGACCCTCGAAGCCGGGGAACCCCTTCGCGTAGATGACGATGCCGTTGAAGAGTCTGTTCGTGCGATCAACTCCTTGATGCATGCACTCGGCATGATGCGCAAACGTAGCCGAGGTGGATTACCCGATCCGATCTACTACACGAGCACCTGGCTCCGAGCAGACAGCGGCGGCATTCTCTCGAGCGCTGTGAAACTCGGTCGCAAGGTGGAAGTCGATGAACTACTCGGTACCGTCACCGACCCAATCACCAACAAGATCACTGAGATTCGTTCAACACGCGAAGGTCGCATCCTTGGCATGGCCGTGAATCAATTTGTTATTCCTGGGTTCGCGGTTTATCACCTCGGGATTCCAGCACCACTGGAAGACCTGGAGATGTTGACACAGACCGAGACGGCAGAGACCGATGAGTCAGGTCGCTCCGACAGCATGACAACACCGGATGAAGTTCAAGGTGCGCCGATGTTGCCTGCACCGATGCCTGCTGAAGTTGAATGGGATGCGGAGGGACGGGAGCCGGTGCCGACGCTTGAAGACCGGATGGATGAGATGGAGAACAACGAGTAACCTGCCGGTTCTCTCAGGAACCTCTGGTTTCTCTCAGGAAACTCTGACTATTGAGAATTACATAGCCGCGTGACGATGGTCGACGAAGGAATGAATTAGATCATCAGTCCGCCTCGGTACTGCGACGTCACGCGCTTAAGTAATTCTCAATAATCAGAGGTTCCGTAACACAATCGAATTTGAGAAAAAACTAAACAGTCAGCGCCAAGCAAACTCCGGCTGCTCGAAATGTGCGACTCTCGTGACGCGGTTGAGCAAACACACTTCCCTGAACTGATAGATGATCGCCGCCGTTGGTGCAGCAATGTGATCGTCACCCACCGGCATTCGCAGGATGGGGTGATCAGAGTGTGGCGAAGCGTCGAGAATCGGCGCGTCACCACGGAGAAATTCCGTTAGCGGGATACGATGGACAGAAGCCACTTCGTCGGGATTGGGTTGGAGTTCACGTGACTCACCCGCCCACACCACCACCGGTGTAATCACAAATCCTGATCGCGTGATGAAGTCATCGAGTTGTCCGAGTATGCAACTCGCGGAGAGTTTGAGACCAACCTCTTCATCCATCTCACGCAGCGCACACTCCGCCGGCGTTTCGCCTTCATCAAGCCGACCACCGGGAAACGCCCACTGTCCGGGATGATTACGCAGCTTGGCACTACGACGGGTCAACAACAAAGCGGCAGACGTGGACCACTGCGTCGAGTTGGCAAGCCCGGGTAAATCAGGCCCATTTCCCGTATCCACAACGGTTACTGCCACCGCAGCATGGCGATTTGAGGCGACATCGGGCGAGGCCTGCAACGGAAAGGCTTGCAGGTGTTTTTGTATGGCGGCGCGCAGGTGCTGATCACGTAACATGGCGTCAGCTTGCCAAAGGGTTGATGCGGCCACAATGCAAGATCAGAGACGATCCGTCCTTTATGCACTAGCAGCAGTGGGCATGTGGTCGACGGTGGCTACCGCATTCAAGCTCGCGCTCGCTGAATTTGAGCCGGTGCAGATGTTGCTTGTCGCAACGTTAACCTCGACGGTGTGTTTCGTCGTCATCGGTGGCGGACAAAACCAGTGGCGCCTAAGTAGACAATATTGGTTCACTGCCGCACTGCTCGGCATTCTCAATCCGTTGCTGTATTACCTTGTGCTGTTTGCAGCTTACGACCGATTGCCGGCACAGATCGCGCAACCTCTCAACTACACGTGGGTGGTGATGTTGGCTGTTCTGGCGGTTCCGCTCCTGGGTCAACGCCTCGATGGGCGCACGATAACCGGATTGACCTTGAGTTATGCCGGTGTTGTCTTGGTGTTGTTGCAGGGCAACTTCCAGCGCTTACCTACCTTTGATACGGCAGGTGTAACCCTCGCGCTCGCAAGTACTGTGATCTGGGCGGGTTATTGGATATTGAATCGTCGTTCCAGCGCCGCTGCGTTGCCGATGATGCTCTGGAGTTTCGCGCTCGCTTCAGTCCTGCTCCTGGTCATCAACGGGTTTCTTGGGAGTTGGCCAGAGAGCACCACGACGTTGGCGGTGAGCGCAGCGGTGTGGATTGGCCTCGTCGAAATGGGTTTCACGTTCCTGCTCTGGCAGCGCGCGATGGCACTCTCGACCAACACCGCACGTACCAGTCAGCTCGTCTTCCTGTCGCCCTTCATTTCGCTAATCTTCATAGCCACCGTTCTGGGTGAAACGGTGACGATGTGGTCCGTGGGAGGACTTGTTGTGATCGTTGCCGGCATCCTGATCTCCGGCCGCGGCTGAATTCAACCGCCCGTGAAGACGGGTTTGCGCTTGGCCAGAAACGCCTGAATGCCCTCTTTGCCATCATGGGTTCGTGACATGTCGCCAATCATGCGCGCTTCGAGTTCCATCTGTGACTCGAGCGATTGATCGAACGAACCATTCAGGAGTGTCTTCACAGCGCCATAGGAACGTGTTGGACCGTTGGCGAGTTCCTTCGCGAGTTTCATCGCTTCCGGAAGCACCTCCGCATCGGGCACCACACGATTGACGATTCCCCATTCGAGTGCCTCGGCAGACTTCAGCAGTCGATTGGTGAGCATGAGTTCACGTGTGCGCCGGTCACCGATCTTCCGTGGCATATAGAACGTTGAGCTGCCATCCGGTGATAAACCAGCCTTGGTGTAGGCCATGGTGAACACCGCTGATTCCGCAGAGATCGCAAGATCACACGCCATCACCAGACTGAAACCCGCGCCCGCTGCAGTTCCATTGACTGCTGCAATCACAGGCGCGTTGCCCCGTGCCAATCGTGAAAGACCCACGTGCAAATCGCCGGCCATCTCGATCAAGAGTCGCCGCGCGTCATCACCTGCCGCAGCAAAGGCGCTGAGATCACCACCCGCGCAAAACATCCTACCGGCCCCGGTAATGACAATTGCGCGCACAGAAGGATCGGACTCGAGTCGTGTGGCCACCAGCGAAATCTCACGAGCGCAAAGCGGGCTTATCGCATTGGCCGCTTCCGGCCGATTGATGGTGATGGTGGCAACACCACTGTCGGTGTCGAGCTTAAGGGTTTGAAGTTCCATCGGTGTTTCCAGATCAGCCTTTGGTGCCTTTTACCGCATTCCACGCCGCATCAGCAAACAACGATTCAACCTTCCTGGGAGAGGGTGCTTCACCCGCGAGCCACCGGCGTACGTAGGACTCTATCGGACCGCTGATCAGTGGCACATAGGCATGCAGCGGTAATTGTGCGATCTCGCCGTTACGTGCAAACGGTGCAAAGAAATTGAACACCGCTTCGATGTATTCACGGTGCAGCGCCTGTTTACGTTCATTACCTGCGGCTGAGAAGTCGATGTCGCGCGCGTTGAGATAACGCATGGACTTGGGAAATCGAACACTGAAGGCCACATAGGCGAGCACCACGCTGCGTACTGCCGCTTCACCGCCTTTCGCTCGCCGCATGCGTTTGAGCATTGACCCGTTGAACTCTTCGATCAGCGAAAGCCACAACGCCTCCGCCACGCCTTCCTTGCTGCCGACGTGGTGATAGAGGCTGCCGACGCTACAACCAGCCGCCTTCTGGATATCGCCGATAGTGGTGAGCTCAACCCCTGATGCATCAAAGCAGTCGAGCGCCGCGAGCAGGATTTCGCGCTTGCGGGAGGGTTTCTGAGGTTCCGTGGGGAGTTCGGCCATAACCCAAGTTAGCCATATCGGCACTCACAAACTCCAGAACGTTGTTCTAGAACTTTATTCTGGAATTCACTTAAGCTTCGCCCCGCTCCAATCAACATCTCGCCAATCAGCCTCAATCCAACCCAATCAGGTGGTGCCATGGATATCGATCTCTCCGCATCCGACCTCGCCTTCCAAGCGGACGTCGAACAGTTTCTCGACAACAACGCTTATAGGGTCGGGACGGACTACATGGCCTGGCGATTTGGCTGGTTCGAAAAAGCCCGTGCCCAAGGCGGCTGGGACGTGCCGAAATGGCCCGTTGAATTCGGTGGCCCGGGCTGGACGCCGACACAACATTTCATCTGGCAGAAAGCCACCGCGACGCGGCAGACACCGCTCGATCTGCCGTTCGGCCCGGTCATGCTGGCGCCGATGCTCATGCAGTACGGCGCGAAGGAACAACAAGAACGATTCCTGCCCGACATCCGCGCTCGTAGGGTGAACTGGTGTCAGGGTTATTCAGAGCCTGGTGCAGGCTCGGACCTTGCGAACCTCAAGACACGCGCCGAGCTCTCCGCCGATGGCAAGGAATACACCGTCAACGGCACCAAGATC
>SXGR01321719.1_pt1 | contig 44712 bp, 38 predicted proteins | sample 3174711 | NCBI WGS metagenome assembly SXGR01 (sample SAMN11356860, study PRJNA531348) | freshwater metagenome | isolation source: freshwater sample F1-60 | place: China: Fuxian Lake, Yuxi | collected 2017-12-25
TCAAATGGTCCACAAGGCAACATCGGATTCCCTGCACAGGCAGAGGAAATCGCATGGTTTGTCGCCATGCTTCGACAGTCGAAGGCGATGCTCTCCAACGATGAAATCGCAGCGCTTGCGGCATCCCTCACGGCTGCAGCAAAAGCAGCGCACTAACTCCCGTCTAAACCATCAGTCGTCTTGCAAGTCGTCCACCGCGAGTGAGTAGAAACCAGCGCCCTCGCGCTTAAGTTTTCCCGCCGCAACGAGCGCCGCCCAAACCACCGGCGCAAACTCTCGCGGAGATTCGATCGCATCGATCTCACTCTTCTTCCCGCTCGACATCGGCCCGACCCCGAGCCGGGACTCTGCGTCCAGTCGGGTGTACTTCAACCGTTTGCGGAACATCTTCATCGCTGACTTCATGACTTCGGGAGGGACCACCGGAGTCACGAAATCCTCTGCAAGCGGCGCGGCCTCGAGTTCCTCGCCCTGCAGCCACCGCGCAAGTCGATCAAGTGCCGAGAGGTCGCGGCTCGCGACGAGGCGCATGATCGCGTGGGGATCAACCTTCGCCTTAAGCAAGAGTTTGTGGAGACCGCCCCAGAGTGCTCCCGACGATTGCGCAGGTGCTGTAGCAAGTTGCGCGCACTGCGCCGCGATCTCTGCGAGCAACGCAGGCGCAATCGTGGGTCGTTTTCCGAAGTATGAAACCGCGTCTGCCATGCCGATGAGCGTAGCGCATCGCTCAGGCAGACCGCGAATCGCATCGGATCTATACTTCCGTTCCAAATGGCTGAGCCGACTCTGACACTCCGTCCCATTGCCATTCTCGCTCGCGCTGCCGTCTCGGTCGCATGCATCGGTGCCGGAATCGGCATCTATCTTTGGCTCTATGAGACTCGACCGACGCCCCCTTCCACCGATGCCGCCACGACCGGTCGCCTGCGATTGCTCGTGGCGAACCCTCTCACCCAACCCGTTGGTCGCCGTTTTCGCGCGTTCGGACAGGCGCGCGCGATGGACGCCGCAGATGTCCCTGCCCGCGTGAGCGCGACGGTGACTCAACTCCATCCGAGTTACCGCGAGGGGGCGCGTGTTGCGAAAGATGAAGCGCTCGTTTCGCTCGACGACAGCGACTTCCGCAGGCAAGTCACGATCGCGAGTGAGTCGCTCAAGAGTATCGACGCGCAACTCGCGATGCTTGCACTCGAAGGGGCAACCATCGAGCGTACTGCAGGATTGGCGGCGGAAGAAGCCGCCCTCGCGGCCGCCGACCTCGCTCGCGTCCGCGATGCACAAGCGCAGAACGCCGCGCAGTCACGCGAAGTCGATCGCGCGCGGAGCAACGCGATCGCGTCGGAGAAGCAACTCATTGCGGCTCGGGACGCGCTTGAAAAGATTCCCCTCCGACGCACTGCGCTCCATGCTGATCAACTTCGCCAGACTGCTGCTCGAGAACTCGCGCAGCTCGCGCTCGATCGCTCGGTCGTTCGATCTCCAATCGCGGGCGTCGTGCAGACCGCAGCACTTGAACTTGGCGAGAACGCGGCGCCTGGCATCCTTGTCGCGCGCGTGGTCGACCCCTCGAGGATTGAGGTCCCCATCCTGCTTCCCGCGTTCGCGCGCGCAGTCGTGCGCGCGGGCGACGCGGTGCGACTCCGTGCGGATCGCGCAGGAAGTCAGTGGGTCGACGCTCAAGTGACGCGCATTGCACCCGAGGACGATGCCGCTACGCGCACGATGACGGTCTATGCGGAAGGCGAAGGATCCGACGCACTCGTTCCTGGCGCGTTCGTTGAAGCTGAGATCGCGGCCGCGAGCACGGACGGGCGAACAGTGGTCCCCCGGCGTGCCGTCAACGACAGTCGGGTGATCGTGATTGAAGACGGCGTCGCGCACCATCGCGAAGTAGAGATAGAGTTTGCACTCACGGGAACACTCTCTCACGACCTCCCTGACACCGAGTGGATCGTGCTGAAAAGCGCGCTCGCGCCCACCACCAGTCTGGTCCTCGATGCCTCTCGACGAATTGTCGACGGAACGCCGGTGACGCCAATCGACGCGAAACAACCGCCCGCGACGCCGTAACAAGAGCACGCCATGGACTTCATTACCTTCGGCGTCAAGCGTCCCGTCTTCGGCAGTCTGCTGATGTGGTTTCTTGTTCTCGGTGGAGTGGCAGCGCTCCTCTTGATGCGTCGCGAGTTTTTCCCCGCCGTGGAGCCCGAAGCTGCGCGGATTGCCATTCTCTATCCCGGCGCAAGCCCCGCGGAAGTCGAAGAGTCGATGGCATGCAAGATCGAAGATGCTGTCATCGATGTTGAAGGCGCCAAGCGCGTGACGACGCATCTCGTCGAAGGCGGCGGCGGCGTCGTTGTAGAGTTCGACGACGGGACGGAACTCGATCAAGCCATCGACGATGTGCGCATCGCCGTCGACGGACTTCAGGATCTCCCCGTCGATGCCGAACGCGTTCGGGTGACGGAGATGAAGCCGAACTTTCCGGTGATTCTCCTCTCCCTCTACGGAGACGCGGGCGAAGCCGCACTCAAGCGAGCCGCACAGAGCGTGAGCGATGACCTGCGTTCCATGCATGGGATGGGCGCGATCGTCATGACTGGTGCGCGCCCCTACCAACTTCGTGTCGATGTCAATCGCGCGGCCCTCTCGCGCGAGGGGCTACGCCTCTCCCAAGTCGCGGATGTGATCGAGGCATGGATGCGCGAAACCCCTTCGGGGACCATGCGGACTGGAGGCGCAAACATCGGTGTTCGCACACTCGGGACTGCCGAGCGTGCCGATGCGATCCGTCGCATTCCACTCCGTGCAACCGCGAAGGGGCAGCTTGTCACGGTTGGAGATGTCGCGACCATCACCGATGGATTCGCCGACCTGCAGGTCGGCCGACGATTCAACGGCAAGCCTGCGATGAGCCTCGTGATTTTCAAGACGAGCGATGAGGACGCGGTGCGCATCGCGGAAATGGTTCGCGGCTATGTTGCAGGGCGACAAGGCATCCCATTGGATCCTGGGAGCATCTGGAATCGCGTCACCGGCCTCCTCCACGGGTCCGACCGCGCGAAAGGATTCGCGCTCGGCGAAGAGGCCAATAGACGCGCACCCATCCCGTGCGCCATTGCGGCTCACAACGACCTCGCGCGCATCATTGAGGGCCGCCTCGACCTCCTCACAAATGACGCACTGCAGGGTTCCGGACTCGTGCTCATCGTGATGGTGCTTTTCATGAATGTACGCGCCGCATGGTGGGTGATGTCGGGCATCTTCGTGTCGATCGGCTGCACCGCGCTGACGATGTGGGCGCTCGATGTGACCCTGAACATGGTGACGATGTTCGGCTTGCTTATCGTCGTGGGCATGCTCGCCGACGACGCAATCGTCGTCGCGGACATCATCATTCAGCGAAGCGCGCACGGCGAGGATGCGGATGAAGCGGCCATTCGGGGAACCAAGAGCGTGTTCTGGCCAATCGTTGCCAACAGCGCCACGATCATTCTCGCATTTCTTCCGCTCGCGTATGTTGCAGGACGCATGGGCGACCTGCTCTCGGCGCTCCCGATCGTCGCCGCCGTCGCGCTCGGGTCGAGTGTCGTCGAGACGATGGTCATCCTTCCTTCACACATGTCGCACGCCATCGCCGGGATGCGAACCCGAAAGGTTCGTTGGATCGGACAGCAGTGGCGTCGATTTGAATCGTGGAGAGAGTCGCGCGTGGTTCCGCTGCTTCAGGCGAAGTATGTCTCGTTCGCGCGCTACTGCATCGCGCATCGCTACGCAGCAACGAGCATGACACTCGGTGTCCTCATTGCAAGCCTCGGCATGGTCGCCGGCGGGAGGCTGCCGTTCGTCTTCCTTCCCGCAGAGGACGCAGAGACGATCATCATTGACATTCGCCTGCCGATCGGATCGACGCAGGCCGCGACTTCGGCGATCGTCGCGCGATTCGAGGCCGCGTTGGCGATTCCCGAGGAAGTGCGTGGGTTTAGTTCTATCCTTGGGCAGAGCACCAATTTCGAGACGGGGCAAGCCGACGCGGCGGCAGCGCATGTTGCCCAGTTGTATGTCGAGCTCGATCCAGTCGAAACTCGTGAGCGCGACTCGACGACCGTGATGGATGAAGTGCGCGAGCGGGTCGGCGCGGTCGATGAAGCCGAGAGCGTGCTCTATCGAGAGATCGCGGGCGGGCCGTCGGGAACCGACATCACCTATCAGATTCGTTCACAGGATCCACTGCTCGCGCGCGAGGCTGCGCTGCGCTTGAAACTCGCCCTTGCCAAGTTTGAGGGTGTCTATGGCATCAACGATGACGACCTCAGCACACAACGCGAACTTCAGGTGAAGTTGCGCGAGGGCGCTTCGGCGATGGGGTTCACGACGATCGAGGTCGCCCGCCAAGTCCGTGGAATGCTCTACGGACTCGACGCGCACACCTACTCCGCAGATCGCGAGGACATCGATGTCCGCGTGCGGCTTGATGATGAGTCCCGAGCACGCATTGATTCGATCACGGATCTCTGGATCAGCACGCCTGCCGGAAGCCGAGTGCCACTCGCGGAGATTGCGGATGTCACCGAGGCAACCGCCTACGCCGCCATCAAGCGCGTCGATCGGCAACGGGCAATCACGGTGACAGCGGATTGCTCCGCGACGACGATTCCGGAGGACATCACTCGCGCCCTGGCGGTTGATCTCGCTGCAATGCGCCACGATCTTCCTTCTGTGGACATCGTCGAGGCGGGTCGACAGAAGGACCTCAACGATGCATTTTCTTCGCTCCCCTATGCGTTTCTTGCGGCCCTTCTGCTGATTTATGTTGTTCTCGCGTGGCTCTTCGGAACCTACACGCAGCCACTGGCGGTCATGATCGCCATTCCCTTTGGGCTCATCGGCGTGGTGTGGGGCCACCTCTGCATGGGGTACCCGCTGACTTTCCTCTCACTCATTGGCACAGTCGCACTGAGCGGCATTGTTGTGAACAATTCTCTCATCTTGGTGGAGTTCGCGAACGAGCGCAGGCGTGGAGGAGAGGGACTCGCGGACTCGCTCGTTCACTCCGGCGCGTCCCGATTGCGGCCGATCCTGCTCACCACCGGTACGACAATCTTTGGGATCCTCCCGCTGCTGCTCGAACAATCGTTTCAGGCGCGTTTTCTCATTCCGATGGGGATCGCGATCTCCGCAGGACTGTTGAGCGCCACGATTCTCACGCTCATCATCCTTCCGGCCAACCTCCTCATTCTCGAAGACGCTCGCAAGTGGCTCCGTCATTTGTGGGGAGGTACCGAGGCGGCGCAAGTGCACGCCTCGCAACCGTCCGATCCGTCGACATGAATCTGCCTCGCTGTGTGCAATGGACTCCGCGCCTGCGGTGCATCGTCTTCCTTCTCGCGTCGACATCGATCGCGTGTTTGCTCGCAGAAATGTACGGATTCGCGTCGATGCGCACCGTTTGCCTCTGGGCGTTTCTGCCGGCGTCGTTGCTCATCGTTGGCATAGGCATCTGGGCGTGGAAGTTCGGGGACAGACGGGTCGCACGCATCCTTCTCGCAGCGTCATTCGCTGGCATCCTTGCGGCGGTCGCGTACGACTGTTTTCGATTGCCGTTCGTCTTCGCGCAGGCGTGGGGAGTCGATGCCATCGGCGCCCCGCAACTGCCACTTTTCAAGGTGTTTCCGCGCTTTGGCGCATTACTCCTCCAGCAGTCGCTCGATCAAGGCGCGCCGAGCGGAGCCCCGGGCTTTGCATGGGGTGCTGGTTACTCAACCACCACGCAACTACTCGGATGGACTTACCACTTCAGTAATGGCGCGACCTTTGGCGTCATGTTCGCGGCGCTGTTCGTGTCACAAACTCGTCGCTGGAGCTGGACGGCGAGCATGCTCGCAGGCGCGCTCCTCGCCGTTGGCATTGAAGCAGCGCTTCTGCTGAGTCCGTACACAGATTTCTTTGCGATCGCGCCGTCCGCGACCTTTGTCACCGTCACACTGCTCGCGCATCTCGTCTTCGGAATCACGCTCGGCCTTACAGTGGCGTGGTACTTCCGACGGACTCCGATCCACTCTCAGAATTGAGCACGGCCATTCCCGTGTGCGGATCGAACGGAATCGAGCAATGCTCGTGCACAATGCGCCGCTCGCGTGTTCATGCCGCGGGCGTGAACAGTCCAAGCGCAGCGCCACTCGAATCCGCAATGACTGCCGACCGACCAAAGCCTGGAACATCGCATGGCCCATGGAGTACGCGGCCGCTTTCCGCGATGGCGATCGCGACGCATGCATCGACATTCGGCACGCAAACATAGGGAAGCCAGCAGGAATGCCCATCTGACTTCATCATGCCTCCGACGAAGCAATCGGCGGCTCCTTCCCGCGCAAACATCGTGTATTCACCGCTTGGCATCGGCATGGACACGGTTGAGTATCCCAACAGCGCCGTGTAAAACGCGCCGGCCGCAGCCGGATCGGTCGTCATCAGTTCATTCCAACAGAAATGACCGGGGCGCGAAACGGGAGCCGTTGTTCCGTGGGGCGCGATGCCTTTGAAGAGGTTGACGCACGCACCTGTTGGATCGGCGACAACTGCGAACCGACCGACATTCGGAATATCCATAGGTGGCATGAGCACCTTCCCTCCCAGCGCAGGAACACGCGCAACGGAGGCGTCGACATCCGCGACATTCACATAGGTCACGAAGTTCGGTGGAACAAACGCGGGAACCCCCTCCGGCATCTCCATCATGCCGCCGATCGTTGCGCCATCGGACGCAATCCACTCTTCATAGGTATTGCCATCCGGGCACGCGTTGGGATCGCATGACTTGATCGTCCAACCCACGACTTTGGTGAAGAAGGCACGCGCTTGCGCGCGAGTCCGCGTGTGAAGTTCGATCCAGCAGAAGGCTCCGAGTTGGGCGGCGGTTGGCGCGTCGACGGAAGTGGTGGCGGGATTGCTCATACTGCGCACCGTAGCGAAAAATCTCGCGCGCTCCCGCCAATTCCTGCCAAAATGTCTTTGTCGAATGCGGATTCTCACTCGTCTTTCGAGCGGGCTTGCGCGTGAGGATGGATTGGAACGAGTTCCCTATGCAAGCACCCCCACCGCCTGACGCTCCCGTCCGAGTCACGAGCGTCGACGCGCTTGGGCGAACCATCCGCGCACCGTGGCGCGATTGCACTTGATCTCCGATGCCTGCAATCGCGCGCACCCAATCGAACCGAAATCCGATCGAAGCATGAACCGGTTCGCCTGACAATTCCACGACGCGGGTCCACACGAGTGGACAAGGAAGTCACCGCAGAATCCATCATCGAGGCCTTCGCCTATCGCGCGAACATTCGTCGCATGGCGCACGAACCCACGCGCCTGCGGTTCTTGCAGACGAGGTTCGAGCCCATCGAGGCATCGTCCACGGGAGCGAGTCGCGACGAGATCGCGATACCCTGCCCCGCCATGAAGACCGCAAGCCTCCGCCAGCCCACGATCATGCTTCTTGGATCCGGCGAACTTGGGAAAGAGTTCGTGATCTGCGCCAAGCGGCTTGGCTGCCGAGTGGTCGCGGTGGATCGCTACCCCGATGCGCCCGCGATGCAGGTCGCGGATGCATGCGAAGTCATTGACATGCTCGAGGCAGCGTCGGTTCGCGCGATCGTAAAGAAGCACAATCCCCGCTATGTCGTTCCCGAGATCGAGGCGATTCGAACGGAGGCACTCACCGCAATCGAGAAGTCTGGTGTCACGGTCATTCCATCCGCCCGTGCCGCACACCTCACCATGCATCGCGACGCGATTCGCTCACTCGCCGCGCGAGTATTGAAACTGCCGACCGCGCGCTTCGCTTATGCCTCAAGCGAAGGAGAGCTCGCCGGCGCGGTGCAACGCATCGGACTTCCCTGTGTCATCAAGCCGGTGATGAGTAGTAGCGGAAAGGGACAGTCTGTCGCTCGAATCGCTGGCGACATTACGAAGTCGTGGAAGTATGCGATCGATGGCATGCGCGGAGACACCAAAACAGTGATCGTCGAAGAGTTCATCAACTTCGATTATGAAATCACACTGCTCACCGTAAAGCAGCGCGCCTCCTCGGGTGGCAAGAGCTTTTTCGTTCCACCCATCGGACATCGTCAAGAACGGGGCGACTATCAAGAGTCTTGGATGCCGTGCGCCATGCCCCCGCAACTCATCAAGAAGGCGCAGCGCATGGCCAAAAAGATCACCGACGAAATCGCTGGACCCGAGGGCGCTGGGATCTTCGGCGTCGAGTTCTTCGTGCGTGGGAAAGAGGTCATCTTTAGCGAACTCTCGCCTCGTCCACACGACACTGGCATGGTGACGATGATTTCGCAAGACATGAGCGAATTCGAACTCCACCTTCGCGCCGTATTGGGGCTTCCAATTCCAAAGCTCACGCTGCGAGGCCCGAGCGCAAGCGCGGTCATTCTCGCTCCCCGCGAGATCAGAGGGGAACCGGCCTATGCCGGGATCTCCGACGCGCTTCGCACGCAAGGAGTCGAGATTCGCATTTTCGGAAAACCATCCGCACGACCGTATCGCAGGATGGGCGTCGCCCTCGCGACTGGAAAGACTGTGGCGGACGCACGCAGGAATGCGGCGCGCGCCGCGGCGTGCGTACGGGTTGTCGAAGGCCGCGATCGCTAGCGCCGCGCTTGAGCATCTCCATCCGCGTGTCGAGTTCTATCGCATGCGCGCGTGCCCACACCTCGCCGAGATGATCAACCAGCACGAGTATGCACTCCGGCGCGGACTTGAACATGCCTGCGTCGAGCGGGTTGCGTTGAACGCGTTCGAACTGGTGCATGTCAATCGCGCATCAGACTGAGCGAGCGCGATGAGCACGCTCACGCGGTTTGCAGCGCGTGGGAACTCTGGGTGACGATTGCATTCAGCGTCGCGCTCGGACGCATGAGAGATGCGAGGCGCTTCACGCACGGATGGTAGTAGCCACTGATTTCGACGGGATTGCCCTGCACCGCGTTCAACTCCGAAACAATGCGCTGCTCATTGGCGGTCAGTTCCGACGCGATCGGACCGAAGTGCGCGGACAACCCCCCGTCCTTCGTCTGCGCGGCCAGTGCTTGCGCCCAGTACATCGCGAGATAGAAATGGCTGCCACGATTATCTAGGTCGCCGACCTTTCGCGCCGGCCCCTTATTGTTGGCGAGGTAAGTCGCGATTGCCTCGTCCATCGTCTCCGCAAGTACCTGCGCACGCGAATGTCCGGTCGTGAGGGCAATATGTTCAAAGCTCGCGCCGAGCGCTTGGAACTCCCCGAGCGAATCCCATCGAAGTGAGTTTTCAGCGACAAACTGCTGGACATGCTTGGGCGCGGAACCACCCGCGCCGGTTTCAAAGAGTCCTCCGCCGTTCATGAGCGGCACAATGGAGAGCATCTTCGCGCTCGTTCCGAGTTCAAGGATTGGGAAGAGATCGGTGAGGTAGTCGCGCAGGACATTCCCTGTGACGGAGATCGTGTCCTTTCCGTCCTTCATACGCTGCAGCGAGAATGTGCACGCAGCGCTCGGCTCCATGAAGTGCAGCTCGATGCCATCGGTCGCGTGATCCTTTAGGTATTCGTGCACTTTCTTCAGGAGTTCGCGATCGTGCGGACGGCTTTCGTTGAGCCAGAACACCGCCGGCGTCGCGCACGCACGCGCGCGGGTGACCGCAAGCTTGACCCAATCACGAATCGCCGGATCTTTCGTTTGGCACGCGCGCCAGATATCGCCTGCCTCCACCGCGTGCGACATCAGCACTTGGCCAGACGCATCCACCACGCGAACCGTGCCCGCTGACTTCAACTCGAATGTCTTGTCGTGCGAACCGTACTCTTCTGCCTTTTGCGCCATCAGCCCAACATTGGGAACGCTTCCGATCGTGCGAGGGTCGAGCGCGCCGTGTTGCTTGCAGAACGCAATGACCGACTGATAGATCCCGGCGTAGCAGCGATCGGGAATCGTCGCCTTCACATCCTGTGTCTTGCCCTGCGCGTTCCACATCTTTCCGCCCTCGCGAATCATCGCGGGCATAGACGCGTCGACGATCACATCGCTCGGCACATGGAGGTTCGTGATCCCTCTTTCGCTGTCGACCATGGCCACAGCAGGACCATTCGCCAGAACCGCCGCAATGTCTGCATCGATCGCAGCGCGCTCAGATGGCGGAAGCGTCGCGACCTTTGTCACGAGATCCCCAAACCCGTTGTTCACCTGCACGCCAAGCCGCGCGAGTGTCGCGGCATGCTTCTCGAAAACCGTGGCGAAAAACACTTTTACCGCGTGACCAAAGATGATCGGGTCCGAGACCTTCATCATGGTGGCCTTGAGATGCAAGGAGAAGAGCACCCCTTCCGCACGGCACGCTGCAATCTCACGGACGAGAAACTCCACCAAAGCGCGCCTGCTGAGGAATGATCCATCAAGAATCTCACCAGCGCCTAGTTGCAAAGAGTCCTTGAGCACGCAGGTCGTCCCGTCCGGAGAAACCAGCTCGATTCGGGCGGTCGTCGCCGCCGGAATCGTGATGGAGACCTCGTTGCCGAAGAAATCACCATGCGCCATGGACGCCACATGGGTCTTGGAATCCGAGATCCACGCGCCCATCTTGTGCGGATTGGCACGGGCGTACTCCTTCACTGACTTTGTGGATCTCCGATCAGAGTTTCCCTCGCGAATCACCGGGTTGACCGCACTTCCCTTGAGGCGATCGAAGCGAACTCGCGCATCCTTCTCGGCGGCCGTGGCTGGTTCGTCGACGAACGATGGAATCGCATATCCCTGCTGCTGCAACTCCAACACCGCTGCCCGGAGTTGCGGAACCGAGGCGCTGACATTGGGGAGTTTGATGATGTTTGCTTCCGGCTTCAAACACAACCGGCCGAGTTCAGTCAAATGATCGTCCACGCGCTGCGACGCATCGAGGCACTCTGGAAACGCGGCCAGAATGCGCCCTGCGAGTGAGATGTCGCGCACTTCGACTTCGATACCCGCGCTCGTGGTGAACATGCGCACCAAAGGCAGAAGGGAGTATGTCGCCAACATCGGCGCCTCATCGGTGAGGGTCCAAACGATTGTGGGTGGGGTAGACATGCGGCAATGCTCCAGAGCGAACGAGCTTTCCCGCGCTTCAGCGCGGGTCGCGCAGTGTACGCCGCAGGCGCTTCTGCTTCGCTGCGCGATTGGCGCGGGGCGCATTCCTGATAAGTGCCTCTGTATTTCAAGGATACGAGGATTTCAGCCCAATGGCAGCAGAACTGTGGCGCACGCAGTTTCAGAAGACTGCTTCATGGCGCCTCACTATTCCCTCACCGGCGTGGAACCCCTTCTCGCTCCTGACGGCATCATCGTTTCAAAGACCGACACCGCGGATCGCATCACCAACGCCCATCCGGTCTTCATGGAGATCGCTGGATACACCGAAGAGGAACTGCTGTCGAAGGCGCACAACATCGTGCGGCATCCACACCTGCCTCGATGCGTGTTCAAGTTTCCTTAGGACACGCTTCAGGGCGGCGATGAAGTCTTCGCGTATGTCCTGAACCGCGCGGACCGTTGAGCGCGTCCGCCGCGCGCTGATCCTGCGCATACACTCGCGCGCATGGCAGCCTATGAATCGCAAATCGCCGCGTATGAAGCGGGAGTTCTCACCGTTCGGGGCGCCGCCGCGGGGTTGACGAGCGCGCAACGCAATCAGCGCGTCGCACCCGGAACCTGGAGTATCCAAGAAGTCATCGTGCACCTTCTCGATAGCGACCTCGCCTGCACCCATCGCATGCGCCGCATTGTCGCCGAATCGCTTCCGCTCTTGATCGCGTATGACGAGAATGCCTTCATCGACCGACTGCCGGCGCAAGACCTCGACCTTGCGATGGTGCTCGACCTCTTCGAATCCAATCGCCGCTTCACAGCGCGCTGGTTACGCACGCTGCCATCGGAAGCATTCGCGCGCGAAGGCATCCACACCCAGCGCGGAAGGATCTCACTCCTCGCCATCGTGGAGGCCTACTCCAAACATGTCGACCATCACATGGAGTTTGTCGAAGGTAAACGCGCGGCGCTCTCCGCAAGCTGACGCATCGCGAGGGCAGAGAGTGGCGAGAATCCTCGCACGCCATCTTGCAACAACTCAAGGAGCGGCCAAATCGCGCAGAATGTGTCTCCCGGACCGAAGGTCGCGGCGCTGACTCGATCAATGCGGCCGTCCGCGTTGCGATGAAAGGCGCTGACGCCTGGAAGTCGCCGAACCCCGCCCGCATCCGCCAGCCCTTCGAAGCCCATGTCCTTCGCAAACTCCGAGTCCGCGTCAGACACTACTCGCATGCGCCACCCTCGCGCGGCGACCTGCTCACGCGCGGACGCGACCGAGTCCGGGGTCGCAAGGACAAATGCGGCGCGCTGATCCAGTTGAGGAGTGAGCGCACTCAGTCCATCCGCCCAAAGTGCACAGTAGAGGCACCGTTCTCCCATGTTATGGATGACGAGCAAGTCGTCGTGCGCGCCAAAGAGCTGCGCCAGCGTCGATCGTTCGCCTGAGAGTTCGGCGAAGCAGTACTCGCCGACTCCCTCGATGCTCGCACCCTCGCGCTGCGCGATTGTGAGTTGCTTCCGAAGTGTCGCGATCTCGGCCTCGAGTTGCTCGACGCGAGCTGCTTGGGACTTGAACGGCGACGGTGTGGCGGGATCACATTGGCTCATGGTGCACTCCTTGGGCGGATCAGCCTACGCGCAATCCTCGCATCCGGCGCGCGGCCGCAAAGCCGCCAATCGCGGCGAGCGGAACCCACGCAAAGAGGTACAACGCGAAAGAACTCCAGTTGGGCATCGCTTCATCGACGACAAGCTCAACCGACACCGGCGCCGCGTTCACTGCCGCGTTTGGCTGTATCTCAATCCTCCATGCGCCAGCAGTGGAAAGCAACAGTTGCGCGTGCGTCTCCTTTGCGGCATCCGACGCGAGGCACACTGCCGTGATGCGCACGCCACTCTCGTGCGTCGCCACGACTTGCATGGCCGCGCGCGGATCACCGATCCACGCGACATCGATTGTTCCTACTCGCGGAGACGCGGGCGAAACGAGTATCGCTGCAGCCGCACCGAGTCTCTCTCCCGTCCACACCACGGCGCCACCATCCGCCTCGGCGGCCGAAGTCCAGGCACCTAGTGACAGGACGACGCACAGGAAAAATGTGTGTGCTCGATGCATCATTCGAACCCGAAGGTGCCTCGCATTTCCATCGGTTGGAACATGATCCACGCCGCAACCGCCCATACAAGCAGAATGCATACGGCGCCGGGTATCCAACCGTAGAGCACCGACGAGAAGCTCCGCGCAAGTGCCTCCCGCGCCCGCATCTCCACGATGCTCCACCAATACACGCCCAGCGCTCCGCTCACGCCAAGCGAGAGCGTGAGCAGTTCCACAGGCATCAACCATGCAGGCGCCGGCGCACAGCAACTCATCACGCGATCCGGCGATGCAGACACCCACCCGAGGTCGTGTAGAACGCGCAACCCCGCAACCTCCGCCGTCGCAAAGCCCGTGACCAAATGGAAGACGAAATGCGCGAACCAAATCGCCGCGCCGAGCGGAAGAAATGCAAAGGAGAGTCGCGCAAACCGCTCCCTGAACGAGCCAACGCTCGACATCCCCGCGGCAGCGCTACTGAGCCCGAAGCCGCATGCAATCCCGCCTATGACGAAGCACGCCTGTGCGAGAGTGCCGCCTGCGCCAATGACACCCGCACTCGCCTCAAGAACGCGAAGCACCGGCGCCGTCATCCCGGCTGCGTTGACCGCCGCGCCAAAGGTAAAGACCAACGCGAGCGCGGCAACATCGACCCGCGCCGCAAGCGTTCCCACCTGCGAGCGCCAGCCCGCATTCGCCAACTCCGCGCACGGAAGCACCGGCAAGACTCCCACATTCTGATGCGGGCACGCGTTCACGCAGTCAAGGCAGAAGGTGCAGTCGAGATTGCCGATTTTCTTCGGGATGAACAAGTCCAATCCGCAACCCGGACGAAACTCCCCACCCTGCCCGCGCCGACCTTTCAGACAGTCATGCGTCACACATCGCGCACACACCGCCGCATCGATGGCGCGAACGGACCGCGCCGAGACCGTCCCGAGCAACATCTGATACTGCCCAATGGGGCAGAGTGAACGACAAAAGCTCGCGCCAGCAAAACACATGTCAACCGCCGTCGCAACCACGATGAACCCGAGGACGATCATCGCGATCGCAAGCGGGCTCGACCACAGATCAAACGCCTCATAGGCAACGAGCCATGCGACCACAAGTGCGACCGCAATCCACTTGGAACGCAGCGCGCGAGGCAGTGCGCGTGTCGGAGTGAACCACTTCCGAAGCAGCGAACGCGGCGCGAGCAACGGGCACGCCATACACGCGACATTGCCGACCGCCAGAATCGCGACGATTGCCACTCCACGCCAATGCGTCCAGGGAACTGTTCCCGCAAGATTCATGGGCGCGTCTTGGCTTCCGAGGAGCCCGTCGAGCACAATGCACAAGACGAGTGCAAGGAGGACACATCGCAAAGTCAATCGCGCACCCGAAGAACGAAGCGCTCTGCCAACCAAGGGAGTCTGGAGGAGGTCTCCTTCGTGCGACGGCGGTCGCTTCGGTAGCACGGTGAGCGGAATCCGGCGTGCTCGGGGATGCACGCGATGCGGAAAGAGGTACGAGATGGTGATGAGTATCGCGCCGCCGAGATAGAGCACGCTCCCCGGCACCCACATCAATCCGGCGGCGAGTTGTTGGTCGAGGAGCGGATCCGTTCCGTACGCAGGTCCGATGTTGGCGTACCACGCATAGACGGGAACACTTGAAAATGCGAGGTAGGCGCTCACCGCCGTGTTGACAAGATCCGCGGCGACCAGATACGGCACCATCGCGATACGCGGCCAGCGATTCGCATAAGGAAAAGGCGCGATGACGCAGAGCCAAAAGAGCATGCCCGCAACGAACATGCACGCGTGCTCGGCCTGATGCCACCACGGGTCACGCAACGCCAGGGTGTAGGCACTCGGCATGTGCCATGCGATCGTCGCGAGAGCGATCGTACTGAATCCGACGAGCGGATGCCCGAGCGCGCGCAACATGAGACGCACAACTGGAGCCGAAAGGAGCGGCGCGAGGATCGCCGTGCGCGCGGCCGTTCCAACGCCGAACAACATCGGCATCGCGGGAAGTGAGAGCCAGAACAATGGCGGCGCGACCATCGTGAGGAGAATGTGCTGCACCATGTGCGCACTCAAGAGTCGCTCGGCGACGGCATCGAGAGGCGACGCGAGCGCAAGGAGCAACGCACTCCAGCCGCCGAAGAATGCGGCCATACGGAACGCGGTGAACCGCCCACGCGCGGCAACGCCCTTGCGACGGAGCGTTCGCCACCCTCTTCCATACACCAACGAGGAGAGCAACGCGGCCGCGCACACGAGCGGAGCGCTCAACAAGAATCCGTTTGAGGGAAGAACTTCTGCGGGCATAGCTCGACGGAAGTGACTACCGATCGCCTGATGACGGACGGGTGCCTGCGGCAACAGGCATCGCGTCCGGACTCGACTGTGCCTCCATCGCGCCTGGGATCACCGCCCTCAATGCGTTTCCATCGAGTGTCGAGAGGAATGCGACGAGTGCCTGCGTTTCCGCGCTCGACAGCGTCTTCCCATACGCGGGCATGTTGCCACCGCCCTGTTGTATCTGGCGCACCAGTTGATCCCACGACAATCGCGTCGCGACATCCGTGAGATCCGGTCCACGCATGCCGCCCCTTCCACCAATCGCGTGACAGTTGCGGCACTGCGCGAACTGGAACTCCAGCGCGCCTTGCAGCGCGAGCGGCGATCGGTTCGCGACAAACTCCGGAGCAACGGGCGTGGAGGTCCACGCATCCATAACTGGACTCCACGGACTGAGCGTCCCGAGCCATGTCAAGACGCCAGCGCCGGTCGCCAGCACACACACGAGCAGGACAGAGAGCGGGCGCCTCGATGGCGCGCGCTCGCCACGCGGCGCGATGAACGGAAGAAGCGCGACAAGCGCGATGGCGACGGGCGGACCAACGAGCAGGAGGAATGTTTCCGAGGAAGGTGGAAGCAACGCGAGCGCCGCGAAAATCCACAAGAACAAGCCGTCCGGGCGCGGGCTCGCTTCGATGATGGTTGGATCAGGCAGCGCGCCTGGCCCCATAGGGCCATACCACGCGGCAATGCCGACGAGAACAATGAGTGCTGCTCCACAGAACACCATGTCTCGACGCGCGGCGTCGGGGTAGAACGGAACGCCAGTCTTGCGCACTCGTTCCTCGTAGCCCTTCGCATAGGTCGCGGGGTCGACGACCTCCCCCGCTTTGGGCATCTCCGAGATTCCCTTGCGCAAGATCGAGTAGAGGTGAAGTCCCAAAAGCGCCACGGTCAGGCCGGGCAGAATGAAAACATGGAGCGAGAAAAATCTTGAGAGCGTCGCGCCAGAAATCTGCGTGCCCCCGAGCATGATCCCACGCAGGGCGTCGCCAAAGACTGGCATTCGATCGACGATTGCGGCACCAATCCCGAGTCCCCAGTAGGCGTCCGCATCCCATCGCATGATCTGACCAGTGAACGCAAGTCCGAGCGTGAGCACGCCCAAGCACACGCCAAAGATCCAGGTCAGTTCCCGCGGGTACTTGTAGGTTCCATGCAAGAATACCTGCGCAAGATGGACGAGCATCATCAGGCACATTGCGTTGGAACTCCATCCATGAATCGCGCGCAACATCCATCCCGATGGCACCCGTTCATTGATGTACACGAGACTCTCATACGCTTGGGCGGCGCTCGGTGCGTAAAACATTGCGAGCACGATGCCGCTGGCGACCTGCACCATGAAAAACATCATGGTCGCCGAGCCAAACACATACCACCACTTCGCGCTCGACGGCACGCGGTGGAACATCGAGTGCCGCAACACCCAAAGCACGCCCGTGCGGTCATCGAGCCAATGCACACAACGCAACGCGCGGTGTTTCCATCCAGTCCCGCCCATGTTCAGGTCCCCTCCTGCAATCCGGGCAATCGACCGCTAAAGATCTCAAGCGTTCCATCCTGAATCCGCCATGAAAACTCGAAGAGGCCTCGTGGTGGCGGCCCCGATGCGCGAGAGCCATCCTCGTAGTACACACCACCATGACACGGGCACATGAAGAGACGCGATTGGGCGAACCACTCGACTGGACATCCGAGGTGCGCGCAATTCACGGCAAACACTTGAAACTTCCCCGCCTCGATGCAACGCACATAACAGGCGTTTTCACGGGTGATCCCATCGTCTGGCGCACCTCCGGGATTCAAGAACTTGACGAGGACGGTGGTCCCGGGCATCCAGTTCGCTGCGGCGCCAAGGGAAATCCACTGGTCCTTCTCCGGAAGCAGTCCGGGCGCGACCGCCGCACCAATGATCGGTGCGGCGACGAGTACTCCACCGATGGCCATGAGTGTGGAGCCCGCCGCGAACAGAAATCCACGGCGATTCTCATTCGCAGGCGCCGGTGATGGCGCTTCGATGGATTCGGGTGCTTGACTCATCGCGTTGGCCCATTGCCTGGAGGTGAAAGTGTGGACGCCTGTCGGAAGGTCGCGAGGTAGGCGACGAGAGCGTCGACATCCTCTGTGGTCAACGCCTCGGCGACCCGCTCGCCTCCGGCGCCTTGGTAGGGATCGATTGCAGCGGGCATCCCGAGGTCACGACGACCAAAGATGATACTGGTGCGAAGATGCTGATCACTCACGAGTCGAACATAGAACGGATCCCGCACATCGCCGCCTTGCGGTGAAACCGCGAGCAGAGCTTGGCCTCCTGCACTCGGATGGCAGAACGCACAGCGCGACTCGAAGAGCGTCGCACCTCGCTCGATGCTTGCATCGGACGAACCACCGCCCCAAGGAACGACAGATTTCAGACCTGGCGGGTTCATCCAACTGCGTTTCATGCCAATGATGAACGCTCGAATGTGCTCATCCGAAACACCCGTCACAGTGCTTCCGCCAAATCCAGGCATACGAGTTCCCGCGATTCCATTTCGCACGATCTGGAAGAGTGCATCCTCGGGTATCGACGCGAGATACTCCCCATCGCAGAGCGGCCGAGCAGGACCGTGCGTGCCACCCGCCCCGTGGCAACCAGCACAACGCGATGCATAGAAGCCCGCGAATCCAACCGAGGTATCGAGGGATGGCGGATCGACCCGAGGCGCAGGCTTCCCAGGCAATCGATCGCATGCGACACCGATCCATGCGACAACGCCGGCGAGGATCGAGGAGAGCGTTCGAGAGAACATACTCACTTCGATTCTCCGTCGGACTGTTCAACTTCGAGTCGCGTGGCGAGTGATGTCCCAACCTGCAAGCGAACTCGGTTGAATCGCGTGATCACCGCTCCACACGCCAAGCCAAACGCAATCTGGCTCGCGAGAAACCATCCGAATGATGCATAGTCAACAAGCAATGGATCAAGTACGCGAATCGCCGCCCACCCTGCTCCAGTCCACACCATCGGTGCGAGAATTCCGCCCGCAAGCATCGGTCGACGAGGCATCATCGGGAGTGCGACGACAAAGATCATGCCGACCATCACACTCAACGCGAGATGGAGAAAAACGGCCGCGATCGTCCAGGTGAGATTGAATGCGAAGAGCGCCTCTGTTGCCGCGTTTCCAACCGACGGCACGAGCAGTCCAGCGAGCAGGTTGATCGGAAGCCAAAGACTCCGCTCGGCGAGCACCCCCCACAAGCAAGCCACCACCGCCATCGCCCCGGCGCCTGCGAGTCCTCCATACAAACCTGATCGGTACGGATGCATCTCTTCGGGAACGATTCGACGGGGCGACGCACTTCGCGATCGTCGGGGTGGAACTTCGAGGGCCGGCATCGGAATCTCGCACGACGCGACTGGAATATCCTCAGTCTGTTCGTGCGGAAACACCTCGCGAAACCATCCGACCACTCCTACGAGCGCGCACAGGGCACCGACGACGCTGACGGCTGGATGCGTGACGATTCCCGCGAAAATCATCGTCACACCAAACGCCGTCAGCATCGGTTGCGCGGTTGGTCGCGGAATGGCTCGCAGGTAAGGAACCTCGGCGCCATCTCGAGAGACTTCCGGATTCATGAGATCGCCTCCTGTGGAACGCGGCCAACGAAGTAGACGAGCGTGAAAACGAAGATCCACACGACATCGACGAAGTGCCAGTACCAGGTCACGACTTCGACGCGACCTGAGTCGCGTGATGGTTGCACGCAACCACACAGCGAGAGCAGCAAGGTCCCACTCAGAAGCAACAATCCGACAACCACATGAAACGCATGAAACCCGACGAGCGTATAGAAGGTGGTTCCGAACGCATTGGAGTCAATCTCGAGACCTTTGAGTTCGATGAGCTTCTTCCATTCCAATCCTGTCCCTGCAAGAAACTCGACGCCGAGCAGTAGGGTCACGAGCATCCAAACCTGAAACCGCTTGCGCGAACCTGACGCAAGTGCGCGCACGGCAAGCACGACCGTGGCGCTCGACGCGAGGAGGCAGACAGAATTCACGGTCACGAGCCCAAGTTCAAGACAGTCCATCGGCTGCGGTCCTGTGGGACTCTTTCCGATGTAGTAGAGATAGGTCACCAAAAACGAGCAGAAGAGCGCGCTCTCCATGAATATGAGTGACGCCATGCCAACGCGCGCTCGTTGCATCGGTGCGACGGTAGTGGTTGGCGCGTCATTCATAGTGCGCATCTGGATCCTCCGGATGTTGGATGTCCCAAAGGGGCCGCGCGCTCGTCACCGAAGGGATGCGATCGAAGTTCCACTCCGGAGGGGGGCTCGAAGTACTCCACTCGAGCGTCCACGCATTCCACGGATTGTTCCCCGCCTGCTTACCAGTGCGCAAAGACTTCACCACATTCCACAAGAAGACCGTCACCCCCGCCATCTGTACGGGCACGCCGAGTGAAGTAATGAGGTTCCAAATCTCCCAACCTCGATCCGCCTCATACGAATAAATGCGGCGAGGCATGCCGAGCACGCCCGAGATATGCATCGGAAGAAAGGTCACGGTGAACCCGATGAAGAGGAGCCAAAAACTCCACTTCCCCAATCGCTCGTCCAACATGCGCCCGGTTGCCTTGGGAAACCAGTAGTAGAGCGCGCCAAAGATCCCAAAGACGGTTCCGCCGAACAAGACATAGTGAAAGTGCCCGACCACAAAGTAACTGTCGGAAAGTTGCCAATCCATCGGAACCGTCGCAAGCATGATGCCGGTCAACCCGCCGATCACAAACATCGAGACAAATCCTGTTGCGAACAGCATCGGCGTATCGAAACGAAGCCGGCCTCCCCACATCGTCGCGATCCAATTGAAAATCTTGATCCCCGTCGGCACCGAGATCAAGAAGGTCGCTGCCCCAAAGAACGAATCCAACACTGGCCCAAGACCCACGACAAACATGTGATGCGCCCACACCCCGAGCGAGATGAATCCAATCCCCACCGTCGCCGCAACCATGAGCGGATAGCCGAAGAGCACCTTGCGGCTGAAAGTCGGAAGAATCTCGCTCACGAATCCGAAGGCAGGCAGAATGAGAATGTAGACCTCAGGGTGACCAAAGAACCAGAACAGATGCTGCCAGAGCACGGCCGACCCCTCCGTCTGAGGATCGAAAAAGTGCGCGCCAAAGTGTCGGTCGAGCAGCAACATGATTTGCGCCCCCGTCAGGACTGGTATCGCGACAAGAACGAGCGCCGCAACAACCAACATCATCCAACTCAAGAGCGGCATGCGCATCAACGACATGCCGGGGCAGCGCATACAGAGGATGGTGCCAATGAAATTGATCGCGGTGGTCATGCTGCCAACACCACTCACGAGGATGCCGAGAATCCAGTAGTCCGTGCTGTTCCCGCGACTGAACGCACGATCCGTAAGCGGCGCATACGCGAACCAACCGACATCGGGAGCGCCCGGCGCACCGTAGAGCCCTTCGGACCCGATGTAGCTGAAGTACAGAAGCAGTCCACCAAAGATGAAGAGCCAGAACCCGAAAGCGTTCAGACGCGGAAACGCCATGTCTCTCGCGCCAATCATCAACGGGATGAGGTAGTTGCCAAATCCAAGCAAAATCGGCATTCCGACGAGGAAGACCATCGTCGTTCCATGCATCGTGAAGAGTTGGTTGAAGGTCTCTGGATCGATGAGTTCGGAGTTCGCGCGTGCCAGTTGCATGCGCATGAACGCCGCCTCCAATCCCGCCACGAGGAAAAACACCAGTCCGGCCCCGACATACATCATCCCGAGCTTCTTGTGATCCACGGAGAGTGACCATCGCGCAAATGCTTCCCAGAAGCTCTCGCGCGTGGACGGGGTGAAAGATGGTGCAGGAGCGTGCGGCATCGGATCACTTCAGCGTCATGAGGTACTCAACCAGTCCGTCGACCTGCGCTTCTTCCAGTTGCAGGCTCGGCATATTGCAACCTGGCTTCAACGAATTCGGATCGTTGATCCACTGCTTGAGATTCGCGCGAGTCAGCGGGATGTACCCCGATCCAATCGTGTCTCGACTCGCCAAGTGCGAGAGATTCGGACCGAACATCCCCGCACTCGTCCCGCCAATCGTGTGGCAATTCATGCACGCATACTCAGTGAAAGTTGAGCGTCCCTCCGCGACGACGGGCGATGCAATCGGCGGAGACGCTTGCGCTGCGAGCCATGCGTCAAACACCGGCTGCGGCTCCGCGTACACCCGAATCAGCATGTGCGCGTGCTGGGTGCCGCAATACTCCGCACATTGACCGAGAAAGAGTCCTGGCGAATCGGCTTCGATCCACAACTCGTTGGTCTTTGCCGGAATGACATCGAGCTTTCCTGAAAGTCGCGGCACCCAGAACGAATGGATGACATCCGCCGACTCGAGTCGAAGCCAGATCGGGCGCCCCGCCGGAATGTGCAACTCGTTTGCAGTGATGACCGTCGCACCATCCGCCGCGGCGTAGCGGAACTCCCACCACCATTGATGCCCGATCGCCGTCACCGCCATCGCCCCTGGAGGCGGCTGGGTCAAGTCGATCTCTCGAATCGTGCGAATCGTCACCATGGTCAAGACGAAGACAATGATGATGGGGATCACCGTCCACGCGACTTCAATCGGCAAACTCCCGTACACCTGAACTGGTTCGCCGACCGGCTGGGAGGAGGCCTTTGCAACACGGTCCGCACGCACGCCGCGCACGATCGCCACGACAAGGAATGATTGCACAACCACAAAGATCGCGGCGCAAATCGCGACGACAAGAATGGAGAGGTCCCGAATCTCGCGCGTGGGCCGAGACGCTGGCTCAAGAATCGAAGTAACCCCCGTACCGATGGGTACGCCCATCGTCCCCTCGCAGACTTCGATTTGCGGTGGCGCATGGGCCAATGCCGACGCAGCGAACAACGCAGCCGACGTCGCGACGAGCGCGAAGCAAGTAACCTGAAATGCGCTCAGATATCGACTCACTCGTGCAACTCTCAAAAGACAGGTCTCTCACGCGCGAAGACCCGAGCGCGCCTGAGGAGTGTATCGACGCGGCGCGTGGTCGCGTGAACCGCGGCGCGCTGTACCCTTCCGGAATGCGACAGCGCAAACTCTTTTGGCACGCGGCGAGACGACTCCTCTCTTCGCTCCGTGACCAGCGCGCGAGCTACTGCCTCGCGCTCTTCGTCACTCTCGGGTACTCGCACGCTGCGCTCGCACGCGAAGCAACCGACGCACCTACCCCCCAGGCGTGTATCGTCGGACTGTCCCAAGCACTGCGCGAGGGAGACCTCGGCGCCGCGTCTCGATTCCTCGACCTCTCGAAACTCCCGCCTGGTGCGCGCGACGAGATTGGGGAGCGCGCTTCACTTTCCCTCGGACTTGTGCTCGACACGCTCGATGCGCCGGGATGGCGCGACCCTTCATCACTCACCCTTCCCACTGATTCAGAATTGACGCTCGGCACGACTCCCGCGGGCTCGATTCAACTGGTGAATGTCGCGCTGCGGGGTGAATCTCCCAACTGGCGATTCTCTGACGCGAGCGTCAGAGGATCAACCGAGCAGTTGCGACTCGCCATTCCTGCAATCCGACGCGCCGTCGCGGAGCAACTGAATCACATCGCCGTCTTCGATTTCCAGGCGCCTGAAGTCGCGCTTTCGGTCGCGCTCCCCGACGCTTTGCGATTCCACATCCTTGGGCTTGCCGTCGCGCAGTGGCTTGGACTCGTGGTTGTCGTCGCATTCAGTTGGTTCGGAGCCCGCGTGTTCAGCCGGATCATCGACGCTGCGCTCCACCTCGCCGGACGCCATCGCGCGGGCGCTTGGCGCGAGACGAGCAAGTATGCCTCGCGCGCGTTCGCGTGGACGGCTGCCCTCAAAGCTGGGTCGTGGGCGTTGCTCGGGCTCGGCCTCCCGATTCCATTTCTTCTCGTTGCACTGCTCGCACTGAAGATCGCCACCATCGCTTGCTTCGCGTGGACGCTCATCGAGATTGTCGCGCTCGTCCGCGCGTGGGTGGCATCGCCGCAAGGGGTGCAACTCGACGACCTTGCCGCAAGAGGCATTGCGCGGATTGCGCAGATCATCATCGTCGCGGGGGCGCTGCTTGCCGTTGTCTCGACCATTGGCGAGCGCGACTCCGTCAACCACGCCGTCGCGGCACTCGGCATCGGTGGCATCGCGGTTGGACTCGCCGTCCAAGATCCACTCAAGAATTACTTTGCCGGCCTCGTCCTTGCCGCCGATCGCCCATTCCGTTCTGGCGATCGGGTCCTGATCGACTCGATCGCCGGAACGATCATCCACATCGGGGCGCGCGCGACCACCGTACGAACCGATTTGAACTCCACCATCTCTATACCCAACGCAATGGTCGCAAGTGCGAGGATCGAATCAGAACCGATCGGAGGGAAGGATCTCGACGTCCATATCACGATGCTCTTGCCGCTCACCACGACAACGGAGAGCATCGCGGCCTTTCGCGAGGGCGCCTTGATCGCGCTGAAGGCCATGCGCGGCGTACGCGCCGACTCGATCGAGCTCGGCCTTCGCGGAAACAATGACAAGGGAATCGAGTTCGGGGTCACGCTCACCGCGGACGCCACAGCCGGAAAGAAGAGTGCCCTTCAGGATGCCGTGATGCTGGTGCTGATCGCGTCTGCTCGCGATGTTGGCGCGTTTGTCAGTGCATCTCGCTAAGTTCCTTTGCACTCGCACATTTCCGCGTTACCTTCCCTGCGTTCCGAGGATCCGTTCGGGTTGCGACGATGTTGGGAGCACAAACGCCATGCGGCGACTGCGTCCCGAGTCCTTCCAACGCTGAACAGAGAGGACGCAAGCGACGATGCCTGCCTGGCGTCTCGAAGCTTGGATTCAGCTCCGGCGCGCGAGCAGTACGCGCGTCAGCAAGGCCATCCTACTTTCAACGCTCATCTTTGCACCCCCTGTGCACGCCCAGACAAACTTCGTGGACGAGGCAATCGCACGAGGGGTGAACTACACCGTCGTCGATGGCGCATTTGGGGGGACTGGGCAATTCGGCTGTGGCGTGGCGCTCGCAGACTTCGACGGCGACCATGACCTCGATCTTGTCGTGAGTGGTGACGCGAGTTCGACACTCGGCATCTACGCGAATGATGGCGCGGGGGCATTCACGAATGTCACGGCATCGGCAGGTGTTGCAACAATGCTCAAGATCTCGGGGTTGGTGGCCGGCGACTACGACGCCGACGGCGATCTCGATCTCATTGTGACGCGTTGGTTGAAGCCGCTGATCCTTCTCAAGAATGATGGCGCGATGCACTTTACCGACGCGACTTTCAGCGCAGGGCTCTGGGCCCAATCGGGCGCAGGTGCGGGCGCTGCATTCGGAGACTACGACGGCGACGGATGGATCGATCTCGCCGTCGCGAATCGTTGCGGGACAAATGCATCCGCCGTGCGCAACAAATTGTTTCGCAATCGTGGGGACGGGACTTTCGAAGATGTCACCAGTGCGGCGGGCGTTGACAACGGAACTTTTCCTGGATTTCATGTCTCGTGGGTCGACCTCGATCGCGACGGCGATCTCGATCTTTATGTCGCGAACGACAAAGGAACCGGAAATCCTCGGTGGAATCGGTTGTATCGCAATCGCGGGGATGGAACTTTTTTTGAGGACACTGATTCCGGCGCACAAGTAAGTGCCGACGCGATGGGCAACGCCACCGGCGACATCAACGGTGATGGGTACCCAGAGTTGTACATACCCAACATTCCGGTTGGCAACATGTTGCTCATGTCGATCGATCAAGGCGCGCACTTCGCGGATAAGGCCACGCTCTGGGGCGTGCGCGCATTCGGAACCTGTTGGGGCAGTGCGTTTTTCGATGGAGACAACGACGGCGACCTCGACCTCTTGACCGTTTCAGATCACTTCGACAATGACTTCTACTTCGAGGGAACCGGAGCCGTGCCGTTCTTTGATCGCACAGAGGCGTGCGGTCTCATCAATACCCTCGACTCCTATTGCTTGGCGATCGGTGATATTGATAATGACGGAGACATCGACGCGATCGTGCAGGATTTCTCCGCGCCCATCCGTGTCATGGTGAACCAATTGAACGAGCCCGATCGCGAGTGGTTGTCGCTTCGCGCGATGCCGCGCGGCGCGAACACGCATGGCATCGGAACGCAAGTCGATGTGATTGCGGGCGACCTTCGTGCGTGGCGGCATGTCGAAGCCGGAAGCGCATACAAGAGTCATTCGTCAACCGACCTCCACATCGGGCTAGCGTCCCATGCGCACGCAACAAGCGTCGTCGTCTCATTCCCTCGCGCAGGAGACCTTCCGCAATCCACGCGCACTCTCGCCAACGTTCCCACGCGAGTATCGTGGCCGCTCTGGGCGATGGAGCGAGTCGGCGATGTGAACGGTGATGGCAACTGGAGCGCCAAGGAGTTTGCAATCCTCGAAGGACGCACGGGTGAGTTGTTTGCGCCCAACGACACGATCTTTGACTTCGATGGCGACTTTGACCTCGACAATCAGGACCTCGATGCATTTCGATTCCGCCAGTGCGATCTCAACGGGGACGGCGCCGTGGGTGCTGCAGACTTGGCCGCGCTCCTTTCCGGTTGGGAATCAAGCACGCCCGACTTTCACGGGGATGGAGTTGCCGATGCGAATGATCTGACGCTGCTCCTGAGCCAATGGTCGAGGTGAGAGTGCCGCACGAGCAGTGCACGGACGAAAAAAGAAGAACCCCGCAGTGAACTGCGGGGTTCTTGAATGTCCAATTCGCTGACCTTGACGCGCCGCGAACCCATTGGATTCGCTGTCATCTCGATCAGTTCATCGCATCGGTCGAGCGATGATCGCAGGCGATCACCAGTTATCGTCGCGCGAGCTGCTGCCGCCGCGTTCCCAGCTGCCGCCGCGGTCGCCACCGCGACCACCGCCACCGGAACCGCCACGACCACCGCCGCCGCCGTAACCACCACGACCGCCGCCACCGCCGCCGCCGCCGCCGTAGCCACCACGACCGCCGCCGCCACCACCACCACCGAATCCGCCACGACCGCCACCACCGCCACCGGCTGGCTTGGGTGTTGCTTCGTTGACGGTCAATGGACGACCGAGGATGTCAGCGCCATTGAGGGCTGCCATCGCGGCCTGACCTTGCTCAGAGTTCGACATTTCGATGAAGCCGAAGCCGCGCGGGCGTCCAGTTTCACGATCCATGATCAACTGAGCGGACACTACTTCGCCGTGCGCTGCAAAAAGGTCACGCAATTCATCTTCCGACATTTTGAACGACAGGTTCCCGACATAGAGCTTCATCGCGGTCTCAACTCAAACATGCCCGATAGAGGAGGACTGAACCGTGCGGAGACTCGGGCAAGGAATCGAGCGTCGGTGCTATCGACGCCTGCGGCAATCGCAGAAGTTTCGTCGACCGTGGAAGTATGCCAACCCGACTCCGGCTTGTCGAGCAGAAATCTTGGTGAAATTCTGCGTTCGCTCCGCGGCAACCAAAGAAACATCCAAAAAAACACGCGCGTAGACCCATTCGAGGATGAGTCGTTGTCCATCCAAGACCATCGTAACATTCTTTCAGCAATGACTTTATACGCCATGACGCACCGCCGCCGGCCCGGAAGCCGTCGGGGACCTGAGATGGAGATTGCGGCGCCAGTGTCAGCCGAAGTTTCGCTGCGACACCCGCATTCTCGCCTTTGAGGCTCGCGGACGACACGCCTCCGAGGTCGAGGTGCATGCCGATTGAGTCGTCAGAACTCGCAAATACCCCTTTGCGAATCGCGAGTGCGCGGATAGAATCTCCGTCCCTCGCAACACGCCCAAGTCGGGCGCGAGCGCGGCTGAGACTTCTCGAAATGAAACAGGACATCCACCCTAAGTACTACCCTGAATGCAAGGTCACCTTCCGCGGCGAGGTCGTCATGACCGTCGGCGCAACCGTGCCCTCGCTCAATGTCGAAGTGTGGAGTGGCTCACATCCATTCTTCACCGGACAGAAGTCTTTCGTTGACACCCTCGGTCGCGTCGAGCGATTCCAGAAGAAGTTCGCCGGGAAGTACTTCGACAACGCCAAGAAGAAGTAGTGCCTCACCACAGTCGTCTCACACAGCCGCTCCTTCGGGAGCGGCTGTTTGCTTTCTCCTCCGCACTCCGTTCTCCTTGCAACCGTGACGATTGCCGTTCCAGAATCTCTCACACGCATTCTCTCTGCACTTGCCGAGGAGGATGCCGCGCTTGCGTTGGAGATGCAGAACGAGGAAACGCACACCAACCACAAACGAATGGGCGTGATCGCGCGCCGTCGCCGAGCACTGGAAGCGTCCCTTCTTCCGTGGCGCACGCTCACGCAACTGGATCAAGAGTTGCAGGGACTTTTCGCGCTTGAATCGGCGGGTGATCGCGAACTTGCGCGGCTCGCAGCCGCCGAGCGCGTTGAACTTCTCCAAAGGCAAGCGAACATCATTCGCACGCTCCGACGGCAGATTGCCACGAGCGAAGAGTCGAGTATCGGGAGCATCGTCCTCGAAGTCCGCGCCGGTGTGGGCGGGCTCGAAGCCGCCCTCTTCGCGGGCGAAATGTTTGAAATGTATCGCGCCTTCGCCGCGAGTCGCGGCTGGAAGTTCGAAGTGCTCGAAACGAAACCGGGCGATGTCGGCGGCATGACGCAAGCCATTGCATCAATCGATGGTGAAGGCGTGTATGCGGCGCTCGCATTCGAGGGCGGTACGCATCAAGTGAAGCGAGTGCCGGCCACCGAAGCGCAGGGACGCGTCCACACTTCGACCGCGACCGTGGCGATTCTCGCAGAACCCGAAGAGGTTGAATCGGAAGTGGACCCGAGCGAAGTCAAAGAAATCTTGACGACCGCGCAAGGCCCAGGCGGCCAAAACGTGAACAAGGTCGCAACCTGTGTGCATCTCATTCACATGCCAACCAAGATTGAAGTCCGCATGCAAGACACGCGAAGTCAGGGGCAAAACCGCGAGAAAGCTTGGAGACTACTCCGTGCTCGCGTCTACGAAGGTCGCCGCGCGCTCGCGGAGGCGAAGCGCAGTTCGGAACGAAAATCGATCATCGGCTCGGGCGGCCGCGCCGAAAAAGTCCGCACCTATCGATGGAAAGAATCGATTGTGACGGATCACCGTATCGAACAGCAGTTCCCGCTACCCATGATCATGGCTGGCCGACTTGATGCGATGCTCGAAGCGCTGCAGGAGTACGAAGTCGATCTTCGTCTCGAGAGCATGGGGTGATGCTTGCGCTGCCTCCGCGACAGCGTGGGCCTTCACTCGTGCGTGCTGCGCGCGGGAGGCGGCAGCTTCCTTGCGTTTTCTTCAATCCTCAGATTCGCTGCGTCGAGGAGCCCACTGCTTTCGTTCCTTCTTTGGAGGGAGCCATCCGCCTCGGACTTGCACTCTGTCTCGCCCGAGGAGAGCACGAAACTGCGCGACCAACTCTGCCGTCGGAACGACTTTCCACCGTTGCGTCAAGAGCGTGGTCCGCTTCTCTCGTTCGTCCAGATGCAACAACACCTCGACCGCACGACCTCCATCACTTGGAGCAGTCGCTGCCTGCTTCAGCATTCCCGCGACGACATGCATCGTTTCATGCAGCGCACCCGCTGGTTTTGTCGGTTGCGCGAGCGCGCAGAGATCAAATGCGAGGTCAATTCGGGTCGCCATGTGCTTGCAAGCATCTTTCAACGGCATGACGCGATCGACAATCACATTTGGCTCCCCGCGCTTGCGATCGACCGCTCCGATGAGCAAGACCGCTCGATCCTGCGCGATGCACTCGGCGAACTTTGCGTAAGTCTCGGGAAAAAGGACGGCCTCCACGCCACCGCTCTTGTCGGTCAGTTTGATGACCATCATCGCCTTGCCAGGCTCTCGACCTGACTTCGTGTGCAACAACTTCGTGTGCGAAATCAAACCTGCGCACGCGACCTGCGTGTCCTGCGCAAAGGTGACGATTCGTTGAAGATCGCCGCTCGCGAACTCCATGACGGCTTCGCGCCATATGTCGAGTGGATGTCCAGAGACATGGAATCCCAACGCCTCCTTCTCGTGCTGTAGGGATTCCACCGGCGACCAAGCGGAGGCTCGACGCAGTTCAGCCGGCGCAGCGGTCGCGCTGCTCGTGCCCTGCGAGAAGGCGCCGAAGAATGTGTCTTGTCCGCCTGCACGATCGCGTGCGAGTGATGCGCCGCCCTGAATCGCACTCTCGAGGCTCGCCACCAACGATGCACGAGCCTCGACGCCGTGGATGCTGTCGAAACATCCCGCCTTCACCAAACTCTCGAGGGTCGATCGCTGCACGCTGCGACTATCCACTCGTTCGCAGAAATCAAAGATGGATGCAAACCTACCGCCCTTCTCCCGCGCATCAATCACCGCGCGCATCGCCCCACCGCCAACCCCCTTGATGGCCTTCAGGCCAAATCGAATGTGCCCAGTGCAGGCCGTGATTGCTTCACCACTCTCGTAGACGACGCTGAAGTCCTCCGCGGAGAAGTTGACATCGGGCGGGCGAACCTCCACGCCGAGATGGCGTTTGGTCGGAAGATCATCGGGGAACACGAGCTTGCGACAATCCTCGAGGTACACCCCCCACTCCTCCACTTTCCGCGCCTGACTCTCAAAGCTCATCAGCGCGGACATGTAGTGACTCGGAAAATAGGTCCGGAGATACGCCGTCTGATACGCGATGATCGCGTACCCGGTGGAGTGACTCTTGTTAAAACCATAACCGGCGAACTTCAGGATCAACTCGAAGAGTTCATCCGCGCGCGCGTTGGGAAGCCCTCGCTCCGCGGCGCCGCGCAAGAAGTTGGCGCGCGCGCCCTGAATCACCGCGTGCTGCTTCTTCGAGATCGCCTTGATGACCGAGTACGCCTCGCGCAACGCAATTCCACCGAGGTGATGCAAGACCTGCATCACCTGCTCTTGGTAGACCATGATCCCGTAAGTCTCTTTCGTGAAACGCGACACGACAGGATGCAGGTCGGGCATCGCCTCGCGCGCGTGCTTGCGCGCGACGAATGTCGGAATGAGTTCCATCGGACCTGGGCGAAACAGCGCGTTCGCGGCGATGAGATCCTCAAGTCGATCTGGTTGCAGATCGACAAGCAATCGCTTCATACCGCCGGATTCAAACTGAAAGATGCCGTTCGTATCACCGCGACGAAATGCGCCGAGGACCACTGCGTCATTGAGCGGAATCCGATCAAGGTCGAGTGGATGCGGGACCGGTTCGAGTACGCCAGCAGCGTTGCGCCGCATCGCGCCCGATTCGGGCTGCGCTAGCCCCACCGCCTTCCAAACTTCCTCCTCCGGCAGCGTGGCGCGGATGATCTCCTTGCACCGCTCGATGATCGAAAGCGTGCGAAGCCCAAGGAAGTCCATCTTGAGAAGCCCGACCTTCTCACAAGTCGGGCCATCCCATTGCGTCACCACATCTTCGCTTCCGCCCGTCGCGCGGCAGAGTGGGACAATCTCATCAAGTGGCCGAGTGGCGATGATGACGCCGGCGGCATGAACGCCTTGGCTTCGCGCGTGGTCTTCCAAACCTCGCGCGTGCTCGATCACTCGCGCCGTGCGCGAATCACTCTTGATTGCAGCCGCAAGTTCCGGACTCTTCTCGATCGCTTCCTCGATCGAAATGTCGAGTTCCGCCGGAACGAGATTCGCGAGCGCTTGCGACTCCTGTGGCGTCAACCCCATGACCCGAGCGACATCCTTGATTGCCGCCCTCGCCTTGAGTCGACCAAAGGTCACGATCTGTGCGACATGCCCATACTTCTTTCGAACATAGTCAATGACGAGCGCACGCCCATCTTGGCAGATGTCCACATCGATGTCGGGATACTCCGCGCGGTCGGGATCCGCAAAGCGCTCGAAGAGCAGACCATACTCCTCCGGACACGCATTCGAGAGGCCCAGCACATATCCCACCATGGTTCCGACGCCTGAACCGCGAGCGGTGGCTGGGATCCCTCGTTGACGAGCCCAGTTCACGAAGTCCCACACAATCAGGAAGTACGCGCTAATCAACTTGTCCGCGAGCACCTTGAGTTCTCTCTCGAGACGCGCGCGAATTGGAGGGGTGACGCCCTCCGCGCCGTAACGCCAGATCAGTCCGGCCTCGCACAAATCTCGCAGTGCCGCGTCGCAGCCTTCCTTCAGCGCTTCCTTCGCATCGCCATCTTGTATGGAATCAAACGGAGACACTTCAAACTTGGCGCAGTACGACTTGAACCACTCGGTGAGATCGCCCGCTGCATACTGTGCGGGAAAACCTGGGTGTTTCACGCGAACCACGGGTGCGTGCTTCTCGCCCTTGGGAAGTGTCACGCTGCACCGGTCCGCGATGCGACCAGCGTTACGGAGCGCCTCTTGTTCGACTGGCGCGGGAAACAGCGCGCTCATCTCTTCGGGGCTCTTCACGAAGATCTCTTCGGGATACTTCAGACGCCCCTCTTCACCCTTCAGTTTCTGCATCGAAATGCAGCAGAGGGTGTCATGCACATCGTGGTCTTCACGAAGCAGGAAATGCGCGTCGTTGTCGGCCACCAGCGGGAGATTGCATTCCTGCGCAAGTGCGATGAGATGCGGATTGATCTCCTCTTGTTCCGCCACATGCCGTTGCAGCTCGATGAAGAATCGCGGCTCGCCTGCTTCGTTGGGCTTGAACACGCTCGCGTGCCACTTCGCTTCGGCGATCGCCTGCTCCCAATGCGCAAGCGCAGCCCCCGACTTCCCTGCGCCTGCGCGAACGAATGCCGTCAAGTGAAAGGCGATGCTTGAACCGAGGTGCCCGTTGATCGCGATCAGTCCATCACCCCATCGCGAGAGCGTCGACTTATCCATGCGCGGCTTGTAGTAGAAGCCCTGCAGGAACGCATCGCTTGAGAGCTTGACGAGATGCCTCCATCCGATCAAGTTTTCTGCGAGCAGGACAAGGTGAAATCCGCCATCCTGAACACCGGTATGCGTGCGATCGAGTCGATCGCCTGGTTTCCCGTCTCGATCTGGCGCAACATACGCCTCAATGCCGAGGATCGGTTTCACGCCCGCCGCGTTTGCCTTGGTATAGAACTCGTGCGCCCCGAACAGATTGCCGTGATCCGTGACAGCCACCGCGCGCATGCCGAGCGTCTTCACGCGATCGAGTAGTCGATCGATCTTGTTACCGCCATCAAGCAGCGAGTACTCACTGTGCAAATGAAGATGCGCGAAACACGGCGACGCACCTTGCGTCAATTCCGGTGCGGTTATGGAGGAAGCGGCCATGCGCCGATGGTACGCCCATCACGCGGAGTTGCAAACGACTTACTCCGCCTCCGGAGAACGACCTCTCACCCGAACATTTTCGCGACCAAAGTCGTCCGGCTGCGAGAGGTCGCGCCGACCGGCGCTGGCTGGCGCGATAAGCCGAAGTCCCGCGCGGAGCAAGGCGAATGCGACGAAGAGCGCTGCAAACAAAACCACGCACGCAAAACCACACAAGAGCAGCGCGACAATCAGAATGGCTACAGGAATCGCGAGCAGCAGCGCAATGGCTCCGTACAGCATTCGGCCCACCGTCGAGCGCGGCGCGCGGGCAAACGGGTTGGACGCACGAACCCGTTGCGCGGCACTCTGCACGAATGGTTCAAATCGACGGAGCCTGAATTGCATCACGCGAGCCATCGTTCACGCATCGACTGCGCGAACACTCCAGGTTTCCCCGTGCCGATCACGGACTCTTCCACGCGAACCACGGGAAGCACGCCCCAGCTTGAGTTTGTGACGAAGACCTCATCCGCTGCAAGCACCTCCTCGATGCGGATGTCGCAGATGCGCACGCGCCGTGCTTGACTCAATGCCCACTCCATGACGGCCATGCGCGTACACCCTGGAAGCACCGGATGCAGAAGCGCGACCTCACCGTCCATCGCTTCATCATCGCCTCTCGCAATCGGCGTAGAGAGCACGCCGTCTTTGACGACGAACACATTGCTCACGCTTCCGGCGGCGAGCAGTCCTTGCGTCGAAAACCAAAGTGACTCCGTGCATCCGACGCGCGCCGCGTGGCCGAGCGCTTCAATGCGCGGCCAGTACCAAAGCGTCTTGTGCCCGAGGAATCGATCACTCGTAGAATGTCGATTCGCCGAGATCGTTACCGCAACGCCGCGCGTGAACAGTTCCTCGGGGTAAAGCGTCGGCGGCTGCGCGACGATCATGATCGTCGGCATGCGCACCTCGTTGCGGCGCGCGTCGGCACTTCGCGCCCACGGCAAACCAAGATCGCCGCCGGTGACCGTCAATCGAATCCGAGCGTCCCGCATGTCGTTGGCGGCGAGCGTGTCCAGCACGGCTTCTCCGAGTGGGTCCACCCGGAGCGCGTCCGCGAGGCCCAGTTCCTGCGCACTCTTCTCGAGGCGGAGGAGGTGTTGATCCATGCGAAGTACCGCGCCATCGCGTGCGAGCATCGTCTCGAAGAGACCAACACCATGCTGCACGCCAGCATCAAGCACGCTCAACCGGGCATCCGAGCGATCACAAAGTTGACCGTTCAACCAAATCTTCATGCGGGCGACTCCAGAGACCAAGACAACTCAAACTCCATTCGTGATGACCGTAATCCGATAGTGCTCCGGATTCGAATCCGGTGCGTCGATGCCAAGGAGGATGGCACGACCACCCCGGAGCCGAACGGTTGCGCTATGGCTCGCGCCACTCGCGGTCACATCGCCTTCGACAACATCGATTACTGCGCCGTCCACTCCCTCGGTGCCTAGCGATCGATGCAGGAAGTCCGTCGCAAACGGCTCGGTGCGCCCGATTGACTGGCCACTTGGCGCGAGGGCGAGTGACTCATGGACAAACGCGCGGACGCTCTCATGGGTGGCGATGTCAAGCTTGCCGTTCCACCAGAAAACGCCCACGGCGATCGCGGGCGCGAGCACGACGAGCAGAATCCGGCGGAGGGGGTTGACACGACGAAGGAACATAGTGAGAAACTCAGCGATGAGCGCAGAAAGGTAGCATGACGGCCATGCACATGGCGCAGGATCCTGCGCACCTGATCCTCGCCCAATGAGCCCCGAATGCAACTCGCCTGTTCATCCTGTGCCGCAGCGATACCGCGCCGAGAACGGCGTTGGTCGCCGTGCCTTCGATCCTGGATTGCAACCTGCCCGAACTGCCACACCCAGATCGTTTGCCGCGAGCATCTCCATCGTGCGGATCTCCGCGTCCTGCTTGACGTCTCGGCGATCACGGGGAGAATTGGAGGCGCACTCATCCTCTTCTTCGGCGCATCGATCTCCCTCGCGATTACCGAGGTGGCGTGGCTTTCACGCGTCCATGTTCAAGGGGCGGACCACAATTTTCTGCCGCCTCCCACCTGGCTCTTGTTCGAAACCCCGTTCATCCTCTTCTGTTGCTTCGGCGCCGCTGGCGTTGGCCTCGCGTCCTTCCACTTGACCTACCTCCAACGATTCCTTCGCTGGTCGATCGTGGCGATCATGCTCTCCTTTGGCTTCATGGTTTGGTTCATGGTCACGAGCATGGCTTCAGCGTTCGTCGAGCGGTCCATTGGATCCGTGCTCGTAGGCATCGGCCTTTCGGTCATCGGGGTCGCGCTCGGATGCGCGCTGATGTTGGATCGCGGATGGACTCGGAAACGCGCACGATTCGCCCACCGTCGATTTCGCGAAGCGCTCGCGCGCTAACGACTTCCCATGCCTCACTGTCGCCAACGCAACCATGTCTAGCCAGCCACACACTTCCGATGACAGCCAGACGGCGCGAACCGATCGCGTGCTCCAAGGGAGCCGCCTCTGCGCGACATGCTTGCATCCGATGGCGGGGAGCCCGATCGAGCGCCATCTCTCGAGCAACATTCTCTTTGCGCGGTGTAATGAATGCGGCACGCCGAGTCCCCTCCTTGAGTATCCATCCGCTGCGGTGTGGATCGGTCAACTGCAGTCCCTTGCCGCGGTTGCAGTTCTTGCGCTTTCACTCATTGCGCTCCTCTTGCAGATGCTGCTGGGTTGGGGAAGCGTCGCATTTCTGTTGCTTGCAGCACCCAAGTGGATGGTGGAGCAACTCTTCGCGGCCTATCGAGCGAGCCCGGGCACCACGCAGGCCTACCCGGGTTCCGCCGACTTAGCGTGGTTGAACTCCGAAGTCGGGCAACTCGCGCTCTCCACGGAGTGCGATGTATGGAACGCCGGGTGGATGATGTTCAGTCTTGTGTGCTGTGCGGCGTTCCCCGCGATCGTGAGCGGGATGATCGGCGGAGTCATGTTCCTTCGAGGATCGTTCATGCGGCGCATGCTCTTGGGGAACCTCGCCACGATGGCCGTCTGTGTCGGCTGGTACGCCTTCAGATCCGAAGTGGCAACGCCCCTGCTCCCCGCCGCGGGAGGGTTTCAACCAAGCTGGACGGAAGTTGTTGACATGCATGTGCAGTTGCCACTCCATGTCATCGCTGCGCTGACCCTGTGGGTCGGTGCACTCTCGGGTACTTGGCTCGGACCCACGTTGCTTCGGTTGCTCGCAACCACGGTGCTTCCGCCGCGCGAACGAAACCTTGTCGCGTGGATCTGGACTTTTTCCGGCAAGCCGGTTCCGCGTCGCTAGGCAAGATTCTCTGCGCCAGGTCGGGCGTGGACGGCTATCCTTCGCCCCTCTCATGCCGATCATCACGCTCGCGAATCTTCGCTACACCATTGGTACGCGCGTCCTCCTCGACGGCGCGGTGGGCGCGGTCGAACCAACCGAAAAGATCGGACTTGTGGGCCGAAATGGCTGCGGCAAAAGCACGCTACTCAAGCTGATCGCGGGAAAGCTGCAGCCCGATTCTGGCTCCGTGCAGGTCGCGCGCGGAACTTCGATCGGCTACCTCGAGCAAGATCCGAAACTGCCGACCGATGGAACCCTTCTCGACGCGGCCATGGACGCGTTCGCGGATCGCGACCGCCTCCAAACCGAACTTGAGCATGTCTACGAACTGATGGCGCATGCACAGGGCGACGAACTCAATCGGCTCATGACGCGGCAGGTGCATCTCGATGAAGCACTCGAACGCGCGGGCGGTTACGCCATTGAACATCGCGTCGAAGCGATGCTCCACGGGCTTGGATTTACGAATGCCGATTTCACACTCCCCGCGTCAGGTCTCAGCGGCGGACAACGCGCTCGACTCGGACTCACCCGACTGCTCTTGAGTGAGCCAGACATTCTCCTCCTCGACGAGCCGACGAATCACCTCGACATTGCCGGCCGCGAATGGCTCGAAGAGTTTCTCGACACGGAATTCGGTGGCGCAGTACTCTTGGTTTCGCACGATCGCTGGCTGCTCGACAAGGTCGTCCATCGCATTCTCGAAATCGACCGCGGAGGCATTTGTGAGTATCCCGGCAATTACAAGGCATTCCGTGCACTTCGCGCGGAACGCCGATTGACGCAAGAGCGCGTGTTGGAAAAACAACAGGACAAGATCCGCTCCGAGCAGGCGTACATTCTGAAGTACAAAGCTGGGCAGCGCGCGCGCCAAGCGAAGGGGCGCGAGACGCGCCTTGAACGCTTCGTCGACACGCAAGTCCAAGAGATCGCGCCCGAAATGGGATCGATGGCGCTCGAACTCCCCAAGCCACCCGAACTCGGCGACTTCGCGTTCGTCGGCGAAGGACTTTCCAAGGCGTATGGCGAGCGCGTGCTCTTTCACGACCTCTCGCTCGCAGCCAAGCCTGGCGATCGCATCGGCATCATCGGGCCCAACGGCGCTGGAAAGACAACGCTCGTTCGCGGCATTCTCGGCGACCTCGCGCTCGATGGAGGCACCGTCAAGCTCAGTCCACGCCTTGAAGTCGGCTGGTTTCGGCAATCGCACGCTCACCTCGATCGCATGCTCAAGGTCTACGAGTATCTGCAATCGACCATCCGATCCCTCGAAGGCGGGCCGCGTCCGAGCGAGCAGGAGGCGCGCAATCTCGCGGGCGCATTCATGTTCAGCGGAAGCGAACAGGAAAAGCTCGTCGGCGATCTTTCTGGTGGAGAGAAGGCGAGGCTTGTGCTTGCGTCACTCGTGGCGAGTTCAAAGAACTTACTCGTTCTTGACGAGCCTACGAATCACCTCGACATTCCCAGTGCAGAGCGACTCGAGGAGGCGCTCACTGGGTTCGGAGATGGACGCAATCGATCCGGCGTCGTGTTGCTCATCAGTCACGATCGCGCGCTCCTCGAACAGGTCTGTGAGAAACTCCTGATCATCGATGGGGATGGCCATACGAGCATCTTCGAGGGTCGATACTCAGAGTACAGCCGCAAGCAGAAGGAACTCGCGGCCAAGCAAGCGAGCGCGCTTGCGGCATCGAAGAAGGCAACGAACAAATCGGCGGTGAAGCAGGACGGGAAGCGCGCGCCAGAGGCGAGCGTGAAATCGGCCACAGTGCCGGAGCCCTCACGCACCATTGCGCAGGCTCCCGCTCCCGCCGCAGCGAAGCAACGCGCGAACAAAGCGCCTCGCGAACGCGGGCCGTATCAAGCAGTCTCTCAAGCGAAGCTCGACGCACGCCTCGCCGAGATTCCACTTGAAATCGAGGGAATCGATCTGGCGTTCACCACATCAGGCGTCGCGAGTGATCCAGCAAAGTCGCGAACGCTCTCGCAACAACGAGAAGCACTCCGCACCGAGCTTGAAGCGCTTGAAGCGGAATGGATACGCCGCGCGGAGTGACGCTCTCCATGCCACGGGCTGAACCTCGGCCGCGTAAACAACAGAACTCGGTTGCGGGGCGGACTCGGATGTAACGTTTATTCTCCGTCTGCGTCCCCACCATGCACCGAAGTGGTTCAACCGGGCGCCGAGGCGCGCTCAAACGACGGGTCGAACCTGCAGCAGCACATCACCGTTCGGTGCCGTGATTTCGAGCGTCATTCCGAAGTCTGCGCTCGCCACAGTTCCAAAGTAGCCGGCGCATGTGCCTTGGCTCGCCACGGATCTCCCGATCTCATGGCTCGGATTCGTTCCATCGCGAGCACGGAGCACAAGCGTCGCCCCGTCCTTCAATCCGAACGCGATCAGCGAAATCGTCCCCTCCTTCGCATCCAGGAAGAGCACACCGCTCGCATTCCCTCCCAACGCGGTTGCGCTCATAAAGACTGGCGTCGCGGTGTTGAAATTGCATCCTGCGAATCCAGGCGCGAGCTCCGCAAGGTGCGCGATCTCGCCGCTCATACGATTGCTGTGGACTGCGCCCGCTAGGACGCGAATGCTTTCCGTTCCACGCGCGTTGAACCACAGCGTGACCGCGAGGGCAGCGGCGAAGAACAGCGTCGCTGCGCGCCAGAAATTCTGCGCGAGCGGAGTTGCAAGGGAACGGCTGATGCGTCTCGCTGGGTCCGTGTGCATCGATTCGAGGGTTTCGACGACTTCGCGACTCGTGCTGCCCCGCGTAGCCTGTTGGCGGTCTCGCCCGATCCGGGCGATGGTCGCGGGGCGCGCGGCCTCTTCTGTCGCGTGCATCACCCGCGCAATCGTGCGCAGTCGCAACGACTCCGGGGGCGTTTCATCCGAGAGTCGATCAAAGCTTCTTGCGGCGTCCTCTTGTATGCGAACGATGTCCGCCTGTACTTGCGGGGTCGCTTGAGCGAAGCCCTTTGAAAAGCGTTCCGCTTCGACTTCATCCAACAACCCATGCGCATCCAGATGCGCATGCTCAAGGAGTTCTTCGCGGTTGAAATGATCAGATTGCGTCATCGTTCTTTCGTCGCGTTTCGCGCAACGCGTGCAGGCCTCAGAAGTGGAATCAGGAAACAAATCAGGAGCCGAGTTCAACCGTCAGAGCCGCCCTCCCCTCAATCGCGAAACCGAATTGAGGGCGCGATTTGAGATACGGAAAACGTGCGATGCTGTTCCGTCCTCGCTGAAAAGTGCAGCAAATTGTCGCAGATTTCAACCGCAAACTGTGCAACAGCCGCCCTGCACGGGTGGAAACATCCTTAGGCATGACCGCTTCCCCTCTCGAATGAGGCGCGATCGCGAAGTTTTCCGAGTCCTCGGCTCAATGCGCTTTTTACGGTTCCTAACGGTGTATCTAACTGCGCCGCGATTTCTCGCAAGCTAAACCCTTGGAGGTACGCCCGCTCGATCACTGCGCGTTGAAGATCCGGGAGGTCACAAAGTCGCGCGGCGAGTTTCGACCGCTCCTCCCGCGAATCTTCCTGCTCCTTGACACCAGAACTTCGGTCTTGCACCTGCACGCCGGCATCATCCAATCCAAGCCGTTCAGCGCGCACGGCTTGCTTGCGCAAACGGTCAATAAGGAGCCGGCGGGTGATCAACATGACCCAAGTCACCAGCTTGGCCCGGTGGGGATCGAATCGGTCCGCCGTGCGCCACAGGCGAACAAAGACCTCCTGGGTCGCGTCTTCCGCTTCGGCCGTCGAACGCAATACCTGTCTGCAAGACTTGTACACAAGTGCCCCAAATCGGTCGTACAACTCTGCCACGGCCGACTCGTCGCCCGAGAAAACCTCGCGCATCAGCCTCCAGTCGTCATTGTGCGGGGTTGATTTGGGGGAATCCGGTTGCATCGGAGTATCGGTTCAGGCAACCAGCTCTTGGAGAGTCGATGGCCGGTGCTCCATTTCTAGTCTCTCGAACGCGGCGCCACAACACGGAGTATGGGAATTTTACCCCTCTCACTCTCGCAATTGCGTCATTTTCCGACAAACCGTCCGAAAGTGGGTTACTCTGAGAGTCGCAAGAACTCGGATTTGCCCCTCGCGGAGTGCGGAATTCGACAATAGGTAGGACCTCGGTGCCGAACAGACCGGACCCACTACTTCCTCCCGTGCAGGCGCGGTGCACACTCGCGCGAAGGCTGTCTTCCCTCCACAACAAATCTGCGTTTGAACAATCGCGTTCACGCGCCTTCACACTCGTCGAGTTTCTCGTCGTCATCAGCGTGGTCGTCATCCTCACTTCAATGTTGATGCCCGCGCTCAGCCAGGCTCGCCGCGCGGGTGCGCGATTGCATTGCATGAACAACATGCGACAAATCGGCGCGGGACTGATTACCTACGCCGACGATTGGAACAATCGACTTCCACCATCGTCTTATGTGCCGATGAGCGCGCCGCGGATTGGCGAAATGATGTGCCTCACCACGGCAGTACTTAACGGTGAAGCCAAACCCGATGGCCTAGGCATTCTGCTTTCGCGGATGGGCGGCTACGTCAGTGATGAACGATGTCTGTTCTGCGCATCGCACCATGGGCAGCACGATTACGAGCGCTACATCCCGGACTTCGCGCACCCCGCGTTCACCCAACGCGTCTTCTCAAACTACCAGTACCGCGGCGACATGGATTTCACGGATATCGCGCGGCCCCGCCGACGCTCGGACCCACTGAGCTCGCGTGCGATTCTACTCGCCGATGGATTCCGTTCGCGGACTGATTTCAATCATCGCACTGGTTCCAACCGGCTGAAAGGCGATGGTTCCGTGGATTGGTGGGCGGATGCCGGGGAGTATGTGGTGCACAACGCGCCGAACCTCACTGATGACAGCACTCCGCAGCCGCTCTTAGAGTTGTACCTGACCATGTGGGCGCGCATCGACAAACTCCCGCAAGACTGACGCCGCGACGCTGTTGCCGAGTTTCCTCTCAGTTGGGATCCTTGGTGATCGGCGCGAGATCCACGACTTGCAGCAAGTGGCGACCGCACCCCGCATCGATGAGCTCGCTGCGCAGCGCCTCCCACTGCGGGCCGACGAGCGTCAGATCGATGTGCAGAATGGGAAACGCTCGAGGAAAACTCATCCCCCAGCCGACTCCGCTTGACTGAAAGGAATCACGAAAACCGGGATAAAGCAGCGCGAGTGATGCGCTTCGGCGCGGAATGTTGAAATCCCCGATTGCGACATCCGGCGGTGTGCTTCGCAACAGCACGAGTTGGGACGCGAGCGCTTCGACGATCGATCCGCGAGCGAGTTCAACATCCGATGGCAAGTCGATGGCTTCGATCACGATCGTGCGATCGAGAGCGATCATCGCGAACTTCGACGCGTGTCGACCACGCTGCGCAAGGATCGGCCGCGCCTCCACCGCCTTGGTTCGCGAGAGCAACGCGAATCGTCCCGCGTGCACGATCTCGAAGCCCGCATCGACAAAGCGCTGCGCGTGCTCGGCGCGAAGTGCTGCGCCTGGATCGGTCAAGACAATCGCGTCTGCCTCTGTACTCAGGAGCGCGTCAACCGCAAAGCGCACTGCACTTGGCGACGGCGCGGAGGCGTTCCAGTGGACGAGGCGAAAACTCCCGATTGGGCGAGGCTTCGGGCAACCCCAATCGAGGTACGCCCCGCGCGCCAAGAGGAGCAGCGCAGCGATCAACGACCACCATGCAATCGTCGAAGTCCGGCGGAGCGCGACGCCGAGGACACACAAGACCACACCGCCAACGATGAACCACAACCGAGGGACCCACCAAAGAAACTGCAACCCCGCCACGGTGTCGGTGAGCAGTTCCGAAGCGACGAACGACCCGAGTGCCAGGGTTGCGACGCACGCCACCACGCCTGCAAACATGGGTCGTCGTCGCACGAACGCGCTCACGAGGATCGCTCCGTCACACGCGGCGCGATCGATCGAGCGAGTCGCATCGCATCCGGCGCACCGACGGCGAGTCCGCCTTGCATGCCGACATCGCGACCTTCATTCCAACGGACTGAACTCCCGTCGAAACTCTCCACGCGCATGCCGGCCTCTTGTGCGATGAGCGCGCCACCTGCGTGATCCCACAGCGCCGCGCCGCCTTCGGTTTGTGGCGTGAGGACAAGGTCCGCGTCACCGCGCGCAACAGACGCATACTTCGCCTGACTCTCCGCCGCAATCCATTCCACACAAATCCCCGCCTGCGCAGCGGCCTCAAGAACGCGCGACCTCCACGCCGCATTGGATTTCGGTGCACTCGCGATCCGCACGGTCGAACTCACGCGCTCGGCCACTGTCAAGCGTGTCCATCCCGTAGGCCCGGTCATCGGCAACTCCTGTTCATACGAACCGCGCTCTCGCAGCGCACACTGCACGACCCCACTACCAATCGTCGGGAGGGCGTTGACTGCAAACTCCACCGCTCCCCGTTCCACGAGCGCCAGGCACATGCACCAATGCCCTCCCCGCACAAAGCTCCGAGTGCCGTCAATCGGATCGAGAATCCAGAACCGCTCCTCCTTGCCGCTCGCCGGATTGCGCGTGAGCGAGCCCGCCAGTTGCTCCACTCGAAGATCTGCCGTCGGTTCGAGTGCTCGAACGGTCTCCATCACGATGTCAGCGCCGCCCGGAATCGCCGCGAGAGAGTCTGCGGATTCTTCTGCGAGGACTGGGGATTGGTCGAGCCTCGAAAGGAACTCGAGCGTGAGCACTTGCACAGCCACATCGACCGCCGTCACAAAGGAGCCGTCTGACTTTCGCCCAATCGCCGACTCGGAAAGCGCAGGACGAATGGCTCGTGCGCGAACCGCCCAGCGCGCCGACGCTTCGATCAAGAGTCGGCGAGGAACGAACTCGGCTGGTAAATCGCGAAGGGATTGCATGGCGCGGAAACCGAGAGGTTGTATCCGCATTCTGCCTAGCACACACCCCCATGCAGGGCGTTCCGCATCGCAGGCATCCGTCTGAGTACACAGATTCCGCGCGATCACTCAACGCAAGCGCGCAGAATTGCGCGGTCACCATCGGAAATCATCGACTGCTCTTGGAGACTCTCACGGTCAATCCGCACCGTCCACATCGAGGGCAAGTGGCGTGAGCTCTCCCAATCGAGATTCGACAGATCGAGTATCCGCTGCACTCAAGTCGTGCTCGCGTCGAATGCTCCCCGTGCGTCTCCACCGATCTGAAGTGCCAATCTCGGCATTCCCCGACACATACTTTGACCATGCAGTGGAGTGGATCTCGAAGTCCGCTCAATCGCGCCGCAAACCCACTGGCACGGGCGTGCCCGGCCTGGAGAGATTCGGCAAACTCAAGCTCAGAAACTGTCCCCGTGGGCTCGCGCCCTTGATCCCGCGCCAACTGCTCCGTCAGCGCGGTTCTGAATACGCGTCCTGGAAGCAATCGTCCGCCTCGTTCGGCCCAGTCAGAGAACACGACATCCAGTCGCCCCATTCGGGAGCACCGTTCATCGGGCTCCTCCCGCCAACTCTCGACGGCGAGCACCTCCAACTCCTTGGAGTCCGCGCCATTGACGACGAGTTCGAGGAATGTTCGTTCAGCTCCAAGGTCGAAACAGATCGTCGTGTGATCCGCGTCTTGGTCAAGTCTCACGATCCCCTTCGGCGACTGGTCGCGCACAGTTTTCCCTAGCATTCCCGGCTCACTTGGCTGGATGAAAGCTCCGCGATGCCTCCGCGGCGCCCCCCCCCCCCGGGGGCCTCGGACACGCCGCGAAGATCCATACACGCTGAGAGACAGCGCCCTTTCGGTGAACTCGCCTGTACGCCTCGGAGAGCTAAGACCCGCGCCAGATTGGCAGTTGCGCCTCCCAACGCTGCGCGTTTCGACGCGGGAACCCTCTGCGGACTCACGATTCTCGGTTGATCTATCACCGCCGCCTTGGCATCAGGGTTGCCTCGAGTGGCGCTCGCCGTTGGCAACCCCAAAGACGAGAAGGAATCCAAACTATGTCTACTTCAAAGATCATCGGAATCGACCTCGGTACTACGAACTCAGTCGTCGCCATCATGGAAGGCGGACAGCCCAAGGTGCTCATCAACGCACAAGGGAATCGCACCACCCCCTCAGTGGTTGGCTTTACAGACAAAGGCGAACGCCTCGTCGGACAGCCCGCCAAGCACCAACAGGTCACGAATCCCAAGAACACGGTGTTCTCCATCAAGCGCTTCATGGGCCGTCGCATCGAAGAGGTGCGCGAAGAGCAGAAGCATGTCCCCTACACCATCGTCGGCAGCGGCGACGACCTCGTGAAGGTCGACATTCGCGGCAAGCAATACACCTCGCCGGAAATCAGCGCAATGGTGCTCCAAGAGTTGAAGAAGGTCGCTGAAGACTACCTCGGCGAAAAGGTTGAACGGGCGGTCATCACCGTGCCTGCCTACTTCA
>SXGR01032142.1_pt1 | contig 44696 bp, 32 predicted proteins | sample 3174711 | NCBI WGS metagenome assembly SXGR01 (sample SAMN11356860, study PRJNA531348) | freshwater metagenome | isolation source: freshwater sample F1-60 | place: China: Fuxian Lake, Yuxi | collected 2017-12-25
CCGACGTGTCGACGTCGATGCCGTACCAAGCCGGAAGGCCCGCGGCCCACTCGGCGTTCGTGGCGCCGTCGAGCTCGAAGGAGACGACGCAGTAGCTGTTCGTGTCGCTCGTGTCGCCGAGCCAGCCGTCTTCACCAAGCATGACGTTGAAGGTGGCCGGCAGATCGTAGCCGACGACCGTGGCCGGGCCGACGACGCCATCCGCGTCGACCGCGAAACTGGCGTCGAACGTCATGACGGCGATGACGGGGGGCTCGTCAACATTAGGGGATCCGGTTGTGCCGGTCGTTGAAAGCACCGGGCCGGCCGCTGGGGCGTCGGTGGTGCCATCGTCAGGCCCCCCACTGCAGGCCAGGAGTCCCGTGATGAGAAGATGAATCGACGTGCTCATGACTAGCTCCTGTCTCGGTCCGCGCGGGTGCTTCTACGGCGGCCGCCTCGTATATGCTGCGAAGTCGGCATGTGCTAACGGTTGACCGCACCTTCGTCGGTCGACGGGGCTTCTCGGTCGGGGGTCCGAGGGGGCATTGGGCGGTCAACTCCGGGCTCGTCCAACGCCTGCGTTAGCGGCCCCTATGGAATTGTCGGCCGGCCAGGTCGTGGATCGGTACACGGTGGACGCCGTACTCGGCGAGGGCGGTATGGCCGTCGTCTACGCAGTCCGGCACAACACGTTGGAGACTCGGCACGCGCTGAAGGTGCTGACGATCCGGTCGTCGGGCATCCGCGAACGGCTCATCGCCGAGGGCAAGATCCAGGCCTCTCTTCGGCATCCCAATGTCGTCTCCGTCAGCGACGTCCTGGACCTCGGTGGGGCACCCGCGCTGCTCATGGAGCTCGTCGAAGGCCCGAGCCTCGACGACCTGCTCAAGCGCCAGGGCGCCTTGCCCCTGGCAGTCGCGGACACGCTGGCGCGCGGCATCCTGACAGGCGTCGCCGCCGCTCACGCCCGGGGAATGGTCCATCGCGACCTCAAGCCCGCCAACGTGCTGCTTTCTGTGGGACCCGACGGCATCGTCCCCAAGGTGGCGGACTTCGGCCTCGCGCGGCTGGGCGACTCCGGCGGGGCGCGCACGCGGACGGGCACGGCGATGGGGACGCCCCAGTACATGGCGCCGGAACAAGTGCGCGACGCCAAAAGCGTCGGCCCGGAAGCGGATGTGTTTTCTCTTGGCGCGATCCTGTATGAGATGGTCACCGGGGTCCGAGCGTTCGACGGCGACGACATCTTCGAGATCTTTTCTGCCGTCGGGGAGGGGCGCCGCGTGCCCGTTCGCGAACGTCGGCCGGACTTGCCGGCGCGCATGGTGGACGCCATCGAAGGTGCCCTCCGCCCCGATCGCGCGACGCGGATCGCCTCCGTCACGGAGTTGCTTGGCCGATGGGTGGGGGACGCTGGTGCCCCGGCCAGCCTGGACGCAGCGACGGTCGCGACGGCCCGCGAATTGGCGAATCGACGGTCGACTCCGATCGGGTCGAGCGACACCTGGGCGAGTGCCGTGGGAACGAGGCCGGCAGCGACGAGCCCGTCTCGCTCCACGGCCGTATGGTGGGGCATCGGCGGTGGGGCCGTGGCCCTGCTCGGAGTGCTGGTTGTTGCCGGCGTGATCGGGATCGTCGCCTTGGCCCTGACCTGGGAGGCCACGTCTACGGAGTCGTCGCCGGTGGTGGCGCCGGCAGCGCCGCCGGTGGTGGGGGAAGCCTCCGCCGGTGAGCAGGTGGCCGAGGCCGAGGATGCCCTTGCCGAGGTGGTCGAGGAACCTGTCGAGGCCACCTCCGTGGCCGCGCCGTCGAGCGCTGCGGCCGTCGTGCCGACGCCGGTGACGACGGCGCCGGACCCCGTGGCCCAACCCGCCGGCGAGCCCCCGACGTCCCCCGAGGTGCCAGCGGAAGCCATGGCCGAGCCGCCGCCCCCCCCGCCGCCGAGCCGGCCGAGGCGCCCGCCCCGGCGTCGCCTTCAAGGTCCGATCCGCGCGCGGGCCTTCCGATGGCGCTGCGCTCCCAGAGCGTCGCGATCCGTAGCTCTTACTTGTTGGCGATGACCCTTGACCCCCAGGCCGCTCCCGTGCTCGCCGTCGTCGTGAAGACGGACCCTTCGGGCGAGGTGCGAACGCGCGCGTTTCAACTTTCGATGGAGCAATGGCGCCGGAAGATCGGCGACGCAGCCGTCCACGCGCAGACCGCGGTGTGGGTGTCGCGCAACGGGGCGTCGGCGGCTGGACGCATCGAAGGATTGGTCGCGATGGAGCGGCTGTCGAACCTCCCAGGCGATGCCGTCGGGGCCCTTCGCGACCCGACGCCCGCGGTCCGCGCAGCCGCGGCGACGGCGATTGCCGGCATCGCAGCGAGGACGGGCGATCGGTCGGCGGATGGGGCGCTGGAAACGGCGTTGGCCACGGAGGCCGATTCCACGGCGGCGGCAGCGCTCCGGGCGGCGCTCGGCCGCTAGAAGGTCGCTCGGGCGCCGGCGAGGGGCAGGATGACGGGGCCACGGACGAAGTCGGCCTCCGACCAGTCGGAGGACCAGACCGGGTACAGGGGCGTCGCCGATGGCGGGACGAACCAGAGTTCGCCGTGAACGGTGAGCGCCCAGCCGCGCATTGGCCAAGTCGTCGCGATGCGCGCGTCGACCTTGTGGTAGGCGGGCATGCGGGCGCTGTGGATGGCGTCGGGGACGGGCAACCAGGTGTCGGCGTTGGCGTCGTAGACACCGAACGCGACGGGCGTGTAGGGCAGGCCCGTCGACGAGCGCCAGCGAAGGCCCAGCCGCGTTCGCCCGACGTCCATCGAGGCGACGACGCCGCCGGCAGCGAGCTGATCGGCGGCTGCGGGCCGACGGACGTCGCCGTCGAGGATCCAAGAGCGACCGACGGCCGCAAAGGCCCATAGGAAGAACCGCTCCCGCAGTCGGTAGCGTCCGGTCCACTCGACGCCCCAGGCTTCGGCGGCGTCGCGAACCGCGATCGGGGCCCCGATCGGGCTCTCCATTGGGGAATCTACCGATCGAACCCACCCTTCGGCGGCCAAGACGAGGCGCCCCGCAACCGCCTGTTCGACGCCAGCGGCGGCCGCCAGGCCGTCGGAGATGGGCAGTTTCCTGCCGATCTGCCATTCGGCAGGGGGGCGCTGGGTGATCCGTCCACCCCCCGCGCGAAATTCGGTCGACCGCCCGAAGGACCACCGTGCGATCATTCGAGGCTCGAGGGTGGGTTCATGCGTGGACACGGTCCCGCGGAGACCAGGCTCGAGGTGGACGTCGCCGAAATTGGCACCCAGACCCGCCCAGACCGAGGCCGTGCCATCGACGACCCGATCGGCCACCTCCTGGCCTCGCGCGAGCGCCGGGGACTCGTCGGCGACGGCGATGGCGTCGGGGCCGGGGTCGATCACGGTGAGCAAGGCCGGGCCCACATGCCCGTCGGCGCCTACGTCGAGGGCGAGGTCGGACGTGAGGCGGACGCGGTGGGTCGTCCGCCCTTCGACGCGGTCCTCCGTGAAGTCCTCGCTGCCGCCCGTCGCCAGTTCGCCCTGCCGATGGGTGGTGACCGCCGCGAGGACGGCCCGTCCGTCCGTCCATCGTCCGTGCACGCCGCCGATCCAGAATCCTTGAGAGAAGCTGAAGTCGGGCGTGATCGTGACCTCGTAGGGGTCTCGGACGTCGAGCTCGCCGGCCGCGCGGGTCCAAGCGTCGCCGGCCCCCACGGCGAAGACGCCCCAGCCCTCCTTGTCGTCCCCCGACTCGACCCGAAGTTGGACATCGTGGAATCGGGGCCACACGGGGTACTGGGCCGAAGACTCGCCAAGCAGGTCGAAGAAAGAGCGGCGCGCCGCGACGCTGGCCCAGACGCCCCGGCCAACGGGAGCGCGCAATTCCGCGCCGCCGGCGACGAAGCTGAGGCCAACGGCCCCCTCCACGCCTTCTGGCGGCTCGAGCGTCGGGGTGGCGGCCACGACACCGCCGATGGCGTCGCCGTAGGCGGGACCGTAGGGCGCCGGGAGCAGTTCGAGGGACGCCAGCTGGCTCGCCGGGAAGACGCTCGCGTACTGGTTGAAGTGGTAGAGGTAGGGGAGCTCGATGCCGTCGAACAGGTAGACGGCGTCGCCCGGCGCACTTCCGCGGATGCTCAGGTCGCCGGCCGTTGGGCCGTACTCGCGCTGGACGGTCATCCCGGGAAGAGCGCCGACTAGGCGTACGGCGTCTTCGTGGGCGCCGGGCGTCTCGAAGGCTTGCTCTGCGTCGAGCGCCTGCCGGCTGACGTGTTGGGTGTCGCGGAAGGCCTCCACGACGACTTCGGTGTCCGCGCGAGGCGGGTCCAGGAAGAGTCGGGCGGCGGCGCTGCGATCGAAGTCCAGCGCCGTTCGAAGCGTGGGGCGCTCGTCCGCCTCGACGGTGACGGCGTGGACGCCGACGCCCGCCAGCGCAAATCGGCCGTCGTCGTCGGTGACGCCGACGGGGACGCCATCGACGGCGACGCGCGCGCCGGGCACCGGATCGCCGGTCGCTCGATCCCGAATCAGCACGTCCCGAGCGAATGCCGACGCGACAAGCCAGGCGATCATGGGTCGGCGACCACGACGACGACGTGGTCCACGACGGCGTCTCGCGCGCACCGGCCGTCGAGGAGCCACGTCGGGTCGAACGGCCCGCTGACGGCGACCTCGCAGGGCAACGCTGTGGTCCCGTAGGGGTCGGCGCCGCTGAGGTCGGGGTCGGGGTCGACGACCTCCGCGGCCAGGCCCGAGGGGCTCGCGTCGTCCGCGATCAGCCGGACCCACGCCGTGGTTGGCGGCTCGTCGAACGGTAGGGGGAGGACGCGTCCTGCGACCCTGAGAGTGGTCGAGGCCCCCTCCTGAAGGACGTCTCGGACCGCCCACGTCGGCGTGTCGCCCGTCGCGAGCACGACGAAGGTGACGTGAGGGTCGTCGGTGGCGGCCGCGGATTCGAGCTCGCCATCGTCGAAGACCAGCGCGCCGGCGGCCCAGTCCGCGACGGTCGCCGAAAGCTCCATGAACGTCCCGGTGGTCGCCATGAAACGGGCCGGCAGGTCGGACGAGATGCGCAGGACGTCGCCGGGCCGGTAGTTGTCGGTCGGGACTGCCACCCAGCTGGTTCGGGCGTCGATCGACACGTCGTCGAGGTCCTCGATGGTCATCTCCGTCCGCTCGACGCTCAGGACCGGCGCCATCGCGGTGGACACGGGGGGATCGACGAGGGCGATTTCCTTGGCGTCGCCGTGGCTCGCGACGAGTGCAAAGCGGAGGCCGGCCGCGGGGGTTGGCAAATACGGGGATGGGCCCCAAGCCAGCGGCTCGATGCTGGATTCGGCGACCTCCACGGCGGCGGCGGCATCCGCCACCGCGTACCAGCGGAGGTCGAGAGGGCTTTCGACCCAGGGATGGTCGTCGACGACGAAGGCCACCTGGGGTCGAAGGTTGCCGGCGTCGCCGGTGCGCCAACCGATGGCGGCCACGCGAAAACCCACCAAGTCGTGGCGGTCGGCGCCGAAAGGGGCGAGGCAGGCGGCGAGCAGGGCGACGCCCATGGGGCCCGCTATCCCTGGCGACGGGGGCATGGTCGGCGCTCGCCGGTGGGGTAGGGTGCCTCCTGGAGGTTCGATGTTGTGGATGGGCGTGTTGGCTTCGGCGCTGGCCCAGGAATCTTCCGAGCTTCCGCCGCCACCGGTCGGCCCCGGGGCCGAATTGCCGCTCGGACCGACCTCGGACGCGGGAGAGGCACCGCCCGTCCTCCTACCAACCGGCGATGACCGCCCGGCCGACGTCGCCTTGATCGGGGCCGACAACCGGACCAGCCAGGACATGGAAATCTACGTTCGGCGCGACGGCAACGTCTACGTCGGCGACGAGATCGTGCTCGACCGCTACCTGCCAGAGATGTTGGAGCGGGAACGCGAGGGCAAACCCGACCTGCGCATCGTCGTCGTGGCGGACCCAGAGGCCGGCTACGCTCGCGTTTCTTCGGTCCTGCGTCTCGCCCAGGAGACAGGCGCCAGGGTGGCCATGGTCGTGGAGCAAGGTGAGGGCGCACGAGCGGGCGGCGACCCGCTCTTCCCCGGCCTCGGTGGCAAAGAGGGCGTGACCGAACTCGGAGTCGTCGACACGGACCAGATCAAGGACCTGAAGCCCAAGCGGTGGAAGTTCCCTCAGAATCCGTACGCGAGCACCGATTTCACGGCCTACACGCTGGAATGGGGCGAGGCGAAGGTCGGTTTGGGCGGGTTCACCTACGGCATCGCCCCCCGCATCCAGTTGCAGACGAACCCGCTCTTCGACTCGGTCGGCGTGCTGAATGGGACCGCGAAGGCCAACCTTGCGCGCCAGGGGCCTCTGGACCTTGGCGTGCTCGGCCAGGCCTACTACATTCCGATCGACAGTCTCCTCAACGCGGTCGACGAGCTGTCTGGCGGGGGCTTGGGACTGTCGGGGTCCGTGGCCGGCGAGGACCTCTTCCTCCAGAATGCGACGCTGTTCGGCGTCGGTGGGCAAGTCAGCCTACGGCTGGCTCAACCGTGGTCGCTCCACGGCAAGGTCACCTACCTCCGAGTCGGCGCCAAAGGGAATTTCAACCTCGTCGAACTGCCGGATCTGCTGATTCCGGGCCTCACCATCGGCGGCGACAACCAGCTCGTTCCGCGCATCCAGGGCGACCTCGTCTCCTTCCAGTTGGCGACGGACATCCGATTCAACCGGCGCGACAGCCTCGTCTTGCAGTTCCGCGGCCCCATCTACGCCGGCGCTCGCGGCGCGATCGACGGCAGCTTCGAGGGCATCAACGGCGACCTCGACTTCATCGTCGCCTACAGCGACTACGTGAGCGTCGACCAGTTTTACGCGGCGACGCTGTCGTGGCAGCTGCAATGGAAGCACTTCGAAGCGCGCATCGGGGCGGGGATCAGCGATCCGCAATTCGCTTGGATCATCCAGGCCTTCGACCTGTCCTACCGATTCGGCGGCAAGACCCGCCGGGACGAGCGCACGATTCGCAAGGGCTTCAAGGAGAACGTCAGGGACCTCGAGTCCGGCGGCGACCAAGCTCCGGAGCCTACTCCCTGAACTTGCGGATGCGCGGCTCGTCCAGGAGGCGGCGAAGGATGTCGTCGGTGGCGTCGGTGCCCGTGCAGCCGCCAAGCCCAGACGGGTGGGCACACCAGGCGACCCCCGGTTCACCGTCCTTGACCCAGCGCGCGAACACCTTGTCGGCCGCCTGGAAGAGGGGGTCGGCGACGCCGGCGCGCGCCGCGGCGGTCCGGGCGGCGATGCCGCGGGCGACGTCGACCATCATCGCGGCCTCTTCGGCCGTCGCCAGGTCGAGGCCAGCCTTCTGACGCTCCGAGTCGTCGGACTTGTCGACGGCCCGCATGGCGGCGGCGGCGGCGGCGTGCAGGAAGGCACTCACGGAAGCGTTGCGCGCACCATCGCCGACCGGCGCCATGGCCACCGGCGCGAGGGCGAGGGCCGGCCAGTCGGCGGCAAGTTCGGCCTCCACGAAGCGGATGAGATCCGGATCCTGGTCGAGCCGCTTGGCGATGGCCGAATTGATGTCGTCGCCGGAACAGGAGGGATTCTTCTCCGTGCGCATCGGCATCCCGGGCAGCGCGACGCCGCCGACGGGCCGGGTCGCCTCGCAGGGCTCGTCCGTCACGTTCATTGCGCGGATCGCCCGGTCGAGCGCGACGCCGAAGGTGGACTCGGTTTCGCCGACGGCCTGGTCGGCGTGGGCCTGGAGGCGGGCGAATTGACGGTTGTAGTCGAGTTCAGCGGCGGCCATCGCCTCCCGCTCGGCGGCGGGTGCACGTTCGCCGAGGGCCTCGATCGACTCCCTCCAGGCGCGAAGAGCGGCGGACAGCTGGGCGGCGCTTCGGTTGCGGTCTTCGAACACCGCCGCCTGGCGCGCCGACAGGCGGTCGAAGAGCACGGATTGGGCTGCGACGTCGGCCGGGTGCCACGTTGCGGCCACGGCTGTGAACGACCACCACCACATGGTCCCCTCCCGATGGCGACATAGCGCGCTCGGGCGCGCTAGCCGTGCCCCCTTGCAGCGGCGGGTCGATGGAAGAGGAAGTTGGATTCTCTGGCCTCGGGTTGCCCGAGGGCCTCGTCGCGCGCGTCTCTGCCCTCGGGTACGGAACGCCAACACCGGTTCAGGCCGCCGCCATCCCGGCCTTGTTGGAAGGTCGCGACGTGCTGGGTCGTGCCGCCACCGGCACGGGCAAGACGGCGGCCTTCGCGCTGCCCGTCGTCGCGACGCTCGGTGCGCGCGCCCCGGGGGCGCCTCGTGCACTCGTGCTCACGCCCACCCGTGAACTCGCGGCGCAGGTTGCGGATGCGATGGCTCGGTACGCGGAAGGCACGGGGCTGCGGGTGCTCGCCATCGTCGGCGGCGCGGACCTCACCGCCCAGGCGCGCGCGCTTCATCGCGGGGTGGACATCGTCGTGGCGACGCCGGGTCGGGCCATCGACCACCTCGTTCGGGGCAACCTCAAGCTCGATGCGATCCGCACCGCGGTCGTCGACGAGGCCGACGTCATGCTCGACATGGGCTTCGCAGAAGACCTCGAGACCCTTTTGCAGGCGACGCCGGACGGTCGCCAACTCGCGCTGTTCTCCGCCACGTTTCCCGATCGACTGCGCAAGATTGCCGACGCCGCGCTGAACAACCCCGTGATCGTCGAGGTGCGCCAGGTTGGCGCCGACGTGCGGGTCCGTCACATCGCGACCCTCGCCGAACGCCACCAGCGCGCGGCGGCCGTCCTCGCGATGCTCGAGTTTGAGGGTCCGTCCGCCAGCTTGTTGTTCTGTCGGACGCGGGCGGACGTCGAGGCGTTGTCCGAGGCCCTGGACGCTGCGGGTCGAAGGAACGAAGCGCTGCATGGCGGGCTCAGCCAGGCGGCCCGCGACGCCGCCCTTCGGCGCCTGCGCGACGGCACGAGCGACGTCGTCGTCGCGACGGACGTCGCTGCCCGCGGCATCGACGTGCCGCACCTCACGCACGTCTTCCACGTCGATCTGCCGACCGCGCTCGAGGACTACGTGCACCGTAGCGGCCGCGTCGGTCGCGCCGGTCGCGAGGGCGTCGTCATTTCGTTCGTCTCGAGTCGCGAGCGCGCCCGTTTGCGCGGCTGGGAGCGGCAGCTCGGCCATCACTTCGCTCAGGTCGGCCTGCCCACGCCAGCGGCCCTCGCCGCGCGCCGCGTCGACCGCTTCCGCGAAGCGTTGTCCGCCGTCGCCCCCGAAGAGGCGGAAGCCTGGTCGGAGGTCGTGTCGCAATGGGTCGCCGACAAGCCGGCGGAGGAATGGCTCGCAGCCGTCCTAGCCAACGTGCTCGGCCCCCCGCCAGCGCCGCCCCCCGCGGCCGTCGCGTGGACGCGGGTCCATGTGGGAGCCGGTAGCCTGTTTGGCGTGCGTCCCGTGGACCTCTTCCAGCTCCTGCTCGGAACGGGCGGGCTCACTCGAGAGGAGATCGGCCGCATCCACGTCGGCGATCGGCGGAGTTGGGTCGACGTGCCTGAAACCCACGCCGGAGCTGTGATCGACGCGCTTCGTGGCGTGACGTTCCGGGGGCGCGCCGTCGTCGTTGAACGATTCAAGGGCACGCCCGACGACGAGCCTCCGCGATAGCCCGCGCCACCCGGGGAGGCGCGATGATCGGGTTTGGACTGAGCGACGACCAGGAGGCCCTGCGGGACCTCGCCCATGGCTTTGCCGAGCGCGAGATCCGTACCGTGGCGGCCCAGCTCGATGAAACCGGCGAGTACCCGATGGGGGTGGCCGTCGCAGCCCATGAGGCCGGGCTGCTCAACACGCACATCCCCGAGCGGTGGGGTGGGTTGGGTTTGGGCTGCGTCGACGCGAGCCTGATCGCGGAGGAGCTCGCCTGGGGTTGCACCGGCATCGGCACTGCCCTCGAGGCCAATGGCCTCGCGCTCCAGCCTGTGATCATGGGCGCGTCCGACGACATCATGGAGCGGTACGTCGTCCCGATGACCAAGCGTCCGATCCTCGCCGCGTACGCGGTGACCGAGCCGGGTGCGGGTTCCGACGTCGCTGCGCTGCGGTCGACGGCCGTCAAGAAGGGCGACCGCTACGTGCTCCACGGCACGAAGATGTGGATCACCACCGGCGGCGTCGCCGATTGGTACTTTGTCCTGGCCTATACGGACAAGGCGGCCGGCTACCGGGGCATGACGGCCTTCGTCGTCGAGCGCGCCTTCAAGGGCGTGGAAATCGGCAAGAAGGAGAAGAACATGGGCCAGCGCGCGAGCGACACGCGCGGGCTGACCTTTGTGGACGTGGAAGTGCCAGAGGAGAACGTCGTCGGCCAGGTTGGCGGCGGCTGGATGTTGGCCATGGGCGCCTTCGACCATACGCGTCCGCTCGTGGCTTCGGCCGCGGTCGGCCTGGCGCGCGCCGCCTTCGAGCACGCCGCCGCCTACGCCGGTGAACGGAAGACGATGGGCAAGCCGCTGCTCGCCCACCAGGCCATCCAGTTCATGTTGGCCGACATGGCCATCGGCATCGAAGCGGGCCGCAACCTCGTCCGGCAGGCGGCTTGGATGAAGGACAACGGCAAACGGAACACGATGATCGCGTCGATGGCCAAGGCCTTTGCGGCCGACCACGCCCACAAGGCCGCGAGCGACGCCGTCCAGATCGTCGGCGGCTACGGCTACAACACCGAGTACCCGGTCGAGAAGCTGCTCCGGGACTCCAAAATCTTCCAGATCTACGAAGGGACGAGCCAGATTCAGCGCATGATCGTCGCGCGCGAGCTGTTCGAACGGGGTCGTGGATGACGCCGACGCTCAGCGATCGCCTCGCGGCACACGTGCTCGCGGGGGCGAGGTCGTTGGGACTGCCCGACGACGACGCGGCCCTGACCCCGACCGCGCTGGCGGCCCACGGCGACTTTCAGACCAATTTGGCCTTCCGTCTTGCCAAGGCGCGCGGGGAGAACCCTCGGGCGCTTGCGGAGCGGTTCCTTGCGGCCCTGCCGAACGACCCGGCGCTTGTGGCTTCCGCCACCGTCGCTGGGCCGGGCTTCATCAACTTCAAGGTCACCGAGGCGGCGCTGGCCGCGGATGTGGGTGCCCGGCTTGGCGACGACCTCGGCGCGCCGCGTCCAGGGGTCGGCAAGACGCTCGTCATCGACTTCAGCAGCCCCAACGTCGCGAAGCGGATGCACATCGGGCACCTGCGGTCGACGATCATCGGGCACGCCCTCGACGGGATGTTCCGCTTCCTCGGGTGGCGGGTCATCGCGGACAACCACATCGGCGACTGGGGCACCCAGTTTGGCAAGCTGATCGTGGGCTGGGACCGCTGGCGGGACGACGCGGCCTTTGCCGCGGACCCCATCGGCGAACTGCAAAGGATTTACCAGCGTTTCGGAGAGATCGAGGACCCGGACGGCGAACTCGCGACCGCGTCGCGGGTCGCGACCGCACGTCTCCAGGCCGGAGACCCCGAGCTCCGCGCGTTGTGGCGCCGCTTCGTCGACGCGTCCATGGTGGAGTTCGACGCCGTCTACGCGCGCCTCGGCGTGCGTTTCGACGCGGTCCTCGGCGAAAGCGCCTACGAGGCCGCCCTGGCGGGCATCGTCGAGAAGCTGCTCGCCGACGGGCTGGCTGAAGTGAGCGATGGTGCCGTCGTCGTACGCCTCACGGCCGACGACGGCCCCGGCCTTGGCGAGGCGCCGTTCCTCGTCCGTAAGGCCGATGGGGCCGCGCTGTACGGGACGACCGATCTCGCGACGGTCGACCACCGGCTCGCGACTTGGGCGCCGGACCTCATCGCCTACGTCACCGACATGCGACAGCAGCTGCACTTTCGACAGCTGTTCGCGGTCTGCCGCCGCCGCGGCATCCAGGTGCCTTTTCAGCACGTCGGCTTCGGGCTCCTTCGATTGCCGGGGGGCAAGACGGCGAGCACGAAATCGGGTGTCGTCCTCAACCTGGTCGACGTCCTCGACGAGGCCGTGGCCCGCGCCCGGGCCGTCGTCGACCAACGGTCGGACACGTTGTCGGAGGACGAACGCGCGGCCATCGCCGAGACCGTCGGCGTCGCGGCACTCAAGTACCAGGACCTGTCCCAGAATCCGCAGTCGGACATCGTCTTCGACTGGGACAAGAGCCTTGCGCTCGACGGCAACACCGCGCCCTACCTGTTGTACGCACACGCGCGGTGCCGGTCGGTGTTGCGGCGGGCGGGCGATGCTGCACCGGGGCCTGTCGTCCTCGTCGATCCCAGCGAGCGGGAGTTGGCGATGTCCGTTGCGCGCACGCCTGACGTCATCCGGCAGGCGGCTGCGGCATGGCGCCCGAACCTCCTCTGCGACCACCTCTACGGCACGACCCAGGCGTTCAGCCGGTTTTGGGAGCGGTGCCGCGTCGTAGGGGCCGACGTCCCGGCCGACGTCACGGCGTCGCGGCTGACACTCGTGACCGCCACGGCGACCTCACTGCGGACGGGGCTTGGCCTGCTCGGGATTCGCGCCCTCGACCGGATGTGATGCGCATCCGAGCCCAGCTCCGAGGCGTCTGAGGCCCTCGGCGATCGTGTCGGTGCGCTTGCAGAAGGCGAAGCGGACCCAGGGGAGGCCGCCGGGCGCGTCCAAGTAGAACGACGACGGCGGGATGGCCGCGACTCCGAGCGCCATCAGGGCGTCGACGGCCTGGGTGTCGCTGGTCCAGCCGTGTCGCCGGAAGCCGACGGTCGCGAAGTAGCCGCCTTCGGGTGCGGTGACGTCGAAGTCGAGGGCGGCGAGGCCGTCGACGAGCTGGGCGCGGCGCACGAGGAACGGTTCGCGGATGGCGTCGAGGGTGGCGTCGTCGGCGTTGAGGGCCGTCGCGGCGGCCCACTGCAGCGGCGTGGCCGTCGCGAAGGTGACGAACTGATGGGCCCGGCGTAGCGCGACGAGGCGTTCGGGGGCCCCGACGGCCCAGCCGACCTTCCAGCCCGTCAGTGAGAACGTCTTGCCGAGGCTGCTCACGGTGATGGTCCGGTCCGCCATCCCCGGTCGGGTGGCGATGGACACGTGTTGGCCGTCGTACACGAGTTCCTCGTAGACCTCGTCGGCGAGGACGGTGACGTCGTGGGCGATGGCGAGGGCCGCGATGGCGTCGAGTTCGTCGGCGCGCATCACGCGTCCGGTCGGGTTGTGCGGCGTGTTGACGATGACGAGTCGGGTTCGGGGCCCGAACGCCGCGGCCAGCTCGGCGGGATCGAAGGTCCAGTCGGGCGCGTGCAGGCGGACGGCGCGCGGGGTGGCGCCCGCCATGCGGATGACGGCATGGTACGAATCGTAGAAGGGCTCGAACAGGACGACCTCGTCGCCCGGGTCGCAGAGGCCGACGACGGCGTCGTGAATCGCCTCCGTCGCGCCCGAGGTGACGACAATGCCGTCGCCGGGCTGGACAGTCAGCCCCCTGCGCCGGGCGTACCAGCCTGCAATCGCCTCGTGCAGCGCCGGAATCCCGGTCATGCGCGCGTACTGGGCCTGGCCGCCTTCGATGGCCTGGATGGCCGCCTGTTTGACGAAGTCAGGGCCGTCGAAGTCTGGGAATCCTTGGGCCAAGTTGACCGCGCCTACGGCCTGGGCGCGCGCGGTGATCTCCGTGAAGATGGTCGTGCCGAAGGGCTGCAAGCGTCGACTGACCAATGGCGGCCTCGCGGGTTCCGGATAGCCGGCGCCATGGCCTTCTTCCTCTTTGCCGCGCAGGCGTCGGCGGCATCGCTCGGTTCGACGATGGCGCTCGGCGTCCCCGCGGGCTTCACGGGGGGGGTGCCAAGCCTCGATTTCGCGACGCCCACGTTCCTCATCCAGTTTCACGTCCTCGAGACCATCGAAGCGCTCACCGACGAGACGCTTCTGCTCGGCGGAGACCTGTACCTTGGCTCCCTGACGAATCGGCCCATCGGCGGGTCGTGGACGACCGTCGTCATGCCAGGCGTTGGCGTCGACGTGTTGGACGACCCGTTCACCGTCGTGGCCACGGGCAATTTGCGGCTGGGCGTCCAAACCCACAGCGGGAGTGCCCGGGTCGCGGCTGCGGTTGTCCCCGAGCTTGGCATCCTCACTGGCGACCCGGACACGGAGCTGGTCGTCGGGGGCGGCGTCCAATTTTCGCTTTGGTTCGACGTCGGCAAGTAGTCAGGGAACCTGGGTCCTCACGGGGCGCGCGCCGACGGTGAACGCCCTGCCGGCCCAGGCGTAGTCGCCGCGGGGCAGTCGGCCGACGAAGCGGCCTGTGGGGCCCACCATGGCGTTGGCGTGGACGACGGCGCGGTCGGCCTCCGGGTCGAAGCCCGTCGCGTCGACGCGGCGCAGGACGTGGCCTGGGGGGCCCTGGAGGACCACCGGCGTCGTCGATGTGTCAATGCGCCACAGCCACTCGATGACGTCGCGGTCTTCGCGAAGTGCGGCCGCGGAAGCGAGTCGGTCGCGGGCTGCTTGGACGTCGCCTCGCTCCCAGGCCGCTGTGGCGCCGGCAAGCTGCACGGCAAAGGTCGCGGGGGCGCCCGTGGCGATGGCCGCCCCGTACTGCCGCTCCACGCCCACCCACGCGCCGCGCGCCGCCAAACGCTCGATTTCGCCAGACAGGCGTTGGTACTCGGCGGGGTCAGACGCCCACGCGAGCGGCACAATCCACCACATGCCCGCGCCGGAGCAATTGGCGTTCCGCGCCGGCCTCTCGGTCTCTGGCCGATTCTCGGGCGGGATGCGGCGCCGATGCCGCAGGACGTTCGGGCTGCGCCGGGGGGTTAGACGCACGACATGTGGTGCATTCTCGCCTCGCTGGCAGCCTTCGGTGCGGACCTCACCCACCAGATGTCGTGGAACCTGTCCGTGGCGGGAAAGGTGGTCGGCCACCGGGACGTCACGGTCAAGTACGTCAAGAGCGATGTCGGCATGCGCCGCATCGTCGAGTCGTGGACGGAGATCGACGGCGCGGCAGGTCCCGTCCGCATTCGGTACCGTCAGCGGATGACGGCGAGCGGGGAGGGCCGCGACCCCATGAGCTTCCAGTCCGTCATCGACGAGAACGGACGTGGGCGGGAAGTCAGCGTGCGATGGACGCCCAACGCTTGGGTCGTGACGACGGTCGCGGATGGCCGGTCGCGCACGGGCCAGCTGGAGCCGGCCCGCGTGGACCTGTCGTCGGCCGACCTGTTCGACCCCGACTCGCGCGTCGGCCTCGATGGGCGCACCAGCGCGCGGATGATCCAGGCGGAAACCGGCGACGTGTTGTCGGGCACGGTCTCCGATCTGGGGCACCAGATCGTGGAAGTTGGCGGAGAGCCCGTCCCGGTGCACGGTTGGTCCTGGGACACGCCGCAAGGCCGGCAGAAACTCTGGTACAGCTCCGACGGCTTCCTCGTCCGCTACGAAGCGCAGATTCTCGGCATTGCCGTGGAAGGCCTGTTGCGACGGCCGCCGCCCGGCGGAGTGGACGATTTTCCGGTTGCTTTGGGGCGGCCGGAAATTGAGGTCACTCCGCTCTAGCAGGCTGCGAGCTGTTGGGGCTGCGCGGGCGGCTGGGCGGATTCGGGATGGGGGATTTTGGACGCGTTGGGGGCGGGTTCGAGGCGTTGGCGTGGGCGGGATCGGACCTGTTTGGGGCGGGTTCGGTCGGTGGTGTGGGGGCGAGGGTTTCGGACGCGGTTGGGGCGGGTTCGGTCGGTGGTGTGGGGGCGGAGGCTTCGGACGCGTTGGGGGCGGATTCGGGCGTTGGCGTGGGGGCGGGGGTTTCGGACGCGTTGGCGGTGGGTTGGGTCGTCGGCGTGGGGGCGGGGTTTCGGTGGTGTTGGGGGTGGATCGAGGGCCGGTGTGGGGGCGGCGCCCCGCCTCCGAGCACCTGGGGTCCAGCGGTTAGCGGGGCGCGCGGAGGTCGGATGAACGGCGGATTGCGCGTGGCCGAGCTCCTCAAGGCCCACGGGGTTCCGGTTCTCTTCACCTTGATCGGCGGGCACATCTCGCCGATTCTCGTTGGCGCGAAGGCCGTTGGCATCCGCGTGATCGACGTGCGCCACGAGGTCAATGCCGTCTTCGCCGCCGACGCCGTCGCGCGGCTCACAGGTTTGCCGGGTGTCGCGGCCGTCACCGCGGGGCCGGGCGTGACCAACGCCATCACGGCCTTGAAGAATGCGCAAATGGCCCAGAGCCCCGTCGTCCTTCTTGGCGGGGCCACCGCGACCCTGCTTCGAGGCCGAGGCAGCCTCCAGGACATCGATCAGATGGCCCTCGTGCGGCCGCACGTGAAGTTCGCCGCGCGCCCGGACCGCCTCGCCGACCTCTGGCCAGCGCTTGAGGAAGCGCTCACGACGTGTCGAACCGGGGTTCCCGGGCCGTGCTTCGTCGAACTCGCGGTGGACCTGCTCTACGACGAGCCCATCGTTCGGGAGTGGACGAAGAACAAGACGGACCGCCCCAACCCGCGCCTCAAGGACCGGGTCGTCTCCTGGTACATCAACCGCCACCTCTCAGGCCTGTTCGGCGGGGCCGACGTCCCCATGCCCACGCCGACGCCCATCCCGCCGGCACCGGCGTCCGCGGGGGAGGTGCGCAAGGCAGCGGCTTGGCTGCGTGGCGCCAAACGTCCGGTGGCGATCGTCGGGTCGGGCGCCATGAACCATCCCGGCGAGGCGACGGCCCTCGCGTCAGCCGTGACCGCGCTTGGCGTCCCGACCTTCCTGTCCGGGATGGCGCGCGGCCTGTTGGGGGCGGACTCGGCGACCCAGATGCGCCACAAGCGGTCGGCAGCCCTCAAAGAGGCCGATGTCGTCCTCTTGGCTGGCGTCCCCGTCGACTTCCGGCTGGACTACGGCAGCCCGCTCAGCCGGGCCAAAGTGATCTCGGTCCACCTGGACCGAACGGACCTCGTGAAGAACCGGCGGCCAGACCTTGGCATCCTTGCGGACCCCCACCGATTCCTGCTCGCGCTTGCGAAGGAGGTGGGGACGTCGGCCGCGTCGACCGATTGGATGGGAACCTGTGCCCAACGGGACGCCGCCCGCGATGCCGAGATCGCAAAAATGGAGAGCGAACCGACCGAGTACCTTCATCCCCTCACACTCTGCCGGGCGATCGACCGCCATCTGACGCCGAACAGCTTGCTCGTGGGGGACGGCGGAGACTTTGTCGCCACGGCGTCCTACGTGGTCCGGCCGAGAGGCCCGTTCAGCTGGCTCGATCCTGGGGTCTTCGGGACCCTCGGTGTAGGCGCGGGCTTCGCGCTCGGCGCCAAGTTCGTCCATCCCGAGTCCGACGTCTGGCTGCTGTGGGGCGACGGCGCCGCTGGCTTCTCGCTCGTCGAGATGGACACGGCGAAGCGGCACGGGCTGCCATTCGTCGCGGTTGTCGGCAACGACGGAGGCTGGACGCAGATCGCGCGCGACCAGGTGCCGATGTTGGGCGACGACGTCGCCTGCTGGCTCGAGCGCAACGACTACCACACCGTTGCCGAGGGCCTCGGGGGTTGGGGGACGCGCATACAAGGGGACGTCGGACTGGATGACGCGCTCGGCAACGCGCTCGCCGCTTCGCGAGCGGGCCGACCGGCCCTCGTCAACGCGTGGATCGGCCGATCGGAATTCCGAAAGGGCTCGATCTCGATGTGATCAGGGTTCGCCGCCGAAGAAGATGAGCGCGCGGCCACCGTCGCTCGCATCACCCACGTAGGCGGGGTCGCCGAGCATGATGTCGGCGTGGCCGTCCAGGTTGACATCCCCGGCTCCGGCCATCGGGACCCGGCCGCGCGTGTCGAGGGACAGGTCGAGGATCCACGCGTCGGCGTCGTCGACGGTGATGTCCGCATCGGCGAGGGGCCCGTAGTAAAGCACCGCGCCGGGCACCCCCTCGATCTCGCGGATGCCGACCAGCAGGTCGGGGGCACCGTCCCCGTCGACGTCGCCGGGCGTCGCGATGGAGACGCCCACACCGTCGTAGCCGTCGTCGTCCACGTCGCCGGCCGCGTCGAAGTCGGTGAGATTCTCGAGCGGCTCCTCGAACCACCAGACGTGGCTGGCCTCGGGCGCGGCGACGACGAGGGACGTTTTTCCCGTGCCGGTGAGGTCGACCGCAGCGAGGACGTCGGCGCCGAAGCGGCTGCCTGCGCTGCGGCCGTCGGCGACGCCGAGGGCGTCGCCGGCGTCGAGGACCCCGCGCGCGTCGCCGGCGTAGAGGTAGGCTGTCCCGAAGTCGGAACCCGGCGCGCCGACGGCGAGCGCACGCGTGCCGTCTCCGGAGAAATCGCCCATCGAGACGGAGTGGCCAAGTTCGTCGCCGGCCACAGTTCCCACGATGTCGAGCGCGAGTTCGTCGACGTGTTGGATGCCGAAGACGACGGAATCGTCGAGCCAGACGTGGCCACCGTCGGCACCGGGACCGCCGATGACGAGGTCGAGGTCGCTGTCGCCGTCGGCGTCCGAAATGGCGAGTGCGGCGCCCGCCTGCGTGTCATTGAAGCCCAGCCAGGCCGCGAGGTCGGCGTCGGGGATCTCCTCGACGCCGGACCGTTCGCCGCGAACGAGGCGGACGATGCCGGCCCCGAAGTAGCCCGCAGGGTGGTTGGCGGAGCTGACGATGACGTCGACCTTCCCGTCGCCGTCGAGGTCGAAGTCGCCGACGACTTGGGCGCCGAGCTCGATGCCGAAGGCCGGGTAGCTGGGGTCGACGCCCGTCCAGGCGGCGTCGACGAGGTCGGTGGCGCCGGCGAAGGGCCCGGACAGCAGCGCGATGGCACCGCCGTCGCCTTCGCCAGGGGCGCCGATCCAGAGATCGGCAAAGCCGTCGTTGTTCCAGTCGCCGGCAGGCGCAAGCCCCGACCCCAGGCGCGCGAGGCTGTCGCCGCCAACCACCGAAGCGTCGGCCGTTTCGGCACTTTCGAGGGCGTCGACGAAGGGGCACACCGGATCGACCTCGTCGCAGTCCTGGTCGACCCCGTCGCCGCAGAACTCGAACGCCGACGGGTAGGCCAGGTCGTCGTCGTCGTCGCAGTCCAGACCGTTGGCGACGTCCGCGGTTCCCACCGGCGCTGCGCACGCGACGATGACGCCGCCCGAGGTGGCGTAGCCGTCGCCGTCCTCATCGGGGCCCCAGGTGATCCGCGTACCGAGGTCGAGGCTGGGGTCCGCTTCGTCGACTTTGAGGTCGCAGTCTTCGTCCAGTCCCCCGCAGACCTCTTGGGCGTCGGGGTTGACGACGTCGAGCGTGTCGTCGCAGTCCCCGTCGACATTCGCGGCGAAATTGGTGGGAAGAGCGCAGGCCAACGTTCCGTCGCCGTGGCCCCAGCCATCGCTGTCGAGGTCTTCGAACCAAGTCACCGTGGCTGAACTCGGGTCGACGAAGGTGTCGTCGTCGTCGGTCAGTTCGTCGCAGTCGTCGTCCACGTCGTTGCAGATCTCGGCGGCGTCCGGGTGCCGGGCGGCGTCGCTGTCGTCGCAGTCGCCGAAGGCGGCGGCGAGGCCGTCCAGGCTGCACTGGTAGGAGGCGGTCCCGACCCCGTAGCCGTCGCCGTCGCCGTCGCTCCAGCCTTGGACGGCGCCAGGGGTCGAGGAGCCGACGGCGGGCGGGTCGACGGCGCCGTCGCAGTCGAGGTCGACGCCCCCGCAGTCTTCGATCACGTCGGGGTTGCGGGACGGGTCGCTGTCGTCGCAGTCGTCGCCGCGCGAGGCGGGACCGGTCTCGTCGCAGTGTTCGGGCGGGTCACCGCCGTGGCCGTCGTTGTCGCCGTCGAGGAAGCCAAAGCCGACGAGACCGTTGTCGACGCCGCCGGCACAGTCGTCGTCGACGCCGTTGCAGACCTCGTCGGCGCCCGGGTGGATGCTTGCGTTCGCGTCGTCGCAGTCCTCCGGAAAGGGAACCCCGTCCCCGTCCCCGTCGGCGTTTCCGCCCGTCAGATCTGGCGCCTCGCTGCAGGCCATCCAGAGGCCGAGTAGGGCGATCACCGATCCTCCGATGGCGTCCGACGGTCGACCGGCGGCGGCACGACGGAAGGGTAGCACACGGCGCCGTCGACGTTGGGCCAGATTGCGTTTCCCGCATCTCGTTGATCTGAAGTGCGCCCCGCCGGCGCCCCCTCAAGGCGTGGCGGTCAGGTCGCGGCCTTGCAGGTCGGCGGTGGAAACGAGCGTCGGGAGAGGCAACACGCCGTCGGACCAGGTGCGCGGGGTGCCGTCTTCGGGCGTGGCGCCGGGCGCGTGAATGACGAGGCCCGCGGCGGGGACCTCGACGACCTCAGCGAACGGCGCTGCGAGCACCCATTGGCCCGTCCCGCCGATCGGGTAGGCGCCGATGGCCCACGTGAGCAGCCAGGCGCTCAACGTGCCGCCGTCGTCGTTGCCGTCCAGCCCGGTGGGCCCCTCGTTGTAGCGGTGGGTGGCGATCCAGCGCACGGCGTCGCCCGTCGTCGCGGGGTCGCCGAGCAGGGCGGGAAGCGCCGCGTAGTGGAGGTCTGGCTCGTTGCCATGCCAGTACCAGTCGTCGAAGAAGGCGTCGTCAGGTTCGGCGTAGACCTCCTGCCAGTAGGTCCGCATCTCGGCTGCCAGGGCGTCGATGTCGCCGTTGCCGGCGCCGGCGATGAGCCCCTCGACGTCCCACGGTGCGCCGTAGCGGTAATGCCAGGCGTTGCCTTCCACGTAGACGCCGTCCCAGAGGAACACGTCTTCGATGGGGGACAGCTCGCCGGTCGCGTGGCGGCCGACGACGAAGCCGGTTTCAGGGTCGACGGACCCACGCCAGGCGTTGCGCGCCCGGTCGCGGAACACCGCGACGTCGCGGCCCTGCCGGTCGCCCCAGGTCGCCAAAGCGTGGTCGGACCAGGCATGTTCGAGCGTGATGCTCGCCGACGACCCGGAGTCCTCGATGGCGACGAAGCCGCGCTCGACCCACTGGGTGACCGCCTCACGGGCGTCCTTGGCGACCGGCGTGCTGGCCGTGGCGACCGCGGCGTCCCAGGCTGCGCCTTCGTCCCAACCCTGAATGCCTGCGGCCGACGTGTCCGCCAGCACTTGGATGGCCGGGCTGGACACCATGCCGCCGGTGTAGCCGTGGCCGAGTGGCCACTTTGGCAGCGACCCGCCGTGTTCGACCATGGCCACCAGGCTGCGCGCGACGTCGACCTGCGCGTCGGGGTGGGCGAGGGCCCACAGCGGGTGAAGCGTCCGGAAGGTGTCCCAGAGCGACAGGTCCGTGAGGTAACGGAAATCGACGGTGTGAATCTGGCCGTCGAGTCCGCGGACCCGGCCGTCGACGTCGGCGTAGACGCGCGGCACGAGGCCGGTATGGTAGTGCGCGGTGTGGAGGATGGTCGACCAACGGTCGTCCAGACCCTCGAAGCGAACGGCGTCGAGCCAGGCCCGCCAGGCGTCTTCGGTGGCCGCGAGCGCAGCGGCAGCGTCGCCCGCCAGCTCCGCATCGTGGTTGAGGCGAGCGCCGGACGCGTCGGTCGAGCTGACGGCGAGACGCAGGACCACCTGGCGGGTGTCCGCGGGCCACGCAAACCAAAGGCCGCTCGCGGGCCCTTCGACGGCCGACGCGCCTTCTTGGGGGGCCAGCGGGTCCGTCCAGCCCCCGACGGAGGTGGGCGCGGGCTCGAAGGTGGCGGCAAAGTGAACGATTTCGCCGCCGTACCGCCCCGAGTAGGCCCCCGAAATCACCTGGTGGCCTGTGAGGCTCGCGCCGTCCCAGGTGGCCGAGGCCTCCGCGATGCTGACGTCGCCAAGCGTATGCCCGAGATCGAGCACCCAGGTCGGGACCGCGCCGGCGGGCCATGAAGCGGTCGTGAACGCGCCGCGCTCGGTCGCGACGATCTCGACCTCGACGCCGTCGTCGAGCAAGTGAACCGCGTAGCGGCCGGCGCTCGCCCACTCGTTGTCGTGGTCGAAGGGGGCCATGCGGCCGGTGGCTGTCGCGAAGGCCGGGTTCCAGCCGGTGCGCGGCATCATGTGGACCGCGCCGAGATCGTTGACGCCCATACCCACGCTGTGGGTATGGCTGAAGCCTGCGATGTGCGTGTCGTCGTAGTGGTAGCCGCCGAAGTGCATGAAGCCGGGGGCGCCGATCGTCTCGTGGCGCGTGTCCGGGCCGACGAGGACGCGGCCGAGCGGGGCAGCCGCGCCCGGGTTCATGCCGGTGACCTGTGCGCCGATGCCGCCGGTCCCCAGGCGGGGGTCGACGTAGGCGAGGACGTCGGCGGAGTCTCGGACGTCGATGGGCTGGACGCAGGCGGCCGCGAACCACATACGCGCCGTTATGACGGGACCCCGGAGGGGACGAATGCGCGTCGAGATGTTCTACGACGTCGTGTGCCCCTACGCGTGCATTGGGGCCTTCGCGAGCGGCGCCGAAGCGGCTGCGCTTGGCATCGAGCTGGTCTGGCGGCCGGTGCTCCTTGGCGGCCTGATGGCGGCCGCGGGGACACCGGCGGTGCCGGCCCAGACGTGGTCGCCGGCTCGGCAGGCCGTGGGTCGGCACGACCTGTTGCGGGAGGGCCGCAGGGCAGGCCTTGGGATCCGGCAGCACCCGGAACACCCGCGGCGCACGGTGGAAGCGATGCGCCTGTTGACGGCCGCCCCGGAGGATGTCCGACCGGCGCTCTCGTTGGCTCTGTTCCGCGCGGGGAACCTCGAAGGACGGGACGTCTCGGACCGGAGCGTCTGGGGCCCCTTGGCCCAGGCGCACGGCGTGGACCCGGACGTTGTGAATGACCCGGCCGTCAAGGACGAGCTTCGCGCCGCCACCGCGGCGGCGTCGGACGCGGGGATGTTCGGCGTACCCACGTACCGGGTGGGCGACCGTTGGTGGTGGGGCCAGGACCGGCGGCATCTCGCGTGGTCAGCGGCCACTGGCCGACGCGTCGAATCGCGACAGGTGGATGGCGGGCGCCGCGGCGCCGTCGTCACCGTTTACCATGACGTCGCGAGCCCCTTTTCCTACCTCGCCCAGACCCAACTTCCGCGGCTGGCGGCGGCGGCGGGCGCGGTCTTGGACTGGCGCCCGATCCTTGTTGGCGGGCTGTTCCGGGACATCGGAACCGTAGACGTCCCCCTCGTGGCGATGGGGGAGCGCAAGCGGGCCTACCAAGTGCGCGATTTGCTCGACCACGCCGCGTGGTGGGACGTTCCGTTCACGTTCCCGAGTCGATTCCCACTCCGTTCGGTGACCGTTCAGCGAGCCCTGCTCGTGGCGCCTGAGGCGCGCAAGACGCTTTACCGGGCGGTCTGGGCCGAAGACGCGGACGTCGGGTCGGACGAAGGCTGTACTGCGATTCTCGACGGGGCCGGCCTGCCGGGTCGGGACATCCTGGCCCGCACCCAGGCGCCTGAGGTCAAGGCGGCGCTCATTGCGAACACACAAGCCGCCCGGGACGCGGGGGCCTGTGGGGTGCCGACGTTGGTCATCGACGGCGAGGTTTTCTGGGGCCAGGACCGGCTCGCGGCCGCCTTCGAGGCGATGACGGCCGCGAGCTGAGGCCTCAGGACCGACGGCGGCGGAGCAGGGCGATCAGCGCGGCGCCGGCGACGAGTCCCGTCGCGGGGCGGCCGTGGTCGCAACCGCAGCCTTCGGCTTCGATGGCGTCGTTGCCCGCTTCGCCGAGGACCTCGTCGTTGAGCGCGTCGAGGGCATCATCGCCCGTCGCGTTGACGTCGAAGATGACCTCGCCGGCGCCCGACGACCCCAGCTGCTCGATGAGCGCAGCGCCAAGGAGGTCGGTGTCCATGAGCCACTCGGCCACGGTGATGCCTCGGTCGTCGAACCAGGCCATGGACGGCAGGTAGATCTCGCGGCCGTCCGTCAGTTCGATGCGGCGGATGCTGTCGTACCAGTTCGTGCCCGTGTCGCACATCGTCGTGATTTCGGCCGTTCGGATCTGCTCGACGCCCGGAAGGTCGGGGTTGAACACGAAGGTCGGGTCCACCGTCATCTCGGCCGGCGAGAGCGACGACGTCATGCGCGTGAGCCAAGGGTGCTCGGCGAGCAGGTTGTGCGCGTGGATCGAGGGCTCGGCGACGAATTCGATGAGGTCGGCGGTCGCCGCGACCGGGTCGAAGGGCTGGCCGACGAGCGATTCGTCATAGCAGGCGAGGCAGTTGTAGAAGGAGTTCTCATCGACGCCGTCGGCGACGAGGTCCGCGGGCATCGGAATGTGGTTGCGGAGCACACCGAGCAGCGTGTCGCTCGCCGGGATGCCGGAACTGATGACGCGGTCCATCCACGCGACCGGATCATCCTGGTCCTCCAAGCCGTCGAGATTGAAGCTCGACGGGAAGGCCCACAACCAGTCTGCGGACGGGCCGGCATAGTCGGTGGCGAACCCGTGCCCACCGGCTTCGTCGGCGGCGCGGGTGATGACGTCGTTGTAGTTCGAGCCGTTCGTCGTCCAGTCGATGATCGCGTCGTTGACGATGAGGTGTAGGTAAGACTCCGGCACCGCACGGTTGGGCCCGATGACGAACACCTCAAGGCGCATGTCCGGCGTAGCGGCGACCGCTGTCAGCTGGATGGGAACCGCGGGTCGCGTGCCAGGGTAGCGAAAGCCAAGCGGCGAGATGTCGCCGGCGTCGAAGCCGTTCTGCAGGCGAAGGGCGACGAAGACGCCGCCGGCCGCCACATAAGGGACGAGCAGGGGATCGAGGTTGTCAGGCAGGTCGTAGTCGTTGGCTTCCAGCCACGCGATCAGGCCGTCGGCCGACGTGGCCTCGAGCGTGACGGTCTCGTAGGGGCCGACCACGTCGGACGCGAGAACCGTGACGCCGTAGTAGCCGCCGTTGGCACTACTCGAGTAGGAAACCTCATCCTCCGGCGCGAACCAGTAGGAGCCGTCGTCGCATACGCCTTCGGTGTCGTAGGACGGGTACCACAGCGCCGGTGTGAAGGCGCCGAGCGAGTCGAAGAGGGCGTCGGTCGTGAGGAAGATCTCGGGGGCGGCCGGAACGGGCACGACCCAGGCGAAGTCTTCGGCCTCACCTTGGTAGGTGATCTGGACGTGGGTCTCGACCTGACCCGCGGCCTCATCGTAGGCGAAGACGATGCGCTCGGCCGCTTGGTCGACCGGCATGTTGTTGCAGAAGAACCCGCCGCATGCGTAGGCCAGGTTTGGGGCGCAGAGCGCGGCCGCAGCCACGGCCGTGCCCGTTCGAAGGGATGTCATGTGAGTCCTCGCGTGCCCCGCGCATCTGCAGGGTAGCGTGGATCGCGCCGGTTGCCAGCGCGATCCACGGACTTTAGCGACGGCGCCGAATCAGGGCGAGGAGCGCCAGACCCGCTGCCCACGGCGGCGACGACTGGTTGCATCCGCAGCCCTGGGCCGCGCCGGCTTCGTTTGCCGTTTCGTCCATGGGATCTGTGACCCCGCCGGTGGTCCCGTCGAGCCCGCCGAGAAAGGTGAATTGGACCCAGGTGTTGAGGGCCTCGAGGTTCTCGTCGGGGGTGGCGTCCCCGTCGAAGACCATGGCGGCCGGGCCGTCGGCGTTGCTTTGTTCGATCCGGTGTGCTGCGCGCAGGTGCCACGAATCGAGGAACTGGGCCATCGACTGCCCTTGGCTGCCAGGCCAGTTCAGCGGCGGCAGGTAGACGATTCGGCCGTCGGAGAGGGTCATGCGCAAGGGGCTCTCGGTGTCGCGGGCGCCGGACCCGCAAAGCACGTCGATCGTGGCCTCGCGAACCTGCCCGACTTCGCCGAGGGTGGGGTTGAAAACGAAGGTCGGGTCCACGGTCATCTCGACCGGGGACAGCGACGAGGTCAGCCGGGTGAGCCACTCGGACGCCTCAAGGAGGTCGCGGGCGTGGTTCGTCGGATCGACGACAAACTCGATGACCGCGTCGGTGGCCGCGTCGGCGTCGATGGGGACGCCGCTGTAGTCCTCCGCGTAGCAGCTCGGGCAGGAAGCGATGGCTTCCGCGTCGGCGTCGGCACCTTCGACGAACTGGCCGATGACGACGGCCAGGCTGCTGCCGTAGAGGCCGGCCGATCCGATTTCGTTGAGCCATTCGCCGGCGTCGCTCGCAGAGCGGGCGCCCGACAGGCCACCGAAGGTGGGGATGTTGGCGGCGTAGGCGGGGGCAGGGCCCGCCACGTCTGTCGCGAAGCCGTGGCCACCGGCCTCGTTCGCAGCGAGGCGGACGACGTCGGTGTAGTTCGCGCCGCCCGACGTCCAGTCGATCGCCGCTTCGTTGGCCGTGAGGTGAAGGTAGGACTCCGGCACGGCGCGGTGCGGCCCGAGCACGGTCACTTCGAGGCGCATGTCCTCGTTGGCCGCGATGGCGGTGAGCTGGATGGGGATGCTCGGGCGGCTACCAGCGTAGCGGAAGGCGATGGGCGCCAGATCGCCGCTGTCCATGCCGTTGGCGAGGCGAAGGGCGATGAAGGCGCTGTCCGCGCTCGCGTAGGGGGCGAGGACGGTGTCGAGGCCGGACGGCAAGGTGTACCCGTTGGCCGTCAGCCAATCCGTGAGCGCCGTCGAGTCCGCGGCGCTGAGCACGACGGTCTCGTAGGGTCCGACGCGCTCCTGGCTGTGAATCGTGACGCCGCCGCCGGATGGCGGACCCGCGGATGTCGCGGAACTCGAGACCGCGGAGTCATCGCTGAAGCACTCGCCCTCGAAGTTCCAGTTCACCTGGAAACGCGGCGTGGTGGCGGGATCGAGGCTGTTGAACATGAGGTCGGACGAAAGGAGCACCTCGGGAATCGCCGGGACGGGGACGATCCAAGAGAAATCGGGAGCCTCGCCCTCGTAGGTGATTTCGACGTGGGTTTCGATCGTGCCCGCCGCCTCGTCCACGTGGAACAGGATGCGCTCGGCGGCCTGGTCGACGGGAATCTGGCTGCAGAAGAAACCGCCACACGCCAGGGCCGGACGGGGCAGCGCCAAGAACAGCGCGACGCTGAGCGCGCTGCGGCGGAAATGTGTCATCGTGGACTCCTTGATGTGCCCCACGGGAATCTTAGCCCCAGACTCGGGTTCCACCACAAAGATGGCCCACCTACGCTACGATGACGTGGGGCAGGGCGGAGTTCGAAATGTGGTTTGCGCTGGCGTGCGCTGCGCCTGAGGTGCCGACCGACTCGGCGGCACCGACCACGGACGTCGGTTGCGACTCGGGTCCCGTGACCCTGGATCTGGCCCAACCTGGGACGTCCTATGGACTGTCCGACGGCGACTCCATCCTTTACGGCCAGCCGTCTCAAGGGGGGCCGCCCTACGTGCCCTTTCGGGTGCGGATGACGGGGATGACGGGGTTGGCGGCGGGCGCCCTCATCGACGTTCAACTCGTCGACATGGAACTCGGTCCGATCGGGTCCGCCCTCCTGACCCAGGGCTACGTCTGCGCGAACGCCGGGGCCGACGTCGGCCACTGGGTCGGCGCAGAGGTTCATGCCCGAACGCCGGATTGGACGTTGGAGGCCCTTGAAGGACGCCTCGTCGAGGTCACGGCCACGCTGACCGCAGCAGACGGTACCGTCGCTTTCGACGGCTACACGGGGACGATGGCCTTACTGCCCTGAGGGAAGGCTGGGACCCGTGGCGGTGTCGAAAGGCCGCCCGTTTTCGCACACCCATACGTCGTAGCAGGCCGCAAAGAGGGCGTCGTAGGACTGGCCCGCCTCCTTGCAATTCGAACGCATCGCCGACAGGCAGTCGCCGGCATTCTTGGAGTCGAAGGTACAGCCGTCGTAGAGGTCGGCCTCGTCTTCGAGCAGGTCTTTCGTTTCGGCGATGCAGTGCTCGACGTCGTCGAATTGGGCCCAGAAGTTCGCCGTGTCGCAGCGCTTGGCGAAGTGACAGGAAACGTCGGCCGCCTTCTCTGGCCAGTTCTCCTCTTTCACGCCGAACAGGCCGCACGAAGAAAGCCACGGGATGGCGCCCACCCATAGCAGGCCTGCGAACAGGTTCGGGCGCGCGGCGCCTGAGCGCATGTTCCCTCCCGCCGCGCTGGTAGCGCCCGAGGTCCCGGGCGTCCGCTGACCCGGCCATCGCTTGACGCCCTCCGGACAGCGCAAAGAAGGAAGCACCGCTAGATCGCCGTCGGGGCGCATCATGGTCGCGATCTGGGTTTCCGCCGCGTTGGCTCAGGAAGTTCAAACGGCTGGAACCTTGGGCGAGGGCGCCTCGGAGTGGGCGGACATCGGCCAGTTGCCGAGGTCCTTTTTGCCGCGCGGCATCGTCAACGGCACCGACACGGGCGACTACCCGGCCGTGTTCTCGCTGACGGCCGACGACGGCGCAGGCGGCGTGTCGACGTTCTGCTCGGGCACGCTCGTGCATGCGGAGTGGGGCATCACCGCCGCCCACTGCATCGAGGCCGCCGAGGATTACGAGGCGTTCGGCATTCCATTGTACGCGGCCTTCGGCTCCACGGTTTTCGCGCCGGATCTGCTCGTCGAGCTCGACGATCTGATCGCGATTCCGACCTACGACGCGGCGGCGTTTGCGCACGACATCGGCGTCGTGAAGTTGGCGAGTCCCGTCAAAGACATCACGCCGATGCTCGTCAATGACGAGCCCATCGACGACTCGTGGAGCGGCACCCAACTCACTTTCGTCGGGTACGGCATCACGGGTGACGGCAAGAACGACTCTGGCACGAAGCGGACCACTGACCTGACCGTGACCGACTTCGATGACCAGTACGTCTACTCCTTCGAACTCGACAGCAACGTCTGCAACGGCGACTCTGGCGGGGCTGCGCTCGAGCACAACGGCAAGAACCTCGAACTCTCTGGCGTCAACGCGTTTGTGACCCCGTCGTGCAACGGCGGCAGCAACGGAGCCACGCGGGTCGATATGTACCTTGACAGCTTCGTGCTGCTGCACGTCCCAAGGGTCTACGCCGACCCGGCCGACCTGCAGGATGCGCTCAACGGCGAGGGGTTGCCATGGATCGACCTCGGCGTCGGCGAACAGGTGCAAGGGCTGGGTGGACGCTTCCCCCCGCCGTCGCAGTTGCATGAGGAGGGTTGCTCCACGGCGCCGCCGTCCTCGGTGGGGCTGGGGCTGTTCCTTGGCGCGTTGGCGCTCCGCCGGCGTCGATGATCCGGCGTGGCGGCAACGAGGTAAAGCGGCGGGGGGGCCTCCATGGCGGTTCGGGCGGGTGAACTTCCTCCGTTTCCCGACGGCTGGTACTGCGTGGCGAGCTCCGAGGAGGTGCCTGCGGGGCAGCTCCTCTCGCGTCCCTTTTGCGGCGAGGAGGTCGTGGCCTTCCGGGGCGCGGACGGCGTCGTCGGCGTGGTGGACGCCTACTGCCCCCACCTTGGCGCCCACATGGGCGTGGGGGGCACCGTAGAGGGCAACACGCTCCGCTGCCCATTCCATGGGTTTCGCTTCGACGCGACCGGCCGCTGCGTCGGCACGGCCTATGGCACGAAGCCGCCTCCAACGGCCGTCGTGGCCTGCCGCCAGGTCGTCGAACGCAATGGTCTGATCCTGGCATGGCACGGACCAGCGGCACCCACCTTCGAGGTGCCGCAAATCGACGATACGAATTGGACGCCGACGGCGTTCCGGCGGATGACGCTCGAGAGCCATCCCCAGGAAACGACGGAGAACAGCGTAGACCTTGGCCATCTCGGGGCCGTCCACGGGTACCGCGACGTCGAGATGCGCGGGGAGACGCGGATCGACGGGCCCTACCTAGGACTGTCCTACACGATGACCCGAGCGAACCCGTTCCTGTTCGGAATGGGGGCCATCACGACGGACTTCGACGTCCACGTCCACGGCCTCGGCTACAGCCTCGTCGACATCCAGCCGCGCAACCCCTGGCTTCACATGCGGCTGTGGGTGCTGCCGAGCCCGCGCGACGGTCGGACGATCGACCTGCGGATCGGCGTGAGCGTCGAACGCCGCGTGGGTCTGCCCTACGACATGGCCGAGCGCGTGATTCGCTCGTTTTCGCTGCGCGCCGTCGCGCACGACGTGCAGCAGGACTTCGACATCTGGCGGAACAAGCGTTGGGTGGCCCGTCCGGCGATCGCCGTCGGCGACGGCCCGCTGCCTGTCTACCGGAAATGGTGCCGTCAATTTTACCCCACGGTGGACGAGGCGGTAGCGTCCTGACGGCGATGCCTCAGGTGTAGCGAACGAACCCTTGGAGGACCCATGTTTCGATTGACCCTTCTCGTCGGGCTGGCCAGCTGCACGGCGGATGACTCGGCTTACACCAATGCGGTGGGTCCGACGGACGGCGCAGGCGGAACCGGCGGCGCGGGCGGGGCCGGGGGCTCGGGCGGCGCGGATGGGACCGGCGGCGCAGGCGGCGAAGGCGGGTCCGGAGGCGCAGGTGGCGAAGGGGGGTCCGGGGGCGCTGGCGGAACGGGTGGCACGGGGTTGGGTTCGGTCCCCGAATTTGGAACTGCCCCGACCTTCACCGTCATCGGGACGTCGGCGGACGGCCTCGACACCGTACGCGACGTCGCTTTCCACCCCTTCCGCCCCGAAGAATTGTGGACCGTCAATCAAGAGAGCGATGGCGTCGTCCAGTTCTTCAATCCAGGTGAAGCCGGGCAGACCAGCGAGGAGCGGCTGGACGTCTCTCGCAACCACTTCATGGAAGAGGTTGCGGCGCTCGCCTTTGGCAAGGACGACGACACCTTTGGGTCCTGCCAGGAGTCGCGCAACACCTACGACGGCGCTCAGCCCCCCGATGACTTCATGGGGCCGGTGCTCTGGCCCTCGCAGTCCGACGTGTTCGCCATCGAGCACCAATTCGGCCTCGGCAGCCACGTCGACATGCTTCATCAGTCGCCGTTCTGCGTAGGCATCGCTTGGGAGACCGAGCACGTCTACTGGGTGAACGACGGCCGCAACGGCAACCTCGTTCGCTACGACTTCGCCGAGCCCCACTCCATGGGCGCCGACGACCACTCCGATGGCCAGATTCACCGTTGGGAGGAGGTTGTCCTCACCCGGGTCGCTGGCGTCCCCAGCCACATGGAATTCGACGCGGCGACCGCGATGCTGTTCATCGCCGACACCGGCGCAGCCCGCATCCACGTTGTGGACACCACATCGGGAACGTCGGCGGGCGCGTTGTCTCAGTTCCTGGAGCCGCTCGACGTCTACGTCGGTTGGCAGGACGCCACGCAGTTCACGCTCGTCGACAGCGGGCTGGTGGAGCCGTCGGGCCTGGCGCTTGCCAATGGCCGCCTCTTCGTTTCCGACCACGCAACGGGCGAGATCGTCGCCTATGACCCCCTCGATGGCACCGAATTGGGCCGCATCGCGACGCCGGAGGGCCCTGGCATCATGGGCATCGACGTCGGCCCTGACGGTCTGATCTACTACGCCAACGGCGCAGAAAACGTCGTGGCGCGAGTGAATCCGGGCCCGTGATCTGGGCGACGTCTTCAGCGTTCGCCCACATCGGTGTGCTGTACAACGCCACGCCGGACGACTGGTGTGACACGCTTGCTCTGACGATCGGCGGGGACATCGTGCTGCTGGCGCCCGGCGACTACGTCGGGCCCTGCACGGTCCCGGGCACTGTGAATCCGGTGTACCCGGGCGATTTCACGGCGGTGCAGGCCGAAGACCCGTTCAACCAGCCTCGGATGCTGTGGGACGGCGCGAGCGACCACATTCTCGACGTCACGGGCACCCACGTGCTCGTGGGCCTGATGACCTTTCCCGACGTGCCGGCGGGCGTCACGGGCATCCGCGTGCGCGACGGCGACACGCTGTGGACCCGCTACCTGACCTTCGAACAGGTCGCTGGCACCGCGATCGCCTACCCGTCGGACGTGGGCGACGGCCGCGTGAGCGAAGTTGCGGTGCTCGGCGGCGGCGGAACAGGCATCGATATCGCCTGCAGCGGCTGTGCGGCGGAAGTCAGCTACAACCTGTTGCTCGGCCTCGGGACCGGCGCACGTTTCGGGGTGGGCGCGTCGGGATGGCTGCACGACAACATCGTGGGGGAGGGTGCGACGGCCCTCGTCTTTGACGGCGGCGCGGCGGCGTCGACAACCATCGAGCAGAATCTGTGGGCCGGCGACGTGGGCGCCAGGGTGGCGGGGCCTGCGTTGGTCCGCAACAACTACCTGGTCGGAGGCGTCCTTGGTGTCGACGTCGGCTCCGGCGTGACGTTGACGGGCAACACGGTCGCCTCGCCGATGGCCTGGCAGGTGGCCCCAGGTTCAGAGGTGCGAAACAACGCCGTCGACGGACCGCTGACGCCGGTGGAACCGGGCACGGACGGCGGCGGGAACGTGGGCTGCGAGAGCGGCTGCTTCGTCGACCCCGTCGGATGGGACTGGTACCCGTTGACGGATTGGGAGGGGGTCGCGGACCCCGAACTCACGGGCGACTACTGCGGCCACGCGCGCGGCGAAACGCCGACGTCTGGCGCCATGGAGCGGATCGGCCCTGTCGGTGTCGGCCCGCTGACCCTCGTGTCCAAGTGGGACTTCGACTGCCGTTACGACGAGGAGCCAACCGGGACCGTGCCAGGCGGGACGACAGAGCCGGTCCCCACGGTGCCCGACGACACGGGCTTGCCGTGGGACAGCGGCCAGATTCGCGAGCCGAAAGGCGACGGCGACAAGGGCTGCGGGTGTGGCGGAGGGGCCGCCGGCGCAGGTTTGGCGCTGCTCGCCCTTCACTCGCTGAGGCGGAGGCCCTCGCGGGTCAGGTCGTAGCGGACGTCGCCGACCTGGATTCGCGCTCCGAGCCAGTCGCGGCGGTCCAGGTCCCTGAAATGGCCGTCGAGGATGGCGTAGAGGGCGGCCGCTGCGGCATTGCGCTCCGCTTCGGGCAGGGCGTCGAAGCCGTCAGGGGCGTCGAAGGCAGGGAGGTCGTGTTCGATTCGTCCGGGCAATCGAAGGCCGTCGCGGTGAGGACGGTCGACGAAGCCCAACGCGCGCGCTTCCGCCACCGTGCGCCACCAGGCGCGGCCGTGTTCGTCGCGGAGCGCGTCCCGCCAAGCGACGGGGTTGTCATTCACGGTGAACGTGAGTCCCAGATTGGGGTGGGTGGCGGTGTCCACCATGTCGAGCGTGACGAAGAAGGGCCTTCGCGCGCCGGCCTCCAGCGGGCCCAACGCCTCGGTGTGCGCGTGCGGCTCCGCGCCAACGAGGCTTGCGGCGCGGCCGGTGACGGCCACGGCGCCGGCGTCCGTTGCGGTGACGGCGCCCGCCCAGCGGACCATGGCGACGGTGCCGTCGCGGGGCACCCACTCGACGCGAGCCGTGACGTCCAGCGGCCAGGATCCGGGGAGTTGGACGCGCACGCCGTGAGCGTCGACGTGGCCAACGCCTTTGGCCCACGTGCCGCGCCCGTCCTCCCAGAGCACCTCGATCGCGCGGCCTTCGCCCACGATGGCGGCAAAGCGTGCGCCTTGGTCGGACAGGATGCGCTCGGCTTCGGCGACGTCTCCGGGCGTCGCGCCATCCAGATGGAGCTGGACGAGGCCCGGCGGGAGCGTCACGCCCATGCCCTCTGCGGCGGCGAGGAGCGCGTCGCGGGCTTCCATGAGGTCCGACGGCACGTCGCGGGGCTCGACCTTGTGTTCGGCGGGCGTCCAGACGCAGAGGTCGGCCTCGTCGCTCAAACCGTCGCGACCGTTGCGATCGGTGTCGTGGGCGACGAGCACGGCGAAGCGTCCGTCGGACAACGGCAGGGCGGCACGCGGGTGGGCGCCGTCGACCGAAAGGAGGGGCCGACCTTGGGCGTCGGTGATGACGGTGCCGTCGAGCCGGAGCGAGGCGCCCGGCAGTGCGCGGCCAGCGGCGGGGGTACGCGGGGCGCCGTCGGGGCCGACGGCGCGGGTGACGACGCCGTCGGCGATGTGTTCTGCGGCGTGAGGGGTCACGTCGATCGCGTCGGACGACGGGCCAAGGTCGATCGTGTTTCCGTCCCACCGGGCAAGCATCAACTGGCCGTCGGGATTCGTGAAGACGGCGCCGGTGTCCCAGGTGCCCCACAGGCGACGCGCCGGGAGGACGTGTTCTTTCCCCGCTTGGCGAAGGACGAGGCTCGGGATGGCTTCGCCCGGTCGCGCCGCGAGGAAGGCCACGGCGCCTTCGGGTCCGGCGAACCAGCCGAGCACGTCCTCGTGGGGTCCTGAAAGCTGGGCCGTCTTCTCGCCGCGGATGCGGACGAGGGCCCAGCGCCCGCTGTCGGGATCCTGACGGGTTCCGATCACGCCGCCGGGGATGCGTCGCGCATCCGGCGCGAGGCCCGAAACGAGCGACTGAGGGTCACCGACATCGGGGTCGACGCCGACGAGCGACCAAGCACCGTCTGGGCCCTGTTGGCTGACGGCGACCTGGCCGGCGAAGGCGTGAAGGCCGTCGCGGGGCGCGCCCTCCCAGGCCAGGCAGGCGTCGATCTCAGGCGGGGGCTGACACGTGGCGAGGGTGACGGCGAGGAGCATGGCGCACGGCTAGCCCGACTTGCGAGCGGCTGCGCCACGGGACACACGGTCGGATGGTCGCGTTCGTGCTTGTGTTGGGTTGTGGCCGGGGTGGCGGCGCCGTGCTCGGCGTCGATGGGTTCACGAGTGCGAACGGGAAGTTTACGACGTCCGCCGCGTTGGGCGACCTGGACCCCGGCGCATGGCGCGGCATGGAGATGGGCCCTTTGTCGGTGGAGCCTGGCGTGGTTTGGGCCCAGCTTCGTCCCCTGCTCGCGGCGCTCGACCAAGAGACGGTGACCGTGGACGGCGCCGTCTTGGCGCTTCGGGAAGACGCGACCTGGTCGGCGGCCTGCGAGCCGCCAGCACCCTACCGGGACGAGGTGGTCGTGTCGCTGGCGCCACGCTGGTGGGGCGGGTCTCTGAAGGTGGAAGCGCATGCTCGGCTGAGGCCGGTGTTCGCGGACGGCCCCCGCGACGGTATGGTCCCGGGATGCTGGGTGCCGCCATTGGCCTGTACGGGTGAAGCGTGCGCGGCGGGCGCTCAGGCCGTCGATCGTCCGCCCGACGTCTGGGCGCTCGGCGACGGCCCCTGTGGAAGTAAGTTGCCGGCCGCAGCCGTCCAGCCGCAGGTGGTCGGCCATGTCCTGCCGGACGGCCAGGTTCCGGTCGCAGAAGTGCAGCGCCTGCTCAACGAATGGAACCTCGACGCCCCGCCGAAGTTGGGGCTGACCGAGGTCGTCGGTGGGGCAGAGCCGTCCTGCCAGGGCCTCGCGCGGCCCGAAGACGTCGTTTGGATGCGGTCTGCTTGGCTAGGCTGGCACGCGGCGCGCGCCGCGGGGCCCTGAGGCCGACGCGGCCCGTTGGACCGGCGTTCTAGCAGGCTGCTAGTCCTGCGCCTCGCTCGTGAGCAGGGTGTACTTGATGTGGATTTCGGCGAGCGGATTCGGGATGTACTCGACGAAGGTGATGCTGTTGCGCAGGCCGTCGTAGATGTAGTCGGTCGTCGCGAAGACCTGGCGGGCGCCGGCGTCGACCACGCTGACCTCGATGGTGTCGACGACCGGGAGCTGCGTGAGGAAGAACTCGCGCTTGAGGCCCGCGGCCTGGATGCCGAGCTCTTCCATGACGGGCGACCAATCGTCCTCACGGATGTCGAAGATGATGCCGCCGACGTGTTCCGTGACGAACATATAGTCGGTACCGGCGCTCTCCCCGAGCGGGCCCGTGCCGACGCCTTCTGGCCAGACGATCGAGGAGAAGGTGACCATGCCCGGTTCGGCCTTGAAGTCGAGGAGCAGGTCCGCGAATTCGTCGCGCGTGATGATGTTGCTCTGGTCGAGCTCATCCGTGATCATCACGACATGCAGGGTGGCGTGCTCGCGAACGAAACCCTCGTTGAACTGGTCGATTTCCTCGAACAGCGCCAGGTAGGCGGCGTCGAGGCCACGTTCGAGGCCGGAGCCGTCGATGCCCTGCTTGGCCATCTTGTCGAAGGCGCCGATCGGGTCTTCGGTCTGGTTGTCGATCCAGAGCGCCCCGTTGCCCATCTTGAGCTTGCCGGAATCGGCCGGATTGTCTGTGTCCGTCGTGACGACGCCGACGTGGTAGTCGAGGCCGCTCTGGACGAAGAAGTCGATGAAGGTCGGGAAGTTGTCGGCCAATTTCGCCTGTTCGTCTTCCATCGAACAGCTGTTGTCGATCACGTAGAGCGTGTCGACGATGGGGCTCGTGACCTGGATGATGACGTCTTCGCGTTCCGGAGGCGCCGGGTCGTACGGGGCGGGCACCACGTCGGGAAGTACGTTCCCGACGAGGTCGGTCTCGTTGCATCCCGTCGCCACGGCCACGATGAACAGGGCGCGCATCACAACTCCTACGTTCACAGGCCAGCCTACCATGGCTTCCTGCCGGTGTCGCGCGTGGTAGGGTCCGCGTGGAGGCGCCGATGTGGAGCCTGTTTCTTGCGGCGTGCACGGGGTCGGGTGTCCCAGCCTCCGTGAGCGAGCCGGCGGTGGTGTCTCACGCCGTCCGTCCTGTGCCTCCGCCTCCGCGGCGAAGCATGGAGGTCGTGTCGCTTTCGACGACGGATGGCGTCACGCTTCAGGCCGACATGTGGCCTGGCGACGCCGGGGCGCCGGCCGTGTTGTTGCTGCACATGACCCCGAAGGGGGGCTACCACCGCAAGGACTGGCCTTCGGACCTCACATCGAAGCTTCACGCGCGGCGCTGGTGGGTCCTCGCGTTGGACCGACGCGGCGCCGGCGCGTCCGGTGGAAAGGCAGATGACGCGTTCCTCGGGCCGGGAGGTCGGCTGGATGTCGATTCGGCGATGCGCTGGTTGGAAGGCCAAGGCGTCGACCGGGTCGCCATCGTGGGCGCAAGCAATGGGACCACGTCGATGATCGACTACGCCGCGGCGCCAACGCCGGGGCTGCCTGCGGTGGTCGGTCTCGGCTACCTGTCGGGCGGCACCTACACCGAGAATCAGACGGCCTTGGCGTCGGTTCCCTTGCTCCCGTCCTTCTTCGCGTACCCAGAATCGGAGGCGGAGTGGTCGGAGAAGGCGTTGGCGACGATGCCCGAGGCCTCGTTGGTCGCCCGGCGCGCATTTCCGGGAACCGATCACGGGACGAAGTTGTTCGGGACGCAGCCGGAACTCGTCGGCGCGCTCGAGGGTTGGCTCGCCCGCGTACTCGATTGAGGCATCCATCTGGACCGCGGCATGCGCGGGCCATAGAAACGACCCCCGAGGTGGACGATGTGGTTGGCGCTCGTAGGCGTGGCGATTGCGGCGGACGGAATCGACGTCACGGCGGCCATGGTCGCCGCGAAGAAGCCGGCCTGGGAAGCGAAGGGCGCGGCGCTGGACCGCTTCCTCGTCGCCGACGCGGCCTACCGGGGGTCGAGTTGGGAGGATGCCGCCAAGGGGATGCTCGAGGCGCTCGGCGAGCAGCCAGGATGCGGAAAGTGCCTGCTGCGGCTGTCCCGCTCGCTGTCTGAGCTCGGGGATCCGTCTGCGCCCGCCGTGGTCGGGCGGTTGTTGGCCGATTTCCCGGGCCGGCAGGACACGCACCTTGCCGGGCTCGTTGTCTACATGGGCGCTGAGAAATTCGACGAGGGTTTGGCCCTCGCCACCACGTCGCAAGGCCTGTGGCCGGACTGGATCCAAGGCTGGACCTACGGCGCGCTTTCGCTCCGGTCGCGCCCCGGCGAGATTCCCGCCCTGGCCGACCGCGCTGCGGCTGCCGAGGTCAAAGCCGCGGAGGTTGCTTGTTTGCGCGTCCTTGGGTCGGCTTGGACGTTCGACATCGAGGGCGGCAAGGGCCATTGGGAGACGTGCAAGGACGCTGAGTCCGACGTCGTCCGAGAGCCCGCCGAAGGCTGGATGGCGCTGGCGTCGGGCCAGTGGAAGAAAGCCGTCGAGCGCGCGCCACGCATCGACGACGACACGCAGACGCGGATGGCCTTGGTCCTCCTCCGGCTCGAGGAGGGCAATCCGAAGGCGGCCGGCGTGTTGGCCGACAAACTCGGACTTGACGAGCCCGGCTTTGTCGATGTCGCCGTGGCGAGGGCTCGGGCCCACAAAGGCATCGGGCTGGCGGCCGCTGCCAGCGCGGCCCTGGACAGCGTCTTCGTCATCGGTTGGGAGACGTCTTGGAACAGCCGCCCCGTGGCGATGGGGAGCCAGGGGCCGGATTGGTTGGCCAGGACGATGGTTTCAGCGGTGCAATTGCGCGCCGAGATGTGGCGGGCCGAGGGCAAGGAAGTCGAGGCGCGCGCGCTGGTCGACAACGCGAAGAAGATCTGGCCGAAGGCGACGATCTGACGAGGCAAGGACGGCCGCACGGACGCGGCCGGCACCCTTCAGATTTCGATCTCGGAGAGGCCTTCGGTGACGTAGCCGGCCTCGGTGCCGAACGAAGTCGCCGGGACGTCCATCACCTTGAGCAGCGAGAATCCCACCTTGGAGGCGTTGTCGCCGCTGATCGAGTGGTGGTGCCAGTTCGTCTTGAGTTGGCCGCAGCACGAGCCGGCGAGGAGGATGGGGTAGTCCTCCAAGCTGTGTTGGCGTCCTTCGGAGACGTCGGAGGTGCCGAGCACGACGCAATTGTCGAGCAGGGTGCCGTCACCTTCGGGGATCGCGTCGAGCGTTCGGACGAGCGCGGCGTAGGCCTCGATGCACTGCGTGGTGATCGCGTGCACCTCGGGCTGATCGCCGGGTTCGTCGTGCGTCAGCGAGTGGTGGCCCGCCGTCGCTCCCGGGAAGAGCGCGTTCGTCAGCGGGTAGGTGAACGTGTTGCTGAACACGCGGGTCTGGTCGCAAGCCAGAACCATCGCCAACAGGTCGGCCATGACCTGGTTGATGACGGCGAGTTGCGGGCGCCCGTCGATGTCGGGGTACTCGGTCGCGGGCGTGGCCGGAATCGTGCACGCGGCCAGCGTCGGGGGGTCCTCTTCGAGCTTGGCGAGGCGGAGTTCGAGCGCGCGGACGCCCTCGAGGTGGGCTTCCAGCCGGGCCAAGTCGACCGCGCCCATCCGCGACTGCAGCGCGAGGATGTCGGCGGAGACGGCGTCGAGCACGCTGCGGCGGAGACCAAGGCTCGGGTCGACGATGCCCGTCGAGCCCGGCGCCACGAAGCCCGTGCCGAAGATGCGTTCGAACAGGGCGTAGGGCGACGACTCCGGCGGGTTGAGGCTGTAAGGCCCGTTGTAGGACAATCCGCGGTCGGGCAATGTGCCAAGTTCGATCGAGCGGAAGGCGGTTTCTCCGCCGACAGCGTCGGCGATGACCTGGTCGATGGACGCTGAGGGGAACGTGTAGTCGACGTCGTCGCCGATGACCGGGGAGCCCGTGAGCAGGCCACACGCGCCGGACAAGTGGGGGACGGTGTTCGGGGTCGCGATGTTCATCCCAGAGACGACCGTGATCTTGCTCTGGACGTCGGCCAACGGGGCCAGCTCTTCGCTGAGCAGGTAGTCCGCGCCTTCCCCGATGGGCGTCCATCGTTCGGGGCGATTGCCATTGCCCCAAAAGAAGATGCCGAAGCGACGCGGCAGGGCGGACCCGTCAGCCCAAGCTTTGCCCGTGCTGTCGAGCATGTACTCGAAGGCCGGCAGCGCGATGCTGACGGCGCTTCCGCCCAGAAGGCCCCGCAGGACGCGGCGGCGGGTGGTGGGCCGCGGAGGTGGGCGTTTCATGGGAGGTCCTCGCCGACGGTCCGGAAGGCCTCGCTCGTGGCGAAGCGGCGGAAAAGCTCAGTGACGTCGTGGTCGTCGGCCGGGAAGCGGCCTTCGAGCCAGTCGATCGTGGGGTCTTCCTGGTTGAGGGGGCTGCGGCCAAGACCGTAGGTCGCCACCTGCTCTACGATGCAGGTCGCGAAGTCCTCGTGGGCGCGGACGGCGTCGCCGAGTTCCCAAGCATCGGCGAAGGCGATGCCGTCGAGGTCGCCGGAGGCGTCGATCGTGTAGCCCCCGTCGGTGGGGCGCCACGCGCCGAGCGCGTCGAAGTTCTCGAGGGCGAGCCCGATCGGGTCGGTCAGCTCGTGACAGCCCGCGCAGAACGGGTCGGACAGGTGTTCGGCGACGCGATCGCGGAGGGTAGGGGCCTCACCCGAGGCTGGCGGAATCGACGTGTCGACGTCGGCCGGCGGCGGCGGGATGTCCTGACACAGGAGCTTGTTGCGGACGTACTTGCCGCGCAGCGTGGCGCTGGTCGACGTGGGGTGGGCGTTGAGGGCCAAGAAAGACGCGTGGCCAAGCAAGCCGCGCCGTCCACCCTCTTCCGCCAATAGGACGTGGCCGAAGCCCTCCCGCTCTGGAGCGGGAATCTGGTAGATCGAGGCGATCTTTCGGTCGACGAAGGTCTCGTTCGTCGTGACGATGTCGCGCCAGTCGTTCCCCGACGTGACCCACCACGAGAGGAAGATGAGCGTCTCTTCCCGGGCGGCCGGGCCGACGTCTTCGCCCATGTGGGGGTAAAGCGTGGGGTCCTGCGTCAGGTCTTCGAGCTGCACCAACTCGAAGAGCTCGTCGAAGAAGTTGCGCAGGCCGTGGACGGCCTTGGGGTCGGCCAACATGCGGTCGACTTGTTCGGCGACCCCCGCGTCGGTCGTCAGCAGGCCTTCCTCCGCGGCGTCGAGCAGCTCGTTGTCGGGCAGGTCGCTCCACAGCAGGAACGCCAGGCGCGACGCCATGGAGAAGTCGTCGAAGGTGCGGCCGTCGGGACCCGGAAACTCGGCTCGATACAGGAAGTTTGGGGACTGGAGCACGGCCGTCAGGCCCCAGGCGAGACCGAGGTGGAAATCGCCGAGGGTGTCGGCCCCTTGCCCGGCGATGTCGACCAGCGTGCCAAGTTCCGCTTCGGTAGCGGGACGACGCCAGGCTTGGCGCGCAAAGGGCTCGAGCGCCTTGGTGGCGCAAGCGTCGTCGATCGTCGCTGCGGGGGTGCAAGGGACGACTTTGGTGCGGTGGGCCTCGTCGACGGCGAATCCGGCGGCGTCGATCGCAGCCGTTTCGTACTGCTCCACCCCAAGGCTCGACAGTGTGCTGATGCCGGCGCCGACGGAGAGAAAGCCGTCGAAGGCGACGTCGGGTTCGAGGTTGCCAATCGGAACGTCGGGCCCGATCAGCGTCGCGATCGCGCTGCGGTACTGGGTGTCCGTCAGTCGGCGAAGGGGCGCCGGGCCTGGCACGGCCGGCGGCTCGTGAACGTCCTTGACGGCCGGATTGTCCCCGTCGCAGGCAGCAAGCAGAAGGGGCCAGATCATGGTGGTCTCCTAGCCGCCGGGAGGGCGTCTGCAACACCGCGGCGCCAGCCATCGGCGACCCGGGTGCCGCATCAGGACGGCGTTTTGCAGCTGCCTGCTAGCGCTTGAGCAACTCGGCCAATTCCGCCAGGACGGCGTCGTCGTCGAGTTGTGAGACGTCAGGCGCCGAGGCGGGTTCGACTGCGGCCGGTGCGTGGACGCGCGGGCGGGCGTCGCGTCTTTCGAGCAGGTGGCCAGCGAGGGCCTGGGGCGTCGGGTGATCGAATAGCGCCGTCCCTGGTAGGGTCAGCCCGAGGCGACGACCCATCCGTTCGACGAGGTCCACGGCGGTCACACTGTCGAGGCCAAGCTCGCCGAAAGGCCGATCGGCATCCACATCCGCGGGCGTGTACCCCATGAGTTGGGCGACCTCCGCGCGGATCGCATCGACCAGGATCGTTTGGCGGCGCCGGCCCTTGGCGGCGTCGAGTCGGGCCGACAGATCGTCGACGGCCGGGGTTGGGGCTTCGGGCGGTTGGACCCTTGGCGCGTCCCAGCGGAAGCGGGCGGTCAACGAGCCCGACAGCCACGCCTCGCGCGCGGCGTTGCGCTGGATTTTGCCAGACGACGTCTTTGGCAGCGCCCGTTCGGGCAGGAGGCCGATCGTCGCGAGCGCGAGACCGTGTTCGGACGCCGCGTTGCGAATCGCCGCAAAGAGGGGTTCGGGGTCGTGGACGCGCTCCGTGACGATCTCGGCGACGACGCCAACGCGCTCTTCGTTGGTCTCGTCGCGCCAACCAAAGACGGCCGCGCAGTTGGGCCGAAGATCGGAGGACGCGGCGAGAATCGTCCACTCGATGTCCTGGGGGTGATGGTTCTGCCCCCGGATGATGAGCAGGTCCTTGAGCCGGCCGGACAGGTAGACTTCGCCGTCCAAAATGAATGCGAGGTCGCCCGTTCGGAGCCATGGCCCCGATCCGTCGCTTGCGCGGGCGCGGAACGTCGCCTCGGTGGCCTCGGGCTGGTTCCAGTAGCCCTGGGCGACGGTGGTGCCGCGCACCCACATCTCGCCGACCCGTCCCGGGGGCTGGATGGTGCACGTGTCGGGGTCCACGACGGCGACCACGGTGTCCAGGACGGTGGTGCCGTTGCTGGCCACCTCGCGGCTGTGGGGGCTGCCGGGTGCCGCGATGACGACCTCGTTGCGTTCGTAGGCGACGCCATCGATTGTCACGAACTTCGGCGGGTGACGGTCGATGGGTTCGGTGATGATCTTCGCCGTCGCCTCGGACATGCCCATCGCGTGGGTCATCGCCGCCGGATTCAGGCCCGCAGGCGCGAAGGTCTCGACGAAGGCGCGCTCAGACTCGGACCGGATCGGCTCGGCGCCGTTGAGCAGAACGCGAACGGAGCGAAGGTCGAGGCGTGCAATGTCCTGAGGCGTCGCCTTTCGGGCCGCCACCTCGTACCCGAAGTTCGGGCTGGGGGCGTGGGTGCCCTTGTAGCGACTCATCGCGTCGAGCCAGGCGATGGGGCGGCGCATGAAGTCGGCAGGGGAGAGAAAGACGCAGCGGAAGCCCATCCACATGGGCATGAATCGGCCGTAGACGAGGCCAAGGTCGTGGGTGGCCGGCAGCCACGTGACCATCACGCTGTCGGGCCCATGGTCGTAGCCGACGTCGAAATCGGTGAGCTGGTGCACGAGGTTGCGGTGCGAGATCATCACGCCTTTGGGCGTGCTCGTGCTGCCGGAAGTGTACTGCAGGTAGGCGAGGTCGTCGGGGCCGACCACGGCGTCCACGGGTTGGCCAGGCGGCAGCGTCTCGACGGCCAGCCAGCTCGCGGCGCTGAGTGTCGGGTCATCGCCGACCGCGGGAAGGGCCGCCTCACGGATGGTGTTCGACGTGAGGACGACGGTCACCCCGGCGTCGCGTGCGATCGTCTGAAGCCGTGGGAGCGTGCGCGCGAGCCGCTTGGGGTCGGGCGGGTGAACGGGGCAGGCCAGGGCGCCAGCGCGCATCGCGCCGAAAAGGGCCGCCAGGTAGTCGAGTCCCTCCTCGAACATGAGGAGGACGCGCTCGCCGCGACGGTCGCCAAGGGCGGCTGCGACGTCTCCCGCGCGGGCCCAGAGGGCGGCGTAAGTGAGGTCCCGCGGGCGGTCGCCGTCCTCGAGATGGGTGTACGCGACTCGGTCGCCCTGATGCGTCGCCCGCCACTGGAGGCCGGCAATCAGGGTGTCGACGGGCGGTGCATGGCCCATGGGTGTCCTCGCGGTCGAGGTAGCGGGGGACTTGGGCAAAGTCGAGGTGGATCGCACCGGGATACGGAGCGACACGGGGGACGACGATGGTGCTCATCCTGGTGCTGGCGGTGGCGTGGCTCGGCGTCGCCCGAGCGGAGGACGCTCCGCAACCCGGTTCGCCGCCCGAAACCACGGCGGCCGCGCCCGCTGCGGCCCCTGCGGAGCCCGCTCCGCCCGTTGAGGCCCCTGCGGAGCCCGCTCCACCCGCCGAGGCGCCGACGGTTCCGGCCCCCACGCCCGTTGCGCCGGTCGTGGTGCCCGACACCCCCGCGCCCCCGCCTGTGGCGGCTCCAGCACCAGCGCCGGCCGCGCCGCCCGCCGAGGTCCCTGCCCCGGCCCCGGTGGCCGTGGCCCCGGTCCCGCCGCCGCTCGCTCCCGCTCCCCCACCTCCGCCTCCGGTTGTGGACGTCGTCGCGCCTCCGGCTCCCGTCGCGGCGGTTGCCCCTCCACCGCCGGCGGCCACGTTGCGCACCTACGCCTTGGACCCGGCCGCGTCCTGGCTGACGGTCGTTGTTCGCAATGACCGCACCGCCGCGGCCAGCTTTCTGGGCCACGACCACGCGGTGCGGGCCGTCGATTTTCGCGGTGTCGTCCAATGGGACCCGAAGCAGGTCGGTTCCTGCCGCATCGAGATCGACGTTGCGTTGACGTCGCTCGCCGTCGATCCGCCCGGCCTCCGGGAGCGGATGGGTCTCGATCCCAAAGGGGCGGTGTCGGCCGGCGACCTCGTGACGATCGCGCAGAACATGCTTGGGTCGCGCCAGTTGGATGCCGCCAACAACCCCGTCATCCGCTACCGCTCAACGCGCTGCGAAGCCGTGGGCGGCAAGGTGCGCGTGACAGGCGACATGACCGTACACGGCGTCACAAAGTCGGTCGTGACCTTGCTGACCGTGGCCACCGAGGGCAACGAATTCACCGCCAAAGGCACGTTCACGGCGAACCACGCGGACTTCGCGATGGTTCCCTACTCGAATCTCTTCGGTCGCCTGCGAAATGCGCCGGCGCTGAGCTTCGCGATCGACGTCGTCGGGCGCTGAGCGTCCCGGCGGGCACGCTGCGGGGTCCGAAGAACACTCAGCAGGGTGGGTGGGGGTGTAGTAGCGAGCGCGGAGGTTCTATGCACCGTTGCGCACTCGTTGTTTTGGCGCTGACTGCGGCCGCGCCTGCTTGGGCCGCGTGCCCGGTGGCCCCCGGCGACCAAGGTGGCGCCGATTTGACTCTGGTGTCCGGCGACTGCTTGGAGGGAGAGTACACCAACGTCGGTACCTTCAGCGTGGCG
>SXGR01632695.1_pt1 | contig 44536 bp, 39 predicted proteins | sample 3174711 | NCBI WGS metagenome assembly SXGR01 (sample SAMN11356860, study PRJNA531348) | freshwater metagenome | isolation source: freshwater sample F1-60 | place: China: Fuxian Lake, Yuxi | collected 2017-12-25
CGACAGGAATTTGTCGAGGGCACGTTGCCAGGGACGCCACACTTGCCGCACTCGGGCGCTGTTGGTGTTGCCGTGGCTCGGCTTGTAGACGCGGCACACATCCGGCCAACGGCGCTCCTGCACACATTGGGTCGCGGCCGCGTGCATGACCAAAGAGTCGATGTCCAAAGCAAGGACTGTTGCGTCATTTGGGTGTCCTCGCAAAAGGTGCCAGTGCGAAGCCGTCATCAACGTAAAGTCACCGGATGCATTGGTGTGGAGATCCCGAAGTCCCCAATAAGGCGACTGCGTAATCAGGGCATGCGGGCTCGCTGGTAGCGTCGACAGGTGATGCAAGAGCGTACTGTCATCCAAAGCCCAGATGTGGTCGTCGTCAATCGATACGTCGTAGCGATCTATGCGATACATTGTGTCGACATCCAAGTCGCGTCGCGCGATCATGTCGATGACGTCAGGTGAGTAGAACGTATCGCTCGCCTTCGGAGTGACGAAGCGCCCTCGCGCGCGGCGAATTCCGACATTGGCTGCCTCGCCGGCGTGCATCCAACGTTCTTCGGCACCTAGGAACCGCTGATGGTGTTCAGGCCCGACAATGATGCCACGTATGCTTACGTGTCTCAGAGCTTTGGGCAAATCGACCATGTCGAGCAGCAGCGGTCGGTCGGCCGGAGGATTCCATTCACCGATTATGATCTCTGAGTCGAGGCCCGCAGTCTCGAGTTGGTGCACCAGGCAGAGTGTCGCGCGACTTACGCGCTGAAGATAACTCGGGGTGTAGCCGTCGTTACGACCATAGGTGACGAAACTCACGTAGGGGAAATCAGACATTTGCTGGAGTCCGGGCGCTGGCATAACTCGGTGCATGGAGTGAGTGTGCTTCTAAATTCTCAGACCCGTAAACTTTCGAACGTGCAATCTTAGGATCATCAGCAGCACCAGTGACCCGTTGTATAGGATCGACCTCTTGGTGACGCCGCCGATCCTGACCGGTTCATCACCTGGAATTTCGGTTGCACTGAGGCCCCGCAATGCACAAATGCCCGTCACCAACGGTTCGAGGACTGGCCCGTTCAGATAGAATTCGAAATCCTCATCGAGGACGACCTTGCGATCATACCCGCGATAGATGTTGAGGGCGTCGGTGATTCGGAATTTTGCAAGTGGTCGCATGATTCGCGAGAACATCCAGTTGCCGAATGCGGAGACAAAGTGGTCGTCCTCTGAAACGGCATGATCGAGGTAGCGCGAAACGACGACCATGTCGTAGCCCTCGTGCAGCTTGGCCACGAGTTCCGGCAGCTGATCAACCTTGCAGTTCCCGTCGGGGCTAAACTCAATGATGCAGTCGTAAGGCAATGCATATGCCACGTCATACACTGCGAAGTGCAAGCCGGGACGCAACTGGCTGACGACACTTACGCCCATGTCGAACGCGTATTCAATCGTGCCATCACGCGATCCGCCATCGACAACGATGATATGGTCAACCAAGGAACGGTCGATGCCGGGTAACGTCGCTTTCAGCCCTTCGAGTTCATTCAATGTCGGAAGCACCAAGGCAATCGTCCGCCGTTTGGCACCCACGCCGAGTGGTGCCGTCATGTTGCTGTTGCCTCTTTGCCACCCATTGCCACTCCAAAAAAATGCAGTGGTACTCCTAGTCCGGTGGGAAAGCAGCTGCAACTCATTCTGGTGAATTCAGCGAGAGAACCGCATCGGCGGGCTTGGCCCCCCAATCGGCAGTAATCGCGGAACGTATTCGTTGCAACCGCCGGCAACGACCTTTATCGTTTCTCGACAGAGGCACGAAGAAATGCGGACATGACCTTCGCCAAGACCGATATCTTGCGGTCGACATCCATCGAATTGTACCGGACGTTGGTCCTTGCGCGGCGATCCGAAGAAGCGATTGTCAGGCATTACCCCGAGAACCTCATGCGAACCCCGATGCACATGTCGATGGGGCAGGAGTTTGTGTCGGTTGGGGTGTGCGAGGCTTTGGAAGGGAAGGCAGATATCTTTGCTTCCTATCGCAGCCACGCTGCATTTCTTGCTCAGACGAAGGACACGGACCGGTTTTTCGCAGAGCTGTATGGCCGGACCGACGGCACGGCAGAGGGAAAAGCCGGCTCCATGCATTTGGCGGCACCTGACCTTGGGCACATGTTATCCAGCGGGGTTGTTGCGACACAGATCCCTGTCGCGGTTGGGGCGGCCTTTGCAAATTGCCAGTTGAAGACCGGCCGAACCGCGGTTGTCTTTTTCGGCGATGGCGCGGTCGATACCGGTGTGTTTTGGGAAAGCTTGAACTCGGCGGCGCTGTTCAAATTGCCGGTCCTGTTCGTTTGCGAAGACAATGAGTTTGCAGTTGATACGCCGCGGACTGGGAGACAGGTGGTCGAATCTGTCGTCGACACGGCAATGGCATTCGGTTGCGATGGCTACACCGTTGATGACGGAGATGTGGAAGAAGTTTACACGGTCGCCAAGCGGGCGGTTGAAAAGGCGCACAGGGATCGACGGCCAGCCCTTATGAACGTCAAGTGCTGCCGGTATCTTGAGCATGTCGGCATCGGCGATGACTGGCATTGGGGGTACCGTGACAGGGCGCAAGTGGAGCAGGACTGGATTAGCCGCGATGCTGTCACGCGGCAGCGTCGGCGGCTTATCGAAAGTGGCTTGAGTGAGGCCGAGGTTGGCGCGATAGAGAAACAGGTCGAGGGACAAATCGCCGACAGCGTGCGCCGCGCGGCCGCCGCGCCCGCTCCGTCCGCCGATCGTCTTTTTGTGGGTGTGTTCCGTGAGAAGGCTTGACTACAGCGGCGCTATTCGAGAAGCGATGTCGCAAGAAATGGAACGCGACTCCAGGGTGTTCGTCTACGGCATTGGCGTTCCGACGTTCTCGAAGATTTTCAACACCACTCGCGGATTGGCCGAGAAATTCGGTCGAGACCGCTGTTTCGACACGCCGATATGCGAAGACACCATGGCTGGCTTCGGGCTAGGGGCAGCAATACGCGGTTTGCGCCCGATCCACGTCCACATTCGGGTCGATTTCATGATCCTGGCGACCAACCAGTTGGTCAATGTAATTTCAAACTATGCGTACACGACAGGCGGCAAGTTCAAAGTGCCGCTTGTAATGCGGGCGGTGATCGGTCGCGGCTGGGGGCAGGGCGCCCAGCATAGCAAAAGTCTCATTTCTCACTTCACGCACATCCCCGGACTGAAGGTCATCGCGCCGACAACACCATCCGACATGAAGGGTATGCTCATTGCGGCCATTCGCGACGAAAATCCGGTAATTTGCCTCGAACACCGTTGGCTGTACTGGGCGGAGGAAGAAGTCGATGAACAGCCGTATGAGACTCCGCTTGGCGTGGGCCGGATATTGCTGCCGGGGCGCGACGTCACTGTAGTCGGCATCTCGTGGATGAACGTAGAGGCGCGTCTGGCGGCGGATATTCTCAAGCGGCGGGGTGTTTCTGTCGAGATCGTCGATCCCAGGACGCTCGCACCGCTCGACGAGAATATCATTGTTGAGTCAGTCAAACGCACGGGGCGATGCATTGTCGCTGACTGCGACTGGATCGAGAGTGGATTCAGCGCGGAACTCGCGGCCCGGATCAGCTATCGGTGCTTCGGTCAATTGAAAGCGCCAGTTGAGCGTATCGGCTTTGCCCACACACCTTGCCCGACAGTCCGAGAGCTAGAGAGTGAATTCTATCCGAACGCGCTGACGATTGTTCGGCGGATCGAATCGATGCTCGGATTGGAGGAGGCCGATCTCAGTCGCGAGGACTTTTTCAGTCATGAACGTCGTTTCAGGGGTCCTTTCTGAATATGACCAAGTCATTGGACGTTGTGATCACCGGCGCGAGCTCCGGTATCGGTGCCGAATTGACGAAGGCGCTTATCCAAGACGGGCATCGCTTGTATGTTTGCGCACGGCGCAAAGACCGGCTGATGCAGTTGACGGATGACGGTCGGCTTGCCTACTACGACAAGGTCGATGTTGCGGACGAGAGCCAAGTGTTGAAATTTGCCCAGGCGGTTGCGGCGAAGTCCACGGGCGTCGATGCTCTGATTTGCTGCGCCGGCGCCTACGGGCCAATTGCGCCAATTCAATTGGTCGATAGCAGCGAGTGGATGCGAGCCATCCATGCCAACCTGTTCGGGACGTTTGCTTCCATAAAGGCTTTCTTGCCGCTGCTGTCGGCTCGTAAGGGCGCGCGGGTGTTGACGTTTTCGGGAGGGGGAGCGTTCAATCCGCTGCCGCGTTATAGTGCCTATGCCGTTTCTAAAGCTGGTATCGTGCGCCTTACAGAGACTATTGCCGAAGAGCTGAAGCCGATGGGCATCGCCGTTAACGGTGTCGCCCCGGGCTTTGTTCGTACGGAGATTCACAACGCGACGCTCGCGGCGGGGCCGGCGCTTGCTGGCGAAGAGTTTTACGCGATGACTCAGAACAAGTTGCGCGAAGGCGCAGTTCCGATGGAGGTTCCGATCGATTGTGTGCGCTTTCTTTTGTCGAGTGCTGCTGACGGGCTTACCGGCAAGACGCTGAGTGCGAGCTTCGATCCATGGGCCGCTCCGACCTTCGCGAAGAACATCGCCGACTTGAACAAATCCGATGTTTATACGATGAGGCGCATGAACTTGGTGAATCTTCCGGAGGACCCTGCTGTGAAGTTACTAATGGCTGCGGATTCGTCCCCCTAATGGCATGTTTGGTGCCGGTTGAGACCTACGAGGCGAAGCGAGTCTGAATGAGTCACGCTGCAAGATATTTCGAGGAGACGTGTCAAATCGCACGCGAGCTCGATTGTGGGAAAATCGAGGCAATGGCATTGGCGCTTGCCGATCTACGAAAGAATCGCGGACGGCTCTTCCTGATAGGAGTAGGGGGCAGCGCTGCGAATTGTAGCCATGCCGTCAACGACTTTCGGAAGCTCTGTGGAATTCAGGCTTTCGCGCCCACCGACAACGTCTCCGAGTTTACGGCACGCATCAACGATGAGGGATGGGAGGGGGTCTTTTCAGATTGGCTCGATGCAAGCCAGGCTGCCAAAGGAGACGCTGTTCTGGTTCTTTCGGTCGGTGGTGGCGACGTTGAGAAGAACGTCAGCCCGAATATCGTGTCGGCGGTGAAGACCGCGAAGACCCTAGGGATGCAGGTATTCGGCATCGTCGGGCGCGACGGTGGCTACACAAACCAAGCGGGCGACATCGTGGTTGTTATTCCGACTGTGGACCAAGGCCGGATTACACCGCATTCAGAGGGCTTTCAGGCCGTCATCTGGCATTGCATCGTGTCTCATCCGGCGCTTCAAAAGAATTCGACCAAGTGGGAATCGGTTGCCGCAAGTCGCTGAGCCCCAGACTATGTTCAGTGCGGCGGTGCCGCACCCGGATAGTCGAGAACCTTAAAGTCGCGCGTCAGGTGAACGCGCGACGGTTTGTGTCCAAAACGTCCGCGATGCCGCCAGTAAACATCTACGAACAGTCCAATGAAGGTTGAAATGGCTTCTCGCAAGTTACGCCAGGAGATCGCTGAGCTCTGCTCAAGTCCGGTAAGCATGTAGCCAGGCAACTCGAGATACGAGATCTCGCTGCGTAGCAACTTGACGTGTAACTCCGCGATGAAGCCGAAGCGCGTCCCATGAAGGGGGATGTCTTTGACGTGGCGAGTTCGGTAAACCGCAGGGCCGTTGAAGTAGAGAATGAACGTCTCGAAGACAGTCATGAAGGCCATGCAGTACAGCATGGAGATGAGGTTGCGCGTGCGTCCCCGAATTTCCCTGTTGAGGAAGTAGGTAAAGGTGACGTCAGCGTGGCGCATCGCGCGAAGCATGTCTCGAACGAGGTCCGGAGAGACGTCATTGTCGCCTGGAAACCATGTGATGTATTCGCTTTGGGCTTGCGCCAGCGCCCGCCTGAAGGAAGCGCCGATGCCCATATTGGTTTCGTTATTGATGACGGTCACAGGAACATCGGCCAGATCCCGTGCGATCATCGCGCAGATTGCGCCTGTATCGTCGCTGCTCCCGTCGTTTACCAGGACCAGATTGAAGTCGAGCTCTTCGGCGCGCGCGATGCCATATATGGCGACGGCGGCATTTCGAATGTTTGCTGCTTCGTTGTAGGCCAGAATTACGATCGTAAGTTCACTGCCTTGGGTCACAACTGCTCCTACCACTCAAATCTCGGTCTGGCGGGCCGATCAACCGCTTGCATCGATGCCGAAGAGGCGTTGCGCCGCTGAAATGCGATCGGCGACGACGCGGCCTTTTTCGGTCAGGAGTATGTCGTTCCCCTCCCGATATAGGTGTCCGCCTTTTTCCAGGCCTGACAACCTGCGAGCAAAAGCGCCGTCGGCGACCAATGCGGTGTAGACTTCGTCGATCGGCAAGCTCTGCGTCGGGAGGCGCGCGATTTCAACGAGCACTCGCAACGAAATCGACTTGTAGAGGATCGCGAATGCTTGAAGGAAGACGATGAACAAAAAGCCATAGAGCGTAACAAAGCTCCAGAACGTGATATTGTCGAGGCCGTGTGAAAACAGTGCCAGCGTGGATGCAAGTACGGCTAGAGCGGTGCCAATCACTGTTTCAACGTGCCGCCTCTCGCCACCGAAAAGACGGATTGAGAAAGGCAACGCGGCGAGAAACACACAGTGGGTCGCAATTGCCAGACCCCAGCCGTGAAAAGCTCCAATCATCCGAATGTCTTCAATCCGATAATCCGGAGGAGTAGCTCGGTGGCAAAGGCGGCGAGTGTGCCTTTGGGCCGGGCAATCCGCAGGACACCTCCAGCGCGGATAGCCAACCCTGCGTGAACGAGGCTGTTAATCCTCTTGTCGGCCAGCCAACGTAGGCCTCGGTTGGCAGAGTACGCCGCGCCCAAATTCGCCGCGCTTGCGCGGCCTTGAAGGCGTCGGTGTGCAATCAATATTGAAACCGAACAACCTCTCGTCAGAAGCCCCCAGAGACCAAGAAAAAAAACAAACCCAGACAGTAGAACAAGAGCGCCGTTTACTGTTCCACTAAGGGCCTGATCCGACGTCAACGGCGGCCCTAACAGGAAGACCGCTGTTGACCAAACGGCAAACGCCAAGGCGCACGCGGCCAGGTAACGTCGCGACACGTCGCCTGCGACCACTGGAATAAAGCGGGTCATGAATAGCCATAGCGGGAACGCTAGCCCAACAATGAGCGCTATTGCGACGGCAGGAGGAGGAAGAAGCACGTCTAAGGTGAGTGGCAAAGGGGGCCTAGGACCTAGTTTTGTTCACTGGAAAATAGAGGAACTCGCCGGTGCGGACAATTCGCAGCTGGACCGCATGCGCTGCTGGGGAATGTCTCAGATTCTTTGACTTGCAGCCGTCTTTCGCTATCTTGTGCTGTCCTCCTGCTAGCGGTTAAAGGTGCTGCGCATGTTGTTGATAAACCCAGCTACGGCCAAGTTTGGGGGATTTCTGTCGCGCTTTGTTCCAGTCGGGATTCCCGTCGCGATTGGCTCGATTGCTGCCTATCTTGAGGCTCATTCCATCCGCTGCAAGGTGCTTGATGAGGAAATCATCGACATCACGCCTAGTGTCCTGCGCGATGCTCTCGAAGGCCTCGAGCGGCCGTATGTTATCGGTGTATCCTGCCTGACGGCGCATGTCGGGCGGGGGTATCAACTCGCGCACATGATCAAGGCGGAATACCCTGACTCGGTTGTCGTTTTTGGTGGGCTTCATCCAACGGCATTGCCCCAGGAAGCTTTGGAAACTGGCGCTGTTGACTACGTCGTTCGCGGCGAGGGCGAGGAGATCATGCTCCAGCTCTACCGCGCAATCCGGGGGGAGCAAGATCCAACGAGGATTGCGGGCGTCAGTTTCATGCGGGACGGCAAGCCGCATCACAATATCGCCGCCGCGCTGATTCCCAACATCGATGACATTCCGAGCTTTCCGTATCACCACTTCCAGCACCCGAAGTACGATATGGGCTTCATGACGACGTCACGGGGCTGTCCGTACCGTTGCTCCTATTGCAGCCAACGCCTTCTGACCGGGACCACGTATCGATACCGATCGGCGCAGAAGATCGTCGAAGAGCTCGACGTGCTGGTAAACAAATACAATCAGAAGTCGATCGTCTTCTACGACGACAATTTCTGTTTGAAGGCGCGGCGCGTTCACGAACTCTGCGACCTGATCGTTGAGCGCGGCCTCCACAAGAAGGTCAAGCTCTCTGTCCAGACGCGAGCGGACAACGTGCTCCAGCATGGCGGCGAAGATCTTGTGCGGCACATGGCCGAGGCGGGCTTCACGCACATGGGCTTTGGCCTCGAGACCGGCGTGCAGCGTATCGCCGACCTGATTCGCAAGGACGAGACGGTCGATTGTCACTTCGAGGCGACAGCCCTGTGCCGCAAGTACGGGATGGATGTTTCGATGTTCATGATTTTCGGCTTGCCGACCGAGACGGCGGCCGACCGTGAGTTCTCGTTTAACATCAACCGTCTGCACAACATCCCGGCGACCAAATATAACAATCTGATCCCCTATCCCGGCACGCCGATGTTCAACGAGCTGAAGGACACAGGCCGTGTTGTGATCACAAAGGACTGGGCGAACTTCAACAGCGTTCTGTCGATGACGACCAGCATTTTCGACAAGACGCCGCTCCCCTACGTGCCGGAGACCTGCTCGGAGTGGGAACTCAAGCGCGACATCATCAAGTACAATCTGCGTTCCTACGTGAACATGAAGTCGATTGCCGCCATCTTCGGTCATACCAAGGGGAGCGGATGGTTCGTGCTGCCTGAACGCTGGTACCTGAAGCCACGCGAACTGTGGGAAGTGTTCAAGATCGGCATGCACCTGACGATCAATATTTTTCTCACATCGCTGCCGCTCCGGTTGTCGGAATTCATCATGACGACCCTCAATCCGGAAATGAAGAAACGCCGACGTGTCGCCAACTACGATCCCGCGTCCTACAAGACGCACGACTGGGACGAGAACGAAACCAAGAACCTGGTGCTTCGCCTCAAGAAGGCACGCGATGAGCGCAAGGCCACGGGCTCTTTCAGTGTGTTTATCGACGAAGGCGAGAAGCCCGCAAATAGTCTGGCCATCAACGCCAAGATTCCTGCGATGAAGGGCGCGGACTGAACGCGGCAACGTTCATCGCGTGAGGGTACACTAAAGGCGCTATGCGAGAGCCTCGATCGATCGTCGTAGAGGGCCTGCTTAGACTTCGTAGTCTTTCAATCAGAGCATCTGTGCTGTTCAACGGATTCGACAAGGATTCGGCGGCGCAAGCGCGATTGACGACTGCGTGGCTGTGGAGTGGACCTCTGCTGTTGGCGCTCGCACTCTACTGGCCGATTTTCTTGCCTGGCTATCGACTTGACGGCGGGTTCGCCAACGAAATCCTGATGGTCAATGGCATTCGTACGGCATTCAATCACGCCTTACTTGGAGGTGAGTTCCCGCTGTGGAACGAGTGGGTTGCTGGGGGAAAGCCATTTCTGATCTTCGGTGCTGTTCCATTCACCTTCATGACGCCCTTCGAGCTGGTGTTCGGCCCGGCGGTCACGCAGACACTTTATAAGTTTGAGCTTGTTGCGGCTGCAGCCATTGGGGCAGCGATTTTTCTGTGGCTGGGACGAGCGCTATCGCTGCACCCACTGGCCGCCGCGTTTGGATTTCTGTCTTGTTACGTTATGGGACAGATGCCCTATCAAACTGGCCTGATCCAGTCGGCCTGCATCTACCTTTGGGGTGCTGCCGCGGTGGCCACTGTCTGCTTGTACTACTCAACAGGCGATCGCCGCCTTATCGCCTTGTTTTTGCTCTTTGCGCTCTTGGCGGCGACGGGCGCGAGACCAGACGCATTCCCGTTACTCCTTCTGTTTCTAGGCAGCCTGGTAGGGATCAGATTCCTAGAGAGTTTCTTTGATACATCGGGCGGACGGATGCGCGCATTGCGCAATTTCGGTCAGGAGTTCTTTGTCTTCGCCGTTCTGCCGCTCGCATTCTACGTTTGGCAACTGCCCTTTATTCTCAGTTTGGCCAAGACAGCGGCCGCGCGGCTCTGGGTTTCTCCGGCGTCTCCTTGGGAGATCGTTGAATACAGCGCCACCGCAATCCGAGTTTCTTGGGGCGTTCGCATCATAGCTTGCGGATTGCTTGGCCTCATGGCCATCAATCTCGCGCGAATTGTCGCGCGGCGGCGATTCTACGCACAAGTTGCGGGCAAGCCGCCGGATCTTTTGGTGATCCTTGGTGTCATGGCGACGTCGGCGCTCGTACTCGCTAGCGCAGTAGCACTCTACTTTGTTCCGCCGCTGACAAGAGCAATTACGATAGCCGCCCTGGTCGCAATGCTTCTGCGCGTGGCGTTACAGCATTCTGGTGTCTCATCGCAGTGGGCTGGCCGTGGCTTTTGGGAACGCCTGCGAGAACAGATAGCTTGGCGTCATGCGTGGCTGTGGTTGTCTGCGGTTGCCGGAGTGAGTTGTGCGCTGGCCGAGGATCCGCAGATGACTCAAGCGGACGTCGAAATACCGTTGCTACTGAAAGTCGCGTTTCTCGTGGCAGTCTTCTACGCCGTAGGGCTTGCCTCCAGTCGAGACAACCCTGTGATGTCGCGTTTGTCGCGCTACCTGTCGATTGCGCTCGGTCTCGGTTGGTTTTGGCGGGATGTGGCAAGTATCCCTCTGTTTTATCTCGGCAACATTGTGTGGGCTGTTCCCCGCGACATGTTCTGGTTTGTGCCTTGCCTCAGCATACTGTTTGCGATTGGCTGCCATTGCGCGGTGTACGACTGGCGCCTGCGCATCGCGTCATTAGCTCCCGACGACAATTCCTTGCTTGGAGCGCGTCGCATGGGGGCTGCGTTAGCAGTAGCGGTAGGCCTGCTCTCATTTTTCGCTAGCTATCAAGCCTTGTCATTGTTCTACGTGCCCGCGGGTTCCAAGCACCGCAACGAAGTATGGCGACACTTGAACGAAAGCGAACTGCAGACGGTGCGTGAGCGTTCGATCCAGCGTCAAAGACTTAACCAGCAAGCGCTGGTCAATTGTGGCCCTGATGCCCGAATATTGATTCTACCATTTCCAGAGATTGGCTTTCCCGGTGCTGAAGCGGCAGACGGTGTCAGGAATGCTTGGGGTTACGATTTCGTCAATGACTACTATCGCGCGTTGGCAGAAGCGGCATTCGGGCTACCGCTTTCGCTTACGGCATCATCGATTTCTACGCCTCGCCTCTACTTTTACAGCACCATTGGCGGACGAGTATTTTCCCGACTCAAAGACAGGTTTCCTCATCTGGCTGAGAGTGAATTATTGTACGCGCGCTATCAAATGCTGGCGAACGGGCCACGGGCAGAGCCGTTTTTCCTTCAGCTCATGGGTGTGTGTGGCCTTATGGTGTATCGGTCGTTAGATCGATTTGAGTCATTTGATGTTCATTTGACCGAGCGGTGGGGAGGCAACAAGACCTACGTCGTGAAGCCCGACCGGCAGCCTCGACGCTACGCGTTCATTGCAGCTGAGCCGGAGGATCGGGATCAGCTTGTCCAGTCGTTGGGCGGCCTAGACCAACCTACCTTGCAGGCACTCTACTCTAGGGTTCGGTTTGAGGGGACCGAAGCATCAAGGGCTCGGATCGAGATAGTTCGCGAGGACGTCCGATCGGATCGCGCGACCTTGAAAGTGACAACGCCAGTCGCGGGTGTCCTCCTTAACTTCGAGGCTTGGGATCCGAATTGGAAAGCAGCAGTAAATGGCGCAGCAACACCGGTTGAGCGCGCTTTTGTTTCGATGCGAGCCGTGCCCGTTGGCGCTGGAGACAGCAAAGTCGTGCTGCGTTACACGCCTCGCGGTTTCATCATCGCGATTGCGGGAACCCTGGTAGCCCTTGTCGCGTCCATTGGCCTAGCCCTTGGGGTGCTTCTCCGGAGTAGGCGCCCACAATTCGGCTCAACTGTGAGCTAGTCTCTTCGCTCTTGCTCGCCGATGGATCGCTTAGCGACACCGTCTGTGCTTTAGCTTAGATAGTTCATGTACCGTGGTACGCTGCGGTTGTCCTGCAGTGTGCGAAGGGCGCTCAAATTGTGAGGTGACTGTAGCAACGATAAGCCCGAGCGGTGGGAACTGGTCTGATGAGCGGGTTGCAGCGGCTACAGCGTTGCTGTGCACGTGTGAGTTGGAGGTTCGCGTCGATGGCAGGATTGGCTGGCGTGGAGCCGGGCGGAATGTCGATGATCTTTCAATGATGGGGATACGTCTCTTGGTGCTGGAGTTTTCTGATCGGATTATCGCGTTTATCGCGGATAACGCGCTAGGGGGATACTCTCTGGTCTTCGTGATTGCATTCGCGGCTTCGCTGATCGGGTCGAATTTCGTCGTTCCTGCAGGGACGGTTCTCGTGGCCGTGGGAACGTTGGTCGGGGGCGGGATCGTCTCCTGGATCATTGCCGTATGGGCCGCGCTCGGTGCCGCAGGCGGAACAGCGGTATCGTTCGCCATCGGGCGTTGGATCGGCCCGAAGATCACTCAGTCGTTTCTACTTCGTCGAAGGGCGCAGGACGTACGGCGCGCGTATGATCTCTTCAACACCCACGGAACAGCTGCGGTATTTGTCGGATATTTTTCCGGTCCGCTCAGGGCGGTCGTTGCAGTGGTGGCCGGTGTTGTCGGAATGTCGTCTATTCGTTTCCAGGTGGTGAATGTCCTATGTTCACCACTTTGGGCGATTGTGATGATCGCCCAAGGGGCAATGATGGGCGCCGCGGTCGGCGCGGACCATCCATTTTTTCTCGCGGTACCGATCCTGGCACCAGTGCTCGCCAGTGGTGCCGCGGTCATAGCGTTGGTGCTATGGGGACTCTCTCGCAGGAGTGCGAGCCAACGTGCCTCTCGTAGCGCCGAGTGTCGCAGCGACGTTCAACAATGCAACAAAGGCGGCAATGGTTAGAGCCGCGTAAAATGCGCTGATCGCCCAGATCAAGATACGAGGGCGATACCTGAACTCAACGGTGGATTTTCCGGCCGGAACGTAGACGGCTTTGAAGTGGCCGTTGGCTCGCAGGACGGCGGTCGGTACTCCGTTCAGCGTTGCGTGCCAATCCTGTGTGAACGCGTCGATGAAGTAGATGAAGCCAGATCGATCACTGTTGACGGTTACAACTGCTTGATTGTATCCGCCGGCGAGAACTGGGGCGACTTTCGTTGCCGATAGGGCGTCGTCCGGTCGCGCATTGCTCGGATCAGGCTGCCAACCTGGCGGCAACGTTGCTGCATCGAGAAAGACGGTGTGCCGCAACGCAGAGAGTTGGGATTCCGGAGAGCGCGCCTGCAGATCGGCGACAAAGTCGTGCGTTATCTGTCCGTTGGGTCGAAACTGCGCGATTGGGGCGCCAATGCCGAATACCGATGCAAACACTTCTGGAGAGAGTTTTGCATCGATGAGCTGGCGATAGGCCTTCAACGTAAAGAAGCTGTTCCAGGGTGTTTTGGAAAGAACCTCGGCAACGTCATCTGCAAACGGAGTCGGTGGGTAGTTTTCAGGGGTACCCAGCGCAATTGCGCGCCGCTGCAGAAGGTCAGGAAAGCGAACGGGTTGCAAGGTGTCGGGCGTAACAGGCGGGTTCGGAATTGCAGCGGTGCGCGTGTTTGGAAAAGCCTGACCTCCGGCGGCGACCGCTCCATCGCCCTTGATTGCAACCCTCGGAACCTCAATTTCGGGGCGATATTCCGTAGCCAATTGGCCCAACTCGACTGCGGTGACTACGATCAGACAGGCTGCCGCAAAGCGGCGATGGCTGCGACCGCGGCGACGGCTGAGCAGAATTGCGCAGGCGACTGGCAGAAAGACGAAGAGCACAATGTGCAGCAGGAGGCCGACAGGATCGGCGAACAGGATCGCGGCACAGATTGCAGCGGCTGAAATCAGGACGACTGGAAAGAAAGCGCGAAAGACGCTGGCCGCCAAAACCAGGTTGATCGCCGCCAGGATCGAAATGGTGGTGGGATACCCAATGAATGGCGGTAGAGAAAAAGGTCCGCGCTGAATATTCTCCACTCCATGGCCACTGTTCGGCACGGGCAGAGTAGCAAAGATGTAGATGGCGGCCATCGAAGCGAGTGTCGCAACAATTCCGCGAAAGATGTCGATCCTGACGTCTTGGAGCGACGCAGGAAGCCGCCAAACGAGAATTGCAAAAGCCAGTTGTGTAGCGGCCAAGGACGCAAGAAGACTCGTGCACAAGTCGAAGTGGCGCCCGTGGATAGTGGTGAATGTGCCGCGTACCGCGTGGATCGTCGCTTCGCCTAGTCCTTTGTCATAGGCGGCGAGGGCACTGAGGGCGATGGCGAAAACAATCGCGAGCGGCCGATACTCGGACAGAAACGAAAGAAGAGACCTGTAGAGGCTGGACTCCGACACTTGCCACCATGTCCGTGAGGTGGCCGACCGGTTCGCCACAAGCGGCTGCCGCACCGCAAGCGACAAGCCAGCTATGGCTAGCGCAGACCGTCCCATCGCAAGTAGCGCAAGAAAATCGACCGGAAACGAAGACGCCGAACCAATTTCGACAGTGACGCGACTGTTTGTACTATAGATCGCCAACAGAGACGCAAGCGATACCGATAGGAGTACGGCAAAGTGGTATCCGCGTGCCGACCCGTGTATCCGTAAGGATAACCCGCTACGGTGCCACGCGACGACGGTCAATGCAGCTTGGACCACGGCAAATGCCATGAGAGCGACAATGCATGCGTGTGCTGAAGCTGCGTTGACCACGCTCATGCCTTCGGGTTTGCCCGCTTGCGCGACGGCAATGACGATGGCCAGCAGCGCATAGACCATTAAGTCGCTGCTGAGCGCAAAACGAAGCGGTTGGAAACGCCGATCAGGCAGTGATCGCCAATAGTATTCCCGACGTTCACTGTCGGCCCTGGGTGTTCGGTGAAGGATGATCAGGTAGTCACTGCCAAGGGCGAAGAAGAATAGAAGCGCGAGAAGAAAGAAGTTGCTGAACTGCTGGGTGTGACGGATGAGCCACAGCGGAGGGAACATGTTGTAGAGAAGCTCGTGAGCCGGGGTGTACGGCCCCATCATCAGCAAACCAAACACAGATAGAGCAAGCAGCCAAATCCGCTTGAGCCGGTTGCGCGCGAGAACAATCCCGATCAGAGCAACCGCGAACGCCAGGCCGCCAATAAACAGGCGCGCATCACTTGTTATAGCCCCGTTGAGAACGCGAGTGGCCGGGTTCGTGCCGTTCTCCTGCCGTGTGTCGTTTACTTGCGGCGCCAGAAGACCGAGCAGGTCGGCAGGTCGCACCGGTGTGCCCGTCAGCCGAATGAATCTATAGGGCATCGAGATCATCGAGGTCTCGGTGGCTGCGCGGGTTGCGGCCGCTGAGCCGTCTACTTGACTTGGCTTGGGTTGCCACTCCTCGGGATAGGTCCGGGCAGACATCTGAAACTCACTCTGCTGCAACAGCATGATGAGTGAAGGTCCGGTCATTACGGCTAAAAGTACCAAAGAAATGCCCAGCTTTAGCCAAGTCTCGCGGCGGCTTAGAAGGTCGGCCAGTGGCGCGCGCAGAAAAATGGCGTAACCCAGGACAATCACAACAACCAACGTGACCGACCCGACGAAGAAGTAGGACTGCAGACAGGGACCGAGAAAGAAGACTACGCCCATCCAGTTCGGCCACCCGCGTCGGCCCTCGAGAATTCGAAAAACAAAGAGCGCAATGTAGGGAGCGGCATAGAATTGATCGTTGAAGCCGCACTGATGAAAAATGTTCAACGACATCGACGACAGGACGCTGATGAACGCGAGCGCGATTCGTGTCGCGGGATGTTTTGCCCAGCGCCGGATCAGCAGTTGCGTGCCAAGCGCCGCGACCAACAGACGTACGACGCGATCCCAATTGAACAACGTAGTGAGATCGTTGGTAAAAAGCGCTCCGATGTAAATGACGAGATAATCCAGCGGGTCAAATAGGCGCGTCTGCAGATAGGATGGTAGTAGTGGTTCGCCGCCCCGCGAGAACGGGTTCCAGAGGGGAAGGCTCCCATGCAAGAGCCCATCTGCCAGGTAGGTGAAGACGGGGTAGACCCAAAGAACGGTGTCGTGGGTCATTGTGGCCTTGCCTAGGAACAAGGCGTCCTTGAGCATCACCATCAGGAACACGGTCGCTGAGGCGAACGCCAGGAATTCCAGTGCAATGAAGTGAGTGTAGGGCCTCCAACGGAAAAAGTGGCCGGCTATGGGGGGGCGACCGATTACTGCAGCCGGAAAAGTCACTTACGCTCCTCGAAGTAGCGCGAGGGGGGCGCACTAGCGCACTCCCAACACCCCGGCCGTCCCCAATTGTAGACAGGTATATAATGCCCGCACAGGCGGCCTGATAGCAGGGAATCTTCTGGTCAGCGTGACTGGTTCGCGCGGGTACGAACGACTAAATTGACCATTCGGTTAGCGTAGGTTGGGAAGGGACGAAGACATGGCTGAGCCTGGGGTTGTTCGAACGCCGGTCAGGGCGGTCCTTATTGAGACCGGTGGTCGCTACTACTTCTACGAGCCGGGTCTGGCAGTCATTGGATCTGGAGACGCACTCGAAGAAGCGTACGAAAGATTTGTTCGATCTCGACAAGAGTACATGGCGGAAGCCGAAAAGGCAGGTCTTCGGCCGCATCAAACTCAGACGGGCCAAGACGTCGGGAGACTTGGAATGGCGCAAGAACTGGCGCTGTTTTTTGCGAAGACCTGCATCGCCATTTTGGTCATTGGGGGAATAGGGGCAATGGCGGTGCTGCCGCTTGGCACAATTTCCGTACGCGACTTGGGAAACAAGATGGCGCTTGTTGCGAAAGACCTTCAGGAACTGAAGCCCGAGGAAAAGGAGGGCATGCGGCAGAGCCTCGGCGTGATCTCCCGGGAGGTCAGCCCACTTGGCGAGGCTTGGCGTCAACCGGCCCAGCACAAGTAACCGCGGTGACTATCATCAGTTATCTATGTCAATGTCGGCTGGTGTTCGGGTGAAGCGAGGTCTCTTCCTCGATCGCGATGGCGTCCTGACGAAATCCTTGGTTCGACGCGGCCGCCCTTTCGCGCCGAGAGCCCTGGAGGAGTTCGAAATCCTTCCAGAGGCTGCGCTAGAACTTCCTTTGTTCAAAGCAGCCGATTTCATCATCATTGTTGTGACCAACCAGCCGGATTTGGCGGCAGGACTTCTGTCGCAGACAACGCTTGATGAAATGCATCGGCGACTACTTGCGGCACTTCCCATTGATGAAATTGTTGTGTGTCCTTGCCAAGAAGCCGATCCGGAGTGCACCTGCTATAAGCCTCGTCCCGGCATGTTATTGGAAACCGCCACGCGATGGCAGATTGACCTCGGCCGTAGCTTCATGGTTGGCGACCGCTGGCGAGACATTGGCGCCGGAAGAGCGGCTGGTTGTCGCACTGTCTTCCTTGATCGTGGATATGAACATGATCCGAGACCAGAAAACCCTGACTATGTGGTCTCTTCGCTGAGGTCCGTGCGGGAATTTATCCTGAGCAGTTAGTTCTGTGTTTACGGATTTCTTGGTAAGTTGCGGTAGGTAATTTCAGGGATGCAATGGCGTTGACATCAAAAGTGAAGATTTTTGCAGATGGTGCCGATTTGGCGGCCATTAAGGGGCTGTATGCAAACCCGCTCATCAAGGGGTTCACGACCAATCCAACCTTGATGCGTGCCGCGGGGGTGACGGACTACAGGAAATTCGCACTGGAGGTACTCGCAGCGGTGCCAGACCGGCCGGTTTCTTTTGAAGTCTTTGCCGACGACTTTGATGAAATGGTCGACCAAGGAAAGGAGATCGGCGGGTGGGCGAAAAACGTCAACGTCAAGATTCCGGTTGTTGACTCCCGAGGTAAGTTTACTGGCCCGGTCATAAAGACACTCTCGGATGCCGGCATTCATGTCAACGTGACAGCTGTTTTCACGCCGCAGCAGGTTCAAGCGATTGTCGATTGCCTGACCAAAGGAGTGCCGGCTTACGTTTCGATTTTCGCTGGACGCATCGCTGATACGGGCATCGATCCAGTCCCGGTTGTGTTCAAGGCGGTTGAAATGCTGAGGGCGTGGCCACTTGCTGAGGTGATTTGGGCGAGTCCACGCGAGCTTCTGAATATTTTCCATGCTGACGCCTGTGGTTGTCAGATCATCACGGTCACTCCCGACATCCTCAGGAAATTGTCGCTGGTGGGTAAAGACCAGCAGCAGTATTCGCTTGAGACGGCGCAAATGTTTCTGACGGACGCGCAGAAGGCGGGGTATACGATCCCGACTTCACAGCGAACGCATCGTCCCAAGGCGTTGGCGAGTTCTTAGGCGGGGTGTCCAAGTGTTCAAACGCGTTCTGATTACTGGTGGCGCCGGGTACGTTGGACATGTACTGACGCCACAGCTTCTCGCAGATGGATATGAAGTAACCGTCTACGATACATTCTACTTTGGGTCGCGCCTCGCACGACATCAGAACCTGCGGCTGGTGGAGGCGGATATCCGGGATGCCGAACAATTCTCCCGAGCCGTTCAGGGAATCGACGTAGTTATTCATCTGGCTTGTATTTCGAATGATGCAAGTTTTGAGCTGGACGAACGGCTGAGCACGACGATCAATTACAATGCCTTCGAAGGGTTGGTTGTAGCGGCCAAGCAAGGCGGAGTGAGAAGGTTCATCTACGCATCGACGAGCTCGGTCTACGGCGTAAGTGACGCGCCGGATGTTACAGAAGATCATCCGCTGATCCCTCTGACCCTCTACAACAAGTTCAAAGGGATGTGTGAGCCCATCCTCTTTCGTCACCAAACGAAGGATTTTGTTTGCACGACGATCCGCCCAGCAACTGTTTGCGGATACAGTCCTCGGTGCAGGCTCGATTTGAGTGTGAACATTCTGACCAATCACGCCATCAACAAGGGCAAGATTACGGTCTTCGGTGGCGCTCAGCTGCGCCCCAACTTGCATATTCTCGATATGGTCGATGCTTATCGTGTGTTTCTGAAGGCGGACGACGCAAAAATTTCAGGTGAAGTTTTTAACTGCGGATATCAAAACCACTCGATTATGGACATTGCCCAGATTGTAAAGCGGGTTGTTCAGCAAGAGTTCCCTGAGAAGGGCAACATCGAGATTGTCAGAACGGAAACCGATGACAATCGTTCCTACCATGTTAACTCCGACAAGATTGGTCGAGTGCTTGGGTTCCGCCCGAAGCGAACGATCGACGATGCCGTGCGTGACCTTTGTGCCGCGTTTCGCCGGGGTGACCTTCCAGGAAGTTTCGATGACCACAACTACTACAACGTGCGAACCATGAAGGTTCGCAACGTGACGTGACCAAGCCACTGGCCGTCGTTACCGGTGGAGCCGGTTTCGTAGGCAGCCACATGGTGGATTTACTGATCGCGCATGGCTTTCGTGTTCATGTCGTCGATAATCTCGTCGGTGGGCGGAAATCGAACCTCGCGCAGCACGATGGCGATGAGAGTGTTCGTGTGTTCGAAGTTGACATCCGGTCATTGCAAGTTGGTTCATCTCACGCAGATGAAGTATTCAACGGTGCGCGATATGTGTTTCACTTCGCCGGCATCGGCGACATCGTGCCGTCGATAGAGCGTCCGAGCGAGTACATGTCCGTGAATGTGCTCGGGACCGTGCAGGTTCTGGAGTGTGCCCGGCATGCTGGTGTCAACAAGCTTATCTATTCAGCGTCGTCGTCTTGCTTCGGATTGGCAGACGTACCGACGCGCGAAGACCATAAGATTCAGCCTGAGTACCCCTACGCGCTAAGCAAGTATCAGGGCGAACAGGCAGTGTTTCACTGGGGTCGGGTTTACCGACTACCCGTTAACTCAATAAGGATATTCAACGCTTATGGCCCTCGGGTTCGTACCTCTGGTGCCTATGGTGCGGTGTTCGGTGTCTTTCTTCGGCAGAAGCTAGCTGGACAAGCATTTACCGTAGTGGGTGATGGTAACCAGACGCGCGACTTTGTGCATGTTCGGGACGTGGCTGGGGCTTTTTTCGCTGCAGCCGAGACGGATCGGGTCGGTGAAGCCTACAATGTCGGGACGGGTAGGCCGCGCTCAATTAACGAGCTGGTCGCACTGCTAGGTGGGGAAGTGACCTACATTCCAGTGCGGCCTGGCGAACCTGACTGCACCTGTGCCGACATTTCGAAGATTACAAGCCAGCTAGGCTGGCGTCCGAAGGTCGCCTTCCCTGAAGGTGTGGCGGAAATGCTAGAGAACATCGACTACTGGCGCGATGCCCCACTATGGACGCCACACTCCATTGCCAAAGCGACCGAGACATGGTTCCGCTATCTCGGGGAGAGATGACATGGACGGCCTAACGCACAAGATGTTTGAGCGCAAAATCAAGACCGTAGACGAGCTTCTCAGGATTCTGGGCGACAGACCGCGGATCAAGAAAGTCATCATGTGTCATGGCACGTTCGACATCGTGCACCCTGGGCACATTCGTCATCTCGTTTATGCCAAGAGCCACGCCGACATTCTTGTGGCCAGCTTGACTTGTGACGCGCATATCCAGAAAGCCAACTTCCGACCGTACGTTCCGGAAGATCTCCGGGCAATGAATTTGGCCGCGTTTGAGTTTGTTGACTACGTGATTGTCGATCGCGATCCTGTTCCTCATAGAAATCTCGACATCCTGAAGCCGGACTTCTTCGCTAAGGGCTATGAGTACATTGACGGCGGTGTCCACCCGAAGACGGCCGACGAAGTAAAAATTGTAGAGAGTTACGGCGGGGAGATACTTTTTACACCAGGTGATGTTGTCTATTCGTCTTCTGCGCTTATCGAGTTAGCGCCGCCCAATATTGCAACAGAGAAGTTGATGGCGGTTATGGGTGGTGAGGGGCTGTCGTTCGATGACTTGCGGCGTGCTTTGGACAAGATGGTCGGGTTGCGCGCTCATGTTATCGGCGACTCGATCGTTGATACCTATACTCACTGCAGCATGATTGGTGGCGGCGCAAAGACACCGACTCTCTCTGTTCGCTTTGAAGACAAGACCGATTTCGTTGGTGGTGCGGGTATTGTTGCAAAGCACCTCAAGGCGGCCGGCGCAGACGTTACCTTCACCACTATCCTCGGAGAGGATGGTCTTAAAGACTTTGTCCTTGATGATCTTCGGAAAGCAGGCGTGACGGCAAATGCAGTCGTCGATGCAACGCGACCAACAACAAACAAGAACGCGATTGTCGCAGGGGGATATAGACTCCTGAAGATCGACAAGCTCGACAATCGGGCAATTTCCGATCGAGTGCTGGATCGCATAACCGAATCGTTGTCGCTTGTTCCGACGGACGTTGTGGTGTTTTCAGACTTCAGGCACGGCATTTTCAATGCCAAGAGCATTCCGGCTTTGACCAAAGCGATTCCGGAGCGTGTTTTTCGTGTTGCCGATAGCCAGGTTGCGAGCCGTTGGGGCAACATTCTGGAGTTTCAAGGATTCGATTTGATAACTCCGAACGAACAGGAAGCACGGTTCGCGCTGGGCGACCAGGATGCAGTCGTTCAAAAGCTTGCCGATGAGCTTTTCCGGCGCGCCAAATGCAGGACTTTGATTCTCAAGATGGGATCACGCGGACACCTGACCTATCGTACGCGTCCGGCTGGAGACCCTCGCACTATCCTTGCCGTTGATAGTGTGGCTACCAACGTCGTTGATGCAGTTGGTGCGGGTGATGCATTGCTCGCCTACGCCGCCCTGTCGTATAAGGCCACGTCAAGCGACGTAGTCGCATCGATTCTCGGTGGAATCGCCGCGGGAATCGAGTGTGAGTTCGACGGGAATGTTCCCGTGACGCCAGATGCAGTGCGCGCGAAGCTGGACCTTCTTGAGAAAAGAGCGCTGTTCGCGCGCTGATTGGAAGGGCTCGCGTGAACGTCGTCGTTGTCGGCCTAGGAAATCAGGGACAGAAGCGGGCTCGGATCGCTGGCCGCGACGTCGTTGCGCTGGTTGATCCCGTCAATCCGAAGGCGACGCACAAGCAGCTTTGCGATGTGCCACTTTCGACTTATGACGCGGCCCTCGTCTGCACGCCCGACGAAGTGAAGATCGAGCTCCTTGAAGGTCTTCTGGCGGCGGGAAAGCATGTGCTGGTTGAAAAACCTCTCGTTCGAGCGCGCGCAGGTGACCTTGAAGGTCTTGAAAAGACGGCGCGACGCCGGCGAGTCGCATGCTACACGGCCTACAATCACAGATTTGAGCCTAACATCACTCTTATGCGAGATCTGCTGTCGGCCGGAACCCTGGGAGAAGTCTACTGCGTAAGGCTGTTTTACGGAAACGGCACAGCTCGGCTTGTCCGGGACTCAACATGGCGGGACGCCGGCAGTGGCGTCTTGCATGACTTGGGCTCTCATCTGCTTGATTTATTGCGTTTTTTTTGGCGAGAGGTCGACATCGACATTCGTGTGGTGGCAGCCAATCGCTTCGAGAATAGGGCCTACGATCACGTTGTTCTCGCGGCAGAAGGCCCCTGCTTTTTCGAACTTGAGATGAGTCTCCTGTGTTGGCGAAACCACTTCAGTTGCGATGTCTTTGGAGAACACGGTAGCGCCCATGTTTCGTCTCTCTGCAAGTGGGGGGGCGCAACCTTCATTCATCGGCAGCGTATTCTGCCGTCGGGCGTACCGAGAGAGGTGTCTACAGTTTCAACTGGTTCCGACCCGACTTGGAAGCTCGAGTACGCGCATTTTCTTAACATGTGCGCCAACGGCGAGAACAACTTGGCGAGCGACATCTGGATAGACGCGAAGTTGGCCAGAGCTGCCGACGAAGCCTCAAAGTTGTTTCGCGAGCGCGGCCGATGAACGCATTTCGTATCGGTTTTGCTGGAATGTCGCATCTGGGAGTTTGCTCGGCCTTTGTGGCGGCAAAGAAGGAATTTCAGAGCATTTGCTTCGATCCAAACCCGGTAGTTGTCTCTGAGCTGTGTGCACATCGTTTCTCGGTCTACGAGCCGGGCCTCCTTGAACTGAGCAGGTCAGTGTCGGCACAGATTGCCTTCACATCGGATGCGCGGGACTTGAGTGGCGTGGATGTGTGCTTTGTCTCAGCAGATGTGCCGACGGACTCGATGGGACGGAGTGACTTGCAGTCGATTCGCAACCTGGTAAGCGTCGTTGACGAAGCGCTAGGAGGTAACGCACCAGTAGTGCTTCTTAGTCAGGTTCCACCGGGGTTTAGCCGAGAGCTCAATAAGCGTCCGGAGCAGCTGTTCTATCAGGTGGAGACCCTGGTGTTTGGTCAGGCGCTTGAACGAGCTCTCAAGCCTGAGCGCTTCATTGTTGGATGTGCGACGCCAGCCGCACCTCTTCCCACCGCGTACAGGAAGTTCCTCGAGTCCTTTGGATGTCCCATCCTCCAGATGCGGTACGAGAGCGCAGAATTGGCAAAGATCGCTGTCAATATGTTTCTCGTTTCGTCGGTGACGACGACCAATACTATTGCGGAGCTCTGCGAGCAGGTAGCTGCGGATTGGCAGGAAATCGCCCCGGCCTTGAGGTTGGATCGCCGAATCGGGCAACATGCGTACCTAGCCCCCGGACTGGGCATTGGGGGCGGAAATCTGGAGCGCGATCTGGTGGCATTTGAGGAACTCGCCGCCGCTAAGGGTAGTGACGCCGGCATTATCGAGGCCTGGAGAAGAAATAGCGTGCGCCGCGGCAAATGGGCACATGAACTCCTCCTGCGTCTGATGCCCGCTTATTCGATGTCGCCCACCGTTGGAGTGCTTGGCCTTGCTTACAAACAAGATACAGCCTCCACCCGAAACTCCGCGGGCGTCGAACTGATTCGCCGGGTGCCGCCAAACTGGTCCGTCCAAGCCTTCGATCCGGCTGTCGAGGGAGAAGGGAGCTGGCGGGCGAACGGCTTTGTGACCGCGAAAGACGAGTACGACACCTGCCATGGCGCGGACGCACTTGCGATCATGACCCCATGGCCCCGGTTTCGCGCCATCGACGTTGGGGCCTTGGCGAGGCGCATGAGAGGGAAAATTATAGTCGACCCGCATGGCGTTCTGGATGCGCAGGCGTGCCGTCAAGCTGGACTTGAGCACTTTCAGCTTGGCCGCGGCTGATCGGAGTCGTTGCAGCATGGCGATCGCGCGAGTGTGGCGAGTGTTGGGCGGGCTTGGGAATCGGGTACGCCGCTGGGTGGCTCCCCAAACGGCACGATCGTTGCTAGGCGATGTTACGCCACCGTCGTGGCAGCGGGAGCAGCCGCTCGACGCGGTCGCCGCGCTACTCTCCGATGCTGGGTGGGCACGGTATGATTCCGCCAGGAGTGGTTTTCTTGAAGATGGCATCGAACTACTGGAGAGTTCTTGGTCGCTAGCTAGGAATGGCGATACTGCCTGCCGGCTCGGTGCGATGTATGAAAGAGATAACCGCAGCTCGGATTGCACATCCCTTTATCGCGAAGCTGTTCGAAGATTCCCCTATCATGAAGACCTTCGATGCCAGGCGGCGGCACATTTCTTGCGCCATGCGAGCGTTGACGAAATTCGGGGTTTTGTGAATTTCGTGAGAGCAATAGATTCGCGTGATCCGTTTGCGTCATACGTTTCAATGATGATGGATCGCCACGTTAGCTTCGCAAGGGGCGTACACAAGGCGGTAACGGAGGTGCGCGATAGTCGGTCACCGGTCTTGATGTGCTTCCCCGTTTGGGGGGAGGAGTATGTTCGAGACTTCATTGCATACGCCTGTGGCTCTTTGCTCGCGCCCGGCAACCTTCCGGCTGCAGCCAAGCGATACTCGCTTCAGATAGTCGTCTTCACGACATCTTCGGGTGAGACAGCGATCCGGGACTGCGAGGTGTTCGCACAGCTCTCCCGTCATGCGGCGGTCCATTTCCTGCACTTCCCCGACGGTGCCGACGGATATGCGAGTCAGATGACGCATCATTACGGGAGCCGTCTCGGAGAGCTGTATAGTCGAGCGTGCAAGTTTCAGCTCTTTTCGACATCTCACTATGCCACCCTGGAGGCAGGACGACGCTTGAGCGCGATGGTCATGCCCCTCGCGGCAGACAACGTTTTCAGCGATGGATCGCTTGAAGCGGCATTGGGCCTCATGGACGGCCCGGTCGATGTCGTTGCCGTCACAGGCTTTAGACTGAAGCGCGGCGAGACGCTCGACGACATGGAGTCGCGTTATCGAAACGCTGACGGGATCTTACAAGTTCCGCAAAGCGCACACTCAAAAATTGTTGCCAGTCTGATCCCGCGTGAATTCTTTTTCGATTCTGATCGCTTCGCCCCGTTTCCGCTCATGCTTTGCTGGCAGGCGGGTGACGGGGGAGTTCTCGTACACTCGACCCACTATCACCCATTCTGCATCCGCGCGAACGTTCTTCAGGGCTCACTCGATTTCACAATCGATCCGGTCGATGGGCGTTTTCTGGGTCGGCACCTTCCTAGTCCTGAACGGATTCATGTAGTCAAGGATATGGCCGTCGCGATATCGGACTGGAGTGCTTCGCCTCTCTTTGAGACGGCCGTGCAAGGTCCGATGGTACCTGAGAAAATGTCCCGCTTCCTATGGATGTATTGGGATGCGCTACGTGAACGCTACTTCCGAGCTGCAATCAGGGTCGGTTCGGAAGTTTCGGACTCTTCGTGGTCGGAAGCCGAGCGTCTGTCGCAACCGATTGTAGACGAGATACTTTCGGGCGTCAGGCGCCATGAAGAGCGTCAAAAACTGCGGTCGTCATGGACGCGAATTGATCCGCACTGACGCAGGCATTGGTGTGCCTAAAGTCAGATGAAGTTGATATGCATCGGCGGCAACGTACCTTTGGTCGATTCAATCGCCCGCGTGCCTTTCACATGATCGTCAAGCGCCTCGTTGAACTTGTGCTGAAGGCACAGTGTGGGGCAGCTGACCTGCGCGTTGAAACGCGGTGATGCGAGATGGTTCATAACTTCCCAGTACTCGTCGCTGCGCACGATTTCCTTGAAACGGGTATCGCAGATGTTTCCCAAATGGAACTTCTTGTATCGTTCGTTGAACATCATTGAGCAAGGGGCAAGCAAGCCAGTTCCTGACATTTGGACGAGGAACGGCGCGCCGTAGCAGCGCTGATAGGAGCGCGTGCCTTTAGCCTCGATCTTCGACCATTTGACAACGACTTTGTACTCGCTGTCGGAGTAGCTCTCCGCTTCACGCAACTTGTCGTAAAAAGTTTCGTACTTCTGATAATCAACGCCTAGAGAGCCATCCTCGTCGTCACTGCAGTGCTTCAGAACGAGGTAGTCTGGGCGCAGCTCCGCTCCGAGTTTCGCCAGGGGAACGATCTGGTCTTCGAATTCCGGCATGACAACCATCTGCATGCCGATCGTGACTCCGAGTTTGTCCCGGCGTTTGATTGCCATCATGTCGCGAATGTTCTGGCAGACACGCTCAAACCAAACTTCCTTGGCGCCCATGATTTCGGCATATCGCTTGCTCTCGCCGGCCGAAAAATTGATGCGAAGGTAGGTGAGGTGGGGCAGAATCTGTTCGGCACGCCGCTTGGTAATTGTCAGTCCATTCGATGCGCACGCCATAGATATGCCGTTCCGACTGCCTCGCACGATGGTATCGACGAACACAGGAGAGATTGAGCTCTCTCCGTCACCGACAAGGCTTATCCCTCGAACGCCAACTTCCGCTGCGTCATCAAGAAATTCGTACGCAATCTTTTGAGTGATTACTTTGTTCGCGTTTTCCTGGAGCATGGCGTAGCAGAAATGGCAACCATAGTTGCAGGCCCTTGTCAGGGCGATGTCTACGGTGACAGGGGCGAATCGCTCACCGCGCTCCCATTGCGCGATACGATCACTGTGCCAAGCAACCTTAGTGCCATCGAGAATCAGTTCCTTGCCCTCGAGGATAACCGGCGTGTCCATCATGTCGAACCTAGGCCCTTAAAGTCGCGATTTCGGGATAGATATCATATCGGACAACAAAGGCCAGCAGGGTTGTCGGCGAAAGGGCTTATGACAGGCGCCGCAAGGGACTCTTGTCACGCGCTCTATCGGCCACTAGCTCCAACTGACGCTCCACATCGCGCCTGAGCCGGGTCTCCAAGCGACGCAACAGAGGGGGCTTTGCGGATACCTCAATGCGGTCCGAGAACGCCACGACCGCTCGGGTGTCCAAGCCGGTTTTGGTCCGGTCTACACGCAACAGTGTCAGGTCGTCGGGAAAGAGCTGTTCCGATTGCAGAAAGGCCCTGAGGCCACTCTCGATGCGCGACCTGCGATCCTCGGAAGACAAGGCCAGCCAAGCATCCGACGGGGGAGAAACGAAAAAGTTACCGGCTTTGGCGAGGCCGGTCGTCGCCCGATAGGAGTCATATGCCTGCCTCGCCATTGCGGCAGCAAGTTGAAACGGCGCACCTGCGTTGACTGGCAAGAGAATTCCGGCGACGGGAGGTGCTTTGTCGTTATCGATCATGGCATCGATAACATACAGTCCAACATGGTCGGCAACTTCCTGGATCGGCGTTCCTTCGGCACGACGGCAGAAGGCGTCGAGAGCTATACGCTCTGATGGTGTTATACAACCCGAATGCCATGCAGATTTAACTACATGAGTATCCATATCCACATCCAGCACGAGGGATCGCTTTCCACTATGACCGGTTACGCGAAGACAGCCATTCAATGCGACGGTGGGGGTACCTTCACGCTGAAGCGACTTGCCGGCCACCTTCAAGCCCGGACGTAGCGCCGGATGGGCGTCAGAGAACTCGGGCAGTTCGGTGGAGTCCCAGACCGTGGGGTCGGAGTGACTTGATCCTGGCGCAAGATCCTGAACATTCCAATAGCGAGCTGCTTCATCTCGGCGCTCCGCCTGCACCATCGACTCTGCGTTTGGAGGCAACAGATCTGTGAGTCGCAAGACAACATGATCGGATTGGCGGTCGACAACGACTTTAGCAATATGACGCGCGGCTTCCTCAATTTCCTCAACGCGCGCCTCTGGAACAGTGCCGCGCCGCACTTGAATAACAATCCGCTTACGGCCTGCGATGCGTGCGGAATCAATCATGCTCATGATCCCGAGCAAAGGGTCCGCATCCGGGACCCAGAAATCCAAGAATGAGTCGGCGACGCTGTGCTTCCTCAGCGTATGGAGAAGAGCCTGATTAAATGCGCCAACGAGCGCATCGTAGTCGATTGGCGTATCTTCATCGTACGCGGACGGCAACTTTGTCACCATCGGCTCCTTCTTTGGTCAGGTGGCATGGACAGTGAGCGAGGAGCAGACGTTTGCCACAACGTGATCGACGTCCTTGTCGCTCAGAAATTGATGGACGGGCAACGACAGGATCGTCTTTGCCAGACGTTCGGTGACTGGGAACATCCCCTCACGATAACCCAGCTGCTGCACGACTGGCTGAAAGTGAAGCGGGATGGGGTAGTGAATTTTCGTTTCGATCCCAACTGCAGTCAGTGATCGCTGGAGAGCATTGCGCCTTGCCGATTGCACGGTAAAGGTGTTGTACGTATGAAACTCGTTTTTGCGCGCGCGTGGCATATCCAGATCTGCGATGCGCAACTCTTCGAGATAGCGAGCGGCTACGGCTCTTCGACGGCGAATGACACTCTCAAGCCGAGGCAGACGTACGCGCAAGACCGCAGCTTGAAGCGCATCGAGCCTGCCAACGGTTCCCCAATCGGTGACAGTATCGCGGTCTACCAGTCCTGCATTTCGCAGCCGCTTCAGTTTTGCCGCGACGGCACCGTCGTTGGTGGTCACAAAGCCGCAGTCCCCCACGCCATTGAGGAGTTTGAGTGGATGTGCGGAAAAGCACCCAAGGTCTCCAAGCGCTCCGGTACGGACATTTCCGAGTGCGGAGCCGATCGCCTGGGCGGCGTCTTCAATGATGAGCAACCCGTGGCGGGAGGCGATTGCCTTGAGTGCCGGCATATCGCAGACACTGCCCCGAAGATGGACGGGCATGATCGCCTTGGTTCGATGGGTAATCGCTGCTTCGACTGCGGCGGGATCGATCAGTTCGTCCTGGCGTACATCGACGAAGACCGGTTTGGCCCTGGCTCTTACAATGCATGAGGCGGACGAGATAAAAGTGTTCGGTGGCAGAATGACTTCGTCATCTTCTCCGATTCCGAAGACGTCCATCGAGAAGTTGAGTGCTTCCGTGCCGGAACTCACGGCGACGGCATAGCGAGTGCCGCAGTATGCAGCCAGTTCGTGCTCGAGAGCTTCTATTTCGGGACCACCTACGTACATTCCGCTGGCAAGCACGGTCTCCAGGCGAGGCATGAGCTCTGCCCGTTCCTCTGCGAATTGAGCAGCAAGCGCAACGAACGGAACATGGTGGTTAGCTGGCACGGTGGAACTCGCGGATGGTGTCAACGACGTAGTCTAGCTGAGCGCGCTCGAGATACTGATGGACCGGTAAGCTAATTGTCTGCGACGCGTGCCGGTCGGTCACTGGGAAGGTCCCGGGTAGATAGCCGAGGCTTTGAAGAGCCGGCTGGCGATATACCGGGACTGGATAATGAATCTTGACGTCGACGCCCCTCGCTCTGCAATGGGCGACCAACGCGTTCCGATTCTCAGCGAGGACCTGATACGTCACGAAGGTATGCGTCACGCCTGGATCGCGAGACGGGATCTTGATGCCTGGCATCAATGCAAGCGCGGCATCATAGACATCTGCGTTGGCATTGCGCCGTTCAATAATAGAGGTGACGTCTTTTAGCAGATGCTTAGCGACAACCGCTTGAATGGTATCGAGGCGGCTATTGTATCCCATCATCACGACGTTATCGCGATCTGCTAGACCATGGTTGCGCAGCAAGCGAAGTTGCCGATCAACGCCTTCATCGTCCGTGACAATAACTCCACCGTCGCCCCAAATGTTTAGAAACTTGAGGGGATGAAGTGAGTAGGTGCCGGTCAATCCCCAGGTGCCCGCCGTCTTCTGTCCGCGTCGAGAACAGATTGCCTGACACGCGTCCTCGACGACCGGGATGTTTCGCTGTCGGGCAACAAACATCACTCGTTCGATGTCGGCGACGTTACCCGTCAAGTGCACTGGAATGATCGCTTTGGTACGCGGCGTGATGGCGCGTTCAAGGAGGTTTACGTCCAGGCAGAAGCTGTCATCAACGTCTACGAACACTGGGCGGGCACCAATTTCGCTGATTGCGCCTACCGTTGCGATAAAAGTGTTCGCGGCTGTTATGACTTCGTCGCCATATCGAACCCCTGCGGCGATCATCGACAATTTCAGTGCGTCCGTACCCGAATTGACTCCAATTGCAAACCGGGCGCCAACGAGTTGGGCGAAAGCGGCTTCAAATTCGGCCAGAGCTGCACCAAGCGTAAAGTCGCCGGTAGCGACGAGGTCGCGAATTGCCGACAGGATCGGGGCGGGGTTAGCGAACTGCTGCGCAAGATATGCGTATGGAACTTTAAGCCCGGCTGGTGACGCTGGAGCCGTCTCTTGCATGGAAGCGGGCCTCATGACGAGGTGGTTTCACTAACGGCAGCTTTGCAGGCGAGCACGATATCCAAAGCTGTCGGGTAAAACGACTCTTCTAGAGGCGCGCTGGTTCCGACATAAGTATGAGGCCATGCGATCCGGCGCGGTTTGCTCTTTAGCTTGTCTCCAATTGCCTCTGAAACACCGGCAACGATTTCGGCACCTGCTCCAAATCGGAGCCAACCTGGTTCTGCGACAACAAGCCGACCAGTCCGGCTGACCGACGCGACCACGGTTGCAAGATCGAGCGGCATGAGAGTCCGAAGATCGACAATCTCGACGCTAACGCGTTGGTCTGCAAGTTTATGCGCAGCTTCAAGTGCCGCGGGTATCATCGAGCCGAAGGCAACTAGCGTGACATCATTGCCGGGCCGTCGGACAAAGGCCTTTCCCAGTCGGATGAAGTAAGGAGCGTCCGGCACATCCTCTTGCATCGAGAACAGAGATCTACCCTCAATAAAGATAGTCGGATCGTCACTCATAATACTCGAAAGCAGGAGCCCTTTGGCATCCGCTGGCGATCCCGGCATGACGACCTGGAGACCCGGCACGTGCGCGAACCAACTGTGCAAGCTCTTCGAGTGCTGCGGGCCTTGCCCCCAGCCCTTGCCGACGATCGCGCGAATCGTCATCGGCATCTTGGCTTGACCGCCTGAAATGAAGCGCCACAGTGCCGCCCAATTGACGATCTGGTCGACTGAATAGAGCATGAAGTCCAAGCGTTGATGGACAACGACAGGGCGCAGGCCGGCGTTGGCAGCCCCAACTGCCAGAGCGGTCATCGCTTGCTCCGCGATAGGCGTATCGAAAACTCGCTTGGGGCCGAACCTCTCAACAAGTCCCTGCGTCGTGCCAAACACCCCTGTCTCACCGTCAACCCCAATACCCAGCACAAAAACTTTCTCGCTCAATTCCAATGCTTGCCGGAGCCCGGCGTTCAGTGCGGCGCCATACGACATCCGCGTCGTGCCTCGAGGCGATGACCTTTCGTCGGTTCCGGGGCTAGTCTGTGTGGGAGCCATTTTCCAAAAACTCACTTCGTCTCAAACGAACAGCTGGTCAGTAGGGAGCGAGTTTAGCTTCCGACTGCGCCCCAACGAATTCGGACACGGGGCCGTCGAGAAAATGCGTCACTACAGGATCGAATGTGTTTGCTGACACACACCGATGAGGCAGATCGAGGTCGGGAAATGGAGCGGCCTTTGCCGCGGCGATCGCCGAAGAAATTTCGCTCTCGATGTCGCGTTCTATCTGTACGAGCGCGGCTGCGTCGCTCTTGGCCACGCGTTCGCGTAGAGTCTTTAAAGGGTCTGATGCGAGCCTCGCTGCGACTTCCTGCTCCGAACGGTAGGACAGTCCGCCATCATTTCCAGGTCCAACATGACCGCAAAACCGGTAAGTCTCGACTTCAAAGAAGCAAGGGCGGCTCCTTCGCCGTACGTCGGCGACCACCTCACCAATTTGCGATAGGAGTTGTTCGGGCTCGCGGTCGGCTATGACAATTGTGTCGATCCCGAACGCAGCAGCGCGCAGCGCAGGGCTCGCTGTCGACGCCCGATTGCTAAGGGTCGTGTGGGCTGCATATCCGTTATTCTCGCACAGAAAAATAACAGGCAGCTGGCGAAGCACCGCCATGTTTATGGATTCGTAGGCGATACCCTCATCCATTGCTCCGTCGCCAAACACCGCCACTGTGATTGCTCGACTGCCGGTGTACTTTTGCGCGAACGCACTTCCAATGGCGAGGCCCGCTGTGCCACCGACGATTGCTCCAGAATAGATCTTGGTCGCATGATGGGCGAGTTCCATGGATCCTCCTAGCCCGCCATTCGAGCCAACCTTCTTTCCATAAAACTCTGCAACCATTTCATCCAAAGGCGCACCCTTGGCGAGATAGTAGCCGTGCGACCGATAGTGCGAAGAGATGACATCATCAGAAGCCAGATTGAGGCCCAACGCCGCTGGAGCAGCTTCTTGGCCAATGCAAAAATGAACAGGGCAGCGCATCTCGTCCGCTGGATGATATTCCGCCGCCAAGGCTTCTTCGATACGCCGTATCCGGAGCATCGATTTGTACAGTGCCAGGAGCCTATCGTTTTGCCGCTCGGACATATGCCTTCCAGTCAACCTCCACCGCTAGCGACAGACACATCGCCGATGCAGCGGGACATTTCATCTGATTGCACCTACCTCGCCGGGGTTAGGAAGCCAAGTGGCTTGAAGGCCGCCCCTTTGAGGCTTCGGTCAATGTATCATGGTACATGTGTTTCTCGCAGTCTGGACGAGCACGGCTAGACTGTGCGGCTACGCAGCTTGGCTTTTTGCCGCTATCCGGCTAGGGAACACGGCTGCTGGGCCTGAAAATGGCGGGCGTCTGGTCCGATGTTGCTTTGGCGAAATTTGGCGAGCGAGTAGTTGCAGTATGGATTTAGGAATTGCTGGCAAGTCCGCCCTGATCACGGGAGGCAGCCATGGCATCGGTTTGGCATGCGCAAAGGCCCTCGCAGCCGAAGGAGTAAATATTGCCGTCTGTTCGCGAAATAGAGCGCGACTGGACGCTGCCCAGAGTGCGCTGACAGCCTATGACGTGAAAGTCCTGACTATTCAGGCCGATGTACTCGACCCACTGGCGGCTGACCGAGTTATGGATGTCCTGGAAAGAGAATGGGCAGGCATCGATATCTTGATCAACAATGTTGGCGGCGGAGGGCGCTGGGGGCGAGACAGCGTCGAGCAAACAGATCTGAGGGTCTGGTCCGAAGTTCATGAAAAGAATGCGATGGCGGCGATCCGTTTCACACGGCGCGCGATCCCGTTAATGCGACACAACCGATGGGGACGGGTTGTGACCGTGACGTCGATTTTTGGCGGCAAAGAGGGTCTGGGACGCCCTTGGTTTGCGATGGCAAAAGCCGCGGAGACAGCAATGATGAAGTCGCTGTCTGCAACGAAGTACCTCGTGCGTGAAGGTATTACCTTTAACTGTGTTGCGCCGGGTGGAATCTACATCGACGGAACAGGCTTTGAAGAAGAGAAGCGACGCGACCCAGTCGGGTTCGAGCGTAACGTAGACGAGCAATACCCGCTTGGGCGAATGGGAACGTCTGAAGAGGTCGCCTCAGTTGTCGCGTTCCTTTGTTCGAGGTCGGCAAGCCTGGTTAACGGTGCGAACATCACCGTGGATGGCGGGCAAAGCCGGAGTCTCTGAGGCTCGGCCGACCTGCGCTACTGACATCTCATCCGGTGTGTTGCGCCGAACGATTTGGGCCTCACGGTACGAGAATTCTCCCCATTTTTTCGTGCAATTGGAAGGTAGTTCTCCTAAGGTCGTTAGGCGTCTGCCTTTGGGAGCAGGACATCAAAGTGCCAGAGAATCGCTCTGCTGAAGAACTGTCGTCAGCCGTACTGGTCGAAAAGGAAGGCAAGTTCTTCGTCTATCAACCTGGGCTCGGAATTGTTGTCGCAGGTGATGATGTCGGGAGTGCGTACCAGCAATTTGTCGAAGCTCGGGATGAGTACTTGAAGCGAGTAGAGCGTGCTGGCCTCTCTCTCGATCTAGAAGTTCCTCAGCAGCAAAGCCGCGACTGGTCCGTGCGCCGAGATGTGCGTAGCGAACTTGGCATGTTTGTCGCAAAGACCTGCATTGTCTTTCTCTTCGCCGCGGCCCTTCTAGGCCCTGTCGTGTTGGTCGCAAGCCGAACGGTTGAACGTGTTGGCGGGTCGGTTGGGCAAACGCTTGGCGTTCTCGGCTCTGTTTCATTTTCCGACGTTTCGCGCAAGGCCGCCGAGGTAGCTCACGACTTGCAGGAGTTGCCAGAGGAAGCGAAGCAACGACTGCAGCAAAGCGTCGGCACAATTGCGCGAGAACTCGCGCCGCTTGTGGACGCTTGGCGCCACTCAGCTGAACCGAAGCCATTGCAGACGGGCCCCTCTACTCGATGAGTCCAGCGCCGACGGCTGAAACGCCAGCTATGACGGGGGATGCCTCGCAGAGGCATGCGGATCTCACGCTTCGCGCGGCGTACGGGCTTTTCGTTGCCGGATTCTTTTTCGCAATGTCGCCGAATTTGGTGTTTCTCTACGGCGTTCACAACGACTACGAGATGCTCATATTCAAGAGCAATGGACTGCTTCATCACGAGGCCGAGCATCTTTTTTCCATTGCTCGACCGCTGGCGGCACTCTTCGCCAATATCACCCTTTTGCCAGTAAGCGGATTCGACGACTACCGGTGGACGCGCCTTTTTTCTACGTTGAGCGTCTGTCTTCTCGGCTGCCAGATGATCGCGATTTGTGTGCATCGCCTTAAAGTCGGTGTTCTGGAAGCATTGGCGGTATCACTTACGACGTTCTTGGTCCCGGCGTTCGTTTACTCCGTTCTCAACGCCCCTGCCTGGGGAACGCATCTCGTTCCGATTTTCTTTGCCTTCGTTGCATATGGGATCCTATCGCGCGCGAACGTTCTGGCTTTTCCTTTTCTCGGTATCGTCGAGCGACGCGATGCGATCGGCTTTTGGCGGCAGACTATTGCCTACGCCCGACTGCGTGAGGTTTGGGTGTCGAGCCTGGTACTGCAGATCGCGTTCCTTGATTTTCCACCCAACGCGCTGATCCTTGTGATCTTCCCCGTTGTGACCTTGTTGTTCTCTCAGACGCCCGCTGCATATCGTGCATTGGTCGCGCTGCGTGACCTCGCCTTTGTTGTACTCAATACTATTCTTTACACAGTTCTGGCGAAGCTTTTCCTTATACCGATCGCCCGGTTTCTGATTTTCAGGAACAGCGAAGAGTGGCGATCGACAGGCCTCTCTGATTTCGACCGGAGACTGGCAGGTAGCTACGACTTCAAATTTACTGCAGATTTTGGTGAGGTGTTTTCGCGGCTTGAACGTTTGGCGAGAGTCTCGAGTGACCTCTGGTTCATGCCGCAAGCGAGCTTCCACGTGGCGGCGGCGGCGGTCATCCTGGCCGGTGCTCTTGTTGTTGCGGCGCGAAGTATGTCGGCGCCAGCCAATGCTCGTCGAACGCTGGTGTTCGGCGCGGCCAAGATCGCGGTTGTGTTCTGCTGTTTTCTACTAGCCGGTTCTGCAGTATTGGCTGCGGGCGGTGGATTCGTCTCGTACCGCACCATCCCTGTTGCGACTGCGGTCGTGGCAGTGACTTTCGTTGCTTCAGTCCAGAGTGTCGCGGGATTGATGGGCAAGTTTGCGTTCAGCGCCGCCTTGTTGTTTCCCGTCGCAGCGGCCATCGCCGGCAATTTCGAATTGAACTATCTGACGATGAAGTTGGCACGCAATGAAACGGCATACTTTCAATCCCTGATCACCAAGGCGCTTGAGAAGCAGACGAACGTACTTTTCATTATCGACCCACGCCCCTTCAGCTTGCCGGAAGACAATCCAATCATGGTCGACCGGGGCGGCCGTGCGGCGCCGCCATATGAACTTGGATGTTTGTCGAGTGTCTGCCTGCAGAACGGTGCCATCGCTACTATTCTTGCGGAAAGGCGTGGCATACCTCGTGGCCAACTCCGGGTTTTCCCGATACGTGGTGCTGAACCTGTGGCGGGAGTTACCTGCGAACTTCTGGAAGCGCCACAGTTAGTAGTGCCGGCTGGTGCTTCTGAACGAGCGGTGGGGACGATCAAGTATTGGCGGAATCTGGCACCGTTCACCTGCGTTCCATTTTCTCTCGCTTGGCACGACCTCGCGCGGTGACGGGGTGGATCAACGTCTGACGACTGAAATTCTTGCGTGAGGCGGCGCGTCGATTGCTCTGCGCAAACTCGGTGCCAGCGCCGGAAGAGGTATTTCGTCTAGCACGCCTGCCTGTTTGGCTGCGCGCACGAACTCTTCGAGACGGTTGAGCAGGTCGTTGTAGGCGGTCTGAAAATCCGATGCCACTACAGTGAGCATTAGCTCGCGAATGGCCAGTTCAAACTGGCCGTCTCGTTGCGTCACAAAGACAGGATATCCCTGCAATCTAGAAGGCGCCATTTGAACCGAGTTCACGATGTTTGACGGCATCGTCTGCATTTGGCATGACATTGCCTTCTTCCGTCTAGGACCGTCAACAGCGCGGTCCCCTTGGGGAAAATGCAGTCCAGCCGTACGTTCTTTGACCCAGCTCTTGTCGAAAAGTCGGGGAGTGCTTTTATTCGTGAAGACAAGGTGGATGAGGCACTAGCGCGCCTGATCCCCAATGTTCGGATCACGAAGGGTAGGTTTTCGTGTCCAGGGTTCGCCGAGCAGCGCGACCTAGTCTGGAATCACATGGACCAAAATCATCGCCCGCTCATACATCGTACATATGGCGAAGCGATGCGGATGTTTGTTGGGGAGCGATCAGCGTTTTCGTTAACGAGATTTGGTGGCTGGCCAGCGGTAATTCCGGTCTTCGATGGGCACTACAAAGACAACGGTTTTTATCAGATCCTTTGCCTGTTCGGCTTGATTGTTGTCGTTGTGATTATTGAGACAAACAAAGATGCGGACGGCACGCGGATGGATGTTGATTGGGCGATTGCATCCCACAAGTTCCTGCGTTTCGTGCATCCGATACTAGATCGTCGGCTGCAGCGATTGAACGATGTCCAGAATCGTGAAGATGAGCAAATTCGTCATCGGCGTGTCGAGCTGCGCACGAAAGGCTACCGCTTCGTGACCGATGAGCCCGACTTCTTGAACTCCAATGCGATGGCAAACAATGTTGTCTTTCCGCCGCTTGCCTCGGCGTTTTCTGTTCCCATCGTTGCATGGTCAGATGGTGAGGTCCGGCAAGTAGACGTTGGAGACCGCGGCTATCTTGTCCGCCGCACGGGCGACGCGATAGAGGTCTGGCCAGCTATCTGTCCACATGAAGGAGCGGCGCTTAAGACGACGGATTTACACGGGCGGGTGGCTAGGTGCCCATGGCACGGTCTGGAATTCGGGCCTCGCGTGTTGCGGCCGGAGGGTGGACCACTGACGATGTGCGGTGCCGAGCTTACGTTGGTCGATGGCAAGTTGTTGGTGTCTCCGGCAACCGTGCGCCCAACGTGACCGCTTCAGTCAATAGAGCACGCCTTGCCAGCGTTGTGTCGCGCCGTGTGACATCGGCCACGCGAGTTTTTTGATGGCGCCCTCCGTCGATGAGCAGGCCGTGAACGGTCGCGATGTTAACGCCGTCGGGCGGGGGCGTCTGGGTGTGTTCCTTCGGTATTTGGTATTTTCATTGTTTCTGATCGCGGTTGGCTGGGCTGCGACAAAGTTTGACTGGCATGCCATTCGGGAGCAAATCGGCAATGCTTCGGTGGCCCATCTTTGCGGGATGGTGGCCGCGTGCGCTGTCGCGCTGCTCATTCGGCCGCTGAAGCTATTGCTGCTTTTGCGCGGGACTTTTCCCGAGGCTCATCCGACGTACTGGCCCGCATTTCGGGCCGACAATATTGCAATGGCGGTAAACAGTGTTGTGCCAGCACGGGCGGGTGAAGTTGCGATGGCGGTTGCGTTGCGCCAGAGCTTCGGAATCAGTACGGCAAGCTCGGGCTCCGTCGTGCTGATCGATCGTTTCTTGGATTTTTGTACGGTGGTTTTGATTTTCGTTGTCAGCTTCCTGATGTCTCCCGAGGGCATACCGTGGGTCCGACAAGCCACTGGTGGGGTAGTCTTGATTACGCTGGCTTTTATTTCATGCCTTATCTTGGCGGTACGGCTGAGGCATGTGTGGATGTCTCTTCTAGCTGGGGTTTTTGCGAGGCTTGATCCGACGCGAGCAGCTAAGTGGGACGCTAGGGTACGCGATCTGTTTTCTGTTCTCTCAGTCATTGATGATACGCCAAGGTTGGTCGGGTTGCTGGTGCTGTCGGGCGCGTTTTGGGCGATGATTAGTCTCGCATACTGGCTCGGCATCCATGCCGTCTGGCCCGACATTACGCCAACCGCGGCGGCTTTTACGGCAAGCGCCGTCGCGTTGAGCTTCCTGCTCCCGGTCGCGCCTGGCGGCATAGGTCTGTTTCAGGGGACCGTGATTCTATCGCTGCAGCTCTTTGGGGTCGGCACATCCGCGGCGTTGGCGTTTGGAATTCTGGGGCACGCGCTGCAGGTTTGTACGACGTTGGCGTTGGCGGCAATTAGCATGGCGTGGCAAGGAATGAGTTTGCGAACGCTCGTGAGCATTCGAGCTACTGAACGCCAGCCCTCCGAAAAATAATAGCGACTTGTTTGGCCCTGAGTGAGTCGGTCTTGGCGCAGACTAGCTCGGCGTTGAGCCTGCCCTTTTGAGCAAAGCAAACGAGACTGGCTTGTCTGGCGGGAGGTCCACGCAAGAAGTGATGCCCTGGACGAGGGAGTGTTGGGGATTTCTAAGTATTGCGATGTGATCGTCGAATACCAAGTCGGGAGTTCTTGAACACACCGAGGGCCGATGCCAAACGCTCGCACAGACGTCAATCCGGTGATGGTCCTGTGTGGTGATCATCTGGTGTGCAGCTGTTCTACCGGCTGGCGAGGTAAAAAGTACTTGCCCGAGCGTCTTTGTTGGCTCTTGAACGCGCTGCTCGAGCTAGGAACTAGGTGCGGGCCACCGGAGCCGTGCTCGCGGACAAAGAATCCTTGCGTGTGTTATGCCACGTCGGTAGGTGCTATACTTAGCCTTGCGTCGCCGCAATGGGTGCGGCTGAATTGTCACTTGGGGCCGGCTGTCGATGTCAGTTATTAGACCTATCGCCTCCAACAAGTCGTTCAAGCTGACGGTCAGCAGCAACCCTGGGCGTATCTGTCTTGTGCAGCCCTCAACCTTGACCAGTGCGGACGCTTACGGCCTCGACGTCGTCCCCCCTCTCGGTCTTGCCTATATTGCTAGTTCCCTTAAGGGAGCTGGCCACCATGTGACCTTCGTGGATGGCGTTGGTGAAGCGCTGGAACGCTATGGGCGCTCTGAGCGGTATGAAGGTTTGCTGATCCACGGGCTCACGATCGCCGAGGTTGTCGAACGCCTCGATCCACAGGCGCATGTTGTTGGGATCAGCAGCATGTTCTCAAACCAGTGGCTGTTCATCCGTGATTTGCTGAACGAGATTCGTCGCGTTTACCCCAACAAACTCGTAATCATGGGCGGGGAGCACGTTACCGCGTGTGCCGAGTACATTATCGATACCTGTGCCTCAGTCGATGTCTGTGTCTTGGGTGAGGGCGAGGAAACGGTTGTCGATCTTGTCGATGCCTACATGTCAGGTCGTTCGTTGGGAGAGGTCCCCGGGATCGTGTATCGCGAGGGCGGCAAGGCGTTGCGTACAACCCGGCGGGGACGCGTCCGCAACCTCGACGACATTCCGGAGCCCGACTGGTCCATCGTGCCAATTGAGCGCTACATTGAGAACGGTGTTACCTACGGGGCAAATCTCGGCCGCAGCATTCCGTTGCTAGCCAGTCGTGGCTGTCCTTTCCAATGCACCTTCTGTTCCAGTCCGCAGATGTGGACGACGCTTTGGGCAGCGCGCAAGCCCGAGTTGGTTGTGGCGGAGATGAAGAAGTACAAGGCGCAGTACAATGTCACCAATTTTGATTTTTACGACCTGACAGCTATCGTTCGGAAGCAGTGGATCGCCGATTTTTGCAATTTGCTCATCAAGGAGGAGCTAAACGTAACATGGCAGCTTGCTTCAGGGACGCGTAGCGAGGCCATCGACGACGAGATTACGCCGCTTCTCTTCAAGGCAGGGTGTCGCCTGGTGATCTATGCGCCAGAGAGCGGATCTCCAGACGAGCTCGCGCGTATTAAGAAGAAGGTCAAGATCGATCGAATGGTCGGTTCGATGAAAGCGGCGCATCGTGCGGGCATCGAGACCAAGGGCAACATGATTTTTGGCATGTTGGGCATGACTTGGAAGGACGTGTTTCACTCGTACAAGTTCATCGCACGTATGGCCCTCGTTGGCGTAACGAATGTGGCAGGCTACCCGTTCTCGCCTTATCCAGGCTCCGAGGACTTTGCCAAACTGACGGCGTCAGGCCGGGCCAAGTTGAGCGACGAGTATTTCATGAGCTTGCTCATGTTGTGCCGCAATTTGCATACTAAGAACACCGTCTCCTACAACGAGCATTTCAATTCCAGGACGCTGGCGATGATTTGCTCCGGAGCGTTCTTGTTGTTTTATGGGGTCAGCTTCGCAGTGCGTCCGTGGCGGCCATTTCAAATCGCCTATACGAACTTTGTAAAGAAAGAGGCCTCGTCGATCCTGACGCTGGCATTTACCAATATGCGGCGCAAGAAAGCTGCGCTGAAGCTGATGAATTCTAGACAGTCCGAGGCTGTGATGCTGCCGGCAGATCTCAAGATTCGAAACACTGATGTGTAGCCAAGCCTCTTTCAGTCGATTGAGGAAAGAGCATCCGCGCTGAGCGCGCGTTAGCTGAGTCCAGGCAGTCGCGACGTCATCTCGGTTGGAACGAAAAACGCGTTGTGGCCAAAGTTCGGATCGAACGTCTCGGACACGTGGAAACGATCGTCGGCGGCGCTGTACGAGAGTTGTTGATAGCGACGGTCGGCCAGAAATGCCTGGATTTTTTCGTTCGGCGTCCACTCCATCTCAATGATGATAACGGGGCGGCACGCATCTATGGTCTTGGATAGGCCGACCAACGCATCGTAGTCGTGACCTTCTGCATCAATCTTCACGATCGCTGGCGTCAACTCCAGGTCGTCAAGCCGCACAATGGGGCTTTCGAAGAAAGATATCTTCGTCTTTGTGGCGACAGCGGGGCCGAACCAGTTCTTAACGGCCTTGAACACCAGGTCACTATCCGTAGACGTGGCAGTGTCCAAAACGACGGCGCCATATGTTGGAACGAAAAAGCGAGCACGACCCGGCGTCGCACCGGCGCCGGAGATCAGATAGTCAAAACGCTCGTCCTTCGCCTTGATCTTTTTTAGATATTGCTCAAGTAGCGGATTCGGCTCGATCGACAGAATGCGGTACTGTGCGCTGAAGTGGCGAAGGCTCAGGGCGGAAATTCCGTTGTTGGCTCCAATGTCCAGAAACATGCCATCCGGTTTAATGGCAACAAAGTGAGCCAAGGCGTTGAAGTTTTGTTCGTGAGGCAGAAGAAACCTTAGATGCCACACGGCTTGCCACGCCAAATACCAAGTATATGGATGTGAGTTGGCGACACGCGTGAGGAAATCAAAGATCGCAGTAAGTTTGACAGACACGATTGGAATTTCTCCAACAACAGGCACCGGTCGACCGCGAAGAGCCCAATTCTAGGGTGTGTCGCAGCGACAGTTTAATTTCCCTATTCGCTTTGCTCGGGGGCCGACATCAAGGTAACGCTTGCTCGCGCTAAGTATTTAGTTGCTTACGTGCGATTACTTCATCGAAGAACTCACCGTCTGCGTGCTTGTAGGGGTCGGTGACAGTGTGTCCCTCGGTGTGTTGACGCACCTCGATTATTTCTGACCCTGGACAGACCCTCTTGACCAAGGCCTCGAGACCGAAGGTGTCTGGCGGGTCGTCGTCCCGCAACAGAAAGAAGTGTTTGTGATCGGCGCTGAAGCGCGACGGGAGTGTCTTCTTCTTTTCGAACAGATCACGATCGGGCACGGAGATGATCAGGTGGCCACCTGGCTTCAGGATACGCCACCACTTCGCAACAGCGCGTGGTGGATCGTCCATATGCTCAAGTGATGATGACGAGTACACGAAGTCGTAAGTTGCATCCGCGATCCCCGGCATATCGTGAGCATCGCCGTCCTCGATATCCCAGCCGCGCACGTCTGGCGTTACCGGGTCGCCGCCGTAGCCAATATCGATCCCCTTGCCTTGGCAGTACTTCTCGAAGAAGCCCTCGCGCAGTCGGCGCGCATGGCAAGTCGTCGAGACTTGCGGAATGTACGGGCGACGGACCAGCCTAAAACGGTACTTGTTCAGCCCGTAGTAGATCGGAGTGATATACTTGATGAGAGCGAAGGGCAGTATCGCGCGCGCTGTCGCGTGAAGGGCTCGCTCTACGGTCCAGGCATTTGTGTGGTTGTTAGATGGTGCCATCGATTTTGTCGGTTCCAATTGAGTGCGCTTTGTAGCAAACGTGGGCCGATGAACAAGCCTGACGGGGGGCACAGCTTTGGGTGATATCGCGCTGTATTTCGCAGTAATCGCGATCGGAGGGGGGGTATTCCTGCCTTTGCACGTAGTGGCACTTCGATGGATGGGGGGGCGACAGCTCATTACAACCCTCAATGTCGTGATCGGGCTTTCGTCGTTGGCCGCTGTTGTAGGGGGGTGGTTTTTGCTGACCCCGCATTTTTCTTCCCCCGGCGCTGCGACCGTTGCCTTGGTCGGGGGAGCGGTGAGTTTCGCTGCATATGCGGGCCTCTATTCTCTTCTCTTGCCCAGCAGCGTTGATCGGTCTGTTTCGGTGCACGTAGTCAAGTTGCTGTATCTGGTGCCTGGTCGGCGTATGACCAGAGCGCAGTTCGCCGAGCTCTATACCCACGAAGACATGTTGGAGAAGCGGTTCCTCGACTGTTTGGCAACCGGCATCATCAAGCGCGAAGGCGATGAATTTGTATTGACGCCGCACGGCGCGCGTATCGCGTGGCTCTATATGGCGGTTGGCGAAGGGCTCCGAATGCGGCTTTGGTATCTCGACAGGTTGCGCAAGGGTACGAAGCCATTCTCTTCGGAGACGTGACTAAGCTGCTTAGGGCGCCATCGAAGGCAAGAAGTCAGGCAGAGTAGACATCGAAGGAAGTTCGCCCGGTCAGTCGGCCCGCTGAATACTGAGTGCCAACCTTTACGAAATTGGTCAGCAATGAGCGGCGCGTGCGGTTCGTCGTTAGATTTGGGTAGGAGAGATGGATTAGATCGCCATGCATGAAGGCGATCGAACCGGCTTTCAGAGTAACAGGTACCGGTTCAATGCCTTCAGGTGCTTTGGCGTAGACGAACCGCTCGATTACGCTCGAGTCATCGTCGCCGCCGCGGAACTTGGTCGATGCCAGGCGCAATAGCGACTTTGCGATGTCAGGTGAGCGTGACAACAGATAGATCCAGTCGTGGCGCGTCCCGGCCAACCCGCTGAGGTGGGAGGCAGGAAACACACCCAACGCACCATTATCCTTGTCGACATCGTCCAGTGCCAGCCATGCGGCAACGATGTCACTGCTGGGCTGGGCGCGATTATAAAAATTATCCTGGTGCGGGCTGAATCCCTTTGCGCCAGGACGTCCGTGCATCAACTGCGACTGGATGAGCTGGACTCGATCACCCAAAAGGCCTTCGACGCTTCGGACGAGCAGCGGATGGCGGACAATCGATGCGACTTTTGGGTTTGTAATGTGCGTCATCAGGAGCGTCGCGTGGGGTTTCTTGCCCTCGTTGCGACGTTGCTCCGCGACTTCCTCCCAAACCCCCCACATCGCGGCCATCTCGGCAGGCGCGAACAAGTCGGTCAGGATTAGGTACCCTGTCGACCGATAGCTCTCTAAGGCCTCTCCACGGGCCTCCGGATCGTCAAGAAATTCACACACCATCAGCATGGAGAAGTCCTCTAGGCTTGCCAAAACAGCCCTTCAAGCCTAAATCTCTAACGCGTTAACCACCCCGTTCAACAGCAATTTTCCAATTGGCGCAGGCGCTTAGTTGAGGGCACTCATGGCTTCCGTTGAGTCAGCGACCGGCGCCCTGGCGGTGGTAAAACCCCACGACACCCTCAAAATCGGTCTTGTTCAGATAAACAACTCATTCTCGGGGCAGAACTATCTGCCTTACGCGATAGCGCTGCTGCAGACCTATGTGGAGAAATTCTCGACGCAGGCTGAACGCTACGAGTTCCTGACCCCACTGTACAAGCGGGTTCGTATTGCCGACGCCGTCGAGGCGTTGCAGGGGGCTGACATCGTTGGCTTCAGCACCTATGTCTGGAATGGCCGCATCTCG
>SXGR01411103.1_pt1 | contig 44459 bp, 30 predicted proteins | sample 3174711 | NCBI WGS metagenome assembly SXGR01 (sample SAMN11356860, study PRJNA531348) | freshwater metagenome | isolation source: freshwater sample F1-60 | place: China: Fuxian Lake, Yuxi | collected 2017-12-25
ACCACAATTTTAATTGAAACTGGGGTTGCATATTGGTTTTTAAATAAGAAGTCTGGTGAGATCTCGACCAGAACCGGCCCAAGAAACTGCTGGATGGTTAGGTGATCTGCAGATCCTCTCTTGGTTAGAGTTCCAGTTAGACCAAATCTCCAGCCCGAGTGTCCACACTTGGACATAATCTTCTTGATCGAAATGGAGTTTGTGTGGTGTGCCTCGTCGACAAAGACCGCATCAAATTCTTCAAAGTATTCCTCGTCCTTCTTAACTAAAGATTGGAAGGTTCCGATAACGACTTCACATCCCTCTCTCAACTTGCTTCCCCCTCCGATCTGTTGAACTTTAACCTTTAACTTATCAATTCCATAATCGTCAAAGTCCTCAGTTCCTTGGATAACCAAGTTTGTGCTTGGAACAACCATCAAGAATTTTCTAATGTAGCCCTGGTCCTTCAGAAAGGCGAAGATCATAAACGAGATTAGGGTCTTTCCGGAAGATGTTGCAATCTCAGAAACTGAATATTTAAATTTGACAATCTTCCAGGCTGCTTCTATCTGGTAGTCTCTCGGTTCGATGTCGCTGTCTTTGAAAAAATTATCCACCCATTCTTTAAAGTCCTCTAACTTTAGGTCAGAGAGAAAAAGTCTGTCCAGACCTTCAATTTGAATATCATAAGAGTATTCTTTTCCAATTTCCAGAACTTCAGACCAGAGTCCAACAGGAACCCTCCAAAAAGGTCCTTTCTTCTCTACAAAACAAATTGACCCGTCCCAGACCTTCCTCTTTACCAGTGGGTGAAAGTACCAGTTGTGAATCTTTTTGGTTAAAGATAGTTCGATCTGTTTCTTCTCGACCTCGTCGGACGACTGCACCAGGATTAACCATTGATTATCATCCGAAAGGTTAAATTTAATCATGGCTTATATATTGTTTTATTTAATAGTGCTTCCTCTCAGATAATCTTCAAGCGCTATTCTCTGACGGATTCCATAAAGCATGTGATCCACGGTTTGGATGGTCTGGTCTATGTATTTACGGTGCCCTTCGACTAGCTCCATTCTTTCCCTAAGGTCGGCCAAGTCGCCCTCGATAAGGGAGGTCTTCTCGTTGGATCCGTATCTAATGTCCTTGCTTTCTGTATATTCCTTCAGCTTCTTCGCCCTCTCCTTTCTTTCCTTTGTGGAAAGTTTAGAGATGATCTGAGCAAGCTTGTAACTATACTCAAGCAGAGTTTGACGGGTTGAAAAGAGATCAACCTGGGCTTCAGCCACAGTTTTAATGTTCTTAATGTGCAAAGAAATCACCTGGATCTTTTCCTTCCATTCGAGCCTTTCCCTCTCGAACATTTTGGAAAAATCAATAGGGGCTTGATCTTCTGGAATCGGTTTGTATTCTGGAAATAAGACTGACATTTTTAAAATAGATTGTTCTTTTTTTCTTTTAATTTAGACTTTCTGCTGATTTCTACCACTTTAATGGCCTTGTCTTTCTTCTTCGGATGAGGAAGGGTGAGCCGACCTTCTATTTCGTCGATCTTTGGGATCTCGTCGTGAAAAGTAACAGGAAATTTAAGCTTTCCGTCCGATTCATTTTTATCTAGGGAGTCCTCCCAGCAGATTGTATTTTCAAATGATGGATTTATTTCAAACATCGATAAAGTCTTTTAGGTCGAGAACCTCGTCTGTAAAGTAGAAGTCGAATCTCTTAATCTTTAGTTGCTTGGCTCTCAAAAAATTTACTAGGTCGTTGAGATCCCACTTTTTATTGGTCGGGAGGTCGTGATCGGTTAGGAACTTTCTCCAGTTGAAAACCCAATGACCTTCTGCTAAAAGTTCGGATGCCTTTGCCCTTCCTGCATTGTCCCAGTCGTACCAGAATCTGAGATTGTCCATCTCAAAAGGAAATTTATTTTCCACAGAACAGAGACCAACCGAATTCTTCCAAAGGAAAGAGTCCATCGGACCCTCGAAGATTGTGATTGTATCGTTGAACGAGATTGTTCCGATGTTGAAGACCGAGGAGATAGGGTCAATCTTTCTGCATCCATCTAGGAATTTTTTGTCCTCGCAGCCGAGGAGCTTCTCCCAGATTCCGCTGAGTTTGTAGGTATAGTATTTAGATCCTCCCCCGGACTGCTGCATGTTTCTAAACTGCAGTCCAAGAATGTTGTTTTCTCTTGATAGATTAAGAACGTAGAGTCTCTGTTTCTCCTGGTCCCAGGCAAACCTATTGTCCGGAATTTGATTTCTTCTGGTGAGGTAAATTTCAATCTTGGAACCCCTTACTTCTTTGAGCCCCATTCTCTCCATAAATTCCGATCTGGGAATAACGTAGGTCTTAATGTCTTCATCGAAGAAGATGGAGATGTCGATGTCCCCATAGTAGGTCTTTCTTCTTTCCTTTCGGTTGTGGAGAATATCTAGGATTTGTGTTTTCTCGTCCTGGTCTAGCTTTCCAACTAAACTAAAGTCCTTCAATATGCTGTACACATCTTTGAAGATTCCACATCCCCCGTTGTAGCACTTATAGGAAAGGGTGTCTATATAAAAATTTCCCCTCTTCTTTCTTCCGTCGTGGCTATCTCCGCAGTATGGACAGGAGAAATTTAGTCGATTTCCCGCCCGATAAATTTTATGTTTGTTGTGTTCTCCTGGGAATTCTTTCACCAGGACAGCAGTAATTAAGTCTTCAATTCTAGTGTCTTGCATAATCTAAATAGGTAAAAGATAAAAAAAGGGGTCTCCAGAAGACCCCTTGTTGGTTTCTTTCTATTATAGATCTGAGTAAAGATCGTCTAGAGATGATGCCGGTGTCGGAGTAGATGATGTGTTAGGCTGAGCCTTGGTTGGAGTAGATCCAACGCTAGTTGAAGAAGCCTCGTTGAAGAAGTCGTTAGACTTAGTCGAAGCTGCTGGTGCAGAAGAAGAGTTAGAAGAAACTCCAGCTCCGGCTAGAATATCATTAACTAGTCTGCCGTCAGGAACGGTGTTTCTGATGATCGACATTACTTTTTCTGTGGTTTCTTGATCCCAGTCTTTGTAGTCGAAAGAGGCTAAATTCTGTGGACCTGTTTTTAGATACTCTATGATTGCGTTCATGTCATCTTGATTCTTCTCCATCTTCCTGCCTTCGATTTCGATTGGACATTTTTCTCCAACGAAAGAGCATAGGTCGTAGTTGTTCCACTCCCCAACTTTCCTGGCATGAACTGAGAATAACTTACCCTCGAAAAGGTCAAAGGGATTTGCAGGTGCTCCGTATTCTGGTTTGATTTGAGCCTCGATCATGTCGTTCAGCTTCTTACCAAATTTGAAGATCATAATCTTGCCTTCCGTCTCAGGGCGATTCTTGTCTTGAACGATCTGGATCAAAGAATAATAATCCTCTTTCCGGCTGAAAGACTTAGCAAGTTCTTGGTCTGCTGCAGAATTTGAATTCTTCAACTTCCAGAAAATGTCCTTTAATACTGATTTTTTTCCTACCGTTGATGGGCAGTCTACAGAAAATCCATTCCCTGATGAAGGGTCTTGTAGATAAACGTAAAACTTGTGGATTTTTGATTTTGTGGGTTCACTTGCATTAGGGATAAACCTAATTAAAGATTTGTAAACTCCATCTTTTCCGTCTTCGGGATAGGGTTTGTAAAATTCAAGATCTTTTGATCCTTCTTTTTTTACTGGAGTCACTAGTGACTCTGCGTCTAGATTGAAAATGTCTAAATTACTCATGTTTTCCTTTAATTTTTTTAAATTTATTTTAGTTTGTTTTAAATTACACTTATTGTACTCTGGAATCCTCTAAATGTTTCTTCAAACACTGTATATATCCCAAATTTATCCGGTTTTTATCACTTCACCCAAAAAAAGACAGATCCAAGAGGCATCGACTAGGTCGTCGATCGGCTTGTTTACCTGCCTGGACTTGGTGATCCATGAAGATGAATTGGCAGAGATGATATCGGTAAAGTGGGAAAAGTCTTCACCGAGATTCACAGACTTTTTAATTAGAGCGTAGTACATCTCGTCCTTCTTGAGATTGCCCTTGCCTGCAAATTTTTTAATTGCTGTTGGTGGAAAGACGTAGAAATTTTTAGACCCAACCCTATCGACAATCTTCTTCCTCATCAGAGCAGTCGCCATCGAAATGTCAATCAGTGCATTTCCGTTAGAAGCAAAGCTGAGTCCCTCCATCGCAATATAAACATCTTCTCCCTCTATAAAGGGTTCGATATGATACCAGAACACGTCTACGATATCCTGAAAGTAATCGATCTTGACCCTTTCCCTAGCGCTGTATTCGGTCGGCATTTCTTTCTTGGTCAGAAAGAAAAGATCTATCCTTGGATCCCCATCGAGAATAGCATAGGGTTTATCTTTGCTCTTCCTGAGAGACTCGGATGTCCTGTCGGTCCTGGTTAAGCTTCCCCAGCTGTATTTTCCATCTTTGTAAGTACAGAATGCAGGGGACGTTAAGGAAAAGTCTATTCCAATATAGGTCATAAAAATATTATAGTTGGTTGTGGAAGATAAGTTCTCTAGTTTTGAATTGAACTAAAGTTTAGGGTAACTAGGGGATCGGTAGTAAAATCCAGGGTTACTATTTTATTATCGCTTAAGGATGATAGAGACAAGGATATCTCCTGTAAAATCTGATATGCTAAATTTGTTTTAACAAACTCGACTACAGTTCCATAATAGATCTTTTCCGGAGTAAGGGGCCCTTCCGTTGAGAGGGATGTGAAAAACAAATAAACTGAGCTCTGGTCAGATTTCATCTCGGAAAAACTCCCCATTGCAAAGGAACTATATAATTTTTCTGCGCCAGATAGATAAGCAATTCTAATAAACTTCATTAGCTGGAGAGAATTGTTTGGGACAAGGAAAATCCTGAACTATTAAAATCTAAATAGGAAATAAAATTGCTTGAAAGGATTGAATTGCTCCAGAGGGACTCCATATAGTTTCCTGCTCCAGTTGCTCCTGTCGTTCCGGTTACTGCATAAAAATCCAAGAGAGTCTGAAAATTTCCCGTAGCTCCAAGAACCGAACTAGAGTTAACCGAATTTAAAAAAATATAAAATTTAGTAGAGGATGTCTTATAGGACCCAACTAATTCTGGATTAAGAGAAACAGAAAGGGGATTCCCATTGGAGTCAAGACCATATTGGATTTGAATAAGACTTGACACAGAAGGAATTACATCTTAGGTTGAACTGCCTGACCTACTTGTCCGGTATATTGATAAACTTTAACGAGCTTGTCGTAGCACTTTTCCATCTGATCGTCGGTTAAACAGTCAACTAGATCGTTTAGAACCCTTTGGTCGTTTCCAGATGCAGCAACAAGAGTGTTCTTCATGTGTTGCTTTAGGTCGTTCTCGCCAAACATGGGCTGACCGTATTTCATCTCGTTTATTTTGGTTAGTTCTGAAAATTTTCTCATTTCTTTTTGTTATTTGTCATCTATATATCTAACTTATCTAGCCATTTCCAAGTCGATGGAAAGGTAGTTGTAGTTGAATCCAGCAGAAAAGGACGTGGCGGTTGGAGCATTCTGGGTGTAGTTCAGAGACAACTCAGAAAGAGAAGAAACTGTAACTCCTTTAAACTGGACCGTCGTGATGACGTTTCCGTTGTTATCAAGAATCTGCAGGGGTAAATTTCCCATAAAGGGTTCTGGATTCTTAAAGTTTAAATGCTCTAGCATCGTCTCCAACATTATAAAATAGTTCGTGAATCCCTCTGCTGCTCTAAAGGAGACACTGAATCCCTGAGAGAACATGTTTTGAATTGGAGTTGAGCTCTGGTAGGTAATAGTCTTTCCTAAAGGTCTAGTTTGGGTCACATTTGTTGCCGCAAGAGAAGGAAAGGACACAGTCTGGATCGTGCTGTTCATAAATTGAGTTAGCGTGTCGTAGGGAAGAGACTGACTCTTCAGATACTGAAAGTACTTGTTCTGAACCCCAGGGGGAAAGAATCCCTTTGGAAAAACAAAATAAAAACTATTGGCCCTTGCGTTTAGTATCATCGCATGTCAGTTGATTCTTGTTCTGAGGATCCGTTGTCCTGTCCAGTCTGATTTCTAGTAGACCCCATATTGGAAGCAGGTCCACCGTTGGTCTGACCAGATCTGGTGTTTCCATAGTTGTTCAGAAGCGTTAGATCTGCATCCGTGAAAATTCCCGTCACAGCGTCTGTGAATTTCTTCTTAGTGATTCCCACATAGAGTTTATATCCAGGCTGCGTAGGATCTAGGAAGTAGGAGATGGTGTCTTCAACCGCCCATCCTTGGGCTTGCTGTCCTAGAACTGCAGAAGCAATGGCTGACTTTATCTCGGTTTGACTCAGAGGGGATCTAGTATCCGTCATGGATCCTGCATTTTGATTGGTTTGTGTGCTTGACATGGAATCTGTTAATCCATCAGCGGGATTTCCAAATAGCTGAAAGCTAGACAAAGTCTGGGTTGGCATTTCTGTAAAAGTCTGAGTTGGCATTCCCGTAAAAGCTTGGTCTCGAGCAAATTGGAGAGCTTCTGACAATAGGGGACTATTAGTGCTCCCGCCAGTGCCGCCAGTATCAACTTGCTCGGATACTTTAATCCAATTCCCGCAATAAAGAACCGAGGAAGAATCTGCTGAACCAGTTAAAATTTCGGATCCTAAATTCTGTGCGGTCGAGACTGAGTTACTAATTGAGGGGTCTATTATGTTCGGATCGCTGGATGAAGGGGGCCGATTCGTAATAAAATAAGATCTGTCTGTAAATTGAAGGACAGCCATAGCGAGAGTTTCAGAAACCCTGAAAGCAAGTTCACCTTTGGCTGGATTTGTCAGGTTTTTATTGTCGATTGTTGGTGCAGAAACTTTCTGATTGTTATTATTCAAAAACACCATAAAGTAGGTTCCTGACGATTCTAAATCTATTAATTGGGTGTTTCCGTCTGCCCCTTGTTTGTAAAAGGTAAACTTATAGAAGTTGTCGAACGGATTTATTGTTATAGTCGCTTTGAATTGACCATACACGGTCTGGTTACGGACTTCCCCCCCGTCTGCTGCAGTAATTGTGGTTCCTTTTACAACTAAATTTGTCAAGGTTGTATTCACCAGATTTCTCTCGTAGAAAACGTTGCTGTATTTGATGATAGTTCTCGGGGTTGGATTTGAATTTGGAACCGTAATATTGGACTGAGCGGCCAGTTTGTTATAGATCTTCTGGATCTGGGGAAGATTCTGCAACTGCAGCGGAGCAATGAAAGTTCCATATTTAGCTGGATTGTTAGAAGTGAAGGAGGCAATTCTGGTAATTCTAGATTGGTCCGCAGAGTTTACCAGCGTCATGGTGTATCTAAGGGTGAACGCAGCTGCAACCCCAGCATTCCGGATAATCGGCCTGTACAGGTTTGGAATATTATACGCGTTGGTTTGAACCGTATAGAAATTTGCGGTCTGAATTAGGGCAGTTCCAATCAGCTCAAGAACCTCAATGTTGTTTTGAATGTAATACTGGTTGCCGATCGAATTCTGAAAAAGAACAAAGTCCTCTATAAATCCTGAGTTGTCTGTTCCAAAAAACTCAAAAAAGTCTCCGGTGTCGGCTGGACCGATAAATGCACCGATATTAGAAAAAGGGTCCTCAGACTCAAGGGAAAGAGTAGCGATTAAATTTGCACCATAGGTTGCATACCCTGAGGTAAGGGTTGTATTCAAAACCTCGTATGCCCTAACTCTCATGGGAGACCCTACTACAAAACCATTTCCGCTTTTACTGAGAAGAGATGCAGGGGTTAAGCTAGGATTCTGAGAGCTGATGTACTGGTTGTTTAGGAACAGCAGACTAGGAACCTTCACCTCAAAGTATTTGTCATAGGAGTTAATTCCTATCATCAATGGACTTGGGTTTAAGGTGTACTGACTTGCAAATCCACTGTCGATAAAGATCTGAGAGAACGTTACGTAAGACCCATCAACGTCTAAGAAGTCAACTCCAAGAATAATTCCATCAATATTTCCTAAATTATACCCAGCAAGAATGTGGTATCTCACCGAATCATAAGTGATGCTGAAGTTGCTGCTAAACGTAACAGGAAGATTTGCACTAGAGGTTAGATTAGAATTAAAGTCATTATATGGAATAATGTAGTTCGGATCTAGGGTGATATAGCTATTGTCCGAAACTTTCACCACGCTGTTGAGGGAAGTGTTTCGGGTAACGTTATAGTTTTGACTTTGGTTGAAAATCTGGGCATCGTTAGATGCAGTTCCTCCTGGCCCATTGATAATTCCGTTGATCAGCTTATCGTAAGAAACAGAAGGATTTCCGGTGTTGACAAAATATGATTCCGGATCGGGTTGGTCGGCATACATGTACTCCATAACTAGATAGGGAGTTAATTGTACATATTTAGAAGTGGTAGTGTATGTTGCCATCTTAAATTTTAATCTTTATTTTATTTTCCAGCTGACAGATCCTCTGAGGTAGGGGGTAGCATTGAAATTCATCCCTGCTCCAAAACCAAATAACATGTCCTTTTTTGTCTTAAGTTGAACGTCTCCTCCGATTGAGGGGGAGGGTCCTAGATGGATAGAAGGACCGGCAAATAAATTGCTGCCTAACTCTTTCAAGTAAATTGTTTCCTTAATAACAGGAATGTTGATAAAGGAATTGAATTTTCTTCCCGTTATTCTGTTCTTGGATATTGTGTCGTTGACCGAGATAAATCCAAGGGAGTCTGCTAGTTTGAACGTGTCGTTATAGAAAACTTTAGCGTAGTAATCTTTTAGAATCGAAGCGGTGTCTACGTTTGCAGGAATTTCCTTGACAACTTCCACCTCGTGGGTGATGTCCTCGCCTTTTCTGTAGAAGGTCTGTGTTTTAGTTTCATAGAAGGTGTCGATCTCATGTTTAACGATTTCGTATTTTTTTCCGTTAATGTTCAAGACATCTCCTTTGGATTTTTTACCAAGACATCCTTCTTGGTAAAGGATAATAATTACAAGTCCTAGAATAATTAAGTAGGGGGCGATTTTCTTAAGGGGTTTCATTGTCTTTTAGTTCGTATATTAAGGTAAAGGGATTTAACTTCCCTGGTCCGTGTTTTTCTTCTAGAAACTTAACCAGATCAACCTCCTCTTCTCTTAAAGATTCTAGGCTTTCGATGAGTTCTTTTGCCCTTTGGTTTAGCAGTTCAATTTCAAATTGAACCCCCTGAATTTGAGAGTGCACCTCACCAAATTTAGTCTTTAAATTTCTTGCCCTTTTTTCCTCTTTAACGGTTAAATTTTTCTCCATATTTATCTGTCTATATTATATTTTAAAATTAGCAAATTGATTCACTTTTCTTGGATTTCTAGAAGATATAGACTTTCCAATAGTCTTAGAAATGAAGGTACCAACCTTCATTAGAGCCCTACCTATCCTGTTATCTTTTTCTAAAGATCCCATCTCGTATGCCATATGATAAGCCCAAGGTCTTGCGACTGTCCAAACAATTCTAGTAAATAATCTGGACTTCTTCATTAGATTAACGATAGGAATAGCCCAATAATGATAGCCAAGCATAGTTTCTGGGCTAGTTGCAGAAATCATCCTACCAAACCTCTCGTCCGCCTCTCTGATCTCATCAGGCATAAATCCTTGAAGGTGCAGCTCTGTACAAATTACTTTGAATCCTCCAAAAACTCGATTATTATAATAGGGAAGCTGAACCGATGAATTATATCCTGAAGAAAATGCCTCGAGATAGAAGAATTTATCTCCACTGGAGTTTACTGCAGACGGGAATTCCGATCCATAGAAATTGATTCTAACGTGCCTACATCCACCAGTAGTGCCGGGACTAGTTTGGCCAGCGTCACTGATGGTATAATTTGAGAAGGAATCATTAGTCAAAACAGAAATACCCCCTATGCAATAGATTGAGCTATTCATAAAGAGGTCGACGCAATAGTCCTCTCCTGGTTCAGTGTAATAGATTGGGTAAGTAAGACGTAGCCAGATTCGATTAATTCTGTATCCATCAGAAATAATAGGCCCAGTTGGATTGGGTGTGATTACAATCACGTCGGCTGAGGGTGTGATCTCGATATAGTTATTCAGATTTCCGTTAATAGAAGCTCTAGCAGAAGCTGCATTTGTTATAGATTGATAAGACTTTACGATGTTTGCCCCGGTTCCTCCGCTAACTCCGGTAGATCCGGTGTATCCTATGATCAGTGAAGCTGCGGTTGCATCGATGCTGGCGGGGGCTGGACTGTTTCCAACGGAAAATAATGTGTTGTCCGACATGGACAGGCCTAAGCTGTTTCTCGTTGTTCCCCCGTAAAACCCTGAATAGTTAAACACGGTTCTCTCGCCAGTCTGGGATGCACTTAAAGTTCCCGTAATGTCCAAGGAGTATCCAGTAGATGCTGCAGTGATTCCGATTGGGGAGGTCATATTGGACAGGGAAAAACCAGCAGCACTGAGGGTTGAATTTCTACTAGAAAATCCTAGAGTCTGGGAGTTGATGGATAATCCACCAGTAGCAGAAATCCCAAATGTGCTTGCAGAGTTTAAATTAATGTTGTTTGCAGAGACAAAAGCAGTTGCTCCAGTCGATCCGTAAGATCCTGTCGCTTGAGATTGGATTATTAATTCTTCTCCCGATGAGAATCGGATTCCATAGTCGGATCCGGTGTTCTTCCAATAAAATGCAGGAAGATTAGAGGAAGAATAGAAGGTCTTATCGACTCCAAAGATGGGGAGAGAAGCAGTGAGAGAAGCATCAGTCTCCACTAAAATCTTAGCGTAATTTGGGTTTGCATTCGCGGCAGTTACCTCCCTGTCGGAGAAGACGAACGTCGTGTTCAGAGGACCAGTTCCAGAATTGGGAGAGACGATAATTGCATCATTTTCAGTTACCTCCCCAGGTCCAGAAATCCCTTTAAGAAAAGTAAACTGACTATCAACCACAAAATTAGAAAGGGTGTCCACCCAGAATGGATAGTATCCCAAGGTGTTGGTGCTGTCGTATCGATAAATTCTGTTCGGCCCACTAGGACCTAAAGGTGATGTGTTAACCCAGATGTCGTAGTTGATGAGGGGTGTCTCCGTATAGGGGACATTTCCGTATGGCTGGTCATCTTGAATAAACCAGAGATTTGCTCTAGTTCCAGTAGCACCGGATGCTCCATCTTTTCCAACTTGGCCGATAATACCGGTCGGTCCCTTAGTGCCTATTTCGCCGGGGAGTCCAACTGCATTGGCAAGAATCTGGGAAAAATTATAATTAACCTTTCCAAGTATCTGATTCTTATCGTCTCCTGGCAGTATGTAGTTCGTATTAAAACTCATTTTTTTCAGAAGATTAGACCGTAAATATTCCAGAAACCGAAGGGGTATCGTAGTAGATTAGATAAGAACTGGACGCAGTCCTAAGAACGTTGACTGTTAATGAAGTTGTTGCCGTAAACGTAGAGGGAGATCCTCCGTCTGTAGTTCCGTTAGACGTGAACGAAATTCCCGATATCGTGTTAGATGACGTGGAACTAAATATATTCATAGTTAAAGACTCCCCAATTGCTATATAGTCTGCCAGTCCTGTGGATCCAGAGTTCAGCGGAATCGAAATTCCAATTCCACTTGCTCCCGCAGTCAAATTTACTACCACCCGATTTCCGTTGGTTAGCACGTTCGATCCGATAATGTAATAGTTCTTAGAAGCAACTGCATAAGTCGCAGTACTGGCAGTATAAGTTGAATAAGCAAAATTGGTCTTATCAAATTTTACCTTTCCGTCCGATCTAACATAGAATTTAGAAGTTCCTGAAGCCGAAAAGTTGGCCAGATATCTGCTGGTAGAAGCTGTCCCAGAGAGATTAACATTCAGTCCTCCCCCAGTCGAAGTGTTTGAAAGGGAAACCATAGAAGCTCCACCGAAAGAACTGGTGACGGTCACAGGAACCCCAAAAGAAGCAGAAGCAGCACTTAAGCTGAACTGGTTTGAAGAAAACAGAAGGTTAGATGATCCTGTATTTAAGTTTAGATTTCCCGATGATGTGAAAGTCATCGAATTAGTGGCCGAAAGAGACGCGGAAACCCCGGTAATGGTTATGTTTCCGATGGTGCTCTGAAGGGTTAAATTTCCCCCCGCAACAATGTCGAGCAGATCCCCTGGAACAACAAATCTTAGTCCATAATCGGAAGCAGAAGGGTTTTTCCATGCAAAGAAAGGGTGCCTGTTGTAGTCTGCGGGAAGTCCAGATGCTAAGTTGCTCTTTGCAAATTCAAGAAGGGGAAATCCATTAGTTGCCTGGGTAGCAATTAAAAATTTAGCATATGTTGGATTTGCACTAACTTGGTTAGTGACTGCGTCGCTGAAAACAAAAGTATTTAAATTCGGTGTAAAAGAAGATTGAACTATTGCATTTTTTGAGGTGGCACCGGTCGACCCAACTATTCCCGAGAGGGTCGTAAAAGGACTTTGGGCCTGAAGATTTTCCCCAGTAGAAGCCCACCCACCAGTTGCATAAATATAAACTTCTTTTGAATCGTCGGTGTCTACCCAGTAGTCTCCAACAACTATTCCAACCCCTGCAGTTCCTCCTATTGGCTCGGTGGAAGAAAGAAACCATCTGGTTCCTCTTTCTCCAGGAACCCCCTGGTCCCCCATTGGGCCAGCTGGTCCAACTGATCCTTGGTCTCCCTGTGATCCATCTGGGCCTTGGGGTCCTCCTCCGTTGGCAACGATAGACCCAAAGTTCTGGTTTATTTTGTTTACCAGATCTTCCTGAGTGTCCCCTGGGGTAAGATTTATGATAGTTAAATTAGGCATTTATTTCTTCTTTCTTTATATATTCTAAAAATCTAGACCTCATATTTTTCCTGTGACAAAATTAAAGGTTAGAGAGTAATTTTGATTTGCATCCAGAGAATATTCAAACTCGTAAGTCAGATTTGTTCTTTGGGTTAAACTAAAGTTAGGCTGAGGAACGTACCCGTATTTCAGTTTATCTGGGTTTATTAAATCTCCCCTTACAAGGATCTGGGTCGAAGAAAGGGGCTTACCCTTTTTTAACACTAGAAGTTCTATTTGTTTTCCCTCGTAGATTGGGATAATATTCTGTTCTATATAGGCCCTTACATCGTCTTGGATGCTGTTGGGGTTACCAACTCCGTATTCCGTAATTATATTTTCGGTGAAGACCGCACTAATTCCAGAATTTAGGAGGTACCTTTTGATAATTCTATCCAGGCGAATAACACCGGAGACTTTGCTGGTCACTGAGCTGTACTGCCAGAACAGCTCAATGTCGGGGTAGATGCTCTCGTCGAGCTTGGAAAGATCCACCCCAGATAGGGCTGGGCCAAGTTGTCCTATACCGGAATTGGAGGTAGAAGGGGTCATCGACTGGATTGCAGAAGTTGCCTGCTGGGCTTGTAGATTAATAACCTGTGGATCCGATATTCCGTCTGTTCTCGAAATTTCAAGGGCGATGAAGGTGTAAGTTGTTACCTGACCCGGGGTCTGCATCATTTTGGACCCAAAGAAGGTTTTATCTTCAACCATCGATCTCGTTCCAGCAACAGGGGTTTGTGTTGTCGAACTCGTGTATAAATTAAAGTATCCAGGGTCCCAAGAGGAAAGAAAAACAGAAAAATCTTTCAGTGCTATTGGGGTCTGCCCGACCAGGGGATAAACTGGACCCTGGGGTAAATTCTGGGACTGGCTGAGAATGTTTCTTCCTAGCGAAACCTTAGAGTAGCTCAAATTTTGGATTTGTCCAAATCCTGTTTTCTCGGGTGCAAATGTGCAATTTCTATAGGCGAGGCTGAACCCAGTTGCTCCAGTAATAGAGTCAATCTTGTCGTTCTTAAACATGATAACTTTATCAAATAAAGGCTCGTATCCACCGGAATACCTTAAAATATCTGCTGCTAGAGAAATACCTCCGTTGAAGACCTCGTAGCTTGTCGGTTGATTTTGCCCTAAAGTCTGTGGACCCGTATAAGCTTTAACGGGAATTAATCCATTTGGTTTGAAAATAGCAGTCGGCTGAACGAAACTCAGATCAAAATAGTTATCGGTGGAAAAGGTTTGCCCTGTCGAAGCTGTATAGTCGTACGTGATGTAGGTCACATACGGGCTGCTTGTATTAACCCTATCCGCTATGTAGGAAAGGGAAATTCTCTTCATGATAAAGTCGAAGTAATTTTCCCCACCGCCGATCTGGGTCACCGGTTTATTAGTATATGCTCCTTGGGACGCAAGAGGAATATTCAGGGTAGGACTAGGGTAGGTTGGGGAGAATGGGATATCGAAGTAGTAGTTGGTCGGGTTCGTCGGCCCGAAATTAACAACATTCTGAGATCTCCCAGTCGCCCAAGGGTATAGGGAGGTAGAAGACGATCCAGCAATTGCAGTAAAGGATCCAGTAGCACCGGTAGCACCGAGAATGGAGGTAGCTCCTGCTGGATAATATAGGCTAATTTCTTCCCTTAGATCTGTGTCGTAGTCTGAATTTGGGATGATGTAAATCTGTCCATTCGAAATTTGATTGCACTGACTTAAAGAGGAGTAAGAAAGATCCAGAGCAGCACTCAGCTTGATGTTGTCTATCTCATACAGTGGGGACCCGGTCGGCCCGCTTGCTCCCGTAAGTCCCGTTGGAGGAAGAGCGGCTTCACCCAAAACAGTTTCCTTTTTCTTACCACTTAATGCGTACATTAGTAGGTAATCCAAATAAGGGTCTCCTCCTGTGCTTCCTGTATAGTCGAGAGGAAGAGCTCTGTAGTCTTTAACAACGACGTAGGTCACAAATAGAATGCACTTTTGAACCACATTTTCTATCACTTCGTACCTCACAGGAGCCTGAATTTGGGTTGAATCCTCCGGAACAACCCGCAGAATAGCAGCAAATTTATAGTCCTCGAATCCCCTGAAATTAACAACAAATTTGTCAAGATCGCTCTGAGGATTTGGAAGAGTACTTCGTCTTTTTAGGGAAATTTTAATTCCTCTGAAGATAGTGTCATAAAAACCGGTAACTCTGTTAAATTTGAAAGGGGTGAAAAGTTCTTTTACCTGGGCGGTCTTGTCGTAGTAGATTCCGGGATAGTCTATCGGGTCAACTGTAAAGTAAGATTCAAAATAGTCCTCGTTAGAAGGGGATCCACTTCGAATTTTATCCAGATTTATTTTGGACGGAAGGTAGTTGTTCTGGGTAGAAATCGAAGAGGCAGGATATTCCCTAGGAACTCCCTCTAGCAGCATCCACTCGTGGGTAAGATACTGTGGGTTTGGTTTGTCCTGTTGGAAACCAGGAGAAAAGTTGGTTGGCGTAAATGCGGGACTAACGTTTAGCCTGTAGGGATTACTCCTAGCGTCTGTTCCACCGTTGTAGATCCACTTGTTAATGAAGGGAACTATTCTGGATTTATTTGCTCTAGTAACAGTGTAGTTCTCCTCCAAGAACTCATACTCTGTGTCTAATTTTCCATATTCAAACAGAGTTTGCTTGATGTTCTCGTCAATTATCTCTTCGGGAACCAAGCTTTGAATTCCGTAGAACCCGTTGAATGAATTTAAATCTTGCTCAGACTGAACGCTAGATCCGTAATTATAGGTGGGGGTCGAAAGAACAGAATTGACATACCCTATCCTAGTAAATACCGCAGGAAGCACTATAGCGTTCTGGCCATTTAACAGTAAATCCTCGAACCGGGGAGAAGACAGACCAATAAAGACCTGCCCGGGATTAATTATCCTCTCGTTAATAGTTCCTTTTTCCACCCTAATTTGCCCTTGTCTAACATAGTACTTTACCCCATCCTTGATCTGCCCGTCTTGATTGGGAATCAATTGAAAATATCTGTGAAATTCGGGGGTGGGAGTTAATCCGTACGAGGAAGACCAAAAGTCAAAATCTATGGTTTTAAGGTCGAAGAAGGTGAAAACCCCGGAATAAAGCTTAGCCATACTAAAGACGTTAAAGCTAGAATTTGATCCAAGCTCAATGATGGCATTGTTGTCCGAAAGATTTGCAACTAAATACTCTTGATATCCCTTAAATCCGGTTACAGTTCCAGTTACTGCTAAAGGATTATTGTCGTAGATTGGAGAATCGACGTATCTAGTTACTGAAGAAATCTGAGACATTCCGCCGGTTATTCCCTTTCCGGGTTGAACTTGTATCCAGTTTCCTGGGATGACATTCCCTGATTCTGCAGCAGAGAAGGCAACCCTATTTCTAGTGTAGTTGGTTCCTCCTTTAAAGTTTTGGACGTAAGATATTTGAGAGGCATCAACTCCTCCAATGCTGACATATCCAGGATACTCAAAAGTATAATATGGTGTCCAATCTTCGGACTCGCTCGGAGGTAAGTTTGTATTGAAAGGGTTCTGAGCAACAGCTGTGGTTGTCTCGTAATAGTTGTTATCGTAAATAACTATAGACCCCAAAGAATAGGCACTGCTGCTGTTCCATTCTCCAGCATAACTGGATTCAAATGCCGGATAGTCGGAAAAGACTGCAATAGAAAACTGTAAGTTCTGATTTGCTCCGGGATTTTTAATTCTAATAATTGCATCTGAAGGTGAAGTCGATCCAGCACTTGATGTTGCAGCATCCCAGACCACAGTGGAAATATCAGAAACTGCTCCTGCAAATGCCTTCGCTATCTGGGTAGGTGTTCCCTGAGTCCAGTTGAAGTAGAAGTCGTCTCCCGTAGAATAATAAGATCCTGCAGCCCATCCGGTTAGGGTTGCCGCATAGTCACCAGAGGTAACCAGATCATACCGGTGATTTAGTTCCCCTCTTGACCCATTAGGCCAGAAGATTTTGAAGGTAACCGGCTTGTCAAGATTCAGAGGCTGTTGGAACGTGACGTTCGTATAAGCTCTTCCTTTTTCCCCTGATACATTTCCAGCGTAAGAACCTATTTTCTCGTCAGGACCGGTAAAGTCCAGTAGATCAACTTTGGTGTCTCCAATTACTAAGGATCCAGTCTGGTAAACGGTAGATCCAGTAGTTCCTGCAATTAACCCTCCAGAAGCCCCCTGAGAGGGAAACACAGATGGGTTGACGTAGTTTACGGTATATCCGGGAACATACCCAGTACTCCCTACAACAACTCCTGTCCCCGCGGAAAGAGCTATTGGAATTTGGAAAGAATTTCCCGTAGCTCCCGAGGGTATCGTAATTCTCCAAGAACCATTAATCTGCGGGGTTGATCCAGTAATCGTTACTGAAGACCCGTCATCGAACCCATGATCCCCTAAGGTTATAATGTTAACATACCCAAACTGAGATCCAGATTCTAAAATCGAATAGGCCTTGTTTATGTTTTGGTTGTTGGGATAATAAGGTCCAAACTTCAAATAGTTGGGGGTATTGTCCAGCCAGATTCCATCTGGATAAGTGGCATTCTGGACGTAGTTTTCGTATCTTGATAAACTATAAAACCTCTCCAACTTATCGACGACATAGTAAAGTTTCTGGGGATCGTTAACGTTGACGTCTTCTGATCCAGGAATCCACCCAGAAGCACCCCCATAGTAGAGTCTAACTCCACCGGTGCTGCTCTGATAAGCAGGGTTTGCGTTATAATAATATCCCAGGTTATTTCTGGTTGGCTTAGGAAGATTTAGATTATCTGAGTCGTTTCTGTTGTCGTAGAAATACTGGCCATTTAATTTAAATTCCCCGAGATCGTTTCTAGAAACATAGAATCCCATATACCTGTTGATGGTATAGAGATCAGAATCCGGGTCGTTAAATAGGAATTCAAGATTTAGAACATTGGGGCAGATTATTCCGTTTCTAGAAAATCCATCGGTGATATACTCTTCAAAGTCAATCTGGGAGCTGGAATCTGCAGAGGTAAAGTAGCTGTTCAACAGTTCCCCCTTCTGGGCTAAAACCCCCTCTTTAACGCTTACCCCGTTGAAATAAGAGAAGGTGTTGGGCTGGAAAGAAACATCAATCGGGTTATTGCTGAATCCTGGATTATTTACTAAAGATCTAATATATGATCCTACCGGAGTATTAGATCTAAGGTCGAATGTGGAGATTACCTGTGCATACGGAAGCACCTTGGAATTGAAGAAATCTTCAACGTTGTTCACCTCGTCGTAGAACTTCAGTTCGTTCATCTCCGTTACAACTCCAGATCCCTGAACTACCGAGTACGTGTTATAGATGCTATTTCCGTAGAAAAATTCCCCGTCAACATACTCGATAAATCTGCTCGTTTGGTTGTCCCAATATTCAACGATAAATGGGGTTGTCGAATTTGGACTAGCTATAACTTTATACTGAATCCCGTCCGAAATAGTAGTCACGTTAGTTGGGTAGGGATAACTTAGGGGCTGGGGAACTTTAAAGATGACGAAGAATTCTGGAAGGACATCTCTGATCCATAGGGGCTGAAAGTACTTGAAGTTCTCCGTGTAGTTTCTATCGATTAGAGTCGAAGCTCCCGACCCATAGAAAAAATCGTACTGAGAACTAAAATTATCTGCCGGCTGACTAGCTCCGTTCGTAAAATTCCCAACTTGGAAAATTACGTCGTTAGGGGTTTTCCCCTCGTCGAAGAAATTATAAACGTCTTTAGCATACGTGTTTTTTCCCGTGATGCTAAACTTTTTATATTTCTGAAGGCTTAGGGTTGGATTTACATCCATCGAATTGAACCACATTCCCCCCGTAGAATCTAGGGTTAATTTTAGATTCCCGGTTAACTTAGGATTTGTCCTAAGTACCCCAAAGGAACTATTGTAGTCAAATAGTTGTTCTGTCGCCATTTTTTATAAACTCCTTTCAGAATTAGACCGGTCCGCCATTTCCTAGCTGTCCGGACTGGGTCTGCGTTCCCCCTAGTCCATATCCCGAAAGAGTTGCCTGCTTGTAAGATCCAGTAGCTACTAGGTCGAACGAAAAGGGTGCGCTATTTCTAACTTGTATGTCTATTCCTATTTTTTTCTGATAAACTATGTTGCTAGGGTTTCCAGAAAGTCTGTATCCACCGATGTATCCCAGAGCATCGGTTGCCCTAAATTGGAATATCAAAGGAAGATTAATTGCGTTTGCTATCCCCTGCTGAACAAATCTGCTTGCTAGAGCAGTGGATCCCTCTACCTGAATTAGTGAGGCTGTTGGAGGTCCTAAGAAAAGATAGGCTCCGCACGTGTATTTCCCGATCAGGTACTGATCGTTCTGGGTGTATCCAAGCTTATTTGGGTACATTGCATCAGATCTAGACGCAGTTGGTCCAGTTGCAAATGTAGCTGTAATCAAAGAGTATCCCAGTTGGGTAGCAAAGTTGGTAGAGGTCGTGTCAACGTAGAAGTAGTCGGAATGTCTAAAGTTAGGGTAAACTACTGTTCCATTTGAAAAATCTGGCTTTACCAGCTGGGTGAAGACCGACGTAGCAGAATTTGGATCTCCGTTTGCTAATGCAGGGTGATTTTTATCGATACAGAATTCTGCAAGAAATCCGTTTCCTAGACCGCTATATGATCCAGTAGAACCGGTTAAACCCCCGCTCCAGACTGATCCGTTTAGTCCTCCATTAGGGTAGGATGGGGTTGTGATAGAAGGCTCGAAAGGAAGAACTGCGCTTCCGTTTAAAGGATTTCCGCTGGAGTCCCCTTGATAGGTATAAGACCCAGAAGGGGTTACTGCTGCAGTATAGTAGGTTGAATCTAATCCAACGCTCTTAAATCTTGGGTAGATAAACTGTCCGTTTTCGTTTGCAGACATATAGGGTGGAGCTTGTTGAAGGAGTTGAAATGAATTGATAGTAGCGACCGGAGACCCAATTGGTCTAATGTTAGAAGGGCTTAGAGATGTGACTGAAATTGAAATCTCGCCATACCTTAGATTTTCAACGTACCCATCTGGTAAAGAGTATGTGCTGCTTGATCCGGCAAGGGTACTGAGTCCTCCGGGAAGAGAGCTTGAAAGTTCGAGAAGACCTGCAGAAGAGTTAACAATCTGGATCGAGTAGATGGACGAAGAAATTTTTCCTGCATCTGATGTGGTTGGATTCGGGAAAATCTGATTGTACACGACCGGAGCAAGTTCAAATGTTGATCCACCGGACATCTTTTTAGTAGATCCGTCGGGGAAAACAACATAAACTTCCAAAGTTCCAACTGCTTTCTCAACAACTGCTTGAAGAGAATTAATCTGATCCTGAAGTTCGCTTATCTTTTGAAATAAATCTAAAGGTTGACCGTTTGAGCTGATAAATCCGCTGGCAACAGAAGCAGCGTCGAGATAGTAGACTTTAGATCCATAGGTAAACTGTTTGCCTAAAAGTCCGTCAATTCCCTTTGTCTGAAGTTCCTGTTGAATAGCCAAAAGTGCTGCATCTGTTAAATTATTATTAACGTCAGCAGCCTGTGACTGAACGGTTAAATCTGCAGGGAAAGAAATTATAACCGAGGTGGAATAATCCGACAACTGGGGATTTTCTGGCCATCCGGCTTCGGAGATTGATTTAATTCTAATCTCGACCTTTTCTCCCCTGGTGATAGGGATATCTAGCTGATTAATGTTGGGTACGTCTGCATCCGCAGTTAATTCTGGAGCCCAAACATAAGTTCCTGTGCTGGGATCGAAAACCTTCTTTCTAATGTCGGTCAGAACTTCAACCCAGTTGCTGAATGCACCTGTCTTAGTTTGACCGTTGTTGTCGATGAAATCGACTTGTTGAATTGGGTTAGCAGATCCAGACTCGCTCAGGTATTTGAATTGAATTGAAAACTGAATCACCTGCTGTGGTCCAGTTTTTGGACTTACTGTTGGTTCTGGCATAGCCCAAAATCCTCTGACTCTATACTTTGGTGCTTCGTAGATCCCAGGAGTAGTCTCGATCAGGGTGCTAATGTCTTGAACTAAGGAAGACAAAAGCTGTTGTTTCTGAACTCTTTGACTTGTCAAGCTGTCAATCTCGGCAAGAATACTGTTCGGGCTAGTAACTGAGCTGGTGATAGCTGCACCCGGCTGGGTTGAAGTTGTAGTGCTTGAAACAGAATTTGCCCTAGATTTCGCAGTCGCAATAGCAATGTCCAGCTGATTAATTTCAGATTGAAGGGTAGCCTTTGCTGCAACTTTATCGTTCAAAGTCTGGGCCGAAGTTCCAGCAGTTAGCTGTGTATTAACTTGGACAACCTTAAAGTTTGTGTCTGCTAAAACAGGAGCATTTGGAATAAGGCCGTCGAAGGCAGGAACTTTTTTCTCTTTCGCTGCGCTTAGGAAAATCTGCCCAATATCTGCAACAGAATTCAAATAAAACTGCTCTAGGGTTTGAACTCCAGCAGTTGTGTTAATTCTAAGTTCATTACTAAAGAGAGTTATTCCAGTTGACCACGTTGTAGAAACAATATTAAAGTTGTCGTCGATCTTCTTGAAGAAGATTCCCTGCCTTTCATTATACCCAACATTTACCTGGATAAATCTAGTTCCAAGTTGTCCGCTCGAAAAAGAAAGGGTATCCGGGCCGATTTGAACTGGTTGGAACCCAGAAACTCTCTTTAGCTGAACCGTGGTCTGATCGACATTCACAGAAACTATCTGGTAGGTAGATCCTTCTTTAGTTAGAAGATAATCGTTAACTGCTAGAGTTTTTCCGTTTAAGATATTTGAACTTGTGTCGGTATAATTAAGACTATTTAGTCTATAGTTTCTTCTCGTCTCTTGAACAGTTTGGTTGTTTGCATCCGTGGTCGAAACAACACTATCAAAAATGCTTAGTACGCTAAAATTTCCAACATACCTCAGGGTCCTGAGAGGAAGTGGAATAGTATCCTCGTCTGTAAAATATCGGATTCCTGCTTGGGTTAACTGATTAATAAATTGTGATTCGGTAATATCGTTCCTTCCCTTTAAATTCTGGTCAAAGAAAATCTGCTGGGCGTCTGTTGGGGTGTTTGCGATAATTCTCTTAACCAAAATTCTATCCGCAGAATCCGGAATCTGCCCTGTAACATCTACATTGATATAAAGAAGGGGGGAAAGAAAGCTTTCAAAAAACCAATTGTCTTTAGTTGCAAATGTGCTAGGGACAGGAAGTCCGATCAGGGGTAAAGGATCCCTCAGGGGCTCTACTTTGTAAATCTGGGAGAAAGTTCCGTCCGGATTCTTGATGGTTGAGAAATTTTCCCCTAATCCTGCCAGAGCTTCTATGTTGCTATCTAGTCTTTGAATTTGGCTTCTTAGGTATCCATATGCAGGAATGCTAGAAGTAGTTGGAAATCCGAACTCGTCAAGGAGCTGAATTTCAACAGTATCGTTGGTTGATGTTGCAACTTGATTCAATCCATTGATAATTTCTAAGGCATTCTTTTGAAGTCTTAAAAACTGGGCTACTAGTGAACTTATCGAATTTTGTGTATACATTTTTTACTTTGCAATTTTAAGAGTTATTTGTCAAACTACTACCAATCATATCAACCTGGAAGGTTAAGTTTTCAGAATTAATACAAACAATATCAATTACCGGCATATAATCCTGAGCAGCAAATTCCCCCTCGGTTACAGAAACTATCAGAGTTCCATAGGGAACTCCAGAAGGAGCTGTTATTGGATAGGATCCAGTTGCATCGGTCAGGAAAGAAACGTTATAGTCTCCAGGATAAATTTGGTCCCCAAAAGAAAATCTATAAATTTGACCTCTCCTCCATTTGATGTTAGTGTCGTTTATTCTAACAGTTAAGTCCGAAGTAAGGGTGATCGGAATCCCGTTGTTAACGTGCTTGGCGTAGTTTCCATAGGGTCTAAGTTCGATAACGTTGTTAGAAGTTGTGGAAAGGGTTACCGTTCCCCCCTGAACCCCGATATTATAATCTTGGTTATCGTTGGCAATAATTAGCTGATTTGGAACACTTCTATCGACGATAATTCCAGGTCCCTGTTTTACCAGGTCCAAATTATAGGAGATCTCCACACTGGTCTGACCGTTGATCAGAGCTCTAGTTAGTTCATAGTTCTGATTGATTAGCCCCATAATTGCCTGGGTGTTGTTGAAGATTGCTTGGTTTGCTGCAAATGCATTCTCCAAAGAAGTAATTTTTCGGTTGAGGTTGAATATAGTATCAGAAGTAAGGGTTAAATTTTCTAAACTTGAGACCCTCTGATCCAACCCTGCGTAGATCGAAGCAGTGTTGTTCAAAGTTGAACTTGCGTCCTGGAGCACATTCATCGAGTCCATAAACATTGACAACGAGAATGGAGAATAATCGTTGATCGCCTGTTCAACCCCAGTTTGATCAATGTCGACGTCAAATTTAAGGTTGATCTTAAATCCATAGGAGTTACCATTTAGTTTGGTAACGATATTGGGCTTGTACTTCTTTAGAACCGGAATCGAATAGATGCTAGCCCCCGCAAGCTGAACGTCGTCCAAGAAGAGAACACCGTAAAGGTTGGTAGCGGAGTCGGCGGGATTTGCTGGATCGTAAACATCATAGTAAATAAGAACACAGTTAAAATCAAAATCTTCAGCGGCAGAAGTTGAGTTGAATTCTTCGATTGTAGAAATAGCAGGATCAGAAACGATTTGCTGGTATGAGTCTGGATCGAAATCGATCCCAACCGAATCCAACTTAGTTCTCACGTAGGTCTGAGATGTTGCAGAGTTAGTTTTAGTTAGAATTAATGCTGTAGGGTCGTAGAAAATTTCATCTGAGAAATATGTGTTTGCAGTTGCTCTAGGTGCATACCAGTTTCCTACTCCAGTGGTTCCACCCGCAGTTTCTGTAAATACTGCAGTAGGCGCTCCAATTACGGCATCGTCAAAAATAGCTAAGTTGGTCAATCCGCTTGGATTTAACTCATCATAAGCTCTCCCCTGCAGATAGTCGTCGTTCAAAGGATCTGCGGGGTTGTTGGTCCACGCATAATCTTGAAGGTAATTTACATCTAGATTGTTTTTGAAAAGAACGGTTGGGGTATTTCCGTCTTTAGTTGGAACGTAAACATAAACCTCAGAATAGGTGTTGTTATTATTCTTAACTGAGTTTACAATATCTAGATTTCCAATATATTGAACAACCCTATTGTAGATTGCACCGGTAAGTCCGAAAGATCCAGTTCCTCCTGTTGGGTCCCCTTCTGTCCACCGAATTTGATTTATAGGGAGTCCATTGGTTGTGGTAACATTATTTTGATTTAAAAGAGGGGAAACCTGAGTCGAACTAGCCTGTTGATATCTAATTCCTCCAATTTCTTTCAGCCACTTAAAGAAAACTCTCTCCGCTACAGTTTGTTTGATGTCCGAGTTATAATCGGAGGAACTTAGAATCGTAGATTCTAAGTTCAAACAGTAGCTTTGAAAACTCTGAGAAAAATCTATATTAGCATTTCCTGTTATAATTTGGTTGGAATTTAAGCTAGCATCAAGAAATGCACTATCCGGAGCGATTAGCTTTAAAGAGTTCCCCAAGGGATCCCCGTTGTTGATTGGGGGGATATTTAGTAGAGCAAATTTGGAAAATTTAAATTTGTTGATCGAGTTGTTAAACGTAAAAGACAGATCTTCGGCAGAGGAAGAGAAAGAATAAAATGTTCCGCCTTGGGACTGGAGGGGTCTTATAAAAGGGGTTGTAGCCATGTATAGCTTTTTTTAATTTTAGATGGTCACGTTTGTTCCAGAGAGAACTACCCAGGATCCTGTCTGTGTGGCCTGCCCCTGGGCAACTCTAGGCTCCCATTGTAGGTGCACAGAAGATTGATATTGGCTGTTTTGACTAACAACTATTCCTCCCGTTGCGTAATTTCCGTAGGAAGTGCTGGTGTTGAATCCCGTATAATAAGTGGTGGAAGACCCTTGAACTCCAGTATAGATGTAACCGGTCGATCCACTTGTATTAACAATCCTAATCCTATATCCAGCAGGAATGTTGGCTGCTGTTCCCCCGCTTCCTCCAACAACAGATAGATAGAAACCAGTAGGACCGCAGTTTGCATAAATAACGTCTTCCTGGCCAGTAATTGAATAAGGGGAATCTATCGAGGTCAGCCTTCCTCCACCCCCTAGGGTATTCGAAACAGGGAAAGCTGTTCCTGCGGTGGCACCGGAAGCATACACCGTGTTAGTGCTGACAATGTTCCCAACCGGTCCAACTGTCAATCTTCCGTTTAAATTTAAACCACTGTTAAAGGCAGCTGTAGCTCCAAAGGTTGATGTCCCATTTTGAACCAACGATCCTGAAATTGTGGTTAGACCACTTGATGTAAAGGTTGTTGTGCTAATGTCGGTGAAAGATGCTGCTCCGCTTGCTAGAATTCTCGCAGTAAAAGACCCTGTTGAAGGAACTTGGACCTGGTCGAAGTATCCAGTTTTAGCCGAGATAGACCCAGTTGTAGCTGAGGAGAGATTTAAAATACCATTAACGGTATCAATTCCAAAAGTGCTAACATATCCGTTAATCCAGTTTTCCAGAATTAAGAAGTTAGAATTGATGGTTATTCTCGAAGCTGATATAGAATCAGATCCTAAAATTGATGTTGTGGTTACTGTTGCCATTTTTTTGATTTATTTGTTTTCTACTATTATATTTTATCTTTCTTATATATCAATGGTTGTAACGAGACTAAAAATTATTATTCTGATAATTTGGTAAATATATAAGAAGAGTTATAAAGCATGGATCAAAACACATCGAGTGAAAAGACAAGGAACTCGGACAAAAGAAGACCCAAGGGGGAAGTTAAGTTTTCTATCTCTCTAAACGAGGAGCAGAAAGCAGCAAAGTTCGAAATTCTCAAGAACACGGTTACCCTTCTGAGGGGTCAAGCCGGATCCGGAAAAACACTACTTGCTTGTCAAGTAGCTTTGGATCTTTTCTTTACCAGGCAGATTGAAAAGATTATCATTACGAGACCCGTAGTTGAAGCAGCGGACCCGATTGGATTTCTCCCAGGAGACATGAAAGCTAAAATGGACCCGTGGTTGGCTCCGATCTACGCCAATCTTTACATGTTGTACAGTAAAGAACACATCGATAAAATGGTAGAAAATCAATCCATTGAAATCCTTCCCTTCTCTTTTGTTAGAGGAAGAACTTTTATCGATTCAGTCGTTATCGTAGACGAATGTCAAAACGTCAGCCACAGGCAGACCGAAATGATCGTTGGAAGACTTGGAATCAACTCGAAAATGATATTCTGCGGAGACACGTCTCAGATCGACTTGAAAACAAAAAAAGAGTCTGGGATAGATTTCTTTAAGACCCTAGAATCCAGGGTAGATGGGGTGAAGGTTATTACTCTCCTAAAGAACCACAGGAACCAAATCGTTCCACAAATTCTAGAAATTTACAGAGAATACGAATCCTAACTAGAGGAAGGCGTGTTATAAGAATCTTCCGTTAAGATCAGACTAGAACCGAAGGGTTCCTCCATGGATTTTAAGATCTTCCCTTGCTGCTGGATTAAATCTTGGCTCAACTCGTAAGATTTATTCCCATTCATAGGTGTTAATGGAGGATACCCATAGTCGACAGAATTAACAAACTCGGGATTAGGATCTGATGCAGCCGGAATGGACTGATTGATAACTTTAATAAAAGCCGGTTTGGAAATCTGATAGACGTTTCCTGCAGCATCTTGAACTATGTTCTGGATGGAATAGTAACCATCCTCGGTAAATGTGTAGATGAAGTATGGGATAGATTTAATGTCCAGGATTGTCGTCTTGCTCGTCTCATCGGTCAAAATCCACTGGTTGTTTTGCTTGCCAAAAATCTGAGAGACATAGTTGCTGAAGAAGACAGTAGAGAGCATGGGAACCACTAGGTCTCCATATGCTTCGTGAACGTCTGCCCACACCCAAGATCCAGATCCCGCTCTAGAAATAATGTCTCCTAAATCTATTCCGGTCCCCGGTAAATACTGAGGGATAAATGCAGCGAAGGATGTATCAGTAGATGAAGCAACAATCGGAAGTGCATCAGGACCAGTAACTCCCACCCTAAATCCGCCAATTAAAAGATTGTCTTCCCTGTCTAGACCAAGTCTCATATGGCCAGTTCCAGGAACTCCGATAGATCCATTTAATCCCCCGCTTGGGCTCACCTTGAGAATGTAGTTGGTGGCAGTTCCCCCTTCAGTAAATACAGAATAGTATTTCTGTCCAACTTTCCCAACGTCTATGTCGTCAAGTCCGATGGATGTGATGTTTAAATCAACAGGAAGAATTTTGTTGCTGTGCAGGATAACCGTCGATTCAGAAGGGGTTATTTCTGCAGTTAAAATGCTATATCCATTATAGTCCGGGTTCTGGGAAGAAGTATAAGAACCAAAAGAAGCAGTTCCCGAGTAAAAAGTTGCCCAGTAGTATTTTCCATCCCTATATCCAGAATCTATTCCTTGATCGGGATCTATCGGGGCAGAATTTGTTTGGATGAAATTGTAAGAAGATAGGGTTTCTGCATAGTTTGCTATCAAATACAGAGGTCCAGTAGATCCCGTAGTTCCTCCAGTTAATCCAGACCCAAGAAAATCGAATCTGTAAGAGTCTGAGGTTCCAGTGATTAGACAGGTTAGGGTTCCTTGATCCTTCTGGACTGAATTAAATATAACGTTTCCTCCAGTCCCTGAGGAGACTTTAGACTTTAAAAGTTCAAATTCTGTCCCGATCGAAATCCAAAATCCAGACTTCAAATAAGACGAAGAATTCCATGATGAAAATAGGAATTCCGAAGTTGCAGGATTGTCGAGTCCTCTCTCCCACCCTTCTTTATAGGTGGAAATTCCACCCTTTAGAGTTCCGACAATGTCGACATTATAGTTAGAGACAGCCATCGAAAGGGTATTTTCATAGAGCTCTGTATCTACTGTTGTTGAGGATGAACTTGGGTCGTAGGAAGAATTTGCTGCAGGAAAAGATCTAAACTTTTTAAGTCTGTAAGAGGTCTCAAAATCACCGGTAGATCCAAAATCTATCCCGCCATAAGAGGTTTGACTTCCTATGTTCCTTTCTATCTCCATCAAGAAAACCCCTTGGGCAGAAGTATCGATAGGTCCTGTTGCAGGAATATACGGTCCTGTTGCAGGAAGAGACCCAGTTCCACCGTAGATCCAGGGGTATAGATATGGGCTTCCGGTTATTCCCGGGGTTTGGATATTGGAGAATCCAATCGGACCTCCTGTAGGACCACCAGTTAGACCAGCAGCGCCAGGATAGGTGGAAGACCAAATTAGTTTTCCCGCTTCGATATAACCTTTATATGCTCCAAGAACATAGAGGGACTTTTGATCCACAGACGATTGGATGTCCCAGACTTCGGTCTCGTAACCCCGGATAGGGAGGACATCTTGCACCTGACCTGCCTCGTTATAGTAGGCAACATATCCAACCTTCTGTCCAGACCTTGTGTAGCTGGTCAGGGTGGGATTGGGATTTGTCAAAGTTAAAGGGGTTAAATTGTTTCTTAGACCAAAGAAAACAGTGTCCAAACTAGTGTATCCTCCAGCTGCATATTTTCCGTCAATATAGGAAACAGAGGTTGTTTTTGTTATTCCACCAGTAACTCCATTAACCCAAGAAGAGTCTTGAAGGGATTGGGCAAGTTGGATCGAATCAAAGTTGGGAATTTCACCAAGATTCCAGTAGTCCTGTTTTCCAGCTCTTCCGTCCGCAATTGCCTTTAAATTTGCCTCTAAGAAGAGGTTCCTCGGGTCTAGCCCAGGGTGTTTGTACTCCAGATAGTCGTTCTGATAAGTTCTCCAGGATGGGTAAGTCCAAGTGTATTTATTTGCCTTTGGAAGTTCCGCTTCGTCAGTTACTAAAGCTTCAGTTGAAGGTGTGTAGTAAACAAAGTTCCACCCGGTGGTTCCTGCATACTTTGACGATGCATAAACGTGAGGAATAACATAATCAAATAGACCAACAAAATTTCCGGAGGCAACAAAGATGTCATTGGGGTAAATTTTCAGCCCACTGTTGACAGACTTAGTCTCGGTCAGCATAATCGAGATAACGTCATCCGAAGGGAGACTAGAATTAGATGTATCGTATAGGGTCAACGTGTCTCCGTTAAAATGGTAGAGTCCAGATCCTGATCCGGTCTTTGGATCTCCCGCTGCAAAAAAGACGTGCCCGTTGGGCCGACTTCGCACGAAAGTTATTTCATTGTTTGCAAGGGTGGGAAGATTAGAAGTGTCCCAGACGTAGAATTTACTTTGGTCCCAGTAGACCAGTCCAGCCTCAGTTCCGATCCAGAGGTTCCCATTCTCGTCAAAGTCTAGAGAATAGATGACGTCGGAAGGCAGGGAGGTGTTCTTGCTGTTCCAAATCTGTGCTTGGTCGATATAGGACTCTCCCCCTTCCAGGGTTGAGACCCTTAGGGTTCCCTCCGGGATTATGTAAACTCCAAATTGGGTGGCTAGATAATAGTCGAAGGTAACACCCTTGATTCCCTTAGCTTTAATGTCATAGATGTGGGGCCAAATAAATTCCTCTGCGGGTTCAGACCAGGTGACGAGTGTCTTATCAAAAACATAGAGACTCCCCCCTGTAACACCATATACTCCGGCAGGACCAGTTCCAGCGCCTCCGTTTAAGGGAGAAACAAAGGCAAGAACCTGCTCCCCAAAAGGAGATGCATAGATTGTGGGAACGTCCAGTGACTGCCCAGTTGAGCCTGTCACCTCCAGAGAAGTCCAGCTAGATCCAGTTGCAGCAAATGATCCGGCCGCACTAAAAATTAGGGGGGTTGAAAAGGTAGGGTCAAATGCACAACCGACCCATTTTACAGAGTCTTCGTCGATAGAAATGCTTCTTGTATCTAGATAGTATGGAGCATTACTGGGAACTACCGAATTATCGGAGTCGTAATAGCTCCAATTCGACCCGTCAAATGTAGTTAAATCCCTGCCGACTGCCCAGACGTTATTAAATCCATCTAAAGCAGTTCCGTTAATATATGCTGTTGTACTTGCCATTTAATTTATTTATCCTTAGGTTTAAACACTTCCTCCAAAATTCATCAAATTAAAGTCCATGCCTGGGGTTATAGTTAGGGGAGACGAAAATAATCCAGCGCAAGTCTCCAGTGAGCCCTGCGAGTTTGCATAGTCTGCAGTAAAAGGTGCTATCGGAATCGGCAAAGGTGGGGTATAATAGCTGTTGATGGTAGCAGAGTTGTCCGAAATGACAACTGACTGGACCGACGATGCGTTTAAAATTAAAAGGGCTACCCCATTATAGTCAGATGGACTGTACCCTGCCCCGACTGGGCTAGACCACCCGCAAGAGAAATCAGGACTTGCAACAAACTTGATGCTTCCGGTTCCTCCTGGAATAGAGGAATTGACAGCAGAATTAAGAAAGCTAACAAATCCAGAACCGAGGGCAGTGTCCTGGGCAGTAAAAAATCCTCCATTGGGATTTCCCGAGGTTAACGGATCATTTCCGGTAGCACCAGCAACTCCAATAGCAGCAGTAGCTCCAAATGGGGTTCCCCCTATGGTTACAGAAACATAAATCTCATAAACAGGGTTAGGGGTTGATGGGATGCCAATATTTTCAAGATATGCAGACGAATAAACGACTGGATTAGAATCAGATCCCTCAATGTTTATAAAAGTCATTGGGGTGGGGTTCCCGGTATTTTCAAACTGGAGATTCCCGCTGTGGGCAATTTTATACGGGTTGTTGATAAGATAATTAATAAGATCAGCACTGTAGCTGTAGTTTGTGTATAGATCCAGTAAAAGTCCCGAGGTATCCCCGATAAAAAATTCAGAGGTCTGTTCTGAGATTATATAAAATCCAAGATTTATAGCATCATTTGGAGTAAGATAGGAGTACGTCGAATAGATCGGTCCCTGGATTAGCATGATTCCTCCGATGATGTCATTGTACGTCGAGCTCCACAATCCGGTATTCATCACTACATTTGCAGTTTCTGTATCGGAATGGAAATTTAAATTTGTTTTATTAGAAATACCTCTTAAAAGATAATTAAGTCTAATGATGAAGTTGGAAGAGGAATACCCAAAAAAGTTCATGTCAACCGGAATTCCCCCATTAGTAACGATTCCCCCAGAAAGACCAGTTACAAAATTAGCACTAGAAGGTCCAGTTGCATTTAGGTAAAGCTGTTCGGCAGGGCCTAATTTTTGAACTTGAACCGAGGTAGAAGCCGAAGAAGAAAGGTAGGCATTAGCAGTCGACAGGAAAATATTTGCAGTGTATGAAGATCCAGGTGCACCAGTATATGATCCGGTTAACGTGTACCAGTCCGCATATCCTGTAACCCCAACATTTTGGGTGGATGCATATCTTCCGTAGGGAAGGGTCCATGTCCAGGACGTTGGAGGGAATGGAGTCCCAACAGTAGAATCCTGAACACTATACCCCTCGTCCATCTTTACAGAAGCAGGAGACGGCCCGGAGATTCCAGCTGCCAAAGAGGTAGGAGAAACCTGAATTAAATTTGTTTTTGTTAAGGTTGAAGTTGTTCCATATACATCAGTTTCGGTGAGTGAAACTGAGTAGTCCCCAGGAACGTTGTAAAAAACAGCTGCAGTGATGCCGGCTCCAGTAGCTGGAGACCCCCCAGAAAAAGACCATGCTCGGGTTAAAGGAGTTGCTCCTGAACTGGTGTCGGTGAAATTTACCGATTGAAATTGGTATATTAGTAGGTTTTCTGCCATCTATTAAGAATTAAATTAAGGTCCAGTTGCATATATGAAAGAAACTATCAACGGTGGAGGTGCTCCAGGAACAGTCGGAGGGGATGCATATTCTCCTGCGGTTGCTCCAAAGAAGGTGAACTCAGTCTCAGCTGGCTGAGCAGTTGTCAGAAGATCACCAGATCCATATGGATAAACTTGATAATAAAAATTAGAAATGTGGGGCTCTGTAGACGAGTTCAATTCCGAAGCTGCCGAAGATAATGTAATGTATCCGGTGGGTCCAGTCACTCCTCCTGTTGCTGCAAAAGTAACTCCTACAGGGAAAGGGTAGGTCTCGTTTCCGGTGCTAACCTTGATATTGTCACCAACCTTGATGCTGTGGATTTCAAATCCTCCCAACCATCCATTCTCATACTCGAAATCGTACCAGCCATGGGCGTATGCCTGATCCCAAGTCGAGGTCGGAATAGAATCCCAATTTAAATTTTTATAACCCCAGTACCTTAGATTTTCGTCCGGAAAGCTTCCGTAGTTTTCGTTCCAAGAAATATACTGATCCCCCGAAGTTCCTCCCCCCGATAGAGAAGGGCTAGAAGAAATAACCTCTAGAGAACCGGTCACAACGGCAGTTAGAACGTCGCCATTGCCAACATTTCCTGAATCTGTGTTTGCTAGAATATTAAGAGTTGCGGGGATCAAATTTGGTCCGGTGCTCCCGGCAAAATAGTCGGGCTGTGTATACACTGAATTTACAACTTTGACTATTGAATTGACGGTTGATTGAAGGCTAGCCCCTGCAGAGGTTGCCCCAATAGATCTTCCATTAACTAGGAGATCAATCTGTCCCCCACCGGTAACGGTTTGATTTGTCCAATAGGGTGGATTTACGTAGGAGGCAGTTGCTCCAGGAATGAATCCAGTGCTTCCTGAAACTATTCCACTGCCGGGTTCCAGTACAACTGGAATCTCGAAGGAATTTCCTGTAGCCCCGGGAGGAATTACAACGATCCGTGCGCCATTTATTTGGGGGGTTGATCCAGAGATGAACACTAGGGACCCCTCGATAAATCCGTGTGGCTGGTCTGTTACAATCTGGACAAATCCATATTGGTTGCTGGGTCCAGGAGGAACCGTAAGAGAAGGGATCAAAACCGAATAAGCCTGCAGTATGCTGTAGAAGTTCTGCTGAAGAACTATGTTCCCAGAAGCACCTTGAGGATTGATAGGAACTTTCACCAGCATGTCTGCAGTTCCTTGCACGTTGTTCCCGTAGGTCGATAATTGAAGTATTTCAGGGGGAAGATTCTTAATTAATTCTTCGTAGGGATCTCCCTCTGCTGGATATGCCCAAATGGATTCATATGAGTCCCATGCTCGAATGGTTTGATTCCAAGAATAATATTCATTTTCTCTATATCTAGTCCAAGCATCGATTTCAAGCTGGATTGGGTCCACCTTGATCATTGATTTTTTAATGATGTTGTTTTTAAAGTTAAACGAGTCGTAGACGTTACAGGTGACCATGTATTCTCCTGGATAAGGAAGGAAATGGGCCATCTTATAGTAGTCCATAATCAACCCTCTCTTTTGAAAAAAGTAAGGGGTTCCTGGTTGGGTTGCAGTTTTTTCTATAATCCACTCAACCTCGTTGTAGGTCGAGAAATCAATATTTGCCCAGTTTAACAGCTGCAAATCTTGAATAACCGATGTTAGAAGATTTACAGTTAGATTCTCGTTAGTAAGAGTTGAAGAAAGTTTCACCGTATAAGTCTGAGTATCATAGAAGGTATTAATAATTTGGCCTCCCCCTCCCCCAGTAATTCCAGCATTTCCCCCTGTTGCCCCGGTTGGTCCGGAAGGACCGTAGAAAGGACCATCTGGATATTGAAACTGTTTTATGTTCACCAAATCCCCCTGTTTAAATTCAGGGAGATTAAGGGAATTCCAGCTGACCCCCATCTCGTCCCAGACCCAAACGTCTAATAAAGTTTCTAAAATTACCGGCATCCCAATTGGATTTTGATAGGGGAGTCCTGTTGCAGGTTCGACAAAATCAATTGGGTCGGATGTCCCGTCCCCTAAAGATTTTATTTGACCATTCTCTTTTAGATAATAGAAATTTGAAATGGCATCCAGCATAGCTGAATTTTGAGAGGAGCTATAATTTTGAAGGTTACCAAGCGGTGTAGAAATGTTTCCCAGATCCGAGCTAGGGGAGTTTACTATGATCATAGTTCCCTGCAACTTGGATGGATTTACGCTGGAATAATAGTAGATAGTGGTCTGTTCTTGGGGATTTACGTTAATTGTAACGGGGCCACCTGTTCCCCCGATTGATCCGTTGTTGATAACCCCTAAAGGATCAACCTGAACAAGGGAGGACTGCGTCGTAAAATAAAAATTAAATCCAGAGGTAACAACATTAAAGTTATAGGTCTTTCCCCTTTCTAGAGATATTGTCGGATTAAAGCCTGGGACTGCAATCAGTGTTTCCGTCTCGCCGGTGTCTCCCGAGAAGCCGAAGGCATCCCCAGAAGGACCTATAACAGTCACGCTATAGTTAACGACGTCGAAGTAGTTCATCGGAGCTTGGATCGAATCGGGGTAAGTTCTAAGTCCAAAAGCCCTAAGGTCCTCAATGTATCCCTGTGGGGGATTCGCCTTGATGTCTAGATTAAACCCAGAGTCGATGTCGTTTCTTTCCATCGCATCCGTCCAGGATCTAGTATTATAGACTTCGAAATAAACTCCTTCCCCAGTGATGTCTACTATTCTTGCATTTAGGGGAAGGTATGTCTGTTTAAGTCTTTGCTTTAAAGCAAAGAGCTTTACCAGAATTTCCTCTTGGCTGAAGACGAACGCCTCTTCGGTGATTGGATATCCATATTCATCCTCTAGTGCAGTCGATTTATTTAAATCATAATAGAGTCCAAATAAAGAGGTCTTTTTGTAAGTTCTGCTGGGAATTAAGGTGTCTTCCCCCGAAACGTCCAGAACGTAATTTCCCTCTGCATCTGGTCCGTAGGTCTGTTCAAGCCTATACTTTCCACTATTTTCATTTTCTAAAATATCGGCAATTTGGATTGACTGATTGACCATGAAGCTCCGGTCGTATTTATCGAGGAACATTTGATTCTCCAGCAGAGGGCTAACCTTTACCTTTTGATAATTCAAATTTAGCCAGTATTCTTTGATTCTCAGATCTTGATATCCGAAAAATTGGAGGGCCCCAATCAACCCTTTGTATGCTCCAATATAGGGAAAAATTTCTTCCCCAGCAACCAACAGTTCCTTTCTCTTTTCGTTGATTTCCGGGTAGTTGGGCAAGGGTTCGAAGGGGTCGTGTCCCCTTAGAATTGTGGAGTCTGACTGGTAGAATGCTCGTCCTAGATTGGCGGTTATGACGTCCAAACGGGAATCTTCCCCTATAATTTGGCCGTAGAAAAGAATTTCTAAGATTTTCTCGGGTGTTCCTGATGTTATGTCCTCCACTACAAGTCTTCTCTCATAAACCTCGGCTGCAACATCGGGTGCATTCAGAGCAACATTAATAGATAGGGCAGAAGAGTCTACCGACCCAGCGGTCGTTTGGACATATCCGGGATAAGCAATAGAATAAAAGTCTGCAGAAGTGCCACCAACAGGAATTGCAATATTTTGATAGTTGATAATGGAAGGCTCCCCTGAAATGTCGGGGTCATTCTGCACAATCTGATAGGTGAAAATAATCTCAGAAACGTCCGTGTTTCCATATGTGTCGTTGGCCCACCGGGTTCTCCATAACGGATTACCTGCAGTTGGACCGGTTGCGTTCGTGTGGGGATAGCCAAGTTCACCCGTAGATCCAACAACAAACTCCTGAACCACAAAGATCTGCTGGTTTTCGTAGAGCCCTGCAGAAACTGGATCGAAATAAATTTCTCCGGAGAAATACCCTCCAGGAAGATTTGTGTATTCAACCGACAGGTCTATGTTGTTTTGGTTGGAAATAATTGTTGACCCTAGAATTTTATCCACGGTCAGGATAATCGTTGAACCCGAGATAGAAACACCAAGGACTCTGAAACTTAAATCGCTGGCAGGATAAACCGCTAAATTAACCCTAATAGTTGCTCCCCCTATAATTGAAGTTGAGACATCTTGAGCCCAAGGAATTAAATTTCCTCTTGTCCGGTCTGTTGTGCTTAAATAAACAAGTCCATTGTCAATATCTGCGAGAGAAATGTATCCATCGGATGGAGAGGTCCCAGAATTTGTTGAATAATAAAGGTAACTAGTGTCTAAATTTGCAGATCCAGTTGGACCAACATATGCAAAATTTAGAGGGTCTCCTTGCTTGTCAAAAAACCTTAAGTGTAAATTTGCCATGGTTAGAAAACTCTTCTGTTATTAAAGGGAACGGTGTAGTTAAAGTAGTTTCTAATCTGCTTAACGGACTCGATAAGAGCAAACACAACTCGTTGGTATTTTTCTAAGATTGGAATTTTCTGAGGGTCTGCATAAATTAAATTCGACAGGGTTCTAGGGAAGATTTGGTCCTTATAGTTAAATCCGGTAAAGGCATTATCGTTGATAGAATCCTTGACATCAAAAACGTTCTCCGTCTGGTCAAAAAGATAATATCTTCTGGGCATATCCTCTTTTGGAATCCCCGCCATAATGGTGGTATACTCGGCAGAGGTTTGGCACGGTGCATACTGATAATTTCCCGCAGAAGAAATTAGAATAGTTCTATACCCAGAGCACCCTAAATTGTAAGATCTAGTCTCGGCTTGCCCTGAGGTTGGGTATAGATCTGTGACAGTATCAAAGTTGGTCGTAGAGTTCTTATACTTGATTCCGTTCGGACTGTTCGAAGATGAGTTAGAAGACGGAGCAACCGGAATATTTGTGAAAGAGTTTTTTCCTTTATCGGGAAAATATGGAGAATAATCTAGTGCCATTTCTTCTTATTTATTTGCAGCTATTAGTTGAGCTTTAGTTTCTGCTCCAAGTTCAGAAAGATAAGTGACTGGAACTATTCCTTTAATAGAGATGTTTAATGCAGAAGGTTTCCCGGGTACGATCCCAACCTCATAAGAAGATCCGTATCGGTCGTTCCACCCTCCCCTAATAACAACTAGTTCCCCTCTTCCTATAATTATATCCCCGAATTCGTCAAATCCAATATTAGTGTTTAGCTCAGAGACGCTAGTGTTTGGAAGGTTGTCTATGGTAGCGTGGTAGGCTTCGTTTGCTTGCCCAACAAAATAGAAGGAAACAGAATCAACCCCAGGAACAGACTCGATTAGGGCGATCATATCGGATTTAGGAATTTTATCCCTCCTCTTCAGGTTGATAAAGTAGGTTGAAATCGTCTCTTGGATTTTGTCTTTGATAATCCCGGGGTCAAATCCCTCAAATACGGTTATGATTGCATTTCCAACATACCTAGAAATTTTTGGCTCAACGATTTTAACAACAGTAGTTGCTATCATCGATCCGGAATCTTCTATCAAATTGAGAATTGCTAGCTTTTGAGCTTGGGTTAGCAAGAAAGAAGATATCGGGATGCTAAAATAGTCTTCATTAGAAGTGAGACCGACGGTCACGTCTGGAACGAGATAGAGATAGACTACGTTATCATCGTCCAAATATTCGTCGTCGAAAGTTGAGAAGGCTTGGATTTGGGAGAAAATGTTAAATTTCTGAAGGTAAATCTCGTAGTTTGCAGCATTTGCAAAGACGAAAGCTCTGCTAGTTTTTGGAGCTGCTAATCTGGTGATAGCAATCGGTTCTTCGTCTGCTCCAAAAGAAGGGTCTACCGTGTTTACTATTTGGAGGTAGTCGTTCAAATTAACTTCTTTCCCAAACAGATCTGTCCCTTGGTCTAGGAATCTGTAACTAATTTTCGAGGTAGCAGCGGATCTAAGATTTCCAAGAAACCCCGAGGTCTGCAGATATTCAACTTTAATGAAAGATCCCGGAGGGGGTACTTTCCCAAAGTTAGAATTTCCGAAGTAGATGTCTATACCCTCGTTGATTCCTGACATTACTAAGTAACCTTCCCCTTCTAACGGAATGTCGTATAGGGAGGAATATTGCTTCCATCTATTGTCGTTGACAGACACCTTAACGTTAAACTGGTCTAAAAAAACTCCTCCCTTTACAGGAACATTAAAACTTTGTAGGGCGTTTCCGGTTCCTGTAAAGGTGGTCGTGCTAAATGCCCCTTGATTTGTCTTAAATTTAAAGGTCGTTCCTCTGGTCAGAGAAACTTTAACCCTAGGACCATTAATCATTAAAGTGTAAGCAAGACCATTCTGTTCGCACTGTATTCTCGTGTTCTCTTGGATGATAACTGCACCTCCACCAACGTCTGCAGTCTTCAGATTCCAGGACACTGCAACTTCTCCCTGGGCTGCCATTGCTCTTGCTGGATCGTATCCAGAAATTCTAGCCAAGCTTCGAACCGAGTAATCTCTAGTGGCTTCGTAGATATTTAATTCAGTGATCGAGTCCTCGATAAAATAAAGGATCAACTGGGAGAGATTCTCCAGGACGAACAGAAGCTGCCCCCAGGCGGAAGCAGTGGTAAATACGTTTCTGCTCTGATTGTAGGTCTTCTGCAAAAAGTTGTAGGTCGTGTTGAGTAGACCCCTGATTAAGATATTATTTTTCTGGAAAATATTATTCATTCCTGTGGATTATGTTACTTGTAGGGATATTGCCGGGCTGAGATTCGAGTACCCGGGGATGAAGAAGTATAAATTTGCTATATCTCGTAGAGTTCCCTGGTAAAACTCCAACTTAAAGTATCCGCCGAGTTGGTAAAAAAGGGTGCAGTAAGTGTTAATTTGGAAATCTATTTCTTTTCTAACTGAATTCTCAGATAGTTCTAAATTAAAAACTAGCTCGTCTAAGCTGATTCCAAAATTAGGGTCACCAAGAACCTCCCCTTTATTGGTCAAAAGAAGCATCTTTAGCTGACCGATGCAGATCTCGATTGGATCTGTCGTTTCTAAAATGTCTTTTTTGTAGCCAAAATCTCCCGGATCTCTATTGTAAAGTTCTATCATTGGAAACTATTAATTCCCAATATATATCCAATTTAAAAAGGCTGGAAAAATAAAAAAGATTAGTTCCACTGAAGGAAGTAGGACGGGGTATTTTCTCCGTTGATCATTTCCATAACTTCTTGCATTTCGGCTGTTGCCATTGATGTTAATTCCTGGGTATTAACTTGAACCCCGCCAGGAAGATTATAGGTGAAAGCACTAATTACTCTAGCTAAACTTTGCTTTGCTTTTGCCCTACAGTATCTAGAAAAAAGTTCATCGTCGAAAAGTTCGGAATCTTCGATTGCAACAAAGCAGCTGACTGCAACAGACTTAACGTAGTTATTAGGACCAGATCCCACGTTGTTCGGGGATCCTGCTGGATTTCTCCCCAGGATAGTTAATTTTTTGGTGTTTTTATTCCATCTAAAAGCAAAGGTCTCAAGCAGATATGCCTTTGCAAGATCAAAGTAGGAGTACATCACCGTCCTATAAACTAGGTTGTCCCCCATGAAGGGAGAAAGGAGAAGCTCGGAGCCCAAAAGTTTAGAACTACCAAAGTCCCTGTCGGGGTTTCCTGAAATTCCAGGGTTGTTTGCCTCCCTAACATCGAAAACGGTGACAATCTTAGCTGGAAGCTGGATTTGTCTGGTTCTTAAAAATTCTTGGGTAGCAAAAAGGGTAGACCCCAAAACAAAAAATCTCTGCTCTACCGCATACTGATAGTTGTCGTACATCCAAGCTTTGGCTCTATTAATAATCCTAACGATCTCTTGATCGTTAAGGTTATAAGGGAGGGAGCAAGACGCCGATAAGTCGTCCTTTATCTCTTGAATTAATTCCGCTTCGGTCATGATTAATATAATTTTTTGTACTTCCAGTTTTGGTCTCTAAACTTCTCAGGCTTAAAGTGAACGTTGACGTTCCTTAATCTAGAGTCTGAAATAAATCTCTGGGCTCTTACGTCTTCGAAGTCTTTTACACTTTCTGTATTATCGCTAACCTTGGAATTTCTTCCAAGATCTGCTTTCCTGATAACTCCTCCGCTAATGTCACAGTCGACAATCTTTTCCGGACAATCGAGATAACAGTCGTCAAGATGATTGGAATAATCTGCAGAAGTGTTTTTAAGCTTAGAATTAGAAATGGTATTCCCAGTAATAACCTGTGAATCTTCAACATGACAATTTTTAACCTTGCAAGAATATAGATTACAATTTAAAAGTCTAGATCCTTTAATGTCGCAGTCCAGAAGATCCAAATCGGAAACAGCCGCAGCGTCTCTAATTCTAGAATTCTTGAGTTGAAATCTTCCAGTCGAGGTGTCGTAGTTAAAAAATCCGTGTCTAACGTCCCCGTCGACGATTAGATCAAAAACCTTATCTCTAATCATTGGAAAGTAGGACTTTATGTTTTCTTCGAACCCTTTCAAATCAACTAAAAGATGAAGGTCCGGGTAGTGCATAAAGAATGCTCTGGGGTCGGAGAAGCTTTTCACAACCTTAGAATATTGCCGCATCATCTGTTTCAGAGAATCAAGATCCTTTTGGGTGTATGCTGCCCTACCACTGAGGATATTGTAAAGGTGGATAATTACATAGTCGATAATTTCTCTGATCTGAGGAATCTTTTTCTGGTAGTCTCTTCCTCCTAGATATCTAATCTCAATGTATCCGTCCTTCAACTTTGTAAAGTTGGCTCCGTAGTACTTATCGTCCGGAAGTTTAAAAATCTTAGGGTCGATGTTGGTTAAATTTTCGATCGAGGTAAATCTATTTCTGGGTGTAATCTTCTTGATAGATTTTGCATAGACGTTATTTGTTCTGTTTCCAAACTTGGAATAGATCATCCCCTCATCTAGACCCAGAATAAACTGGAGTCTATCCAAATTTTCCATCCGAATAACAACGTCCTTCCTCATCTTGTCGAAGCTGACGGAAAATTGGAAGGCACACCTGTCGTTAGTCCATCCATTTTCGTCAATCCATCTTAAAACTTTAATCAAGACAGGAATTGCTTCCGCATAGGGCATAGGTCCAGTGATAAGTTCGTTCATTTTACTTCCACCAGAATAATCAGGCTCGAGTTTAAACGTGTATTGGTTAACTGGAATTTTGGAGTGGTATTTAGAAGATAAAATTACCTTTTTTCCTAAAAGATTTGATAACGACTCCACGATTCTGCCACGGACCATATTGGAAAAGAATTCGAATTCAAATCCAATGACCGATGCATTTAAAGCATGGAGTTTATCAAAGTGATTTAGGTCGTTAGACATTTACAGATTTAGCAAATATTTTTCCCATAACCGGGTCAACCTCATAAATCAAAATCGCAATCCTGTCTCCAGGCTTAGCATTTCTGAGATCTTCGGTTGTTTTTTCTTGGGGGATCATAGCCATCATTCCAGTTTCTGGAACTTCAACTAAACACCCGTTTTTTCTCTTGTATTTAATAATCGCAGCCATAGCTTCGATAGTTCCGTTGTCGATTGCCTCTTTGATCTCGTAGATCTTAACTGTCTTCTCGACAGGAGCACCAAAAGTCAAAGTCAATTTATTGTCCTCTTTAACCTCTTTAACGTAGAACTCTATCTCGTCTCCAGGATTAAACCCTTGAACAATTTGATTTTCAAATTCGGTTTTGTGAATCAGACCGGTGTAGATGTCTTCCCACTCGACAAATAGTCCGAACTGAGAAGATCCAGTCACGCATCCCTTGTATTTCTTCGTTAAATCCAGTTCTTGAATTTTAGAATTCATGATATGATTTAGGTACTTCTTGTAGGAAACCACAAAAGTATCTTTCCCTTGGACGTACCCGTCTATCATTACATAGAGGGTTTTACCGAGATAAGATTCGAAATCTGTGATCTTATTTGCTGCTGCAAGTGAACCAGGCATAAAGCACTTAACCCCAGAAATGTCAACTAGAAATCCACCTTTATTTACGGACTCAATCTTAGCAGGGTAAGCAACAGTGCACTTCTTGATTTGGTCAAAAAATTCTGCCTTCAGACTGTGAACATAACACTCGACCACCGATCCATGATAAGTTCCATTGATGTCTCTAACTATAGCTTCTATTTCGCTAGAAATCGAAAAGTCCAGACCTTGGATATTCAACCTGATTGCATCTTTTCTCTCTTTCTTTAGATCGATAAAGATTGTCTGTCCGGTTTCGGTATGTCCAAAAGCACTGATCTCATTCAAACTTGTAATTTTACATTTGTAGATTTCTCCATCCTCTAGATCTTTAGACGAGCTAAAGGTGTCGAGATTAGTTCCCCTATATAGTGCGTACAAGGCAGAGGCATATCCCTCATGGGAATAAATTTTAGTGTGCCCGGGGGTTTCGATCTTTCTGTTTACGGTCAGTCCGCTGGGGATGTCCCAGTTAAAGGTGTCTTTTTCTTCTTTTTCTAAAGAGATTTTTTCCATTATATTTTCTGTTTAAAAAGTAAATCTGATTTATATATCTTCCCCTCTTCCGAAGTAATTTAATTTCTTTATGGTATAACAGGAACGATCAAAATTTTAATTCCCGTTACCGTGCCATTGGAATCTTTTATGTTCTCTAATATTTTGCCTGGTTGATTTTTTCTGGCTTGAACTAGATTGTCTGCAGTAACTATAACATATCCTGCCCGACTAGACAATCTAAACTCCCCAGTTTTAAGAGTAACCTGTTCTCCAGGAGGAATTGGCGGAGGTGGTTGGTCAACTTCAGTCTCTTTAGGTCCGCTAATTCCAAGAGTTCGTTCTATGCTTAAAATTTGCTCGAGTAGGCCTGTAACAGCAGGGGGTAGAGCAAATTTAATCTTATCTGCAGCTATCAGCATATTTAGGAAAGCTGTTTTTATATTGCCAAGAGATCTTCTTATAGACTTAATAGTTTGGTATAGAAGGCCTAAATTAAAAATGGGGTTGGGAGCTGCTGCTCCAAGAGCTGCAGGCTGGGTTGAAGTTGTTATTGCTAGTGTTATAGTTCTCGGAAGCTCCTTCACTTCTTGAGAAATTACACCATAATTAACCTCTATGATGGAGATTTGCTCTTGAATGAAGTCCCTCTGAGCTTCCACATACTTAGCAGCCATTTCATCCGCTTTTTTCAGAGCTTCATCTTCCTTCTTTTTTCTTCTTGCTCTCTTCTCCTCGTCAGTCTCTACAATTCCAGCATCTGCCTTTTCCTGCTCTTCTTTTGCTGCTTCCTGTTCTGCTAGAGTTTTATAGTAGTCGATGGTATCTGCAAGATTTTGATCTAGTTCAGCTAACTTTTTCGCAACCTGTTCTACATTCAGTCCAGGTATCTGTGATCCAGAGCTACCTAGGCTAGATATTAATTTTTTCTGGTCCTCAAGGGCCTTGATATATTCTGCTGTTATTGCCATATTTTTACTTTGTCTTAGTTACCAAGCTCAGAAGATTAGGGATCATGGGAACAACCGGGGGGCTTCCCGCTCCCGCATGGACGTGGACATCAAAGAATTGCTTAAATGCATCTCCTCTAATAACAGACTGCGTGGCCCCTTCTCCTAATTCTATATTGGTAGAGTTGATGATGATTTTCCTGTCCTCCATTCTAATCTGATCTTTTCCCATCTCGATCACAACCCTTAATTTTCCCCCGTCTTGAGTGTCCAACTGCACTTTTGCATCTCCCAGGGATAAAACTAACCCCTTCTTTTTAGTGTAAAAAAATTTGAGCGGCCCAGGCTGGGAGTCCATGTCATACCAAATGGATTGAGCTCCCTCGTATGAATCTGAAATCTCGGCTAGGAGATCTGGAGAACTCTCCTTTTCGAACTCATAAAGAACTTTGTAATAATTGGACCCGTCGAACTGAGCATTAACTACTGCTCCAAGTCGAGGGATGCTAATGTTTCCATTCCCCCTTGCTGAAGAGAAAGAAAGTCCTGAAATCTGTTCTGCCCACGGGATATCTTCAATTTCTAGCTCTTCAAAGAATCCAAAGACCCTAACTCTCGCCCTTCCCTGCTTTAAAGGATCGTTAATGTCTACTATTTCTCCAAGGTGGATATGGGGATTGCTCATAATTATTTATTTGAAACTATTACACCGCTATCTGACCCAATCTGATCGGTTCCTGCTAAGGGAACTGCTCCGGGAATAGGACCATTTCTGGTCCCAAGACTTATGTTAAACTTGTCCTCCCCTTTTGTGTTTCCCAAATTTGCGGGAGCCATAGGGATAAAATCCCCTGTGGTTGGTGGATATTCCCTTCCAATATCTTCCCTTCTGTAGTTGGGAGAAACAATGTTGTACACTGGAGGTGGAGGGGTATCGAAAGCGCTCGAAGGAGATCTCAGTTCGTTTCCTGAAATTATTGGGGATTCTGGAGAATAAACTTGTCCGATATTTTTCTCTGAAAAAGGTGCAGATGTGCTGTCCGGATAAACTTTCCCTGAAGGGATTGGATAAATTCTATCTGGAACCCCTAAATCTCCTCCAGGAACAGATGCATATTCATCGATTCTAAATTCTGGATACGCTCTGTCGGGAACACCAAGATCTCTGCCAGGAACTCCTGTGTACTCGTCCCCTCCGGGTTCTGGATAGACCCTATCAGGAACGCCAAGATCAGATCCAGGGGAGGTTGGATATTCGTCCCCTCCGGGTTCTGGATAGACCCTATCGGGCGCACCAAGATCTCTGCCAGGAACTCCTGGGTATTCGTCCCCTCCGGGTTCTGGATAGACCCTATCGGGCACACCAAGATCTCTGCCAGGAACTCATGTGTATTCGTCAACCCCGGGTTCTGGATAGACCCTATAGGGA
>SXGR01341651.1_pt1 | contig 44455 bp, 35 predicted proteins | sample 3174711 | NCBI WGS metagenome assembly SXGR01 (sample SAMN11356860, study PRJNA531348) | freshwater metagenome | isolation source: freshwater sample F1-60 | place: China: Fuxian Lake, Yuxi | collected 2017-12-25
CATGGCGCAGCGCGAAATCGGGCTGGCCATCGGCGAGCCGCCCTCCTCGCGCGGATACCCACCCTCGGTGTTTTCCATGCTGCCGCAGTTGCTCGAACGCGCCGGCAACAATGACCGCGGCTCCATCACGGGCCTCTTTAACGTGCTCGTGGAGGCCGACGACATGAACGATCCCATCGCCGACGCCACGCGGTCGGTGCTCGACGGACACCTGGTGCTCTCGCGCGAGCTGGCGGCCCACAATCATTACCCGGCCATTGACGTGCTGCAGAGCGTGAGCCGCCTCAACCAGGACCTGCTCTCCGAGCCGGAGCAGGCGCTGACGGGCGAATCGCGCGACACCATGGCCACCTACCGGAAAAACCAGGATCTCATTTCCATCGGCGCCTACAAGGCCGGCAGCAATCCGACCATTGACCGCGCCATCCGGCTGCACGAGCCCTTCAATCAATTCCTGCGCCAGGATTACCGCGCGTACTGTTCCCGTGACGAGAGCTGGAAGCTGCTTCGGGGTGTCGTGGGGCCCATGGCTGAAACCCGCGAGTCTGGCGCCGCGACACCGGCTCCCGCAGTTCACGCTGCCGCAGCACCCGCGAGTCAGGCGCCGCGAAGCAATCCCGGATGGGGTGCCACCCGGCTGGCGAGGGTTGCCCTCTAAATGGCCGCTGACGCATGAAACCCTACCGGTTCACCCTGCAAAGCGTGCTTGGCCTGCGCGAGACCGAAGAGCAGCAGGCGCAGGAGGGCTACGCCCAGGCGCTGCGAATCATGGACGAACACATGGCGCGCCAACGCACGGTGGAGGGCGCCATCGAAGCCAATCACGACCAGTGCCGCAAGGCCTGCGCGGGCCGCACCCGCTCGGAGGAACTGCTGCGCTTCCACGGCGCGCGCCAGGTGCTGCGCGAACAATTAAAGGCGCTGGAAATCCACACCGCCCGGCTTCAGGCCTGGGTGGACGAGCGCCAGACACAACTGGTGGCGGCCCGCCAGCGGCGCGAGTCGCTGGACAAACTGCAGGACAAACAGCGCATGGCCTACGACCGGGGCGTGTCGCGGCACGAACAATTGTCGGTGGACGAGGCAGTGGCACAGCGCGACGCCGCCCGCTCGGCAGGAAAACTGCTCTGAAAACCTGAACGAATCGAGGCGTGAAAAAACTGCTCACATCACCATGGGTTGCCGCCGGGGTCGGGATGGTGGCGTTTGTCGTGGTGCTCTTCGTGATGATGAAGCGCACGGGCAACATCGAGCAGAAGATCGCAGAGACGGCCGCGGCCATCGAAAAAATCAGGCGCGAAACCAACGCCACCGGCCCGCAGGAGGACAACGCCACCCACATCACCCACAAGGACCGCGAAACGGCGGTGCCCGATCAGGCCCACCTCATTGAACTTCGCAAGGCGCTCGACAATCTCAACGCGGGCGGCGATCCGGGCGGTCTGCGCTTTGACGATCCGGACATCAAGAAGCTGGTGGACGGGCTGGGCCACCAATTCCGGCGGCTGGAGGAACGGCAGAATCGGCTGGACGCGCTCAATCGCGAGCTGGAAAGGCAGCTCATGGAGATTGGCTCCTACACCAACGCCGTCACGCTGGCGCGGCAGGAACTGCAACGCGAATACGAGGCGCGCAATCTGGTGATCCGCCAGTCGCAATCCAACCGGCTGGGCGAGATGGCGCGGCTCTACGAGCGCATGATGGCCAACTCGCTCTCCAATGCCGTGGCTGCCATCAAGCTCAACCCGGCGCCCGAAATCGCCCGCATCCAGTTCTTCATGACGCCCACCAATCAGGCGACGGTCTTCAACCAACTGGTGCTCGACTCAAGCCCCGCTGGCCGGCTGATGCTGCAGCAGGTGCAGGATTCCTACAAAAAGATCATCATCGAAACCCAAGGAGGCAAGCCATGATTCCTGCGGCCATCCCGCCCGTGCCGCCCCGCACAGCAGTCCCGCCCGATTCCGAGGGCGTGCTGCCGTTGCCGCCCGGTGACAATCAATCCGCCACGGGTGACTTTGAAGAACTGCTCAGCAAGGCCACAGGGCATTCGGGCGCACGCGGCAAGCCGGGCAAGCCCAAGCCATCCGCACCCAAGCCCGTCCGAAGTGTTCGCCAGGACTCGTTGGATTTGGCCGGCCAATCTGTGAATCTGCGCCAGCACGAACCCCATCGTCCGGCTGAATCCAGAGCGGAATCCAGATCCGGTGCCGCAGTCGCAGCCCGCCAATCGCAATCCCAGACTGGCGGCGAAGAACACGCTTTAGCCACACCAGAGGACGCGGTGGCCTCTCAAGCGCGCCCCACTGAACCCGAAGCCGGGCGCGCTTCTTCCACCGCAAGTGAAACCACTCCGGAGGCCGAAGCTGCCCAGCCATCTGCGGTGCCGCAAGGCGCCAACCCGGTGTCGATGGATGCGATGCTACTGGAAGATATGGTGGAACTTCCGGCACTGACTCAACCGGCGGCATCATCCGATACCACGCTCTCGCCGAAGCTGGCGGCAGAACTCAAGGGCGCGGCCATTAAAGACGAGGAGGATGATACCACGCTCTCGCCGAAGCTGGCGGCAGAACTCAAGGCCGTGGCAGCTCAGGAGGCAAAAATCGCCCAGGCGGCAAGTGTCACCCCGGTCTCGGGAACGCCCGCGAGCCCCAAGGCGGACACTCCTCAACTCTTTGAGAACGGCATTTCCGTGGCGGAAATGGCCCGCAGATGGGCCAAGGCTGGCGATCCCCGAAACGAAGCGGGGCCATCCGAAGAGGGGAGCACCTCAGCCGAAATGTCTGACGGCACGGCAATTGCTTTGACTGAGCCCAACATGGTGTTGGAGGCGAGTATCACCCAAGATTTTTCTGAAGGCCAGGGATCCGGCGACGGGCCTTGGGCTCACGGATCGCACGCGCCCACCAGCGACCACGCGCAACCGGGTCGGTTGCGTTCCGCGACCTCAACGCAGGCGCGGATTCAGGAAGTGACCGGCATGCCGGCTGAAATCCAACCCTCCAGCGGCGAGATCGCGGCACTGGGTGAGGCCGCGTTGCCGACCGTGGCACCGGCGGCCGAAGCCATGCTGGAGCGCATCTGGTCCCAGGTCACGGCATTCCGCCTTCAGGGCGCGTCGCAGTACGTGGTTGAACTGAGACCCGATGCCCAAACGCAGTTGCAACTCACCATCCAATTCGGCGCGTCGGGATTGGAGATTCAACCCCGGTTACAGCAGGGGGATCTATCCCGGATGAACGCGGCGTGGGGGGAATTGCAGGCAGGACTGGCCGAACGCGGCGTGCAGTTGCGCCCGCTGGAGTCAAGTCAGGCAAGCTCGCAGAGCGAGATGCACCATCCTTCTGGGGGTGCGCCCCAGCAGAAGGACGCGGCCTTCTCTCAGTCGTGGAGGCAGCCGGAGGATGTCGGCACCCAAGCAAGCTCAGTGGCGCCGACGTCCGGCAATGCGGCCCGCGCGATGGCGCGAAACGCCCCAGTGCCTTCGGGCAGCGGCGGCCGTTGGGAAGGGTGGGCTTAAGGAGGATTTATGATGGTCGATGCGCTAGCACTTTCCAGCCACAAACAGGTGGAACCCAACGAGCGTGTGCCCATGAAGATGCTGGGCCAAAATGAATTTCTACAGCTGCTGGTGACGCAGATGCGCAATCAGGATCCGTTGAGCCCCATGCAGGACACCGAGTTCATCGCGCAGATGGCGCAGTTCACCAGCCTGGAACAGTCGCGGCAGATGCGCGATGACATGAAGGAATTGAAGGACCGCGAGGGCTTCCAGCAGGCCGTGGGCCTGATGGGGCAGTCGGTGACGGTGAAGGTGAATGAGGAGGAAACCCTCACCGGCGTCGTCTCCGAGGTGCGTGTGAAGGGCGGCGAAGCCACCCTGCTCATCAACGACAAGAGCTACTCTTTGCAGAATGTGATTGAGGTGCATGCCAAGGATGGCGCAGCCAAAACCGAAACCCGAAAATAGACTATGATCCGTTCACTCAATACCGGCGTGCTGGGCATGCAGCAGTTCCAGACCAACCTGGACGCCATCGGCAACAACCTGGCGAACATCAACACCGTGGCGTACAAGAGCGCCCGGGTGGACTTCGCCGACACGCTCAACCAGACGCTGCGCGCGCCCACTCCCGATTCAGGCAGCGTGTCGGGCAAGACCGGCATGCAGGTGGGCAACGGCCTCATCATCACCGCCATCAAGAACTCGTTCACCCAGGGCGCCATCAAGCAGTCGGGCGTGCGCACCGACCTGGCGGTGGCGGGCGAGGGGTTCTTCCTGGTGAAGGATCCCACCACCAACGAGCTCTTTGCGACGCGCGCGGGCGACTTCCGGCTGGACAAGAACAGCTTCCTCGTCACCAACAGCGGCCAGCGCGTGCAAGGCTTAAGCAAGCAGGCGCCGGCCTACACGGATGCCGACAAGAAGGAGATTGGCGACGTCCAGCTCGACGTGGGCAAGTACATGGTGGACCGCACCGGCGTCACGATTGACTCCACCAAGGAATTGCTCACCAAGACCGCGCACGGTTTTACCACGGGAATGCAGCTTAAATTCTCAGGCACCATTCCGGCAGCAGACCCCGCCATCACCACCAGCACGGTGCTCTACTGCCGCGCGGGGGATACCGATGCCGCCAACCAGTTGACCCTTCACGCCACGGCGTCCGATGCCGCCGCGGGCACCAACGCCATCAATTTCACCGGCAGCACGGGCACGCCGCCAGTCGAGCTGACCGGCATCGCCGTGAACCCCTTCGATGAAGTGCTGACCAAGACGGCGCATGGCATGACTGATGGCATGGAGTTGAAATTTACCACCGCCCCGGGTGGAGCGGATACCGTGACCTCGTATTACGTGAAGAAGGTCTCGGCCGACACCTTCACGCTGCACACAGGGACTAGCCTGACTGCCGGCAACAAGGCGAACTTCACCCCGACCACTTACACCGGATTCAGCGCCAGCGATACCAACGATGAGATATCCCTCGCTGCTGGCCATGGTTTTGTTACGGGCGACCCCATTCAATTCAACTCGACGGTGCCGGGAGGGGTGACCACGGGCGCCACGTACTTTGTGGGCAGGAAGAATGATACCACGTTTAGCCTGCATGCCTCGCTGGCCGATGCCAACTCTGGCAGCAGTGCCGTGAATATCTCGTCCCAGTCGGGCACCTACAGCATCGACGCCATCAAGGGCACTTTCAAGGTGGCCGGTCAAAGCTACACCAGCCACACGCTGACGGGCGGTGCGAGCATCTCCTCGTTCAACATCGGCGCCGATGGCAAGGCCAACATGCTGCTCTCCGATGGCACCCAGTACGTGCGCGGCCAGGTGTTGATGCAGGTGTTCCAAAACACGCAGGCGCTGATGAAGGAAGGCAACAACGCCTACTCCAACCTGGCCACGGCCGGCGCGCTGGGAACCACGGGCGACAGCGCGTCCTCCACGCAGATCCTCGCGGGCGCTGCGGCGCCGGGATCGGCGGGATTGGGCCGCATCGAATCGGGCGCACTGGAACTGTCGAACGTTGACATGGCGCGCGAATTTGCAACCATGATAACGACGCAACGTGCGTTTCAGGCCAATGCGAGGGTCATCTCCACCAGCGATGAGATCCTCCAGGAAATGATGCAGTTGAAGCGCTAGTAGCCGATTGAACTTGTAGGGAACCGTTGACAAGGCAAAGCCATGGCTGAGAAACCCGCCCCCGCCCCCACCCAACCCGCCGCTGCGGGCGACGCCGCCGCCGGGCATGGCGCCGCCCCCGAAGGCGGTGGGGCCAAATCCTCGAAGAGTTCGCTTTTGACGCTGCTGCCGCTGGTGCTGATGCCCGTGCTCTGCGCCGGCGCCGCCTACGGGGTGAGCGTGGTGTTCCTGAAAAAAATCGAGGAGAAGCAGAAGGACATTCTGGCGAAAGTGGTGGGCGAACTGCCCAGCGCCGACGCCAAGACCGCCAAGGCCGGAGCCCACGGTGCTGCGGCCAAGGCCGACGCGCACGGTGCCGCCGATGGCCATGGCGATGCCAAGGCGGCCGACGGGCATGGTGCTCCAAAAGGCAAGGCCGGCGCCGCCGGTGCCAAGGCGGATGATCCCGACGAAGCCGTGCCGATTGTCGCGGCAGAGGGTGGGGGCCCCACCGCGGTCACGGTCAATCCCAAGGGAACCAGCGGCAAGCGGTATCTGGTGGCCGAAATCTATGTGAAGCGCCTGTCGCTTGAGGACACGGACTTCAAGGCGCGCGTGGAGAAAAAGACCAAGCAGTTGCAGGAAATCACCACGCGCGAATTGGAAAGCTACACCATCGAGGAATTGCAGAAGCCGGGCACCAAGAATCTCATTCAGGGAAAGCTCCTGGCTGATTTTAATCGCGAGCTGACCGTGCACGGATTTGCCTCACCGGTGGGGCGGGTCATCATCAGCAAGTGGATCATGCAGTAACGCCATGGCGAAGGAGAACTTCCAAGAGGCCGACATCCGGCTGTTTCGCGATCGCACCTCGCCGCTGACCGCCACGCGGGTGTTCGCTGCCGAGGCTGCGGCAAGCGCGTCCAAGGCCGAGGGCGGTTCGCCCGAAGGTGTCGTGGAGCTTCATCGCCACGGTGGCCAGCGACAGGAAGTGCCTTCGGGGAAAATTCACAGCTTCGTCAGCGGAAAGCATGGCGCACTTTCCTCGACGGAAGTTCACCGGTTTAAAAGTCAGAACGCCGCCGTGGTGCGTTCGCTCGCCGCGAGGCTGGCGCTGTTCTTGCGCATGGACCTCACGCTGGAGCAGACCTCGCTGGAGGTGGTGGACCTCAACAAGTACTCCAAGCAGTTCGAGGCGCCGCGGCACATGATCCTTTTCAAGCTGCACCCGCTGGAAAGCATCGGCGTGCTCGATGTGGCCAAGCCCTTGGCGCTGACCATCGCCGACCGGATGCTGGGTGGCAAAGCCTTCGCGGTGAACCCCGAACGTCCCATCCGCGAGGTTGAAACGGCCTTGATCGATCAGATTACGCAGATTCTGCTGCGCGAATGGTGCCGCGCCTGGAAGTTTGAGGAGACCCTGCGCGCCACGCTCATCGGGCACGAAACCAACCCGCAATTCCTGCAGATTGGCGGCGGGGAGGAAACCTACTACCACATTTCCATCGACGCCTCGATCGGCGACTGCATGGAGCAGATTCAGATGCTGCTGCCCGTGCGCGGCATGGCGCCCATCGTTCGCCATCTGGCGCTGGTCACCTCCATCAGCGCTGAAGACGAGAGCGAGGAGCACGAGCAGTTCATCCATCAACCCTGGAACCCGGCGTTTGCCAAGGTGGACGTGCATGTTGGGGCACGCTGGCCGGACATCCCGGTGGTGGCCCGCGACATGGTGGCCCTGAAGGTGGGCGACATCATCCCGCTGAATCCCGAACGCCTGGGGCAGGTGGAAATCACACTCGAAGGCAAGCCCAAGTACATCGGGCGGCTGGGAAGTCTGGACCAAAGATGCGCGGTGCAAATCGTGCAGACCCTCAATCACTGATTTATGAGTACGGCCATCGAAAATCCCCAGAACCTGGAATTCCTGCTGGACGTCCCGCTCAAGCTGTCGGCGGAGCTCGGCAGTTGTCACATGACCATGGGTGAGCTGCTCAAGCTCAACATTGGTTCGGTGGTGCAGCTGGACAAACCTGCCAATGCCAACGTGGACATCTACGTGAACCAGAAACTGGTGGCCCGCGGTGAGGTTGTGGTGGCGGAGGAAAACTTTGGAATCCGGATCCGCGAAGTCCTTCCCAAGTAATGACACCCCTGATACCCCAACTGCTCCCTTCGTAGCGGCAAGTAATACATCCTCAAGGCCCGAAATTTGGGCCAAATCACGGCAATTCTTGGCCAATCCACAGGCCCATGCCGTGGCACGCCTTCTGCTGTGTATCCTTTGATTGGCGGCACAGGCTGTCCAATTTAGCTCCGTCTACAAGCCCGTGTGGGATGGGCAGCCATGGAAGGCTGGCGGAGCAGCGAGAGTGAGAAACAAAAATGGCCCGCGCGGAGGGGGCAATGATCATGAGGACATCTCACAAAGGGTTCGGTTGCTGGCTGGGACTGGCGGTGCTGCTCATCGCAGCCCGCACCCCGTTGCACATCAAGGCCGATGAAACGGGATCCAACGCCAGCTCCGTTGCCCGTGCCAGTGCATCGCCTCTTTCGGCCTCTGGCTCGCCGCAGCGAGTCTACCACGCGGCCACGCCGTCAACCGACAGCCGCATGAGTCCTGTCAACATGACCGAAATGGCCGTGCGACTGGGAGGCACGCTGCTGCTGGTGCTGGCGGCGTTCATTCTCGCGGTGCGGTTTTTCCGCCGTTCCTCTTTGTGGAACATGGGGCAGACGCGCCCCTCGCACCTCAACATTGTGGAGAGCCGCTCGCTGGGTTCACGCCACTCACTGCACGTGGTGACCTACGGACGCCAGCGCTTCCTGATTGCAGACTCTCCGGCCGGCACGTGTTTCCTGGCCCCGCTGGATGAGCCACAGGCGGGGGAATTCCCGCAGCCCGATGGGCCGGCGCACGATTCGTTTGCCGACAAACTGCGTTCGCTGATCGAAGGGCCGCAGTCCGAGCCACAAGCGCGCGCACCGTGGGGACAACGGCTCAAGGCCATTCTGGCGGGCAAAGTGTCATGAGCGCGGCCGCTTCACATCACCGCAGTGCCGGCCTGTTGTTGCGGGGGGTGGCGTTGACGCTGCTCCTGTCGGCGTGGAGTGTGTGGGCGCAGGTGGTGCCGCCCGTGCCGCCGATTGAAGTGCCCAAGGTGCCGGCATTGTTGGAGACGCAGGCCGGCGGAACCAACAGTCCCTTCAGCTTCAACCTGGGCATGAACCTGCCCCAGAAACCGCAGGACGTGGACGTGGCCATCCGCATCCTCTTCGTCATCACGCTGCTCTCGCTCGCACCCTCTCTCATCATGCTGATGACGTGTTTTACACGCATTATCATCGTGTTCTCCTTCTTGCGAAATGCGCTCTCCCTGCAGGGGGTGCCCGCCAACCAGCTCATGGTGGGCTTTGCGCTGTTCATGACGTTTTTCATCATGGCGCCGGTGTACAACCGCATCGACCAGGACGCCATCAAGCCCTATTCGGCCAAGCAAATCACCAGCACGCAGGCGCTGGACCGCGCCACGGTCCACGTGAAGGATTTCATGCTCAAGCAGGCGCGCGCGAAGGACGTCGAGCTCTTCGTGGGCCTGGCCAAGATGGGGCCGACCCCCGTGGAGGAATTGCCGCTGACGGTGGTCATCCCCGGTTTCGTGCTCAGCGAACTGCGAACGGGCTTCCAGATGGGGTTCCTGTTGTTCATTCCGTTCATCCTGATTGATTTCGTCGTTGCCATCGTACTGATGAGTCTGGGTCTGCTGTTCCTGCCGCCCGTCACGATTTCCATGCCCCTCAAGATCCTGCTTTTTGTGCTGGTGGACGGCTGGACCCTGGTGGTCCGGTCGCTCGCACTCAGCTTTGGAATGTGAGCCGATGAACCCGGACTACGCGGTCGAGTTGTTAAAAGGAATGATGACCCACATCGTCATGGTGGCCGCGCCGCTGTTGCTCGTGGGCATGGTGGTGGGGCTCATGGTGAGCCTCTTCCAGGCCGTCACCTCGCTGCAGGAACAGACTCTGGCCTTCGTGCCCAAGGCGCTGTCGGTGACGGCGCTGCTCTTCTTCATCCTGCCGTGGCTGGTGCGTACGCTGGTGGACTACACGACGGGCATCTTCGACAAGCTCCCGCAGATGGTGCAGTGAAAGGCGAGAACCCTTTGGCGCCATGGAACAGCTCTTCCTCTACTGGTTCCTGATCTTCACGCGCGCCGGCGCGATGCTCTCCATCCTCCCGGTTTTCTCGGCGGCGGCCGTGCCCATCCGCATGCGCATCATGTTGGGCGGCCTGCTGGCCACCGTCATCCTGCCCACGCTGCCCTCGCTGGGCCTAGACATCAGCACGTTGTCGCTGCTGGAACTGGTCGGGTTGCTGATTTCCGAGGTCGTGATTGGTCTGATGCTCGGATACCTCGGCCGGCTGGTGCTCTTTAGCGCCGCGCTGGCCGGCAACATCATCAACACACAACTGGGCCTGGAAATGGGCAGCACGCTCGCGCCCGGCGAGGATCAGCCGATGGAGGTCATGGGCATCGTGCTGCAGCTTCTGGCCATCATGCTACTGCTCTCTCTGGACTTGCATCACGCGCTGCTCGCAGGCTTTCAGCAGTCGTACTCGGTGTTGCCCATCGGCGGCGGAAGGCTCTCCAACGAGTTGTTCGATCAGGTGACCCAGACGGCCGGGCGCACCTTTCTGGTGGCGGTGAAAATTGCCGCACCGATCATCGCCGTGGGCATCGTGGTCAATGTGCTGCTTTGCATGCTGGCGCGTGCCGTGCCCCAGATGAACGTGTTCATGGAGGGCTTTGGCATCCGCCTGCTCATCGGCATCACGCTGCTGGGCGCGATGTTTAACATGATGGCGATGGAGATCGCAAACTACATCGGGCAGGTGCCCGAAGACTTTGTCACGGTCGTCCGGTTGTTGGGGCAGGGGAGCTAGGCCATGGCGGAACACGAAGGCGGCCAGGAAAAAACCGAGTTACCGACGCCCCGTCGGCTTCAGGAATTGCTGGAGTCCGGGCAGTTCGCGCGCAGCTCTGAAATCCAAACCGTTTGCCTCATCGGCATCGGGCTCGTGGTACTGACCTTGGTCGTGCCACGGATTTTGGGTGTGATGAAGGAGTACATGGCCGGCACCTTCTCGCAGTTGGGCAGCGCGCGCGTGACGGTGGAGTCATTTCCCGCGCAGTTCGCGCATTTCCTGACGATGGCAGGGATGTGCCTCTTGCCCATCATGCTGGCGGGATTCTTCGCTGCATTGCTGGGGAGCGGCATGCAAAGCCGGTTTCAGCTGACACCCAAGGCACTCGAGCTCAAATGGGGCCGAATTAATCCCATGGCCGGTTTCAAAAATATCATGGGGGTGCAATCGGGCGTGCGGCTGCTGGTGGCCGTGCTCAAGTTTGTCGTCATCTTTGGTTTCACCTATCCGGTCATTCGCGATGTGACGCAGGACCCCATCTTCTACGCCGCCACCGACTTTGACTACCTGCTCTCCTTCATGGGGCGCACGGCACAGGCTGTGACGGTGCGCGTGCTGGCGGGCATGGTGATCATCGCCCTGGCCGACTACGGCTACCAACTTTGGAAGACCGAACAGGACAGCATGATGACCCGCGACGAGGTGAAGGAGGAAACCAAGAGCAACGAAGGCAACCAGCAGGTGAAGGGCGAGCTGCGCCGTCGCCGTCGCCAGATGTTGCGCCAGAAATGGCAGCGCGAGGTGCCCAAGGCCGATGTCATCGTGACCAACCCCACGCACCTGTCGGTCGCCTTGCGTTACGACCGCAAGAAAATGGGTGCGCCCAGAGTGGTGGCCAAGGGCGCGCGGTTTAATGCGCTGCGCATCCGCGAAATTGCCAAGCAACATCAGGTGCCCATCATCGAGAACAAGCCGGTGGCGCGGCTGCTCTTCAAGCACTGCAAGGAAGGCCAGGAAATCATCCCGAACCTGTTCGCGGCCGTGGCCGAGATTCTGGCGCACGTGTACCGCACCAACCGCTACCGGTACTACAAGATGGGCATCGAAATTCCCAAGTAGGCCCATGGCAACCCCTTCCTCAGTGGCGCGGCAAGGCAGCCTAAAAGCTTATATTCCATCGTTTCGGTGCGTTTGCGGATGGTTTTTGGGTGGCATCGGCCTTGCTGTGCAGAGGGCGGGTCGGAATGATTCTGGCCCGTTGTTAGTCCAGTCCATGCAACGGAATGACTCGAGATGGGGGCGCGGCGCCGCAGCCGCATTGCGGTGCGTATGAGCGCCGCCGCCGCCATTTCCCCTCGCAAGCCCGTCTGGGCCGACATCGTGCTGGTGTCGTTCATCTTCAGCGTGCTGCTGTGGATGATCCTGCCCCTGACGCCGCTGCTCATCGACATGCTCCTGGCGGTGAGCATTTCATCGGGCCTGCTGGTGATGCTGGTCATCATCTACATCCGCGAGCCCTCCGAGTTCACGAGTTTCCCCACGCTGCTGCTCATCACCACGCTCTTTCGGCTGGGCATCAACGTGGCGTCCACGCGACTCATTCTGGTGGATGGGCAGGCCGGCGAGATCATCCGCGCCTTCGGACAGGTCGTCGTCCAGGGCAACTACGTGGTGGGCTTCGTGATCTTCATCATCCTCACCGTGATCAACTTTGTGGTCATCACCAAGGGTGCGGGCCGCATCGCCGAGGTGGCCGCGCGGTTCACCTTGGACGCGCTGCCGGGCAAGCAGATGGCCATCGACGCAGAGCTCAATGCCGGACTCATCAAGGAGGACGTGGCGCGCCGCCGCCGCGAAGAACTGGCGCGCGAGGCCGACTTCTACGGCGCCATGGACGGAGCGAGCAAGTTCGTGCGGGGCGATGCCATCGCCGGCATCCTCATCATCGTGGTCAACGTCATTGGCGGCATCAGCATTGGCGTGCTGCAAAAGGGGATGGACATCACCACGGCGCTGCAGACGTACACCATCCTGAGCATCGGTGAGGGCCTTGTCTCGCAAATCCCCGCACTGGTGATCTCCACCGCCGCGGGCATCTTGGTGACGCGCACGGCCGAGCACAGCAGCCTGGGGCAGACCCTGGCGCGGCAACTCTTTTTCCAGCCCAAGGTGTTAAAGGTGCTGTCGGTCACCCTGTTCGCGCTGTCAGCATTCTCCCTCGTCACGGGCATCCTGCCGTGGTTCCCGTTCTGCGTCATGGCCGTACTCTTCGGCTTCATGCACCGATCCTTCGAGAAACAGGGCCTGATTGGGCTGCGGTCGGCAGACGGAGGGGATTTTCCCGGCGGAGCCGTGGCCGAAATGCCCGGTGGGCCTCCCTCATCGGGCGGAGGCAAAGCGGCACCAGCGGCGGGCGGGCCGGGAAAACTGGAGGATTTGCTCAACGTGGACACGCTGCAAATCGAGCTGGGCTACGGACTGCTGGCCCTGGCCGACCCCAAGAAGGGCGGCGACATTCTCGAGCGGGTCACCAGCGTGCGGCGCAATTTTGTGCAGGACATGGGCTTTGTGATTCCGGCCGTGCGCCTGCGCGACAATCTGCAGTTGGGGGCCAACGAGTATCGCTTCATCTTCCGGGGACAGATGATTGCCTCGGGCGAGGTGATGCCCGGCTACTGGATGGCGATGAACACCAACAACAGCACCGAGGTGCTCCCCGGGGTGCAGACCACCGAGCCGGTGTTTGGCCTTGCCGCCACATGGATCACGGAGGTGGAGCGCAAGAATGCCGAGGTGGCCGGCTACACGGTGGTGGACGCCGCGTCGGTGCTGGTGACGCATTTTAGCGAGACCATCAAGCGCTACTGCCACCAGATTCTCTCGCGGCAGGACGTTCAGGTGCTGCTCGACACGCTCAAGGAAAACAACCCGGCGCTCGTCAACGAACTGGTGCCCGCGCTGCTGTCGGTGGGACAGGTGCAACGGGTGCTTCAAAACCTGCTCAGCGAGCACATCTCCATCCGCAACCTCGTCAGCGTGCTCGAACGCGTGGCCGACTACGCCGCCACCACCAAGAACCCCGACGAACTGGCCGAGCAGGCGCGACGCGCCATCGGCAACCAGATCGTCAAGCAGTACCAGGATCCCCAGGGTGTCGTGCATGCCATCACACTCGATCCCTGGCTTGAGGAAGACCTGGCAAAAGGCCTGCGTCAGGCAGCCGCCGAGACTCATCTGCTGGTCGATCCCAAGATGGCGCAGCACCTCTCCCATCACTTTTCACAGGCCATGCAGCCCATGATCGCCGAGGGCAAGCCGCCGGTCGTCATCTGCGCCGGCGCGATTCGGGCTGGACTCCGCCGCTTCTTTGCGGCGAAATTCCCCGACTTGGCGTTCCTCTCCTACGAGGAGCTGCCGCCCAAGGTGGAGATCGCGCCCGTCAGCACCCTCCCCAGCCTGGGCTAATGTGATCCGGCGCAAGCCGGAGCGGTCGGGCCCATGAACGTCGTCAAAGTCGTCGCCAACTCCCCCCAGGAGGCTTTGGAAAAAGTCCATGCGCAGCTCGGGGCGCAGGCCGTGGTGCTCAACGTTCGCAAGCTGCCCGTCAATGGCATCCGTAAAATCTGGACGCAGCCCCAGGTGGAAGTCATGGCCACGGCTCCGGAGCCCAAAGCCGACCATCAGGAGCTTTTGCTGCGCCTCAACGACAAGATTGACCAGCTTGAGCGCGACCTGCTGCACCGTCCTGCGGTGGCGCAGGGTGCGCACGTCATCCGCGGTGCGCAGCCTCCCTTGGCGGCACTGCCTCCCAAGATCGCCGAGATGATCCGTGGCGCGCGCGTCGCCGGAGGCGATGGCGAGGGCGGCCTGCTTCCCTCCGCCAAGATTCTTGAGCAGCTGGGAGTGCTGCCCTCGCACGCGCGCTGGGTGTCAGGACAGGCGCGAAACTTTCTGGGCTTCACCAAGCCGCGCAATCTGCAGGAGGAGTTCACGCTCATCCGCGAAACGCTCTCAGACTACTGGCGGCAGCTGGTGAGGCGCCACGTGCTGCCGGGCAATCCACTGCGCGTGCTGGTGGGCACGCCGGGCACGGGAAAGACCACGGCGTTGTGCAAGTGGATGACCCGGGAAGTGCTCCTGTCAAACCGGCCTGTGCGCGTGTGGCGGCTGGACGGCGCCGCACCCAACCTGGCGGATTTTCTCAACGTGCATTGCGAGGTATTGCGCGTGCCGGTGGAGCGCCTGTGGGACGCCGCCGAGCCCATCCCGGAGGACACGCTGCGGTTCGTAGATTTGCCCGGCGTGCCGGTGGACGACCGCGAAGGGCGGCGCGCGTTGGGGGAGCAGTTGCGCGCCCTGCCGCAGGCGCAGGTGCTGCTGGTGCTCAACGCTGCCTACGATCTGGGGCTGCTGCTGGCGCACGCGCGGTTCTTCTCTGGTCTGCCGCTCGCCGGCATCGTCCTGACCCATCTTGATGAGGAATCACGCTGGAGCAAGTGCTGGAACCTGGTGCTGGCCACGCAACTGCCCATCATCCATCTGTCGGGGGGGCAGCACATCCCCGGTAATTTTGATGAAGCGCAGCCCGAGGCACTGTTTGACCGGCTAGTGCAGGCCGGTCGTGTCGGCGACGACTAACTTTCGCTAGGGCGTTCCCACGGGGCCGGTGGCGTTGGCAGCGGGAGTGGCCTTGGTGACGGGCGTGCCATCATCGAGCCACTGATAGGCATCAAGGAAGACGCCTTTGCGGAACGAGCGCACCCACATCAGACTGTTGCGCTCGTTGTCGTAACGATGCGTCTCGTTGCCATCGTGCCGGCCCATGTCGTACTGGATGCTGCTCTCGACGTTGCCGCTCTCGTAGTACCACTTCCATTCGCCGTGCTGCAGGCCCTCTTTAAGTTCGCCTTCAAATTGCAAACGGCCGTTGGGAAATTGCGCCGACTGCTTGCCCGACCACGGCTTGCCGTCGAGATACCATTTGCCATCCTCACCAAACCTCACCCGGTCTGGCGTAATCTCCTTGGTGGACTTGGAGCATGCACAGAGCGCAAGCACGATGGCCAGGATGCCGCGATGACTCCAACCGTTCATGCGGGTGAGCGTAGGCCATTCTCCGGCCTGCTGGCAATGGCCCAAAAAAACACGGCAGGGGTGTTCGCCCTGCCGTGTCATGATTTTTTGGGAAGCGGCCTTAGTTTTTTTCGATGCCCTTGGGGCGCGCCTGTGGCTTCGGCGGCGGCTCGTCGCCAGCGCCTCGAACCTCCCTCGCCAGATCCAGGATCTGGCGAAGCGCGTTCTTCTGCTTGTCGCGGAAGAGCAGTTCGATCCCGTAGCTGAAGTGATCCTGCTTCCAATTGCCGGTCACCTCAAAGCGCGAGAAACGCCGCAAGGCATTGATGGCCTCATCGGGGGCGTCAAAATCCTGAGCCAGCCGGGTGATGAGGTCGAAGTCCACCGCCAGCGCCATGTCGTTCTTGTCGAAGAAACCGCGCTGTGCGCCCTCCACCGCACCGGGCACGCGCCCGAGTTTGGCAACATTGATCATGCCCTCGCTGCCGATGAAGAGCCGGCCCTTCTGGTGCACGATGTCAAAGCCCTCGCCTCGCATGGCCTTGAGCGCCTCGCCTTCGTTGAGCTTGGCCATGAGTTTTCCCAGCTTGGCGTCATCCGCGATGGTCAGGCCCAGCAACAGCGACGGTTTTGGGGGGCCTTCGTTTCCGACCTTCTTCAGGTCCACAAAGGTGAACATCATTTCATTTCCGAGCATGTCGATGAAGTCGTTCACGCCCAAACCAGTGGCGCCCATCAACATGATTTCGAGGAAGGCAAATCCCTGCTGGCCCTCAGGCCCGCCGAAGTTCTTGAGCGCCGGCAGGTATTCCTCCTTCATCCACTTGCGCGAAGCGTCCATGTCAAAGGAGTACACGCCTGAGGCGACGGCTTTCTGAGGCACCAGATTGAGCAGCGTTTTCTTGGGCCCTGACTTGCCAAACTTTTTGAGCCAGTCGGAGTCGGAGCTGTAGAGCACATCCGCGCGGATGGAGCCGGCCAGAAAATTCACCGCGCCGGCCATGCGCAGATTCCCCAGTAACTCGCGCATCTTTTTAAGCTGCTCCCCGGGAATGTCGGGGGCCAGTTCCATCAGCGAGTTGAAGTTCATCCAGCCACCGGCGTCGGGATTGTTGCGCAGATAGCCCGCAAAGGTGGCCTCGGCTTTGCCCAGCGGCTGCTTGCCGCCGCGCACGCCCACGGCCAGCTGCGGCGCCTTCGGGGAACCCTCTCTCGTGGGATCGGCGCCCACGATGATGATGGCCTCGTCGTTGAAGGAGAGCGACGCCGCGCCTTGCGCTTCTTCAGGATCCAGGATGTTCCAGCCGCCCTCGACGCGCAGTTGCTGCAGGACTTTCGTTCCCGCAAGTCCAGCCGCTTCCTTCACCACGTCGCGAAGTCCCTGCTCGAATTTCTTCGCGCTCAAAGGGGTCGCCACGATGCCACCCCAGCCGCTCGGTGGCCCATCCTTCGAAGGCGTGAGCTTGGCGAAAAGGTGGATGGGCCGGTCGAGATCCACCCCCAGAAGTTCGGGCGCCTCGAGCAGCTTGGCCGCCAGCTCGCTCTGCTTGCGGATTTCCGCCAGCTGCTCCTTCACTCCCGGCAAGTCGGCCAGAGTTTCATAGCCCGATTTCTTCAGAATCTGGCCTAGCGAGATCGACAGCACGATGTGCGCGTCGGCGGGGATGTATTTGAGGCCCGGATCAGCCTTCTTGGGCCCCACTTGGGCGGTGGCAGGAATGGCGGTCCACGCCAGAGCGACCGCCAGCGCGGCGGCGAACCTGGAAAAACGGGTCGCGCGCCCCATCGGCAGACGACAGCACTGCAAGGAGGGTATTTCTTTCATGAGCGGAACACTATCGGGGGTTGGGTTGGTTGTAAACACGATTGCTGTAAGCACCACTTTGACAGGCCGGAATGCGAAAAGGTTACGAAAGTCACGATCCCGGCTTGGCCTCGGGGCTGCCCGCTGGCGCAGGAACCGCAGATGGCCGGCGCGACGGATCCCCCGGCAGCGGAGGCTCTGGCGGCCCGGGCAGTTTGGGAGGCGCGGGCAATGTCGGAGGTGTTGGAATTCCGGGCAGCTCCCCGGTGGTGGATTGCGGTGGCGCGGGCGCAGGTGCGGGTGGTAGCAGCTGAAGGGGTGGCTTTGGTGGCTGGGGAACCGGAGATGGCCGGCGCGGCGGATCCCCCGGCAGCGGCGGCCTTGGCGGCACAGTGGCCCCAGAGTTCCACTGTTGCATCCGCAGCAGCTCACCCACCAGCAGAGAGAGGCTGTTGGTTTTCTTGTCTGCCAATTCCAGCGTCAGGAAGCCGCTCGAGCCGGCGACATCCGAGTTGCCGGCCAGTGTCAGCGACTCAAATTGCGAGAGGGGAGCGGTGAAGGATTCAGCACCGGGAACCTCGCGCAACAATGGCAGCGCCGCCTTGATGCTTGCGTGGAGAGTGATGGCGTTGCCTTCAAGCAGGGATCGCGTGGCGGCGGGCAGCGTGTCGCCGGGGTTTGGAGTTTCCAAGCGCGACTTGAGCGAGTCAGGCGAAAGGCAGAGCCAGTTGCCATTGCGGAAAAATTGAAGCCCCAGCAATTTGAGCGACTGCGCCAGAGTCAGGCCGCCAGCCCCTGGCGCGGGCAGGGTTTCCAACGACTTGATCCACGCATCGGCCGCCGCCGTGCTCTTGACGCTGGCCACCGCCAAGACTGCCGGCGCCCCGCCCGGTTGCACAGGGGGAAGCAACGCCACCACCGCATCGCCACCGGCCAATTCCAGCAGCTTGGCCACGGAGAGACCCACCGCGGCCAGCGCCTGGTCGGCGGCTGCCGTGGCAGACGTGCCGGTTCCCGCCGCGAGAGACTGCGCCACTGCGGCGGCATTGACCGATGCAGCGAGCACCACCAATGCATTGGCTGGCACGACGTCGAGCAGCTCCTTGGGGACGCCCTTGCCGCTGGGATTGGCCGTCAGTGGTTTTGCCAGAGAAGCGCTGACGTCCACTCGGACGTTGCCTTTACCGAACCAACCGGCCAGCGCAACACTCGAGACTCCCGCCTGAGCCAGCGCCTCGCGTTGGGATTCATCCAGCGGCACCACCTGCGAAATCCGCGCCAAGTTAAGCCAAATCCCAAAGTCATGGGTCTTCTGCTGGGAAGCCTTGAAGTGGGCGTCGCCCGTCAAGCCGCCGGCTTTGCCAAAGAGCTGCTTAAGACGCGGCATGAGGGTCGCAGCGTCGGTCGCGGTGTCGCCACCGTTGGCCACCAGCACCACTAGGGCTTCATTGTTGTAGCCCATCACCACAGGCAATCCTGGCACCGCGCAGGCTTGGAATCCTCCTTGGTCGGCAAATTTCAAATTGGGTGCGGGCACCTTGGCAAACCCCGCCAGCACCGTGAGTGCATTGGGAAGCGCGGTGTTGATTTTCTCAATGTCTCCCACCGGCAAGACCAGTCCCATGTCGGGCTTGGCATCCTTGAGCGCGGGCGCCATGGCAAACACATGCAGGGGCTGATTGATGGCAAATCCCAGATTTTCCGGGCTGAACATGCCCACCACCATCTTGATCTGCTTTCCCTCGGGCGTCGCGCCCGCCGCCTGATCGAGCAGCGCCGAAAATCCGCCCGCCTTGTCCAGCAACTGCTTGGGCGCGATGGTCAATACAGCAAAGGCATCCGCCGGCAAGTAGGCGGCACTGGCTGGCAGCGGCCTCGCCAGCGGCAAGTCCGCGCCGGTCGGAAGGGTGGGATTGCCCGTCCCGGGCGTGGGAGGGTTGGGGATGGGGATCGGGGAAGTGCCGTTCTCCTCGGTGTTGGGGAGATTGGGAAGTTGGGAATTACCCTTGGGTTTGTTGGGCGTCGGGTTTTGTACTTCCTCTTGCGGCTTGCCAAACCAACCCAGTTGCCACGCCGCGACTGCGCCACCACCAAGAACCAGCAGCACGGACAGCAAAATCCACAGTTTGCGCCTGCTGCCGCCGGTGGTCGCACCGCTGGCTGCCAAAGCCGGTTCTTCCAAGTCCTCCACTTGCTCCTCGGCGGGATCCGCAGGGGCTTTTCTTACCGCCACGACTGCAGGACGGACGGGGAGTTTGGCAGGAGGGGCGAATGCAGCGGCATCCAAAATGTCGCCCACGGTTTTCCAGGCGGGATCGCCCTCAAGGATGGCCAGATCGGCCAGCGTCAACTGGCCCTCGTCGAGCAGCCCTTGCAGCTGATCCAGCGAGTAGGGGCCAAAGTTTTCGCCGCCGCGATGAACCCAATAGGACATGGCAGAGTATGGTTGGAACGAGCTTCGAAAGCCAAAGGAAAAATCAGTTTCCAGGGCGCCGCGGCGCAAGGCCATCCAGTGCGAGCTCCAGTAGTTTTCGCAGGCTGTTGATTCCGCCATCGGCCAGCGCCAGATGCGTCTGCAGCCGCACTTGGCCCGAGTCTTGACGCAGGCTCAAAGTCAGATGGCCCAGCGCATCCAGGTTGGGTGCCGCATCGAAACGGTGCATGGCATGGCTCAATCTGCGAAAGTCAATCTTGAGCGCGGCGCCGCTGCCCACGAATGACTCCCACTCTCGCGCAGGCAACATCGCGGGACGCTCTTTTTTAAGGGATTCGCGGTGGGGGCTGGTGGCGAGGACGAGCCGGTTGTCCACCGCCAGGGCGCCCACTCCCAATCCATCGAATGGGGCAAGGCGGCTTGCCATGCTGCGCGCTTGTTCAGGCTTGGCGAAGCTGGCGGCCGCCAGAAATTCCACCTTTGGCACCGGCAACTTGGGCAAACTCAGGTTGGGCAGCTTAAGCCAGGGCAGCGCGGGGCGTGCTTGCGCCTCGCCGGGTGCGGGCTTGGCATCGGGTGGCGCGGCATCGGTAATCGCCAGAGCCAGGTCGCCCTGCCATTGCGCCATCAACTCGGCCAGCGAAAGGCCCAGAAAGTTTTCGGCCATCTTCAGGATGGCAGCAGATGTCTCCGCACCGCCGGGCAGAAGCGCCGATCCGGCACCAAGGGACGGCGGCAGTGCCGGCAGATTCACCCCGACGATGCCTGCCACAATGGCATCGCGCGGAAGCAACCCAACCAAGCCGGCATCGACCGGCTTGAGGGGAAGCAGGGCAGTGCCGGCGCTTGTGTGCAGCGCGGCATCAAGCCGCACCTGCCCGGCGTCGAAGTGAACCGATGCGGTGACCTGCCCCTGCGAAAGGCCGCTCAATCTGGGCTCACGCAAGAGTGCTTTGAGCGGCTCGGCATCCGCGGGCAGCCACTTGGCTGCTGCCTCGACATTCACCCACGCCGCCACGTCGGCGCCGGAGGATTGCAGCGCGGTGAAGGCCGGCGCGGCCAGCGCAGAGCGGGACGAAAACATCTGCGTCAACCTTGAAGGCAGATGATTCGCGCCGCCTTCCTGTGCCAGCAGGAGGAGGGTGCTCTCGTCGTAGGCGGCGGCAAAGGGTTCGCGCCCATCGAAGATGCCGTGCAAGGAGCCGCGCGTCTGGACGCGGTTGAGAAACCTCATGCCCAGTTGCGCGGGCAGATCGCGCAGGCCCTGCTCAAAGGCGCGGCGGTCGCGCAAGGGGACGATGAGGCCGTACACGGGTTTGCCGGCCGCATCGGGTTCAATGAAAAAATGCCAGGGGGCGTCGGTGCGCAGGCCCTTCTTTCCCAAGTCGGCGTCGTCCTTGAGGCGTGCGGGATTGATGAACATGCGTGCGCCCGGCAGCTGGTCGATGCGTTCCTGGATGAGGAGCGGCAGGGCCGATTTTTCGATCAGCCGGGGCACGTGCAGCGTGAGCACCAGAGCGGCATCGGCGGGGATGTAGCCAGCGGCGTCGCGGGCATGGGCGGCAGGGGCGCGGCGCAAGACCAGCCACGCCATGGCGCCGGCGGCAAAGAGCACGGCGACAATGACCAGCAGCACCACGGCCGCGCTGCCGCGTGCCGGGGAGAGGGCGTTGCGATGCGATTTCATGGGCGTTTGAATTCTACGCGCGTGGCCGATCAGCGGCGATTATTTTTCGGGCGCGGGAAGACCGGGCTCTTTCGTCAGGCGGCCGCTTTCGTAAACCCAACGCCCGGCACGCGTGCCGTTGGCGTGGTACATCGCCAGGGTGCCGTTGCCCGCGCGCACGGCACCGGCGGGCTTGCCGTCCGGGCCAAACGCGCTGGCATTCAAAAGTTGCCCGTGCTGGTTGGTGCCGGAGAGCTGCGCCTGTCCATTGGGATACCATGTGGAGATGAGGCCATGCCGCTGGCCGTCGCGGTATTCCATTTGGCCCTGCGGTTGGCCGTTGGGATGCCAGGTGCGTTCCCACCCATGAAGCCGGCCTTGCTTCACCTCCATTTCCTTGGCGCGGACACCGTTGGTGTGCATCAGGCTGGCGCGGCCCGAATAGGGCTGCTGCTGGCCCGGCGCGTAGAACAATCCCGCGCGCAGGATCAGCGGCGAACTCATGGCCGGCCCGCGCGAGAGGCCCGCCATGGCCTCACGGGCCTGGGTTTCGGCGGCCGTGCGTTGCTGCGCCGAGAGACTTGGGGCCAGCAGGTGATATTCGGCCTGCGCATCCAGGAGGCCCAGTTCGGTCGCCATCAGCAGGAACTTGCCGGCTTGCACCAAGTCCCGCCGGGTTCCGTTTCCATCCCGGCTCATGAGCGCCAAGTGGAAGATCGCCTGGCGGTGGCTGTGCCGGCCCGCCTCGTCAAACCAGTGAAATGCCCTCGTGGCGTTGGCCGAGACACCCTTGCCAAAGAGGTACATGCGGCCTAGGTCATATTGCGCCGCCGGCACGCCCTGCATGGCCGCCTGCTGATGCCAACGTGCCGCCTCGGGCAGGTTGGCGGGCACGCCAAAGCCATGCTGCAGCGCCACGGCCCAGTTGTGCTGGGCATCGGGCAGGCCTTGCTGTGCCGCCTGCCGGTACCAGTATGCCGAGGCGTTGGCGTCGCGAGGCACACCCTCGCCCAGCCGGTGCATCTGGCCCAGCAGCATCTGGGCATTGGGATCGCCCGCCTTTGCCCGCGCGAGGATGAGTGCCGCCGCCGTCTCGGGTGTGGGTGCTTGTGCGGACTTTTCCGAGTCGCAACCGGCCAGCGCACACGCGGCCGCCAGCGCCATCAATACCCCACGCACGCCCCGCAGCCTAGTGCATGGCGCCGCGTCGGCGCAAGGTGCAGAGCACACTCTTCACAGGGAGTGAAGATGTTTGGTTCGGCAGTGGCCATGGCGGCCGCTAGCGTGGAACCGGTGAAGCGAACCGATCGGATGGGGCTCATCGTGGGAGTGACGGTGATTGCCCTGGGCCTGGGAGGCGCGGCGCTTTATCAGCGCGGCCGCAGTGGCACCCGCCTGCCGGCGCGGCCTTCGAAGGCTGCCGTGGCCGATCTGGCCATGCTGGGCACGGCCGGCGAATGGTCGCAGCGCGGGCGAACGCAATATGCCGAAGGCAATCGGTCGGCCGAGTTCACCGCCAAGGAGCACGTGTACTGGTCGCTGGGAGGGCGCTGGCAAATCACCGAGACCCGGTATCTGGCCGCCGGCCGCTCCGACCACGAGCTGTCCATCAAGACCTTCAATCAGGCCGACGGCGCGCATCAGTATGTCCTCTGCACCGACACGGGGCACGTGGTGGGCTTTCGCGGACGCTGGATGGAAATCGACAAGGCCCTGCAATGGGAGCCGGTTTATCCCGCCACCAATTCGCCGCCATTGTCCGTGTTCGTGCGCGAGATCATCCCCCAGCCCGATCGCCGTCGCGTGATGTCCCAGTACCGGCACTTCACCAATCTGGTGAAGGAAGTGCTCATGGACTCGGCGTGGAAGGCGTCCCTGCCGGTGGACGCGCCTCTGCCGTCCGGCCGCCCGGCCGGGCCAGAGTGGGCCGTGCTGGGCGACGCGGGCCTATGGGGCGAACGCCAGAAGCTCAAGGACTCGCGCGGCGCCACCGCCGAGATGCGCGTGCGCGGGCGCGCCCGGTGGGCATGCGAGGGGCGTTGCCTGCTCTTCGAGGGGGTCATTCTGGAGTCGTCCGAAGGCGAGCGCCAGGTGCCCGTGCTGTGGATCAAGACCTTTGAGAAGGAAACCGGCGCCTATCGTTACGCCTACTTTTGGGAGAACGGGCAGGTGGATCATTACCAGGGCCGCTGGGATGAAAAGTCCAGAACGCTCTCGTGGCGCTCCACCCGGCTCGATTCAGGCGAACAGAGGACTTGCGAGTTTGAGGAGAGGTCGCCCAAGCAGGGCACGCGCGAGTGGAAATACAAGCTGCGCGAATTTGGCAAGGTTATCGTCGAGGGCGCTGGCGAGGGCCGCCGGCTCGACGAGCCCTGACACGGCCCATGGGGCGGGTTCGAGTGTGCGCCCCGCGTGTCAGGCCAACTCGGCTTCGCGCAGCACCCTTCCGGCCGTGGGCAGCACCCGATCCACATCGGGCAGGTGGCTGTGGATGACGCGAAGGGCGCGGTCGTTCTCGTGCACGAGCAGCCGCCGGTACCAGCCCGCCCAACACTGGCTCACCGTGGGCTCATCGGCCGGCTCGGCAAGCGATTCGCTGCGACCGCTGGCAATGCGGCAGAAATAAATGGCGGCCGTCGTGGCGGCTGAATCGGGATCCTGCGCGGCCTCGAAAAGTGCGAGCGCCTCGTCGAAGTGCCCGGCGGTGAGCAGCGCCACGGCGCGGTGCCTTCGCAGGTCTTCGTCACCGGGGTGATGCAGCAGGGCCTGCGCGGTCCATTCCAGCGGCACCGTGTTGTCGGCCACGCTTTGGTTGGCGATCTTGGCTCCCAGCGCCCAGAGGTGCGTTTGCGTGGGGTGCAGCGTGAGAAACTCGTGCAGCATGCAGAGCGCGTCGCCGGGCCGTTTTTCGTTGGCCAGAAACTGGGCAAAGTCGTGCCGCAGCGCCGCATTGGTCTGCTCCTTGTCCAAGGCCTTCTGGAACTGCTCCTGCGCCTGTCCCGCCCGGCCGTCGCGCGCGTAGCAAAGTGCGAGCAGATGATGTGGCGCGGCCGTGTGCACTGCCGCGCAGCCCGGTGCCATCGTCGGCGCGCCCGCCTTGGCGATGCACGATTCCAATTCCACGGCGGCCTCGCCGTGCCGGGTCAGTTTGAGCAGGGCAAGCCCGCGCAGGTAATGCGCCGTGGCCGTGGGCCCGCTGGCGCGCGCCAGTGTGGATTGCGCAAAGTCCGCGGCCTTCTCGTAATCTTCCGCCTGCATGAGAAGCGAGCTGTAGGTGTTGACCAGCCGGTCGCGCACCTCGGGCAGAATGCTGCCCGCGGGCAGCGATTGCATCGCCTGCGCAGCCAGCCCCAGTTGTTGCAGGGCCTGTTCCATCTGGCCGTCGTTGTAGAGGTCCAGTCCGTAATTGAGCATCAAGGCCGGCTCCCCGGGCATCTCCTCAAGGGCGCGCTCTAGCAGGCGCAGGTTGCGCTGAACCTTGTCCTTGGACTTTTTAACCTGGGCGTCGTAGCCGTGGTGTAAAAGGGTGGCGCGGCCCAGCCCGAGCGAGAGCTGCCACCGGTGACCCTGGCGTGCGAGAGTGGAAAACACCTGCTCGTGCACCCGGCCCAGAAAACACAGGCCCGGCGCATTGCGAAAGAGGCGCGGCACGTAGCTCGCACCGCCCGCCGCGGTCCCGGCGTTGATCAAGGGCAATCGCAGTCCGGCATGAGCCGCGCCGAGCAGGTCGGCGCGAAGATCGGCCAGCGTGCCGGCCATGAGCTCCTCGTCGGCGTCGAGAATCAACACCCAGTCACCGCGCGCGTGCGCCAGCGAGGCGTTGCGGGCATCGGCAAAGTTGTCGTTCCAGGCAAAGGAATGAACTTGCGCCCCCGCGGCCAGTGCCAGTTCCACGGTGCGGTCGGTGGAGCCGGTGTCCACCACGACGATCTGGTGCGCCACGTCCTTCACGGAAGCCAGCGCACGGGCGATGAACTGCTCCTCGTTGCGGACAATCATGCAGACGGAAAGGCGCGGTGGCTGCGTGAGGGCGGGCAATGGCGGCCAGGCGATGACGCTGTGCGAGAGCGACTGGCGCGCCAAGAGCGACTGGCGCAGCGCCGCCGGAGCCTCCCATGCGGGCGTGAGAATTTGCAACCGGTCAAGGCACGCCAGCGCGTGGCGCTCGTCGCCCGCGGCCAGCGCGATGTGCGCGAGGTAAAGGTACGCGTCGGGGTGAAAGGGTCTTAAGGCGAGTGCGTCGGCGACGGCAACGGCCGCCGCTTGGAATTGACCGGCCTTGGCCAGATGCGCGGCTTCGTCGAGCTGGCCCACGCTGGCCACAGGGTGCAGCGGGATTTTCCGCGAGTGCCCGCCGCTGCTGAGAGTGACATGGCTTTGGGCGGTCGGCAGGTCCAGTTGCGCCCGCAGTGTGAGAGGACTCTCCACGGCGATGGCGGGCGCAGTGCCGTTGGCGCCGGCAGAAGCTGGCGCTGCTGGCGCGCCGTTCGAGCCGTTCATGTCAGGGGTGCCGCCCTTGCTGGCACGCAGGTTTTCAAGCGCCACCTGATTGCGCGGATCCAATTCCACCACCCGCTTGAAGAGCCGGGCGGCCTCGCCGGTCTGGCCTTGGCGGTGCAGGCAGATGCCGAGGGCCTGGAGCACTTCCACGTCGTCGGGAAGTTGACGGAGAATCTTTTGATACTGCCGCGCTGCGCCGGCGTGATTGCCCGCGTTGAAGTGGGCGTGTCCGAGCAGACGCAGGGCATCGGCGTTTTGCGGATCGATGGCCAGCGCCCGCTTGACGCCCCGTTCAAAGAGCGGCAGATCGTTGAGCTTGTAACCAATCAACCCCACGCGCATCCATGCCAGGATGTTTCCCGGCGCCATCCTGGCGAGGTGCTCGGCGTGGCGTCGCGCGGCGGCGTATTGCCCCAGGGTCATGAAGAGGTTCGCGATGGCCTCGATGAGCACCGGTTCCTGCGGCAGCTCCTCAATGGCGCGTTCCAGCAGGATGACAGCGTCGCCGAAGCGGTTCTGGTTGATGGCAATCTGCGCGGCCTCGAGCGCCGATGCCACATCCGCGGGCACCGAAGGGTCGCCCAGAGGCGGAATGATGGGCTCGCTGGCGGATTTGAGGCCGCCGAGCACATTGAGGTTGTTGCGGGCAATCTTGTTGTCCGGGTCCAGTTCCAGCACGCGCTGGTAAACCAGGCGCGCCGTGTCGCGCTCGCCACCGTGGTAGAGGCAGACCGCCAGTGCGAGCATGCTGCCCAGGTCGTTGGGGTCGGTATCGATGATGCGCCTGAACGTGCGCGCGGCATCCAGATGACGCCCGGCCTGGAGGTTGAGCCGGCCCAGCAGACGGAGGGCCTCGATGTTTCCGGGGTCGAGTTCCAACGCAAGGCCCAGCGCGGCCTCAAATTCCTCGTTGCGCCCGGTTTGATGCGCCGCCAGTGCGAGCTTGGTGTACGCGCCTGCGTCGACGGGGGCCAGTTCGATCAGACGCCGGAAAAGTTCACGGGCGCGCTCGTACTTTTCCTCCTGGTAATGGAGCAGGCCCAGGGTGCTCAAGACACGCGGGTCGCGGGGGTTTAATGCCAGCGCGCGCTCCAACTCGGCGATGGCGGCGATGGCGTTGCGGCCGGCCATGAACACCTCGGCCTGTTCGAGGTGGTGATCAATATCGGCCTGCCGGAGTGGTGCGTCTGGCGGGATGGATGAAGATTGGGACATAAATTGTTCAGTGACTTCGCACAGGAGCGCCGCCGCCGGCGAAAGGACGGCGGGCGCGGTGGCTTGGCGGGCGCGCAGTTGTTGCAGCCGCGAGAATGCCTTGTCGGCTGCCGCTTTCCATGTCCAGTGCCGATGCGCGTGCTCGCTGGCGCGGCGGCCCAGCGCGCGGGCCTGGTCCCGGTGTTCTGTGACCCAGCGCAGGCGCGCGCCCAAGGCGGCTGCATCGGGCTCGAGCAGCCAGCCGGGTTTGACGAGCAGCAGATTGCCCACCCAGGGCGGCAGCGGCTTGCGGATGGCGGGCAGCCGGTACGCCACCAAGTCGGGCGCAAAATCATCTGTGGCGCCGCCGCCCGTCACCACCACCGGAAGCCCGCACGCCATGGCCTCGAGCACCGGCAATCCAAAGCCCTCGCCGCGGTAGGGATGCACGAGGCAATCGCAGGCGGTGTAGAGCGAGGCAATCTGGTCGGCGGGCAAGTCCTCATTCAGATAGAGGATTTCCGGCGCCGCAGGGTTGGCCCGCGCCTGTTCGATGGCCTGGGCCATTGTTTGGCCGGCGTAAAAAGTCTGGCCGCCAAAATCCTTGATCACCAGGCACACGTCGTCCTTGGCGGTGAACGTCTCCAGATACGACTTGAGCAGGATGTCCGGGCCCTTGCGCCCGATGGTGCCGCCGACAAAGAGAAACTTGAATCGCTTGCGCGTGGGCAGGGACAGGGGCGCGGCGCCGGGGTGAAAGAGCTGCGGGTCGATGCCATTGGGAACCACGCATACCTTTTCGGCCGGCACGCCGGAGTCGATGTAGACCTCACGCACATAGTGGGTGGGCACCCACACCTCGTCCACGGCTTCAATCTCACGCACCCACTCGGCGGGAAGCGCGCCAAATTCCCACGGCTGGATGAGCACCCACTTGCCCTTCGCAGGGCGCTCCCACACAGGCGGCCATGCATGGCGCACCGTGACCTGCGTGTCGTCTGCGGCACCGCCCGAGAGCGTTGGTGCCATACCCTGCAACGAATCGGGCACCGGGGCGTCCGCCATGCCACCGCGCTGCACATTGCGCAGCTCAAGGCCCGGCTGTGTGGCCAATGCCGCTGTGAGCGACCGGTTGACATGTGAGAGACTGCCGTAGTCGAGGAAGGTGCCTTCCCATGACACGGAAAGGGGCCGGGCCACAGGGCCGGCGGGACGCGCGCCGGAACGCACCGGCTGCGCTTGGATGGAATGCAGGCGCGCCAGGATGAGCTTGGACACCGCCGATGCGCTGAAGTGCCGTGCGACGTGCCGCCGTGCGCGCTGGCCCAACGCCCGCGCGGCGTCGGGATGTTGGAGCGTCTGACGCATCAACTGGCGCAGGTGCTCCTCAAAGGGCTCCGCCCAGCGATGCCCGCGGTAGTGTGCTTGAGTGGCTTCCAATCCGGCGGCTTCCGCCAGTTCGTAGTCTAAAAGGTAGGCGGTGTCGGCCGTCATGAACTCGGTCGTGCCGCTCCATCCGGTGGCGATGACCGGAAGGCCCATCATCATCGCTTCGTGCTGGGGCCGGCCCCAGCCTTCGCCGCGGCTGGGCGCCACCAGACAATCTACGGCCCGGTAAAGCCGTGGCAGGTCCGCCAGAGCCAGTTCGCCCGTCAACAGCTCCACTCGCGGCAGCGCCTTGCGGCCCAGCTTGAGCGAGCGGGCGAACTCCTCGATCCGTTGTTGCAGCGCGGCCGATGCCTCCTGCTGCGGCTGGCCAAAGGGATGCGTGCGCAGGTAGAGGCAGACATCGTCGCTGGCGGCAAACTCCCGCAGGTACGCCGAGAGCAGCACGTCCCAGCCCTTGCGAGAGGACCACTCGAACACAGAGAGGAAATTCCATCCCGCGGGTTGGGGCAGGGCGAGGGGAGTCGTCGCCTCAGGATCAAAGAGCGTCTCATCCACCGCTCCGGGGATGATCCTGAGCTTGGATCGGTCCACGCCGCTGGCGGCAAACGTGTCGGCATTGAACCGGCTGGGCACCCAGATCTCGTCCATGCGCTTGCAGGCCTCGACCCAGTTGGCGGGCAGGCGGTCCGTCTCGAACATGGTGCGGCCGATGTGATACTCGGCGTCCGGCCAGTGCTGGAACGCGAAAGCGGGGCAGTGCTGGACCACGATGCCGCCGGAGAGCGCCGCGTAATTCGCCTGTAGGGTCATCAGGCAGTCGCGCGTGGGCGCGGGCAGCGACTGCACGAACTGCCGCGACACCACCGTGCTGTTGTGGCGCAACCCCAGGTTGAGCCGGCGTGCCATGGGCTCAAGGAAAGCGATGGCCTCGCTGGCGTAACCGGAGGTGTTAAAGACTGGTGACATCCATCGCACGGCGCCGCCGAGGGCCGGGGCGCCGTTATGGCTGGTGCCCGCGCCGGTCTGTGCCGGGGTGGCGTCCGTCCCTGGTGTTGAGGTTGGCATGGACTAAAAGGCTGCGCATCCTTGCGCGCCACCCTTGAGCACAGCACGTGGGATGCCATCCAAAGGGGAAAAGCCTGAACGATTCGAAGGGGAAATGGCCGCCCTAGTTCAGAAGCTCGTGAAGGCGCTCAGGGGTGAGATTGCTCCAATCGTAGAGCGATTGCACCATCTCGTCCTGGGTGCCATGGGCTGCCTGTTGAGTCGCTTGTTGCGTGGCGGCCGCGGCGGCGTCGGCACTGTTCAATCGGGGCGCCTGAAGGGAGGCCGATGGCAGGTGCAGGGTGTCGGCTGTGATGCCGGGAGTGGCGGCCTTGGGCGTGGGCCCGGGTGGGATAGCCCTGCGGAGCGAGGGCAGGGGATCCGTCGGCGGGGCGGTGGGGAATCGTGTTTCCATAATGTGCGTCGTGCAGCTTCTGCGTAGCAGGCCCGATGCCACTGGGAGGGGATGCCCGCGAATTGCAACTGGCCGGGATGGGCTTGCCAGCCCGACCAGTTAAGCAGGGACAACCGGCCTTGTTGTTTGCTCACGCACGTCGACCTGGGGGCCATGGCGTGTGGCGCGAGCAGTTTGTCACCGCAAGAGCTCGATGGCTGATTGCGGCAGCTGGTTGGCCTGCTTGAGCATCTGGGTGCCGGAGGAGACCAGAATCTGGTACCGGGCGTACTGGGTGGACTCCTCGGCGACATCGACATCCACGATGCGGCTCACGGCGGCGCTTAGGTTTTCCTTGGTCACGGTGAGCTGCGAGTTGGTGAAATTGAGGCGCGACTGCGTGGCGCCCAATCGCGAGCGGTCGCTGGCCACCTGGGTGATGGCGCTGTTGGTCAACGTGAGCGCGATGGCCGCCGAATCCTTGGTCTTGATGTTGACCGTCTGGTAGGCGGAGGGCGTGTTCTCGACGGCAAAGGCCGAGAGATCCTGCGTGGTGGCGACGATCGAGCCCGAGGCGATCACGGCCGCCGCGGTGTCTTCGCCGCTGGTGATCACGTTGTTGGACACGTACGCGTTCTTGCTCACGGCCGTCCACTTGGAGTCCACGAGCGAAGCCAGCGCGGTGCCGGCGGTCTTGACCGCAACATACGCGCCGTTGGCATAGCTCTTGACGCCGGAGTCGGCACCCGAGACGACCTCATTGACGAAACTGCCGCTGGCATACTTGGTGTAATTGGCGTCGCCGTCCTTGTTGAGGTTCGTCCAAACGGCGTTCTTGTTCGCCAGGTGACTGATGTCCTGGGTGGAGTTCACCTGCACATCGGCGCCGCCGGAGGTGTGTGTGACGGTCGCGGCGGAGTCCTCCTGCCAGGAGATCACGTCCATCGCCGCGCCGGTACCATCGGCGGTGATGTCCACCTTGTTCGCCGCCGTGAGGGCGCTGTCGGTGTAGAGCTCCACCGTGTTCGCATCAATCCGCTTGGCATAGTAGGTGGTCGTGGTGTCGGTGCCCGCAGGCGCCGAGGCCGTGAATTTCACCCAGTCGCCATCCTTGAGCCCGTGGCTGCTCTTGGTCAGCTGGTCGCTGGCGGCGGTGCTGGTGATGGTGGTGAGGGAGGTCTTCTCCGTCACATCATGCGCCGTGACATACTTGCCGCTGGCAACGCTGGTGTACTGCGAGGAGGTGAGATCCTTGAACTTGGCGGTGTTGGCGGCCGTGAAGGAGTTGGTGTCGTACTTCTTGAAATCATCGGCCGTGAGGTTGCCGCTGGCGGTGCTCAGGTTGATGCTGGTGAAGTCGCCCGCGTTGTAGGTGGTGACGCTGGTCGAGGGCGGGTTGGTGGGTGCGCCCAGCGAGTTCTTCAGCACGAAACTGCCCTTGGCATACTTGGTCCAGCCGCTCACGCCGTCATTGTTGGTGGTGGACCAGGTGTTGGTGCTGCTGTTAAACCAGAGATCCTCGCCCAGCTTGTAGGCGTCGCGCTTGAGCTTGTACACGTCGCTGTTGAACGTGTTGCCACCGACGGAAGTCTGCCAGACGTTCTTGTCCGACTGGATTTTCCAGTCGTTCTTGCGCCAGAGATCGGTGGAGGTCTTGTACGCCGCCTGGCCCACGGTGAAGCCGTCCTTGGACAGGCGGTAGGTGGTCTGGTTGAGCTGGTAGCTCTTGGTGCCGTTGTTGAGCGCGTTGTCATAATTGTACGCGCTCAAGTCAATCCCGGCGGTCTCGAAGGTGGAGCCTTCGGAGTCGATGGTGACCTTCAGGATCGCGCCGTCGAACATGGACACCCCGTTGAAATCCTGCTCCTTGGTCTCCAGCACATAGCGTTTGACCTCCTGAAACTCCTGGTCGTAGAGCGCGCGGTCGGCGTCGGACTTGGTGGCGTCCTGGGCCAGCATGGCCAGCTCGCTCATCCGGCGGAAGGCCGTGGAGATTTCCTTCATGAACCCGTCCTGAGTCTGGGTCCACGACACGCCGTTGCCCACGTTGCTCGCGGCGGCGTCCAGGCGCTTGATCTTCGCCTCCAGCCGGTTGCTCACCGCCAGGCCGGCGGCGTCGTCGGCAGGGCGCACGATCTTGGAGCCTGAGCTCAGCCGCGCCAGCGACTTCTGCAGGTTGGAGTGGCTGACGTTGAGGTTGTTGCTCGTGATGAGCGCCTCGATGTTCGTGTTGATGACCATGGTCGATCCTTGACTTGGTGGTTACGTCTTGTATGTGGGGAAATTACTTGAGCAGTTGCAGGGCCGATTGCGGGAGCTGGTTGGCTTGTTTCAGCATCTCCGTGCCCGAGGCCACCAGGATTTGGAATCGCGCGTACTGGGTGGCTTCCTCGGCCACGTCCACGTCGGCGATACGGCTGATGGCCGCCGAGAGGTTTTCTTTCGTCACCGTCAGCTGGTCGTTGGTGAAGTTCAACCGGGACTGCACCGCGCCCAGTTTCGCGCGGTCGGTGGCCACCTGCGTGATGGCCTTCTTCACCAGATCCAGCGCCACCTGCGAGCCGACCACCGACTTCAAGTTCACGTCGTCGTAGTACGTGGTGTCGTTGCGGGTGGCGAATGCGCTGATGTCCTGCGTGGACTGGTCGATCACCACATCCTGGCCCTTGAGCGTCTTGACGGCCTTGGTGTCTTCGCCCGTGGTGATGGGGTTGGCGAGGATGTAGTAGCCCTTCTTGAGCACGTTGTTGAGATTCTCGGCGTTCACGCCTCCGGAGGTGCCTTCCAGGTTCAGGCGCACATCGGCTCCGTCCGTACTCACGACGACTTTCGTCGTCATCGCACTGTCGCTGTAAAGGTCGAAGGTGTCGGCGGAGAGTTTCTTGACGTAGTAATCGGTGTACGTCGTGGCGCCGGTCGCGCCGCCGTCGCTCGTCACCTTCACCTTGTCGCCCGTGTTCAGGCCATGGGCCGTCTTGGTCACGGTGTCGGAGGAGGCCGACCAGCTGGCTCCCGTCAAGCGAGCGCCCTGCATCACCACGTCGGTTCCATCGGCGCTTACGAGCACCTTGTTCGCCCCCGTAAGGGCGTTGTCGGTGTAGAGTTCCAACGTATCGGCGGTGAGCTTCTTGACGTAATAGTTGGTGTAGGTGGAGGCCCCTGTGGCGCCACCGATGGAGCTGAGTTGCACCACGTCTCCCGACTCCAGTCCGTGGGAGGTCTTGGTCAGATTGTCAGTGCTCGCCGCCCAGGTAGCACCGCTCACGGTGTTGCCCAAATCCACGGCGCTGGTGCCGGCGGTGGCGTTGTCCTTGGTGTTGTGCAGGGTGATGTCGTTGCCCGACACATTGACATAGTAGGTCGTGCTGGCATCCGTGCCGGAGGGCACCGAGCCGCTGAGCTTGATGGAATCGCCCGTCACAAGGCCGTGGCCGGACTTGGTGAGCTTGTTGGTGAGAAAGTTGGTGGTAAACCCGTTCACCTTCACCGTCGAGGCGACAAACGTGTTGGCCGAGAGCGTCTTCACCCCGGCATCCAGTGAGCTTGAGATGGTGTCGGAGACAATGGATCCGGTGGCAAATTTGGTGCCGCCATTGTCGGTGGCCGACCAGTTGCCCAGACTGTCGCGCCACAAGGCGACCGAGGTTTTGTACGCGGCTGCCTTGAGCTCGTAGCCATCCTTGGAGAGCTTGTAGGCGTCGGAGGTGAGGTGCCAGGATTCCACGCCGGAATTGATCGCGGTGTTGTACACGTCGGCTTCGAGGTCGATGCCGACCATGGAGAAGGTGGTGCCATTCGCATCCACCGTCACGTCCATGGACCTGCCGGCGAAGAGCGACACGCCGTTGAAGTCCTGCTTGGACGTCTCGTTGACGTAGTCCTTGAGCTGCGCAAATTCCTGGTTGTAGAGGGCGCGGTCCTCGTCGGACTTGGTGGTGTCCTGCGCCAGCATGGCCAGCTCGCCCATGCGTCGGAAGGCCTTGTCGATCGTCTTCATAAAGCCGTCCTGCGTCTGCGTGAACGAGACGGCGTTAATGACGTTGTTGAGGGCGGAGTCGAGTCGCTTAATCTGAGAATTAAGGCGCGAGCTCACCGCCAGTCCGGCGGCATCGTCGGAGGGAACGATGATTTTCGAGCCGGAGGAGAGTCGGGAGAGTGACTTGGCCAGTTGGGCTTGGCTGACATTGAGGTTGTTGGCCGTTGTCTGAGCCTCAATGTTGGTATTGATGACCATGGCGTATTAGGGGTAGGGGGTTCGTTCGTTACGTCCTGTTCAACTTCCTGTTGCGAACGAGCGGAAGCGCGCCGGTCCGACGGTCTCGGGCCTTCTGGCTTCCCACATGATCGCGTCCGTTCGTCATTGCTTCCTCATAGCACCCGGTGTGCCAGCGTTCCTTCGCACATCCTTGGCGTTCGATTACCTGGCAAAGGGCGGTTGATTCATGGTCATCGCTCGACTCCAATAAAGTCGCCTTGTCTCAAGGCGTTTACTTCAAGAGTTGGAGCGCCGATTGCGGCAGTTGGTTGGCCTGCTTGAGCATCTCCGTGCCCGACGCCACCAGGATCTGGTAGCGGGCGTATTGCGTGGCTTCCTCGGCCACGTCCACGTCGGAGATGCGGCTGATGGCGGCCGAGAGGTTTTCCTTCGTCACCGTCAGCTGGTCGTTGGTAAAATTCAGTCGCGACTGGATGGCGCCCAGTTTCGCGCGGTCGGTGGCCACCTGCGTGATGGCCGATTGCAGCAGCGAGAGCGCCACCTGCGAGCCGACGACGCTCTTCAAGTTCACATTGTCGTAGTCGTCACCCAATGCCGTGGCCATGCCGGCCGCCGCCAAGTCTTGCGCGGAGGCCTTGACCACCACGACGGCGCCCGACAGATGCTTGGAAGCCAGCGAGTCCTGGTTGGTTCCCGTGGAGGTGGGGTCCACTTCCACAAACTCATCCTCCTTGCGGCCAGCCCAATCGTCTGTTTGGACGCTGCCGGTTCCGACAACGGTCGTCTTGGCTGTGTAAAAAGCACCCGCGGCATAATTGGTGGCACTGCCATCAGCCGTGTTCGCGGCGGATTCCTTCACGAAGGATCCGGCTGCATATTTTGTATAGGTGTTGTCAGCGTCTTGGTTGGTGGAGGTCCATGTTCCGTCCGTCTTGCGCCACAAGTCCTTGCTGGTGTTCCACGATTGCACACTGGTGATGAAGCCGTCCTTGGAAACGCGCCAGGCGTTCTTGGTGAGTTTCCACGCATCGGTGCCGCTGTTGATGGCGGTGTTGTAGACATTGCCCGTGAGGTCAATGCCCACCATGGTGAAGGTGGTGCCGTCCGAATCGACCGTCACATCCAGTTCTTTTCCGGCAAAGAGTGACACGCCGTTAAAGTCCTGCTTGGCGGTCTCACCCACATAGGACTTGAGCTGCTCAAATTCCTGGTTGTAGAGGGCGCGGTCCTCGTCGGACTTGGTGGTGTCCTGCGCCAGCATCGCCAGCTCGCCCATGCGCCGGAAGGCCTTGTCGATGGTCTTCATGAAGCCGTCCTGCGTCTGCGTGAACGAGACGGCGTTGACGACGTTGTTGAGGGCGGAGTCGAGGCGCTTGATCTGCGAATTGAGGCGCGAGCTCACCGCCAGTCCGGCTGCGTCGTCGGAGGGCACAATAATCTTGGAGCCCGACGACAAGCGCGCCAGAGACCGCGCCAGTTGAAGCTGGCTGGTGTTCAGGTGGTTTGCGGTCTGCTGTGCCTCTACGTTTGTATTGATGACCATAATTCCCTCTAGTCGTTTGGTTCGTTACGTCTTGTCCAACTTCTTGTTGCGAACCCCTGCTCGAAATTCGTCAGGGCTTGGCCAACTGGCCTTGCTTCCGGGCTTTGATGTGGTTGATGCCAGCCGACCCGGCGGCTGCCGCCTGGTTGTTGGCCATGATTTCGTCGTAGATTTCCTTGCGCATCACCCGGATTTCCAGCGGCGCTTCCACACCGATCCGCACCGCATCGCCGCTGTCCACGCGCAAGACGCGCACCTGGATGCGACCATCGATGATGATGCTCTCGTTGGGTTTTCTGGAGAGAACTAGCATCGTAAATTAAGATGTTAAGAGTTGCCCGCATGCACTAGTTGCCCATCGGATAGGCGAGTGAGAGGGAAGGCGCGTTGAGAGGGATCACCTGCCGCGCCAAACCGTTCTGCTTGTTGTAAATGATGGGACCCTTCAAATTGACCGTCACGGTCTCGTCCGGGTGCCAGGTGGCGATATTGAGCACCACCGCGTCATCCTGGGAGCGCAGTCCCAGCAACTGCTGGTCCTCGTCGGAAATCTCGATGGTATAGTTTTCCACCGCAAAGCTGGGGGGAATCACCAGAAACGACTGCTCCGCATCCCTGCCCTTCATCCATTTGTAGGGCTCCAGGTCCGGATCGCTCAGCAGTCGGAAGAACTTGTTCTTCTCAAAGCCCAGCAAGCCGGCCGGAAAATGCAGTTCCACCTCGGTCTGTGGAGGCAGCTGCACTTCGCCACGTGTCGCCAGTTGAATCGCTCCTTCGGTTCTACTCTTCTCGATCGTGATCATAACTACACAATTCTGATAGCGCAGAGCAGACGCCATGCCATGCGTCATCCATCCACGGCTCGGTGCATTGAAAATGCACTAATGACGCCAAATAAACTCAAAAACAGCGCATTATACCAATCGCTATGGAGAATTGCTCATAGCAGGTTGGCATTTTTGGCATTCTGGCTGAAGAAGTTGAGCAACAAATTGATTGCAAGGTACTTGTGAAATAATAGCTGGGGAATGCCCTCAGCTTCCAAGGATGGGGTAGTCAAAAATGGCCTAGAATTCCGCGAATTCGGAAACGGCCTGAAGTTAGCCCTCGGTAGAATCGATTCTCAGGATGGTCTCCCCTATTCGAATGGAGGTTCCGATTTGAACCTGCACGGGCCCGGCAATCTTTTTCCCGTTCACTTCCGTCCCAAATCGGCTTCCCAAGTCTTCCACCCAATGATGACCGTCCACGAACCAGATTCGGGCATGGACGCGCGACACGGTCGTGTCCGGGCTCAAGTCAATATCCACCGACTGGCTGGCATTGGGTCGCCCGATGATCGCCTGATCGCCAGGAATCTGTCGAACAACCCACCTGTTTTTGAATTTGTAGCTGACTTGCATCTGCCTTATGGCAACCCGCTGTCCCTACAGCGGGAGACCACAGAACGCAAAAAAACTGGCAAAAAATCAATCCTGAAATACAACTGCTGTGTGTCCAAGGAAATGCGATCCCAGCCCGTGTCGTCGCAACCTCATGGATCGGTGGTGGGAGTCCTCGAGCCCAATCAAGTGGTGGGAATGGGGCGGTACACCCTGCTTTGGATGTTGGGACAAGGCGGCAATTGCACCGTCTGGCTAGCGCGGGATGACCGGTTGAATGAATCGGTGGCCTTGAAGTTCCTGCAGCCTGAGGCCCACAAGGACGCACGCATGATTGCCGAACTGCGCAAGGAAACCCTGCGCAGCCGCCGATTGGGGCACAAAAACATCATCCAGCTCTACGATTTGTACGAGGCCTCGGGTGAGTTGCCCTTCATCATCATGGAATATGTGGAGGGAGGCAGCCTGCACACCCTGAGGGTTGAGGAGGCCCAGCAGTGCCTGCCTTGGGCCTTCCTGCGTCCGCTGACCTTGCAGCTCTGCCACGCGCTGGACCACGCCCACAGCGAAGGGCTCGTCCACCGCGATTTGAAACCCGCCAACATCATGGTGGATCCTCAGGGCCATGTGAAACTGGCTGACTTTGGTATCTCCCGTGCCGTCAACGACGCCTACATCCGGCTGCTCGGGATGCGCGACACGCGCGGCACCCTCACCTTCATGAGCCCGCAGCAGATGGACGGCGATCCGCCCGCACCCGCCGATGACATCTATGCGCTGGGCGCAACCCTCTACGAGTTGTTGACGGGCCGCGCCCCGTTTTTCACTGGCGACATTGCCCACCAAGTGCGCCACGTCCCTCCGCAACCCATCCACGCGTGCCTCAAGGAACTGGGTTTGAACAATCCCATTCCTCCTCAGGTAGGAAGCATCATCATGGCTTGCCTGCGGAAGAATCCCGCCGAACGCCCTCGCAGCATCTGGGACGTCGCGCGGGCCATCGAGCCTGAAATCGGCAACGAACTTGTGGTGCGTGTGCGCCCCTCGCTTTCGGCCGACCCCGTCGACGCGCCGGCCATGCACCGCTACTCGCGCGAATTCGTCCTCGTGATGATTGTGCTGGGACTGCTGTTGATTCTGGTGCTGGTGACGCTCTATTTCGCCGTCAAGGCGGGGGTGGCTTAGAAAAGCGTCTGTGCCTCTGCCAGTGTCTCGTGCGAGCCGATGTCCAGCCACCGGCCCGGCACGCGCCAAGTCAGCACCGGCTGCCGGGGATAGAGCCATTGAATGAGCCGGCCGGGCTGGTCGGGGTTGTTGCCCTCCTCAAGATAGCGGTGAATCTCGGGCAACAGAGCGCGCGGAAAATAGTACAGCGCGATGCCGATCCAGCGGCTGCGCGGGCGCTCTGGCTTTTCTTCAAAGGAGCTCACGCGGCCTTCCGCATCCATCGCCACCACGCCATAGGCTTTCGCGGCCTCCAGACTGCCAACGTCGTAAACACCCAGACACGGGGTGCCTTGCTGGCGGGCCCACGAGGCAAACCCCGCGAACGACTCGGTAAAGAGATTGTCGCCGGCCACCACCAGAATCTCGTCATCCACCCGCTGGGTGTCCAACACCCAGCGCAAATCCCCGATGGCGCCCAGCCGGTTCTCATTGCTGGTCGAAGCGTCGTTCACGATGGTGAGCGGCACCGGGCACGCCGCCCCTGCTGCCCAAGCCTCGAATTGCGGCGCATACCGGGCGTTGGTCACCACGTAGGCCCGATCAATTTGCTCCAGCGGCGCGGCGCCCAACACGCGCTCAATCATCGGCCGGCCTGCCACGGGCAGCAGTGGCTTGGGCGTGGCCAGGGTCAGCGGGTGAAGTCGCGTGGCGTAACCGGCGGCCAGCAGAATGAGCTTCACAGGGGGATGGGTCGGATTTCAAAGAGGCCCGGCGCCGTCCGCTGCACCAGGGCGCGCGAGCGGGCGAGGATGTCCACGCTCGATTCGGACTGCAGCGCCGACTGCGCCATCTCGCGGGCCTCCGAGAGCTTGAGACGCCGGACGAGGTGTTTAATCATGGGCACCATGGGCGGCGCGACACTGAGCTCGTCCACGCCCAGCCCCAGCAAGAGCGGCACCAGCGCAGGATCGCCGGCCATCTCGCCGCAAACCCCGGTCCAGATGCCGTGGCGCTTGCCCGCCTCGACCGTCATCTGGATGAGCCGCAGCAGCGCCGGATGCGTGGGGTTGTAGAGGTGGGCGATGCGCTCGTTCAAGCGATCCACCGCCAGCGTGTATTGGATGAGGTCATTGGTGCCCAGGCTGAAAAACCGGGCGCGTTTGGCCAGCGCGTCGGCCACCAGCACGGCGGAGGGAATCTCGATCATGGCACCCACCTCCAGCGCCTCGTCGAAGGGGGTGGACTTGGCGCGCAGCTCCCCCTTGCATTGTTCGAGCAGGCGGTTGGCCTCGTCGAACTCGTCCACGCTGGAAATCATCGGGTACATCACCCGCACGTTGCCGTGCGCGCTGGCTCGCAGCAGCGCGCGCAGCTGCGTGCAGAAGATGCCCGTCTCCTGCAGGCACAGGCGGATGGCGCGCCAGCCGAGGAACGGATTGCTCTCGGGCGCGCCCTGCCAGGTGCCCGAGAGCTGGTCGCCGCCGATGTCGAGCGTGCGGAAGATGACCCCATTGGGCTTGAGCGCCGAGGCCACGCGGTGATAGGCCAGATACTGCTCCTCCTCGGTGGGCAGGGTGTCGCGCTCCATGAAGAGGAACTCGGTGCGGAAGAGTCCCACACCCTCGGCGCCGCAATCGATCACGGCGGCCGTGTCGCTGATCTGCTCCACGTTGGCCGAGAGCACCACGCGGTGCCCGTCGAGCGTGATGGCCGGGGTGTCGCGGTTCTCCGCCATCCGGGCGTGCAGATCGACCTGGCGCCGCTCCAGCTGGCCATATTCAAAAAGCGTCTGGTCGCTTGGGTTGCGAATGACCAGCCCGTTAAAGCCGTCCAGCAGCACGAAGTCGCCCGAGCTGAGTTCATGCACCGTGTGCTTGAGCCCCACCACCGCGGGGATGCCCATTGAGCCTGCGAGGATGGCCGTGTGCGACGTCTTGCCGCCGACGTCCGTCGCAAAGCCCAGCACGTTTTCGCGGTCCAGTTGCGCGGTGGCCGAGGGGGTCAGGTCGTGGGCCAGCACGATGCGCGGCTCGGGCAGGTGGCGCAGGTCGTGTGTGGCGTCCTTGCCGGAAAGATTGCGCAGCACGCGCCCGGTGAGGTCGCGCAGGTCGGCGGCGCGCTCGCGCAGATACTCGTCGTGCAGGTCCGCCAGCGCGCGCGTGTACCCGCTGGCCACGTCGTGGAAGGCGAACTCCGCCGCAACCCGCTTCTCGCGGATGCACCGAATGACCTGGTCGATCAGCACCTGATCTTCCAGCACCAGGGCATGCGCCTCGAAGATCTCCGCGTCGTCGGCGCCCAGCCGCTGGCGCACCTTCGACTGGAGGTCGCGGATTTGCTCGCGCGTGCGCACCAGCGCCGCCTCCAGCCGGTCGATTTCAGAAGAAACCTTTTTCTCGGGAATCAGCCGGCGCTCCGGCGCCTCGACCTGCCCGCCATCCAGCACCAGCACCCGGCCCTGCACCACGCCGGCCGACGCGGCGATGCCCCTGAAAATCTGTTCGCCGGGTTGAGGAGCCATCGCCACGCACGATGATGGGTGCGGGCTGCGGCACCCCTCAAGCAAATTTGCAGATTCCCGAGGCAGGATAGAAACGGCGTGCCAGCCCCGCTGTGTTCGGGTATGCGTGGCGTGTGAACAAGATGCGGCGCATCCGCAACCTGGCTCTGATGGGATTTATGGGCACGGGCAAGTCCAGCGTCGGAAGGATCGCCGCCGCCGAGCTGGGATTTGAGTTCGTGGACACCGACGCGCTGGTGGAAAAGTCCGCCGGCCAGTCCATCGCCGACTGCTTCGCGCAGCAAGGCGAGGGGGCCTTTCGCGCGCTCGAGTCGGCCGTGGTGCAGGCGCTGGCCCCTCGCGAGCGGCTGGTCATCGCCACCGGCGGCGGCCTGGTGGTCACCCCGGGGAATCTGGAGAGCCTGCGGGCCCACGCACTCATGGTCTGCCTATGGGCGGGGCCGGAAACGATTCTTCGCCGCACGCAGCACCACACCCACCGGCCGCTGCTGATGGACGCCGATCCGCTGGCCAAAATCCGCGAGCTGCTCGCCTTGCGCGAGCCGCACTACCGGCGGGCCGACATCATCATTAACAGCGATCACCGGCCCCTGCGCGAGGTGGCGCAGCAGGTGATCCACCAGTTCATGGAGTCGGTGGCGCGCGAGGCTTGAGGCCGGGCGCTTTTTTTCAAAACAAGCCTTGCCGCGGTGCTGGGTCGCGCTCGGCCGCCACCACCAGGCTGATGCTGGTCGCCAGCGCCCAGCCCCACGCGGCCATCATCACGGCCATGCCGCCCAGCGCCAGCCCGCCCCACTGGTCCAGAATGCCGCTCATCTGCAAGCGCGCCTGCCGCCAGTCCATCGCCGGTTCAATCTCGGCATCGGAAGACGACTCCATCCGGGCCACACCGCGGTAGGCGTCGAGCGCCTTGTCCACCGCGTGAAGCGCCAGCGGCGCGAGCATGAGCAGGCCCGTGGTCAGCAGGAGCAATTGCAGCCAGCCCACACGGCGCCCGCCCTTGAGCGATCCGGCGCCGGGCAGCACCAGCAGGTTCACCCACAGGCAGCGCATGGCCGCCGCGCGTGCGCGCCGCACGGAGTCGCCCGGGCGTGGGGGCCTGGTGCTCATGCGGCTGAAAGCTCGTCCAGCTTGGCGGCGGCGCGCCCGTCATCGATCACGGTGGCGGCCAGCGACCATCCCGCGGCGATCGAATCCACCTTGCCTGCCACCACGAGCGCCGCGCCGGCATTGAGCAGCACCGCGTCGCGCCTGGCGCCGCGCTCCTCTGCTTGCAGAAGGCGCCGGGTGATTTGCGCATTGGCCTGCGCGTCGCCTCCCGCGAGAGCCTTGAGCGACGTCTGCTGCAGCGGCAGTGCCGTGGCGTCGAACACCCCAAGGGACACGTCACGGCCCGGCCCGAAATCCGCCACCGTGGTGGGTCCCAGCGTGGAAAACTCGTCCATCGCCATGGCGCTCTGCCCATTGACTCCGGGCACCTGACCGCAAACCACCATGCCCCGGCGCAGGCCCAGCGATTGCAGCACGCGCGCCAGGGGTTCGCAAAGCGCGGGGCTGGGCACACCCAGCAGCTGAACCGTGGGGAGTGCGGGGTTGAGCAGCGGCCCCAGAAGGTTAAAGAGCGTGCGCTGGCCTCGCTCGGCGCAAAGCTTGCGCGCCGGGGCGATGTGCCGGAAGGCCGGATGGTAGCGGGGCGCAAAGAGAAAGACAAAGCCATGCCTTGAGAGGGACTGCGCCGCGTCCGTGGGCGCCAGATCGATGGGAATGCGCAGTGCTTCGAGCACATCGGCGCTGCCGCTCTTGCTAGTGATGGCGCGGTTGCCGTGCTTGGCCATGGGCACGCCCGCCGCCGCGCACACCAAGGCCGCGGTGGTGGAGATGTTAAAGGTGTGCAAGTGGTCGCCGCCAGTGCCGCAGACATCCAGAATCTCTCCGGCGCGAGTGGTGGCGTCCAGCGGCACGGGAACGGCGCGCTCCCGCAGCGCGCGCGCAAAGCCCGCCAGTTCGGCAGTTGATTCGCCCTTGAGTGCCAATGCCGTGAGAAAGTCGGCCTTGGCCTCGGTGGGGACGGACTCGGCCGCCAGTGCCCCCACGGCTTCCAGCACCTGCGCCTCGTCGAGGTCGCTCCGCTGGCGGAGGTGTTGAATCAGGAGCGTGAGCACCCCGTGGAGAATAGTGGGCGCGGCAGTGGTGCAAAGTGAAATCCGGTGGAACCCGCGCGGGTGCTGCGCTAGCCTGCCCCGCGTGGAGTCTCAACCGACGGCACGGGTGCTGCCGACACACACGCCGGCCCTCTTCGACGAGGCGGTGGCGTGTGCCGCGGCGCAACTGCGCGCAGGCGGGCTTGTGGCATTGCCCACCGAGACGGTGTATGGGCTGGCCGCCAATGCGCTCGATGCCAAGGCTGTCGCTGCGGTGTTTGAGGCCAAGGGCCGGCCGTCGCACAATCCCATTATCGTGCATGTGGCCAGTCTGGCCATGGCGCAGCAATGCGTGCGCGAGTGGACGGGCGGCGCGGCGCGGCTGGCGCGGGCGTTCTGGCCCGGGCCGCTCACGCTGGTGTTGCCGCGTGCGCCCATCATCCCCGACATCGTCACCGCAGGAGGCGACACGGTGGGGGTGCGATGGCCCAGTCACCCGTTCATGCAGGCAGTGATCGGCGCGTGCGGTTTCCCTCTTGCCGCGCCCAGCGCCAATGCGGCCAACCAGCTTTCTCCCACCAACGCCGACCATGTGTGGCGGCAGCTGGGAAATCGCGTGGGGCTGATCGTGGATGGCGGGCAGTCGCAGGTGGGCATCGAGAGCACCGTCGTGGACTTGAGCGGCCGCGAGGCGCGCGTGCTGCGCCCGGGCATGATTCACACCCCATCGCTGGCCGCCGCGCTGGGGGATGAAGCGGCCCTGCAGTCCGGGCCGGCACCCGCGGATTCCGAACCCTTGCGCAGCCCCGGCCAGTTGCCGCGCCACTACGCTCCCACGGCGCGGCTCTTGATTTGCGAGTGGACGAGCGCAGACGATCTAGAGCAACAGCTTGGCAAATACCGCGCGAATGCCGATCGCATTCACATCATTGCGCACACGCGCATTCCGCCGGGCACCCGCTTTGGTTCCGTCAGTGTCATCCCGCGCGATGCCGAGGCCTATGCGCGCGCCCTCTACGCCGAGCTGCACCGCTGCGACGCGGCGGGTGCTGAGCTCATCGTGGCCGAGGCTTTGCCCGAGGGCTCTGAATGGAACGGCATTGCCGACCGCCTGGCCCGCGCCTCCGCGTGACCGGCGCCGCGGCCAAAGGCCATCGCGCGGTGAATGACCTTTGTTTGACTCAGCGCGAGGGGTGGCCCTAGCGTCGGTGCCGAAACGGCTGGCAATTGAAGGCGTATCAGGATTTGTTGAGGCAGGTGTTGGAGTGCGGAGGGGAGAAATCAGACCGCACGGGCACGGGCACACTCTCGGTGTTTGGCGCGCAGGCGCGCTTCGACCTTCGGGAGCGGTTCCCGCTTCTGACCACCAAGAAGCTGCATTTCAAAAGCATCGACAACGAATTGATCTGGATGTTGAGCGGCAACACC
>SXGR01450857.1_pt1 | contig 44421 bp, 35 predicted proteins | sample 3174711 | NCBI WGS metagenome assembly SXGR01 (sample SAMN11356860, study PRJNA531348) | freshwater metagenome | isolation source: freshwater sample F1-60 | place: China: Fuxian Lake, Yuxi | collected 2017-12-25
CTGGGGCTATCAGATCGCCAAGGAGGTCTTCGGGGCGGTCGAGATCGACGGCGGCCCATGGTGCCGGATCCCTGAGGGCAAGCCCGGCGCCGGCATCGTCATCAAGGATTCCATCGCCGACATCACCCTGCAGCAGGTGCTGACGCGTCCGACCGATTTCGACGTCATCGCCACCCTCAACCTCAACGGTGACTATCTGAGCGATGCTCTCGCGGCCCAGGTCGGCGGCATCGGCATCGCACCCGGCGGGAACATCAACTATGTGACCGGCCACGCCATCTTCGAGGCCACCCACGGGACCGCCCCGAAGTATGCGGGCAAGGATGTCGTAAACCCGGGCTCGGTCGTCCTCAGCGGAGAGATGATGCTGCGCCACCTCGGCTGGACCGAGGCCGCCGACTTGGTCCTCAAGGGCCTGAACGGGGCGATCGGCAGCAAGCGGGTCACCTACGACTTCGCGCGACTCATGGAGGGCGCGACGGAAATCAAGTGCTCGGCCTTCGGCGACAACATGATCGCCCACATGGGTTAGCACAGAGCCAAGGGCGGAGGTCCAGGGGCGGGGCGAGGAAGGTTTAGGGTTCAGTCGGGGTGGCACCTTCCCACGCCGGTTCCCTCGGCCGATCCGCCTGCATCGACTCACAACATGCCACCTCCCCGACGCTCCGTGCCTGCCACCAAGAAAACCCGCCCAACCCACGGGGAGACCCGGTTCTTCAACCGGGAACTGAGCTGGCTAGAGTTCAACCAGCGTGTGCTGGACGAGGCGCTGGACGGGCGCAACCCCCTGCTCGAACGCCTGAAGTTCTTCTGCATCGTCAACTCGAACCTCGATGAGTTCTTCGAGGTCCGCGTCGCCGGTCTCAAGCAGATGGTTTCCGAGGGCCTGTCCGAGCCCACCCCAGATGGCCTCACCGCCGCACAGACCCTCCAAAGGGTCCGGGACCGCGTGAGCCGTCTCATCGGCGATGCCAATCGCTGCTGGCGTGAGGAGATCCGGCCTGCCCTGGACCGCCACGGCATCCGGTTCCTGGAGCCCTCGGAGGTGCCGGTGGCCGACCGGGAATGGCTCAAGACCTACTACCGGGAAAGCGTCTCACCGGTCCTCACTCCCCTCGCCATCGATCCGTCGCACCCCTTTCCCCAGCTCCTCAACAAGTCGCTGAACCTGATCGTCCGACTGCACGGCATGTTCCATGGACAGCTCCGCCGGTGGCTCGCCGTGGTCCAGGTCCCCCGGGGACTGCCACGACTGGTGGAGCTGCCCGGGCGGAGCACGGGAAAGGAATACGTCTTCCTCAGCCATCTGATCAGCCAGCACCTGGCCGATCTCTTTCCGGGGATGACCCTCGAGGGGTGCTGGAGCTTCCGGGTGACCCGGAACAGCGAGCTGTACATCGACGAGGAGGAGGTGCCGAACCTGCTCCGTGCCGTGGAGCACGAGCTGGACAAGCGCAAGCGGGGGGCGGCCGTTCGACTCGAAGTGTCCATCGACTGTCCGGAGGACATCCGCCGTTCGCTGCTGGAACATGTGGGACTCGGGGCGGAGGACCTCTACGTGGTGGATGGCCCGCTCAATCCCACCCGCCTCATGGCAGTGCTCGAAGGGGATCACTCGCCGGAGCTGCGGGACCCCACCTTCGTCGGTTCCGTCGCGCCGGATCTACGCCCGGGAAACGACCTTTTCGCCGCGATCCGGAAGCGCGACATCCTGCTCCACCATCCCTACGACCACTTCGGGACCGTGGTGGAATTCCTGGAGCAGGCCGCGGCGGATCCGAAAGTGCTGGCGATCAAGCAGACGCTCTACCGGACAGGAGGGGATCCCCGGATCGTGGGTGCCTTGATGAACGCCGTGAAGAACGGCAAGCAGGTCACCGCCGTGGTGGAGCTCAAGGCCCGGTTCGACGAGGCCAACAACATCCGCTGGGCCCGGGCACTCGAGGAGGCGGGGGTCCATGTCATCTACGGAATCTTCGGCTACAAGGTACACTCCAAGGTCACCCTCGTGGTGCGGGCCGACGACGACGGGATCCGCCGATACGTCCATCTGGGAACCGGCAACTACACCCCCAACACGGCACGCCTCTACACCGACCTCAGCCTGCTGTCGTGCCGTCCTGAGCTGGGGGCGGACGGCACCGACCTGTTCAACCTCCTGACCGGGATCTGCCATCCGCAGCCCATGCGTCGTCTCCTCGTGGCGCCCCACGCGATGCTGAAGCGCCTGCTGGAGCTGATCGACCGTGAGTCGGCCCACGCCCGAAGCGGGCTGCCCGCCAGGATCATCGCCAAGATGAACGCCCTCGTGGACACCGAGGTGATCGAGGCCCTCTACCGTGCCTCGGACGCCGGCGTGGAGATCGATCTCATTGTCCGTGGCATCTGCTGCCTCCGTCCCGGCGTGCCTGGCCTGAGCGAACGGATCCGGGTCCGGAGCATCGTCGACCGCTTTCTGGAGCACGCCCGGATCTGGCACTTCGAGAATGCCCAGCGGCCAGAGGTGTTCGTCGGTAGCGCCGACTGGATGCCACGGAACCTCCACCGTCGGATCGAAGTGGTGTTCCCGATCGAGGACGGAAGGCTCCGGGACCAGATCGCCTCCGGGATCCTCGCCGTCGAACTGGCCGACAACACGAAGGCCCGCCAGCTGCAGCCGGATGGCACCTACGTGATGCCCGCGCCGGGACCCAAGGTGCGACCCCAACGCGCCCAGGCGGAATTCATGGCCCGTGCAGCGTCTGGCAGGAAGTCCTCCTCCCGGACTGCGCAGACCACCCAGCGCTTGAAGTTCGTGCCCCGGACTCGACCTACCTGAGGCCCCGCCCCTCCGCCGGGTGCCGGCCTCCTCGGTGGACTGAGACAAACTTTTCGTTGGCATGGGGACGCCGCTTGTCTATCTACACCGAACTTCGCGCGAGGTTAGCTCAGTGGTAGAGCACTTGCTTCACACGCAAGGGGTCGCAGGTTCGAAACCTGCACCTCGCACCATCCCTCCCCGCCCCCGGGTCCCACCCTCCCGGGCCTCAGCATGATGCGCTCCTCCGTCACCATTTGCCTCGTCCCGGAAGCCCGTCGCGGCCCCTTCGTCTTCCATGGCAGCCTCGCCGAGGGCTGCGCCCAGGCCGCGCAGGCGGGATTCGACGCCATCGAACTGTTCCCAACCCACGCCGATGAGGTCCATTCGATGGAACTCCGGTCGCTGCTGCGTCAGCACGGACTCCAGCTCGCTGCGATGGGCACCGGTGCGGGTTGGCTGACCCGGAAGCTGAGCCTCACCGATCCCGATCCCCACATCCGGATGTGCGCTCGTGACTTCGCCGGGGCCATCGTCGATTTCGCAGGGGGCTTCGGTGCACCGGCCATCATCGGATCGATGCAGGGACGGGTCGCCGATGGTGTCCCGCGGGAACAGGCGTTGGCCTGGCTGCGGGAGGAACTCGACCAACTGGGACCGCGAGCCCATGCCCTTGGGGCCCCCCTCCTCTACGAGCCCCTGAACCGGTACGAGACGAATCTGTTCAACACCCTCGTCGAGGCCTGCGAGTTCCTCGGCACCCTCAGGACCCGCAACGTCCGGCTCCTCGTCGACCTGTTCCACGCCAACATCGAGGAAGCGGATGTCGCGACCGCGATCCGTATGGCAGGCCCCCGGGTCGGCCACGTGCATTTCGCCGACAGCAATCGACGTGCGATCGGGCTCGGCCACACCGATGTGGCCCCGATCATCGAGGCGTTGAAGTCGATCGGGTACGACGGCCACCTCTCCGCCGAGGTGCTTCCGCTGCCGGATGCCGAGACTGCGGCCCGCCAGACGATCCAGAGTTTCCGGAAGTGGATCGGTGGAGGGGTCTAGGCTTCCCAGTGGCCCCAGCGGTGTCGGGGCCCTGACACAACCGGCAAGCCAAGGTCGAAGGACCCACCCGTTTGGGGTGCAGAACCGCTTATCAAACACAACCGTCCGGGACCCTCATCGCGGCTTTTTCCTGATTGCCTTCAGGAAGGCGTCACCACTCGGAGCCGCCATACCCGACTGGAGCCATTGTTTCAGTCGGGCTGCGTCATCGAGCAATGCTCGCTGAACTGTGGAACGATCCACCATCGCCAGATCTAGGGATGGACAGCCATGGGGTGGGACATGGGGACCAAGCCCTGTCGGCCCCTGCAACCGCTCCCAACGCACCGTCCGCAGCACGGCGGACGCCTCCGGATTTTTCCCTGATTTCCCGTAAGGTTCTTTGAACAGCCGCGACTGACAGTGCCAATGCAACTCCTTAGGAGCGAACAGAGGTGGGTCGTGGTCGGATGGACCGCCGCCTATGCTGCCCTCACGGCCACCGATGCAGCCTCGACCCTATTGGCACTCCGGTCCGGCCGGGGCCAGGAGGCGAACCCCCATGTGGCGGGTGGGGACCAGGGCTTCAATCTCGAACGCTTCCTGTGGATCAACGGCCTCCTGTTCCTATTCCTGCTGGGGATGCTGATCTGGTCGATCCGGGCGAGACACAGGGTGGATCCGGTCTATCGCGAACGCCCCCTCCGTGCCTTCTGGAACTGGCTGTACGTGAACCCCTTCTCGGACCGGAACGTCCCTAGGGCGGCCTTCCACTACCTTACCGGTTCCCTGCTGGTGCTCGGGTTCAAGCTGCTTGCCATGGGGAACAACCTGCTGATCGCAAGCGGCTCGCGGGACCTTCTGACACCCGTCGCGAGAGTGGTTTTCCGATGGGTCCCGGGTGCGCCGGGATACTGGGTCCTGATCTTCCTCCTGTTTCTGCCCCTGTGGTGGGTATCGCTGCTCTGTGCAGGATTCCTTTCCAGACGATGGCATGCGGAGGACATCGGTCGGGCGATGCTTCAGAAGTGACCATGCAGACCGGACTCCTCGAACAGCTGCTGGAGAGCCATCGAGGGATGGTGGATCGGGTTCTCTCAACCTATGAGCGATCTCCAGACGCCCGCGCGGACCTGAATCAGGACGTCGCCATTGCCCTCTGGAGGACGCTGCCACGGTTTCGTGGCGAGGCCTCGCATCGGACGTTGATCGCCCGGATCGCCCACAACATCGGAGCAGGACATGTCCGCCGCGTGATCCGTCGCGGTGCCTCCAAACCTATCGATATGGGGCATCCCTCCGAAACCGCGGACCCCGACCAGATCGTTGCCGCGAATTCCCTCCGCGAAGAGCTCATCCTCGCCTTGGAATACCTTCCCCTGTCCCAACGACAGGTGGTCTCCCTGCACCTGGAGGACTTCAGCCATGCCGACATCGCCGAGACCCTCGGGCTCACCGAAGGCGCGGTGGCGGTACGCCTCCACCGGGCCCGGGAATCCCTGAGCCAGTGGATGAAAACACGATCCACCGTTCCATGAACGGATCACCACCATCCTGGAACACTCTCCGACAGGTCTGGAAACTGGATCCCGTGGCCGGGTCGATTGTCCCGCAAACCATAGATATCCATGCCATCTGCGATGCCGAGACACGACGCCTGCGCCTGCGGGTGCTGAGCGATTGGGTTTCAGCCTTGATCGGGAGCGGCTTCTTTCTGGCACTGGGAACCCAGGCGGAATCGGTCTGGGGCCGGACTGCCTTCGCGCTCGTCGTGTTGATGACACTGTTCTACCCGCTGTGGACCCGACATGCCCGTCGATCCCTCTGGCAGGCGTCCGCGGACACACCGCAGGCGTATTGGACTCTCCGGGCCAACCGCGCCCGCCACACCCTCCACCTCGTCCGGATCGCTCCGTGGGTCTTCCTTGCCGGATGCCTCGTCGGAATCGCCCTCCATCGCGGACTCCCGGAGACGGACACCTCGAGGATCCAGCCACTGGTCCGCGGATGGATGTTTCCGATCGCTGTGATCTTCCTCGTGCCCATGACCGTCCATGCGATCCAGCAACGACGGCACCAACAGGGAATTCTCCGGGAGTGTGAGACCGTGCTGGCCGACCTGGCTCCAGAATCCGAAGAACCATCCCTGACTCCTACGCCAGCACCGCCTTCACCACCTCTCCATGGACGTCGGTAAGACGGAACCGGCGACCCTGGAACTTGTACGTCAGCTGCAGATGGTCGATGCCCATGAGGTGCAGCAACGTGGCGTGGAGGTCGTGCACGTGGACCGGGTTCTCCGCGACGCTGTAGCCGAACTCGTCGGTTGCCCCATAGACCATCCCCGGCCTCGCTCCGCCCCCGGCCATCCAGACCGAGAAACAGCGGGGATGATGGTCCCGGCCGTAGTCGGTCGGGGTCAGCTTGCCCTGCGAATAGTTCGTCCGCCCGAACTCCCCGCCCCACACCACGAGCGTGTCTTCCAGAAGCCCGCGCGGTTTGAGATCCTTCAGCAGCGCAGCGCACGGCTGGTCGGTCTCCTTGCACTGCTGACGGATCCCGTTGGGCAGTCCGCCGTGCTGGTCCCAGCCCTGATGGTACAGCTGGATGAACCGCACCCCGCGCTCCGCCAGTCTCCGGGCCAACAGGCAGTTTGCGGCGAAGGTCCCCGGTTTCTTCGCGTCAGGGCCGTAGAGGTCGAAGGTCGCGTCGGACTCCTTCGAGAAGTCCATCACGTCCGGAACACTCGTCTGCATCCGATAGGCCATCTCGTACTGGCCTATACGGGCGTCGATCTCTGAGTCGCCCGATGCCTCCGCCGCGGTCTGGTGAAGGTCCCGCAGACGATCGAGCATGAGGCGCCGGTTCTGCGGAGAGATGCCGTCCGGGTTGCTGAGATACAACACCGGATCCTTGCCCGCCCGGAACTGCACGCCCTGGTATCGGGACGGAAGGAATCCACTGCCCCACAGTCGGGCATAGAGCGGCTGGTCCACCTTGCCCCGGGTGATGAGCACCACGAAGACCGGCAGGTTTTCGTTGTCGCTGCCGAGTCCGTAATGGACCCACGATCCAAAGCTCGGCCGTCCACTGAGCTGGGATCCGGTCTGGAGGAAGGTGATGGCGGGATCGTGGTTGATTGCCTCACTGTAGAGTGAGCGGAGGACGCAGAGCTGATCGGCGACGCCGGCAGTGCGGGGCAGAAGCTCGCTGATCCAGGTCCCTGCCTTGCCATGCTGGTCGAATTTGAAGGCGGAACCCGCGAGCGGCAGGGACGCCTGGTTCCCGGACATTCCGGTCAGGCGCTGCCCCATCCGCACGGAATCCGGCAGCTGCTGTCCCTGGCGCTCGTTCAACAGCGGTTTGTAGTCGAACGTCTCCAGCTGGGACGGCCCACCGGCCATGAACAGGTAGATGACTCTCTTGGCCTTCGGGGTGAACGGCAACCGGCCCGTGAGCACCCCGGGGTCGCCGGCGGCGTGGGCGACGGTGGGATTCAGCAACGACCCGAGGGCGACACCGCCGAGGCCCATGCCGAACCGGTTGAGGAACTGGCGCCGGCTGAGATCGGTCGCCGGCACATGACCCGTGCAGAGGGAGGCATTCATCGCTTCATCACAAATTCGTCGTGGTTCATCAGCGTGCTCACCACAAGGGTGGCCGCGGCGAGATCGACCGGCGGCAGGGACGGATCGACCGGTTTCTCACCCGTCTTGAGCAACTGGGCTGCCTCCTCCGGTTTCTGGCTGAAATACGCGCGCTGTTCCTCGAACAGCTGACGCAGGATGCGGGTCTCGGAGGGCTTAGGGACCCGACCCAGAACCCGCTGGAACGCCCGCTCGATCCGCCCGTCGGCCACAGGATCCCGCCACAGGGACTCCGCCAGCACCCGGGCCGCCTCGAGGAACTGGGTGTCGTTCAGCAGGACAAGCGATTGCAGAGGCGTGCTCGTGACCTCGCGGTTGGCGGTGCAGACCTCGCGTGTGACGGCATCGAAGCTCAGCATCGACGGCGGCGGGGCGGTCCGACGCCAGAAGGTGTAGAGGCTCCGTCGGTACAGCTTCTCCCCGTGGTCTTGGGAATAGCTCTTCCCGGTCCCGGCCTCCTCCCAGACCCCGGGAGGCTGGTACGGCTTGACGCTCCGTCCGCCGATCTCGGGACTGAGCAGTCCACTGACCGCGAGGGCCTGATCGCGGATCTGCTCCGCGCCAAGGCGATGCTTGGGGCCCCGGGACAGCAGCCGGTTTTCCGGATCCTTGGCCACCGACTCCGGGGTTCCCTCCGAGGACTGCTGGTAGGTGGCGGATTGGACCATCAGCTTGTGGAGGGCCTTGAGATCCCAACCTGAGCGGATGAACTCGCCCGCCAGCCAGTCCAGAAGCTGCGGATTGTCGGGCAACTGCCCCTGGGCACCGAAGTCGTTGAGGGTGCCGACGAGGCCACGTCCAAAGTGCTGCTTCCAGACCCGGTTGACCGCCACGCGGCTCGTGAGAGGATTCCTTGGATCGGTCACCCAGCGAGCAAACCCGAGCCGGTTCCGGGGCAGATCAGACGGAAACGGCAGGATGCGCTCCGGGGCATTCGGCCCGACGGGATCCGCCGGTGAATCGTACGCCCCACGCTTGAGAACGAAGGTCGGTCGACGTCCCGGCATCTCGGTCATCACCATGATTTCCCGAGCAGTGCCGACGAGGTCATTCTCTGCGTCACGGAGTTTCTGGACGGCGGCAAAGGCCTCCTGATAGGCGACGTCCTTCCGCGCGAGATAGGCCTGGAACGCGTCCTCGAGATCCCCGTCGGCTGAGTACCCCGCCAGGGTCTTTACCTCACCTGGGGTGAGGCAGGTGTTGAAGACCTGAAGTTCATCGATCTCCCCATTGCGGAATCCCCGGTCCCGAAACCGTGCCGCCAGGCTGAGTCGGATCGATCCCTCACCCGAATCCCCCCAGGCACCCCGATGCTGGATGTCCCGGGTCAGCCGGTCGCGCACCACTTCGGTCTCCAGCGGCAGCCCGTTCCGGTACAACCGGACGCCAGCGGCCCGACTGGAACCGTCATAGGTCACCGTGATCTCGGACCAGTCGTTGAGCGGCAGCGGATCCTTGGCGCGGACCGCCAGGGCGTTGCCGGGCCAGAAATGGATCAACGCGAAGAACGGCCGGCCGTGGTCCAGCACCAGTTCATAGCCTCGGCTGCCGGAATCGGTCCAGGCCTGCGAATAGTGGAGGATGACTGCCCGATCGCGCTGCTCGGTGGGACGAAGCCAGAGGTCGAAGCTGAACGGCTGGGTCCGCTTGAACTGTCCGGCAACGGGCACCGTGACCGAGTTGTCGCCGCTGAAGCGGAATGCCTGGCCCCATTTTCCAGGCGAGATCTCCGGACCTTCCGACAGCGATGCCGCATTGGTGCTCATCCGATCCGGCGTCCGGTTGTCGACGATCGCATCCAGCGTGTAGTGGGCCACCGGGGTCGGCAGGGCTGGCTGCGAACTGGTAGCAGCGAACCTGGTTCGGGCCTCCTGGATGACAACAGCGAGCCGCTCCTCGGCCTGGGCGACCTGACGCTGGAGCTCCGCATGACGAGCCTTCGCATCCCCTTCCCATCGCAACAGCGTCGGGGTGGGCGTGGCCGCGGTGAAATGGGAATACAACCCGGACTCGTCGATGTTGTTGAAGAATGCTGCCAGCGAGTAGTAGTCGCGCTGGCTGATGGGGTCGTACTTATGGTCGTGACAGCGCGAGCATTCGAGGGTGAGCCCCAGGAAGGCGGTGCCCATGGTATGGACGCGGTCGGCCACGTATTCGTGGCGGAACTCCTCCTCGATGCTTCCCCCCTCGTTGGTCTGGCGATGGAGCCGATTGAAGGCGGTGGCGAGGATCTGTTCATCCGTGGCCGCCGGCAGAAGATCCCCGGCAAGCTGCCAGGTGATGAACTGGTCGTAGGGCAGGTTGTCGTTGAAGGCCTTGATCACCCAGTCGCGCCAGGGCGAGAGATCACGATCGGCATCGGTCTGATACCCATAGGTGTCGGCAAACCGTGCGAGATCAAGCCATTCGTTGGCGCGACGCTCCCCATACGCGGGCGAGGCCAGCAGACGGTCGATCGCCTGTTCATAGGCCGCCGGCGAGGGATCCCGGACGAACGCCTCGAGTTCCTCAGGAGTCGGGGGGAGACCGGTGAGGTCGAGCCGGATCCGTCGGAAAAGTCGGGCAGGATCTGCCGGCGGCGACGGCTCGAGACCCGCCGCAGCCAGGCGGGCTGTGACAAACTGGTCAATCGGGTTGACGACCCGCACCCCTTGCGGGGCCTTGGGCGGGGTGGATCGGTTCAGGGGCCGAAAGGCCCAGTGATCCCCCCACTCGGCGCCCTGCTCGATCCAGCGGCGCAGGACCCCCTTTTCCGCCGGACTGAGCTCCAGGTGCGAATCCGGCGGAGGCATGATGTCGTCCGGATCCGTCGTCAGGACCCGCTTCATGAGTTCCGAGCCCGCTGGATCCCCGGGTTTGATGATCCAGGTGCCATCCTTCCTCGGCTGGAACAGACCTTCTCGCTGGTCGAGACGGAGCTTGGCCTTCCGGGCCTTGTCGTCGGGCCCGTGACAGAAGAAGCAGCGATCCGAGAGGAGTGGCCGGACCTCGAAGTTGAAGTCGACCCGTTCCCCGGCTGCCGCGGTCCAGACGAGCGCGGCGCCGAGGGGCAGGATCCAGCCGATTCGCGAAGGGATCATGGTGAAACTGTAGAGACGGAGAGGCGGCATGTCCGCCGGAAACACGGGATCGACGGTCGGAGGCGGAGGACTCTTCACCCCGGAAGCCGTGGCACCTCACCTCGATCGGGAGTCGACAGGAGATCAGACCGGAGCACCACCCCGTTCCTCCGCCTGCCCGAGAGCCGGGTGGTCGAGCTAGGGATGCGGATGAAATTCTGAATCCAGGGGATGTCGCCGACTACTGCACGACCCCATCGGCCCGGAGCCACGGGGACCCGCCGTAGTACCACTTCGAGGAGAGCATGTTCTCCACATGGGTGTCGGCGAAGGCCACGTTGCTCTTGCCGGTATGACGCAGATGCGGTCCGCCCCAGTTCGGATCCTGGGTGGACGGCACGGTGACACATCCATCACACGGACTGCTGTTGACCGGGTCGTGAAGGACCCAGGCGCCGGCCTTCTCCGGAGACTTCACGGTGACACACTTCAGCGGATCCTTGGTGGACTGGGGCTGGCTGGCTCCGTCGGTCAGGTGCACGGCGGTGGACGGTCTCTTGATCGAGGAATCCTTCTGCTGAGGATACTTCGAGGCATCCCAGACACTGGGCCAGTCGCATCCGCCCAAGCCGAAGTTCATGGCGTAGTTCGACACCGCCTTGTCCCGCTGGTCGCTCGGATACAAGGCCACCAATTCCTTGAACTTCTTGGTCTTGCTCGGGCAGAGGATGAGGTTGGTGGTCTGGGTGAACGGGGCCAGGAAGTTGAACCACGCCTTGCGCTCCACGTTGGAGCCCCGGACGGCAAAGGTCGGGGTGAACCGTCCGCCGAAATCCCCGCCATAGACGCTCTGCGCGATGGCCATCTGGCGGAGGGCGTTCATGCAGCTGGTGGACTTCGCCTTCTCCTTGGCCTTCGACAGGGCAGGCAGGAGCATGCCGGCGAGGATGGCGATGATGGCGATGACCACGAGCAGCTCGATCAGGGTGAACCCACGGCGAGCGGGACGGAGGGTTGAGGCATTCATGGAATTCCAGGATCCGATCCTGACCATAGCCAATCGGCACCGGGCAACGCCACCCCTATCCTTCCCGGTTCAACCCGATGAGAAGCGCGCCAAGGGCCTGTGCGCGATGGCTGATCCGGTTCTTCACCGACGCACCCAGTTCCGCGAGCGAACGCGTCTCGCCCTTCGGGACAAACAGCGGGTCGTATCCAAATCCCCCGGCGCCGGCGGGCTGGGACTGGATCCGGCCCTCGCAGACCCCGTCATACGATCGGACATCCCGCCCATAGACCCCGTCTGGGATCCCGGGGCGGACAGGAACCAACACCAGCACGCATCTGAACCGGGCAGTCCATCGTTCGACCGGGAATCGGGCCAGTTCCTCGAGAAGGCGGGTGTTGTTCTCGGCGTCGGGTGCATTGCCGGACCGGCCAGTTCCGAGATAGGCAAAGCGGGCCGAGTGCACCCCCGGTGCGCCGCCCAGGACGTCCACCTCCAGACCCGAGTCATCGGCCAACACCCAATCCGGCCAGGATTGGCCCGAGCCTGACGAGAGATGTCGGGCCCAGGCGAGGGCCTTGATCGAGGCATTCTCGGCAAAGGTCGCACCCGTCTCCTCCGGGTCCAAACGGACGCCGACATCCTTCTGGGAGACCACACGGAATCGCTTCCCGAGAACCGATCGGATTTCCTCGACCTTGTGGGCGTTGCCGGTGGCAACAAGCAGCGTCTGCATGCCTCGGAGGCTACCATAAGGCCGTCGATGCCGGAGTCGGATTTCCCGGACTCGAAGTCCCGCGCAGTTTGAACTTGGGACTTTTTCCGGTGTCCTTCCCCCACAATACTTCCGATCTGACATCATGAGCTCCGTCACCGCCCTCAACGCCGCCGTGCAGGAAGCCGGCGCGTTTCTCAACCCGCTGTTCTCCGAGATCCAGCGGTGCGTCGTCGGCCAGAAGTATCTGACCGAACGCCTCGTGATCGGCCTGCTGGCCAACGGACACGTCCTTCTCGAGGGCGTCCCAGGTCTCGCGAAGACGCTGTCGGTCAAGACCCTGGCGACTGGACTGCACGTGAAGTTCAGCCGGCTCCAGTTCACTCCCGACATGCTGCCGGCCGACGTCGTCGGCACCCAGATCTACAACCCCCAATCCGGCACGTTCTCGGTCCGACGCGGACCCGTGTTCGCCAACCTGGTGCTGGCCGACGAGATCAATCGGGCACCCGCCAAGGTGCAGTCGGCCCTCCTCGAGGCCATGCAGGAGCGGCAGGTCACGATCGGCGACCAGACCTTCAAGCTCGAGGAACCGTTCCTCGTCCTGGCCACCCAGAACCCGATCGAACAGGAGGGCACCTACTCGCTGCCCGAGGCCCAGGTCGACCGTTTCATGTTGAAGCTCAAGATCGGCTACCCGACGCGCGATGAGGAGCGCCAGATCCTCGACCTCATGGCCCGGACCTCGGGGCACCCGACCGCGTCGCCAGTCGTCGACCCGGCCACCCTGCTCCGCGCCCGCGAGGTCATCAACGAGCTCTACTGCGACGACAAGGTGAAGGACTACATCGTCGACGTCGTGTGTGCGACCCGTGATCCGCAGCACTACAACATCGGGGTGAAGGACTTCATCCAGATGGGGGCAAGCCCACGGGCGACCATCTCGCTGACGCTCGCCGCCAAGGCCCACGCCTTCCTGCGCGGCCGCGGCTACGTGACGCCCCAGGACGTCAAGAGCATCGGCATGGATGTCCTTCGCCACCGCATCACGCTGACCTACGAGGCGGAGGCCGAGGAGAAGAGCGCCGAGGACGTCATCCAGAGGCTCTTCGACGAGCTGCCGGTGCCCTGAACGCACCGGCAGACCCGACCGGGACAACACTCCGGCCATCCGGCCCTCGAGGTTTCCGGTCTCGTCGTGGATGGAACCGAACCGACATGATCCCCAAGGAACTGCTCAAGAAGATCCGCCTGCTGGAGCTGCGGACGCGACGCCTGGTCGATGAGACCATGGCCGGGCAGTACCATTCGGCGTTCCGCGGACAAGGGATGGATTTCGACGAGGTGCGGGAATACCAGCCGGGCGACGAGGTCCGGGCGATCGACTGGAACGTCACAGCGCGGATGAACCATCCGTTCGTGAAGAAGTTCCGGGAGGAACGGGAGCTCACGGTGCTGCTCATGGTGGACCTGAGCGCCTCGGGACTCTTCGGTTCCGTCGACCAATCGAAGCGTGAGCTCGCGGCCGAGATCGCCTGCGTCCTGGCCTTCTCGGCGATCCGCAACCAGGACCGTGTCGGCCTCCTGCTGTTCACCGAAGTCGTGGAGAAATTCATCCCACCCCGCAAGGGACGCCGGCACGTGCTCCGGGTGATCCGCGACATCCTCTTCCACAAGCCCCAGTACCGGGGCACCTCCGTCAACGGGGCCCTGCAGTTCGCCAATCGGATCCTACCCCATCGGGCCGTGGTGCTGGTGCTGTCGGACTTTCTGGGCGAGACGAACCCAAGCCGGGCCGAAATCGCAGCCCATCTGCGGCGTCGGGTGGTCCGTTCCGAAAGCCTCGGGCGTGTTTCAGCAACCTCGCTGCGACAGGTCAGCCGGAAGCACGACCTCGTGGCGATCCAGATTGTTGACCCCTTCGAGGAGCAACTTCCAGGTCTCGGTCGTCTGGTGCTGCAGGACGCCGAGACCGGGGAGGTCGTGGAAGTGAACACCGCGGACCAGCGGCGCCGCGATGCATTCGCACAGCGGCAAGAGAAGACCCGGCGCGAGCTCGACCGACTGTTCCGACAGGCCAAGGTCGATGCCATTCGGGTCCGGACCGACGCCCCCTACGACCGGGCCCTCCAACAGTTCTTCGACACCCGGGACAAACGACGCCGTCGCGGATGATGCCCCTCCCCTCCATGCGCGTGCCTGACGGTGTCGGCCTGGGATCCTGGATTCCCCGGATCGCGTTGTTGGCGGGGCTGGTGGCACACACCCTCGTCGAGGCAGCCACGAATTCCCTTCGCAGCCCGGTGGCGATGCCAGGGGCCACGCCTGCGGCCGCGCCGATGTCGGCACCCCAACCGCAGCCCCTCCGGGACATCCGGGGCCCGATCGACATCGAGTCGCCCTGGACCTGGCTCTGGGCCGCGCTGGCACTCGCAGCGGTCACGGCGGGTATCGTGCTGGCCTGGCGCTGGTGGCGGCGGAAGCAGGAGTCGGGCGGGACCGGGACCCCGGCGCTGTCGCCCGAGGAGGCGGCACGCCGACGTCTCCAGGCCGCGCTGGACTGGATCGACGATCCGGAACGGTTTGCGGTCGAGGTCTCCGAGGCGGCTCGAAAGTACCTCGAGGACCGGTTCGGCCTCCGTGCGCCGGAGCGCACGACCGAGGAGTTTCTCGCGGAACTGTCCGGGAGCGTCGCCCTCGATGGCCGCCACAAGGAGCTCCTCGCGGATTTCCTGACCCGCTGCGACCTCGTGAAGTTCGCCCGCGCGGTCGCAGACCGTTCGGAATTGGAGGCCCTGCACCGGGCCGCGGTGCGCCTCGTGGAGGAGACGGTCCCATCGCCCCACGGCCTGACCGCGCCACCACCCATACCCCCGCGCCAGCGATGAACTTCACCTTCGGATCCCCCTGGTGGCTGCTGGGCCTCCTGTTGATCCCGCTGCTGGCGTGGCTGCGGGGAAGGACCGGGCCCGAAAGCGCGTTCGTCTACTCCAGCCTGAGCCTCGTGAAGGGGATCACCGAGCTTCGACGCAGCCGGGCGAGCATGGTGCTGCTCAACCTGCGCTGGATCGCCCTCGCCCTCTTCTTCATCGGCATGGCCCGGCCGCAGGTCGCCGGGGGACAGGCCCCGATCTCCGCGAGCGGCATCGACATCGCCGTGGCCATGGACATGAGCGGTTCAATGGTCGCCGAGGATTTCGAGCTGCGTGGGGAACGGGTCAACCGCCTGGCCATCGCCAAGGACACCCTGCGCACATTCGTCGACGAACGGCCGGCCGACCGCATCGGACTGGTCGTTTTCGGCACCGAGGCCTTCGTCGCGGCCCCGCCGACGCTCGACCATGACTTCCTCCGCCGGGTCATCGACCGCCTGGAGCTCGGCACCATCAACGGCGAGCAGACGGCGATCGGCTCCGGTCTTGCCACCGCCGTGAACCGCCTCCGGCAGCTGCAGTCGAAGTCCCGGATCGTCATCCTCCTGACCGATGGACAGAACAACGCCGGCAAGATCCCGCCCGACACTGCAGCCGAGGCGGCGAAGGCGCTCGGAGTGAAGGTCTACACGATCGGCGTCGGCACCCGCGGTCTCGCCCCGGTCCCTCAGGGTGTGGACGGCTTCGGCCGAAAGCATTACGCCCGGGTGCCAGTCGACATCGACGAACCCACCCTCCAGAGGATCGCCCAGATGACGGGCGGAAAATACTTCAGGGCGGACAACACGGAGACCCTTCGTCGGATCTACTCCGAGATCGACCGTCTGGAGAAGAGCGAGGCCAAGCTCAACAAATACGCCTACGTCGAGGAACTGATGGCGTGGGCGGTGGTCCCGGGACTCGCTCTGCTGTTCCTCGAGCTGCTCCTCGGCAACACGGTCTGGAGGAAGCTGCCCTAGACGCCACCCGTCCACCGCATGTCCTTCGCCTCGCAAACCTTCCTGTGGCTGACGCTGGTCCTCGGTCTGTCCACGGGCGTGTTCCTGGTCTGGTCGTGGCGTCGCAAGCAGCAAGCGGCTGCCCGATTCGTTGGATCCCGCCTCTACGCCCAGCTCACTGTCGGGGTCTCCCTACGACTCCAGATCCTGCGGCGCTTCCTCGCGGGACTCGCGGTGGTGGCCGTCCTCCTTGCCTTGGCCCGACCCCGATGGGGGACGGTCGACGAGGAGACCACGGCGTCCGGACTCGACATCGTGGTGGCCTTCGATGTGTCCCGGTCGATGCTGGCGCTGGACTCCAAGCCCAACCGACTCGAGAAGGCCCGGCGCGCGGCGCTGGACCTCGTCGAATCGAGCCAGGCCGATCGGCTCGGCCTGGTCGCCTTCGCCGGCGATGCCTTTCTCCAGGCACCGCTCACGCTCGATGACGAGGCGTTCCGTCAGAGCGTCCGACTGCTGGACACCGACCTCATCCCGGTCCAGGGCACCGGTCTGGCGGCAGCGCTGCGCGAGGCGCGTGCGGCCTTCGGCAAGGACAGCACCGGGGCCAAGGCCGTCGTGGTGATCACCGACGGAGAGGACCACGAGCCCGGGGCGATCGATGTCGCCAAGCAGATGGCCCAGGACGGCATCCGGATCTTCACACTCGGTGTCGGGACCCCCGAGGGCGCCGTGCTGAAGACGAGCGACCCGTATGGGAATTCGGTGTTCATCAAGGACCAGCAGGGCAACGCAGTGAAGTCCCGCCTCAACGAGGATCTGCTCCGCCAGGTCGCGGACGCCGGTGGAGGATTCTATCTGCCCCTCCAGAACCGGCAGACGATCCAGAACCTTTACGAACAGGGGCTGGGCCCCCTACCCCGTTCTCTGCTGAAGGCCGGTCGGGCCCGCCAGTGGATCGAACGGTTCCAGTGGCCTCTCGGACTGGGGATCCTCCTCCTGATGACGGAGATCCTCGTCCCGGAGCATCGCCGGACCGTTGCCCGGACCACCGGCGGTGGCATTCTAGGACGAAGCGGTCGAACCGCGCCTGTGACGAAACCCACCTGAACCCGTCATGCGATCCACACGTCTCATCGCATTCGTGCTGTTGGCGGCCCTGGCACCGGACCCGGCTTCGGGGCAGGCACCGTCGCCGCAGTCGGCCCTCGACGCCTACCGACGCGGGGATTTCCAGCGGTCGGAGGCCCAGTACTCCGAACTGGCCAGGAAGAGTCCGGAGGATCCGAGGCTCCGCTTCAACACCGGGGCCGCCGCCTATCGCCGGAATGATCTCACGAACGCCGCCAGCTGGTTCGAAGGCGTCACCGCGGCGCCCGATCTCAAGCTCCAGCAACAGGCCTACTACAACCTCGGGAACACCCGCTACCGGCTGGGTGAGTCCGCGACCGATCCCGCGGCCCGCAAAAGCCATTGGTCCCACGCGCTGACCAACTACATGTCAGCCATCAAGCTCGACGGCGCCGACACCAACGCCTCGATCAACTACTCATTCGTCCGACAACAGCTCGAGCAGCTCGAACGACAGCAGCCCCCACCACAGTCGTCGCAGTCGAAGGACAACAAGGACAAGAAACAGCAGAAGCAGGAACAGCAGGATTCCGAGGCTTCCCAGGACCAAAAAGATCAAGGGAAACAGGAACAGCAGCAGGACAACTCCGGATCCCAACAACAACAGCAGCAGCAACAGGGTTCCCAGAGCTCCCAGCAACCCGACAACGGGTCGAACCAGAACAGCGAGGCCCAGGAGAAGGAGGGTGCGGATCCTGAGGATTCGAAGGGGCAGGCCGAAGCTCAGAAGCCGGACAAGGACCCCTCGAAGCAGGGGGCTCAGCCTCAAGGACCGAAGCCTGGGGATGGAACGGAGGGCCAGACTGGACAGGCAGTCGAGGCTGGTGAGGCTCAAGAAGGGGAGGAGGGAACGATGTCGGCATCCCAGGCGGTCCAGATGCTCGAGAGCCAGAAAGGGGAGGAGAAGGCCTTGCTCCTCAGGTCCTACGGCAGCGGCAAGGAGGCCGCCGAGCGGGCGGCGAGGATCCGGAAGCCATGGTGACCCTCATCCTCCATCCCCTGCTGGCCCCGTTCCGGCGAATTCTCAGCGAGGCCACCCTCCTCGTTCTGGTCCTCTGCGCCGTCGCGGTCCAGACCCGAGCCGAACCATCCTTCCAGGCGGAACTGGCGCCTGATTCGGTCGGGGCGGGGGATTCCGCCACGCTGCGGCTGGTCTTCACCGACCTCGGGGACGTGGAGGCTCCGACCCTTCCCGCCGTCACCAACGCCACCATCCGCTACCAGGGGGTCTCGCAGCAGATCTCGATCGTCAACTTCAGCCGGTCGACATCGCTCATCCACCAATACCAGGTCCAGACCCAGAACCCAGGCCTCGTCCAGATCCCGGCACTGTCCGTCGAGGCTGGGGGCCAGACCTACACCAGCGCGCCACTGACGCTTCGGGTGGGACAGGGGTTCGACATGTCCCGGATCGGGTTCCTGAGGCTGATGGCACCGCGACCGGAGGTCTATGTCGGCGAGACCTTCCCGGTGGAGATCCGGTTCTACTATCGCGAGACGCCGGCTCGGCAGGCCCCGCCCAGCCTCAAGCTGGACGGATTCATCAAGGGCCAGCAGACGGTGGAGAATCTCCCGCCCGAGACGATCACCAACCTCCTGTACTCGGTGGTGCGTTGGAACATCGCCCTCACGGCGGTGAAGGCCGGTGAACTCAGCCTGGGACCCGCGGAGTTCCAGACCCTCTACGTCTTCCAGACCCAGCGACGGTCCCGGGGGATGAACTCCCTGTTCGAACCCCTGTTCGGGGGCGGGGAACAGCGTCAGCTGAACTTCCAGAGCGAGCCCCTCACCCTGAAGGTCCTCAATCCGCCCTCCGCCGGGCGACCACCACAGTTCGCCGGTGCCGTGGGTCAGTTCCAGCTGGACGTCACCGCGTCCCCCACCAACGTTGCCGCCGGGGATCCGGTCACGATCCGGGTCGACATCACCGGCCGGGGAAACTTCGACGCGCTTCGGCTGCCGGACCTGCCCAGTGGGTCGGGATTCCAACTGTACCCGGGCACCAATTCCTTCACGCCGAATGATCCCCTTGGGCTTTCCGGGAAGAAGACCTTCGAGGCGGTGATCATCCCGGAGTCTCCCGGAGTCCACAGTCTGAAGTGGCCGATGCTCGCCTACTGGGATCCCTCGACAAAGGCCTATCGGACGGATGCCGACCATCCGTTGTCCATCCATGTGCGTCCGGGGGTTCAATCGCAGGCTCAACCGGTCGGCACGGTACCGGGACCGGCCGAACCCAGGACGCCCCCGGACTCCGTGAACCCACAACTGGAGCTTCCGCTGATCCCCGATCTAGGGCCACTCGTGGAGACATCACCCTCGGTGATCACCCGCCCCTGGTTCTGGTGGGTTCTCACCTTCCCGGTCTGGGCGTATGGGTTGGCTGGTTTGATCCCGACCTGGAAGCGGCGTTGCCGGGAGAGCCGACAACCCGCGACCCGGGACGAGGCAGAGCGACGACTGGCCACGGTGATCCGGTCCATGCGCGATGCGGCGGGCTCCGGACGTCCAGCTGACTTTTTTCTGCATCTCAACAACGCACTGCAGGAACGGATCGCCCTTTCGGTCGGGAGACCGGGTGGATCCTTCACGGTGGACGTGATCCAAGAGCGGCTGATCCCAGCCGGACTGGGTGATGAGGAGGCCACCCGCCTCCGAGCATTGCTGGAGCGGATCGCCGAAGCCCGGTTCTCCCCTGATTCCTCAGCAGCTGAGCTGTCTGAACTCCTCGCGGAGGCCGAATTCTCCCTCGAGGCCCTCGGGTGTATGACACGACGCGCATGAACCCCCTGTCACGACGCAAAGGGCTCCGCCTGGGATTCCTTCTGGGACTTCTCCCATGGGGGCTGCTGGGCGCGACGAACGGTCCAGTTGGAATATCTCCGGAATCCCTGTTCCAACTCGGGAACCGAGAGGTGTCCGCCGGCAACTACACCAACGGGTTGACCGCCTATGCGAAGGTGGCTGCCGTCCCGAGAACCTCCGCCGCTCTCGAGTACAATTGGGGGGTGGCATGGTCCCGACTGGGTGAGGAAGGCCGGGCACGGTCCCACTGGCGGCTGGCCGAGCGCCTCACTCCCCGGAACCCACTCGTGCTATCGGCTCTCCGTCGGCCCACGGGTGCGGGTACCACACCCGTCGAAACCGAGGACCTATTGGGCTGGACCGACCGCCTGACCCTCGACGAGTGGGGAATTTTGGCGCTGGTGCCTACCTGGTGCTGGGGTGGCCTGCTGTTCCTCCGACGCTGGAAACCTGCGGCCGCGGCGGCGCTACGGGGCTACACCCTCGGCCTTGGACTGATCACCCTGGTTGCGCTTGGAGTCCTGGGGGCGGCCCTAGCGCGACGAAGCCTCGGACCGGATGCCTTGACGTCGACCCCACAGACCCCGGTTCGGATCAGCCCGCTCGCTGAGGCTCGGACGGCCTTCGAGCTCCCAGCGGGGACCCCACTGAAGACCCGATCATTCCGCGAAGGTTGGTATCTGGTGGCAGACCCTCGAAACGAACGCGCCGGCTGGGTCCGAGCACACCACTTGACCCGCCTGCCACTCCGGTGAGAGCCGCCGCACCCGGGACTTCCGCGCAGGGTCTGTTTGGCGGAGACTCCTCCCATGTCGGCATATGAGGACTATCTGGCGACCGTCCAGCGTCAGATCGACGAGGTGACCCGCAGCCAGAGGTCTGCGATCGAGACGACCTCGCGCTGGGTGGCGGAGGCCCTGGTCCGAAAGCGATATCTCTTTGTCTTCGGAACCGGCCATTCCCACATGCTCGCCGAGGAACTGTTCTACAGGGCCGGGGGACTCGCGCGGGTCATTCCCATCCTGGACGAACCCCTGATGCTCCACCGCTCTGCGACACAATCGACGGATGTGGAGCGACAGACCGGGTATGCAGACCAAATCCTGAGCCGTTACCCGATCGAGGGCGGGGATGTCCTGATCGTGGCCTCCAACAGCGGGAGGAACGCCGTCCCGATCGAACTGGCCCAAGGAGCGCGATCCAAAGGCGCGCGGGTCGTAGGCCTGACAAGTCTCCAGCAGACCAATGCCTGGCCGTCCAGGCACCCGACCGGTTTCAAACTCAAGGATGTCTGCGACCTCGTGATCGACAACGGTTGCATCAACGGCGACGCCGGAACCGTCGTCCCAGGGTTGGAGCAAAAAATGGGGCCCACCTCGTCGGTGATCGGAACGCTCATTATGAATCTGATCGCCATCCAATCCGCATATCTCATTGTGGGTGAGGGAAATGTCGTGGACGTATTCGTCAGCAGCAACACGCAGGGAGATGGACACAACGCACGTCTTGTTGCCGAAATCTCCACCACCAACCCTCACCTTTAGGCATTTCGCCGGGCCCCGTCTGGCACGGTTCGAACCACTGCATGGCAGCCCTGCCGGACTAGGGAAAAACTCCTAGCCGAGGGCCGAAGAAGACCCGAAGGAATTGGTTGACCGCGTGGCAGTTCCGAGTCTATAAGACTTCTCAAGAAAGATCTTAGAACCCTGACAAAACAGTTCGTGAACATGAAAACGTCCATTCTGAAGACTGTCTCCATCGGAGCAATCGCGGCCTCCGCCGCCCTTCTCTCCCCTGCCGTTGCAGTGTCCCCCGAGGTCGCTGCCGTCATCTCCAAGGACATCGCCTCCAGCAAGGTCGTCGAGGTGCCTGCGGCCGTCGCCAAGGCCATCACCAGCGCCTCGAAGGAGGATCGCTCGGTGGTCGCTACGACCGCTGTGGTCGCCGCGATCAAGTCCCACCCTTCCACCGTGGCTGCCACGGTGACCGCAGCCGTCAAGGCCGCGCCCGAGGCGGTTGATGCAATCGTGAACGCCGCCCTCGAGGTCGCCCCGAACAGCGCGCTGACCATCGTGAGTGCTGCTGCTGAGGGAGCTCCTGAGCGCGCCGACCAGATCGCTGCCGTGGCTTCGAAGAAGATGCCGACACGCGCTGCCTCCTTCGAGCGCGAAGTCGCCTCGGTTCGCGGTCGTCGCTTGGTCTCCGCTGCCGCCGGATTGACTTCGGGTCAAGTCCAGCAGACCTCCTTGGGCATTCCTTCTTCCGCAGCCCCGGCTCCGGTGAATTCCTACGCGGTGTCTGGTGGAGCTTCCGGCCGTCCTTGATCGGTCGCTTCAAACCAGTCCCAAGCAGGGCCCGCCCTCCGGCGGGCCTTTTTCTTTCCCAAATCGGGATCGGCCGCCGGGTGATTCTGGTTCCGCCAAATAGGTGAGCCAACCACCCCATCGATTCACCGGGGCGATGCGAGGAGCAAAGTAGGCCTTGGGAGGAGTCCAAAGGCCGGTCCCGCTTGCCGTAGGAATTCAGGACATCAACGCCGGGGAGGTGCCACTTCGCGGACGGCAGCGCCATGGTCCTCGCGCAGGACGAGGAGTGCGAACCGCTCCACCGATGCAACCTCGGCAGGCTGGATGGCCTGGTAGGTTCCAGGCTCCGCAGCAGTCGGGACCGGCACGGGACGCCCGGCGGGATCCTCGTTGAGACTCGCGTAATCAAAACGGCCCCTGAGATCGGTGTAGCCATCCTTGTAGAATCGGATCACCCCTCCCGGGAGTCGGGCAAAGACCTTCACATAGGCCTTCGGGATGCCCTTCCCAGTCCCGGATTCCCCGACATCCAGGTATCCATGGTTTTCTGCGACCAGGAGTTCAAAGGAACTGGAGTGATGGGCCATGGCACGGCTGCGACCCCCACCCACCACTTCCACCAGCACGTTGGCCTTCGCAAAGCGTGATGGCATCGGGATCTCCATGGATTCCCTGCCCTTGGCCAGCTTGACCGACATCGACTCCGTTGGCCGGATGATTCCAAACCGGGCGGAATCCTGGGTCGCAAAGGGACTGCTACTGAACAGGAACTCCGGATCCATCAGATAGAAGTTGATCCGCACCTCAGCGAGGTTGTGCCAGGAAAGCTGAAGCGCCTTGCCTGAGACCTGGAATTCGAAGGTGGATTCTGCAGCTGCCAGACGCGCCTCCTCCCGGTCACGGGCATCGGGCCCGCCGCTCCGGTTGCCCCCGCGTGCCTCAACCCCGTCGATCTGGGCAAGGACCTCCCTGAACCGGGTGCGCCAACGGTCCACCGGATGGTCGGTGTGACGCTTGGCCACCGACCTTGCCCCGGACAGATCCGATTCGTACAGGCTGGCGTAGCATTTCAGGTAGTCGTACTGCAGCCGGCTGTCGACGGCCTCCGGATTGACGGCCTTGAGCCGAGCCAACGCCTCCTCGACCCGATCCTGGAGAAACAGATGGTAGACAAGGGCCAGGTTGTCCGAAGGACTGAGGGACTTTCGATAGGAGAGAATGCCTAGCAGTCTCTGGTACTGGGTCCGCTGGGCTGCGTTGTCGATGCGGCGTTCAGCACCCACACGGTGGGCACGTGGATTCGTAAGCGGCGCATACTCGAGATGCTCGTAGGCATGCCGTTCAACAGGATCGACTACGAGCACTGGGCTTTCCAGGGCGTCCCCACATTGGGCGATGAACCCGTCCTGGTGCCTCAGCCACTCCCGGAGCGCCGAGGCGTCATTGTGGACCAATGCGTACCGGAACACCGGCTCGCTCCAGACATGCCGTTGAACCAGCAGGGTAGTCAGTCTCCGCAGGAAGCCGGAACTCTCCCGACAGCGCCAGGCCACCCGCTCCAGATCGATGCGGGCGAGGTTGTTGGATTCAAGGTAGGCAAACACCTCCTCCTCGCTCCCCTGCTGGGAGACATAGTCCCAGGTGGTCTTGTCGACCACACTGAGCCGTTGCACCACCTGGAACACGGTCGGCGTCGCTGCTCCCGCAGACCGGTCCGCGACCGATGCCTGGGCGGGCAGATGACGGCGATCCGGCTCTGGTGACGGGAAGTAGAACTGGTACTCGAAGGTCTTGGTCGAATAGGGCTCCAACCGGGCCAATCGGCTCCATGTGGACCGACTTCCCGTCAGCGGAATCGCCCCCTGTGGAATCTGGGTCAGCAGGTCGAGCCTCACAGGATCGGACTCCGGATTACTGACCACCGCCCGCGCTCCATAGACGACACCACTGAGGAATTCCCCGGTCACCCGACGCGGGCCCCGGTCTGCACTAGGCTGGGCCTCCTCGGGTCCAGCACGGAAGAAGGACTCGCTGACCAGGATGCGGGCACCCATCCCTTCGGCGGGCTCCGGGGCGGGCTGGACGCGTCGACGGAAGACGAGAGCAGGACCCGCCAACTGGATGCGGACCCGGGTGCCGGTCCGTTCGATCTGATGCCTCGGCGACTCGAACGGGAGATCCAGAAGCGCGAGGGCGAGGAACATCTCCGCAAAATTCCGATGGGCCTCAACGATCCGGGACGACACGAACGGGGCCTTGCCATCCCACGCAGAGACATCGCGCCAGAATCCATTCACCGGGATCATCGAGGCCTCCTGCTCCCGAAGGGGACGACGATAGTAGTTGTTCTCCGCCCACTCGCGGGTCGGACCCTGGGGTTGATGATAGGCCTGACGCAGCACGGCCTCCCGGAGCCGTTCCACCTCATCGCCACGGAGTTCCATGAGAGCCCTCGAATCGCCGGCCTTGCGAAAGAACAGATCCGTCTCGGCCCTTCCTTCCTTGGACTTGGACCGCTCCACGAACTTGTTGTCCTGGAGGGCGACAGCATCCCTACCGGAACGACGGGACTCCATCCGGTTCAAACCCCGCCCCCCTGCGATACCCCCGAACGAATCGACCGGCCCATCGAAGGCCACCGGCATGTTGCCGGTCGGGAGCGCCGTCAGGGCCTTCGGCTTGGACGCCAGGTCGAGTGACCGGCCGCGGAGCGCGGTCTCGAACCAACCAAGAGACTCCTCCGGATCGGGTTTCTGGTTCTCCCAGAGTTCCTGCAGATGTCGACGTCCAGCCTCCGATTCCGCAGGCAGCTGACGCGTCAGCAACGCCCGCTCCGCGGCGTTGAGCCTCCCATAGGACCAGGGTGACAGAAACCGCGTCAGATCCCGGCCCAGCAGAAGATCATCGAGGAATGTCGGATCCTTCTTGTTCCGGAGATAGGGCTCCACGACCTCCTTGAAGAACTTCGGGTCCTTCCGGCTGAGGAAGAGGTTCAACTCATGGCAGGCGAATTCACTGTAGCGGCTCCGACGTTCCTCGGGGGACAGCCCGGGCCAGCGGAGGACCCATTCGAATCTCTCGAGGCTTGGATCGCCTCCGCTGAGGGCCAGCAGGAGTCCATGGATCGAGGACATGGTATCGTACATCTCGAAGTCCTCCACGGTGAGGTCGGGGATCTCGATCACAGCCCCTGCCTGCAGGGCGAGCGACTCCCGCATCTCGGTCATCCGTCGGGAGGGGTCGAGCGGCTGGGCCAGGCGCATGTCCCGGAAGGGGGTGGTCCGCTCGGGCAGCCGGATCGTCCTCCAGACGGCATCGGTGAGATTCTCTGCATACACCTGGACCACGGACCGGTCGCCCAACTCCGCTGCGGGAATCCTGACGACTCCATTGGTGTCAGGACGGAGGTTGAAGAGTCCCGGTGCTGGCCGGGCGAGGAAATCGAGGCTCGACTCGGGCTCAGGCGCCACGCGCTCCGCCGCCTCGCGCTTGAGGGCCGCGTCGCGGGAGAGTCCCTCGACAGCTCCAGCCATCGCCTGCGGGGCCTCGGTAGCGGTCAGTGCCGAGGTGCCCGACTCCGTGGTCCGAAGTTCCCAGGGATTCAGGATCAGACCCGGTCTCTGGAGCAGATTCCCGGGATACTTCGCGGCATAGCGCCGTTCGAGGATGTACCGATATTCGTCTCCGATCCGCCTGCCGCTCGCATACAGGTTGGGCAGCCAGTCCGGCGTCGCCAGACCCGCCCCGGGACGGGAAAAGTCAGCGAGGTCCGTCCACAGACCACCGACTGGGTCGAAGCGCGTGGCGATGACATGGACCCGGGTCAAGGGATCCCAGTCCGAAAGACGGATCGACAGGGTGTCGGTGGAGGCCTCCGTCGAGACGATCCGGAGGGATCGTCCCCCACGGCGTTCGATCGATCGGCTGGCACCCACAACCCAATCGCCAACCGGCTTTCCCGCCACGATCCGGATCGGGATGGGACTGGAGGACCCGGGTCTGACCTCGAGGGAATAGTCCCCGGCTTCGGGTTGTCCAAGATCCAGGATACCGTCCTTCACCGCGATCCGTGCGGAATGGTCCGCCACGAAAACACCGCCACGCAGTTCGAGCAGGGACACGGAGCGAGCCTCGACCCCCTCGGGCACGGGAATCTGGATCCGTTCGGCGGCCGCGACCTGGATGCCCTCTGGCCACGTCTGTTGTGACTCCATCAACGGCCACACCCGGGTGGGACCTCCGGGCAGCTTTGCGACCACCTGTCGGACCCCTTCCAGTGTGCCGAGCTGGAACCGTCCGGATCCATCCGAGCTCAGCGAGAGGACCTCTGGCTGCTGGAAACCACGGCGGAAGATCTGGACCTCGACGACCTGATCCGGGATCGCCTCACCATTGCGGCCGAGGATGTCCAGCCGATGGGCCCCAACCATCGGTGTCAGGAAGGCATCGGCGATGAGAGCCGTCCTCTGGATGCCATTCAGGGTCCAGTCCCTCTGGGCCTCGAGATGGATCTTCTGGCCCACCTGGGTCAGCGAATCGATCTCGCCATGGAGTTCGACCGTGAGACGGGCCATCCTATTGGGTGTGCGTATGGAATGGAGGAACAGGCTGTCCGGTTCCAGCTTGATGGAGCGGAGTTCTGCGGTGGAGACCACACCATCGAGGGTTTCGGTCCGGAGCGTCATCCTGGGATTCCTGAGAAGCCCAAGGGCCACCGGGGTCTTTCCGGAAAACAGCGTGGCCCGCACCGCCAGAGTGGCCTCCTGTCCCGGCAGCACCTGTTCGCGATCCAGATGGAACCGGGCCTCGAGCCGATAGGTCTCTGCAGGGTGGTCGAAGGAGACGAGACTCGCGAATCCCCCGTCGGCATCGGCCAGCACCAGCTGACGGCGTCCGGGTTCCCGGGTGAACGGGACCAGGATCCGACCGTCCTTTTCCGGATCGAAACGACGTCCATCAAGCCACGCCGAAACTCCCCGGAGCGGCTGATGTGCCTCGTCGATCGGTGTGATCCACTCCCCGGCTGCCCCAGTCTGCTGGATGAGTGAGTATTGCCCCTTGCGGATGAGGGCCCTTGAGGATTTCCCGCCGGCGATGACCTCCACGATCCAGGCTCCTCTCCGCCCCTTGAGCTCCGGAAATCTCAAGGTTTTGATCACCCTGCGGAATGGCGAAGCATCCCCACTGAAAGTCTGCTCGGAATTGGCGACGAGGCCGTCGAGATGGAGGTCCGTATTGAGCTGTCGGTTCTGCGTGGTGAAGAAGCCGAGCGTGTTGATCTCGAAGAGCCGAACGAGGACCTGGGGCGCGTTCTTCAGAACCACATCAAGTGAGACCTCCTCCGCAGGTGACAGCACCACGGGACTGTTTGGAGGGAACTCCACGTCGACCCGGTCGCGCAGTACCTGATACGCAGCGGGAGAGAGAAGCGACGCCCACCGTTCCGGATCTGGTGCGCCCGCAGTGATCTTGGCCTCGGCGAACACCGGCTTGAGCCAGTCCTCGTTCAGCCACTCCGACCAAGGCTCCCACGACGCGTCCTCCCGGGCGAACTGCAGCAGGTAGTCGCGGACCAGGACGTCATCCGATCCGATCGGCCCCGAGCCGATGAGATCGAACTTTGCATTCAGGTCGACCCCTCTATTCTGCGCCTGGGACTCCTCAAGGAACCGAGGGCTCATGTAGACCGCCGGACGAGGCAGCTTGAGATACTCGATGAACCGGTCGCGGTTCCACACCCCCCGGGAGCGGTCGAGAACGAGGCGCGCGTGGAGGATGTGGGCCTTGAGTGAGTTGAATGAGGACGGCAACGGCTTCACGGCACTCCAGAGCCGCTCCAGCCACGCCTCGCGGACCTGTGGTTCCATCACAGGGCTGGAATCCGCCGAGGGGGCGAGCTTCCGGAGTCGGGTGAGAACGAATTCCGGCTGCCGGCCGAGTTCGGCCATCGCCTGTTGCAGGGCCTCCAACTGGTCGGGCAGGAGCTGCCGGTGAAGGGCATGCTGTCCGAAACCGCGGCTTCCTGGGGCCTTCAGATCGGCAACGACAGCATCGACCAGCCCCGGCAGGTCGGGACGCTGGAGGTGCGACAGGACGTGACGGCGCTGGGCGGGGTTGAGGGGCACGGCATCACGGAGGAGCGACGGGTACTCGGATGGGTCCAGCCCCTCGAGCGCATCACGCTCAAGGACCTTCCGGAGGAATTCCTTCCGGGCGATCCGGGTGGGATCGAGGGACGTGGGGAGGGTCGGCTTCTGATCGGGGACAACCCGCACATGATCGAGGAAAGGACCGAGCCGTTCCCGCAGCCACCGGAGTGTCCGATCGGGATCGGTGCCATAGGCCAGGAGGGCCTGGCGGTTCTCGATCACCTGTCGCCTCGCGGATTCCGGGAATCGGGCGGCCCAACTTCCCAGGAGGGTCTTCAGCCGATCCGCCTGACCTGTCTGCTCGTAGTGGAGTGCATGGAAGTGGTAGTAGTCCTCGGTCCCGGGCACGAGCTGGTCGAGCACCGCAGCCCGGTCGGGCGCGAGCGCAAATCGCTCGATGAATCCAATCTCATTCTCGGCAGCGAGGGGAAGTACCCCCAGCAAGATGCCCAGGCCTCTCAGTCGGCGGAACGTGTTCATGGTGTCGGAGGACGCGCGGATTCCGGAGGCGGAACAGCTCTGTCCGGGATCCCGACAGAGGATAGGTCCAATCCCGCCGACACGCCAGCGCGGACCTCGCCAATCGGGCGCAGCAGCGTGGCGGATCGACTAGTCCAGAAGAGGCCAGAGCTCCCGGAACGCCCGCTGCGCGGATCGGTCGGGGATGTCCTCAAGCGCGGGATCCTCAAGGAAGCGCGGGGCATAGGCCGCATCCAGGGCAAAGACCCGGACCGTCTGGCCCTCCACCTCGAAGAAGGCTCGCCACGCCCCACATCCGATCTCCCATCGAATCCCCCCACGTCGACGGATCCGACGCGAGCGGTGCGGATGGGGGTCGCGGGACAGCAGCTCGATCATGCGGGGCCTGAAGTCGATACCCCAGTGTTCCTGCAGCCAGGCAGCCTGGGTCTGGGCGAGGGGTTCGAGGACCACGGTGAAGCGGGGCGGCTCGGCGAGGGAGGCCTCGACGACGTCATGCCAGCCTGCACTGGAGGAGGGAAAGGCATCGTAGGCGGGAATGTAGGGTTTGATGTCGAAGACAGGAGTGCCATCGACCAGGTCACAGGGACCGATCCGGAGATGACGCCCCTCGATGCCGAGCAGGGTGACGGGAGTCAGGCCCAAGGGGTTTGGGCGATACGGGCAGCGGGTGGCAAAGACTCCACGACGCTGTGCCGGACCTCGCGGCGGGAGCACGAGCGGACGCCAGCCTTCATTCCGGTGGAACCACCAGATCAGCCAGATCCGCTCGAACCCCTCGAGATCCCGCAGGGCCAGACTCGGTTCCACGGACCCGACCAGTTCGAGGAGGCTGTCTCCGGGATCGGCGTCCGACGGCTGGTGGCCGGCCTGGAACTTCACCTGTTTCCCGGAGCGGATGAATCCGATGGGCTGGAGTGTGAGTTCGGGCGGCATGCGGGGGTTATGGCAGAACCTCCTGCGGGCTGGCCACTGGGTTCGATCGGAACACGGCGGCCCAGGGTCAGGACCCAGAGTACACCCGTGCAGCAAAAAGCCCCGCCGGAGGGCGGGGCTTTCCGTGAAAACTGTCGGACTGGATCTAGGTCAGCGAACCGACGCAGGGGGGGTGAGCAGTACGAACACGCCACGCCGGTTCTTGGCGTAGGCCTCCTCGGTGTTGCCCACGACGGCAGGCTTCTCCTTGCCGTAGCTGATGGTGGTGATGCGGTCGCCGCTGATACCCAGCGACATCAGCTTGTCACGGACCGAGAGGGCCCGGCGCTCGCCCAGGGCAAGATTGTATTCCTCGGTGCCACGGTCGTCGCAGTGACCTTCGATGAGAAGGTTGTTGGAGGTGTTCGCCTTCAGATAGTCGGCCACACGAGGGATGTTCGGCGCGTACTGGGGCTTCACGTTGGACTTGTCGAAGTCGAAATAGACGGTGTCGGTGGCGAACTTCTCACGATCCTGCACGAAATTCCGGGCGTCGAGGTCGCTGGGAAGACCCGTGCTGCCGGGCGTGTCGGTTCCCGTGCCATTCCCAGGTCCACCGAGAGTCCCGGTACCAACACCATTTCCCGGAGTCAGCGGAATCTCACCCACCGGCCCGGCCGATCCGGACTGACCCGCGGGCAGCGGGGTCAACCCCTTCGGTTTACGGGAGCAACCGGCAGCACCTCCGAGGAGGCAGGCGGCCGTGACGAGGAGGAGGACTCGGGACAGGGAGAACTTCATGGATCAGCCTTGGAATGCGCGAACAGGGAAAAGGGAGGACCTCACTTGGACCAACTGGCTTGCGAGCACCCCCCCGAAATACAACCCAAATCCTTGACGTGCTTGGAAGGCACGTCAAGCAGCGACAGTCGCCGTTCACCGCCGACACGGCGGGTGAAGACCAGCGTGCGGGAATTCGGGGACCATGAGGGATCCTCACCCGCAGCCTTCGCCTCGGCGCTGCCGCCGTTGGCGGGCATGACGTAGATCGTGAACTCACCCGCGGCCCGGGTGAAGGCGATCCACTGGCCGTCCGGGGACCAATCGGGTTCGGTGCATTGGGTGACGCCCCCCGTGTTGAGCCGCTTCATCGCCCCACCGGAGGCCGGCATGGTGTAGAGGGAGGGACGCCCGCCCTCGGCCGAGGTGAAACAGATCGTCCGACCATCCGGGGACCAGCAGGGGGACGCTTCCAGCTCCTTCGTGGTGGTCAGCTGTCGGAGCCCGCTCCCATCCACATTGGCCAGCCACAGGTCCGGACTGCCACCCCGGCTCAGGACCATGACCACCTTGCTGCCATCGGGGGAGACCGCAGGACTGGAGCTCGTGCCGGGGAATGAGAACACGCGAGTGCGGCTCCCGCTTCGGAGATCCTGGAGGTAGATCTCAGGTCGGGACCCCCTGAACGAGGTGTAGAAGAGCTTGAGCTGCCCTGGCACCCAGGAAGGGCCGAACGAGATCGATCCATCGCTGGTGAGAGCGACGGCGTTGGCGCCGTCACAGTCGGAGGCCCAGATCTCCGAGATGAGCTCCCCACGCGCGTTGCGTCCGCCCGGGAGGTTCCGGAAGGCGATCTTGGAGCCGGCGATTCCCGGGATCTGGAGCAGCGACTTCACCACGTCATTCGCCAGAGCATGGGCCTGGGCCCGCGGGGATCCACCCGGGTAGGCCCGGGAAAACAACACCTGCTGGGTATTGACGTCGGACAATGCGCCGCGGACCTCACCCTGTCCCGATCCGGCAAGCCGGTATTGGGGGGCAGCCCCGCTATTGACCTCGAACCCGACGACAAAGAGGTCGAATTCAAGGATCTTGCGTACCTCGTCGGAGTAGCCCGTGACCGAAATGGGAATGGTTCGAACCGCACCCTTTGTGATCGTGACGCCGCCATCCTGGGCGGTAGCGAGGATCGAGAGGGTGACCGAGAGGATCACGGCGGCGGTACGGGCGAGCGGGGCGCTGAGGAATCCGGTCTTCATAGGGAGGCTGAGGCTTCGAGGACAAACTTCACGGGGACGACCAGTCGGGACTCGTTGAACTCGTCCGGGAGCGGGCGGAGCTTCCGGTTGCGACGGAAGATCTCCTCCACCGAGGCATCGAGGGAGCGGACCCCGGAAGAGCGCTTGATGGTCACATCGAGAACCGTCCCATCCTTGGAGAGGGTCAACTGGACACCGACCCACTCGTTGCCCGAGGTGGTGGTGGCCGGGCGGCGCCATTGCTGGTAGAGGAATGTCTGGAGCCAGGAAGTGTAGGGCGCGTAGGCGGCACCCCCGGGGCCGGGCATCTCGATCTTGGTCGAGCCCCCGACATTCTGGGAGACGCCCGCAGCGGCCCCGGAGAACCGGGCGGCCAGTTTCTGGGCCGATGCGGCCCGTTGCTGTTGCGCACGCGCCTCGGCGGCCGCGGCCTCCTTCGCCTCCTTGGCTTCACGCGCCTCCTTGGCCTCACGCTCCGTCTTCCTACGGTCGGCCGCACTCACGGTGCGGACCTGGCTGCTGACCTGGATCTTGGCTGGGGTCTTCTCTGGCTTCCGGGAGGTGTCGACATCCTGGGCCTTGGCCGTGGGACGGATGTCCTTGGAGACCTCGATCTTCGGTTCCGGTTCGACGGTCTTGGTGGGTTCCGGTTCTGCGACTTTGGCAGGAGCGGGCTCCGGGGGAGCAGGCTTCACTTGGGGTTCAACCGGCTTTGGCTCGACCTTGGGCACCTCGGTTACAGGCAGTGCCTTGGGTAACGCCTCAGCGGACGGCGGAGGTGTCCCCTCGACCGCAGCCAAGGGACGAGGATTGGGTGTCCCACCCCCGATCTGGGTGCCCATGGTGAGCTTGAGATCGGTGGGGATGATCTCCAGGAACGGAACCTCCGGTTGGACAACCTTCTTCGCGGTCAGGCCACCCACCAGGATCACCAGCGTCAGCAGGGCAGCGTGGCCCACTGCCGATCCCGCCAAGGTGCGCTGGAAGAGGCGGTCCACGTCAACGTCCCCCCTGGGTGTCGGTGGCGATGTCGAACCGGGTGATCCCGTTCCGACGGCAGACCTCGATGATGTTGACCGGGAGCTCGAACTTCCCGGCACGGTCCGCCCGGATCCGAACCACAAGGTTCGGGTTCTTCCGATATTCCTCCACCAGCCGCGACTCCAGCAGCCGCAGGTCCGCACCGAGGGCCCGTCCGCGGATGTAGTAGACGCCGTCGGGGCGGGCCTCGACCACGATGACATCGTCCTGTTTCGCGCTCGGCTTGTTCGATCCGCCCGCCGGGAGCTTGAGGCTGATGGACTGCTCCATCAGCGGGGTGGTGATGATGAAGATGATCAGCAGGACGAAGGCGAGATCCAGAAGGGGGGTGACGTTGATGTCGTTCAACGTCACCAGCGAGTTGCGTTGGGAGAAACGGCGCATGCGGACGGGGGTGCTGACCGGTCTCGGAGGAGGATTATTCGTCCTTCAGGAATTCCGTCTCCATGCGCGAGGCCAGCGCCTGGGCGAAGTTGTCGAGCTCCACCGTATGCACCCGGAGCGTGTGGACGAGCCAGTTGTACCCAAACATGGACGGGATCGCGACCAGCAGACCCGCCACGGTGGTCACGAGGGCGGCGGAAACTCCGGGGGCCATGACGGCAAGATCCGCCCTCGCCCCGGCCTGGGCGGCTACCGCCACGCCGCCGAAGGCGTCCATGACGCCCCACACGGTGCCCAGCAGCCCGAGAAACGGAGCCCCGCTGACCGCCACAGCCAGGAGCACCAATCCGGACTCGAGCCGCAGGGATTCGCGGGCGACCGAACCCTCGAGGGACCGCTTCACATGCTCCACGCCTTTCAGGGTGGCATGGACCTTACGGGTGCCATCCGAGGCCCGGAGATGCCCCTCCAGGTCGTTGCAGCCATCCAGATACACGGAGAACAGGGGACAGCCATCCACCTGCAGCTTGCGATCGAAGATGGCGAGGACGGACTTCTGCTGGCGGAACTCGGCCTCGAAGTAGTGGTTGAGGCGCTGGGCCCGGCGCATCTGGAGGGCCTTCGAGGCCATCACCGACCAGGCGAAGACCGAGAAGATAAGGAGGATGACGATGATGACCTTGGCCTCAGGCGTCGCCTGGTTCCAGATGTAGGTCAGCGTGAAACCACCCTGTTGGGCAGCCAGCAGACCGGGGATGTAATTCATCGTTCCGTGGTTCTCTCAATGTCCTCCAACGCGCAGCTCGATTAAATCGCGGGCCCGACTCCGGTCAAAGCTTTACTTCCCGGCGCACGGGCGTTTCCCGATTCGGGACCGCATCCCGTCACACACGTCACCCGGCGGCACTCAACGGCGACGACGGCGATGGAAGTCCAGGAATCCACGGTGGGCGGCAGACTCCAGCCGCCAGTGCTCCACCAGGGACTCGAACGCCTGAAGCGTCTGGGGTCTCAGATGGTGCTCCATGTCCTCGACATCGTCGGCCACCACCTCGTCGGCCAGCCCCAGCATCTGGAGGAGCTCGGTGAGGATCCGGTGCCGGTGGCGGATGTGCCTGGCCACCGAGGCCCCTTCGCGGGTCAGGGTGAAGCCGCGGTAGCGTTCGTAGTTCAGGTAGCCCCGCTTGGCGAGGCGTCGCACCATGTTGGAGACCGTGGAGCGGCTCAGCTGAAGCTCCTCGGCGATGTCGGTGACACGTGCATACCCCTTGGAATCGACCAGATCCTGGATGCGCTCGAGATGGTCCTCCGTGGACTCCGATCTCAGAGGGGCCATCCGGGCCGCGCTGCGCGTCTTCGCTGGCATTCCAGTGGGCTACCAGAAGCCAAACCCCGTGCCAAGGCCGGATGTTTTGAGGAGCTGGATTTGTTTTTACCCTCAAACATTTGATTTTGACCCCTACTTCCTCGTGCGGTACCAATCTCCCCGGTGAAGACTCCGATCGCAACCGCGGCGTCGAGGCGGCTGGCCTCCGGCCAGCGCTGTCGCCTTTGGACCGCAGCGGGGCTTCTGCTGATGTTGCTGGTCCTGCATGGCTGTGGCCGTGGGGGCGACGACTCGCCCGTGGGGGCTTCGAACCGCACAGGGCCCAAGCGCATCGTGACGACCTTCACGATCCTGCAGGACATGGCCCAGAACGTGGCCGGCACCAATGCCGTGGTGAAATCCATCACCAAGCCCGGGGCCGAGATCCACGAATACGAGCCCACACCGGGTGACGTGGTGAAGGCTCAGCACGCGGATCTCGTCCTATGGAACGGGCTGGGGCTGGAGCGGTGGTTCGAGCGCTTCTTTGGGAACCTCAAAGGTGTCCCGGAGGCGGTGCTTTCCGAGGGAATCCCGCCGATCAGCATCACGGAGGGCGCCTACTCGGGAAAGCCGAATCCCCATGCCTGGATGTCCCCGACCAACGCACTCCGCTACGTCGAGAACATCCGGAATGCCCTCGTGAGGCTCGACCCGGAACACGCCGAGGCCTACACGGCGAATGCCGCTGCCTATTCGGAAAGGATCCGCGCCATCGACGAGCCACTGCGCCGGCGTCTTGGCTCGATCCCGGCGGATCGGCGCTGGCTGGTCACCAGCGAGGGGGCGTTCCCATACCTCGCCCGGGACTACGGGCTCAGGGAGCTCTACCTGTGGCCGATCAACGCGGACGAGGAAGCAACCCCGCAACAGGTCCGGAAGGTCATCGACCGAGTCCGGGCTGAACGCATTCCCGCCGTTTTCAGCGAGAGCACCATCAGCGACAAGGCCATGCGCCAGGTCGCCCGTGAGACCGGCGCGCGGTTCGGCGGGATCCTCCATGTGGATTCGCTGACCGACGAGGGCGGCGCTGTCCCGACCTACCTCCAGCTGCTGCAGACCAATGCGGACACAATTGTCCGAGGCCTGTCCGGCAACCCAATGCCATGACACCCCCCGCTCCGTCCCAGCATCCCTTCGACCTCACGGTCGACCATGTCACGGTCACCTACCGGAGTGGCCATGTGGCCGTGCACGATGCCAGCTTCCGTCTCCATTCCGGGACCATCTGCGGGCTGGTCGGCGTCAACGGCAGCGGAAAATCGACCCTGTTCAAGACCATCATGGGGTTCCTCAACCCGGATTCAGGCTGGGTCTCCATCGGGGGGCGGTCGATCCGGGAGGCCCAATCGAGGAACTGGGTCGCCTATGTGCCGCAGTCGGAGGAGGTGGATTGGACCTTTCCCGTGACGGTCTGGGACGTGGTGATGATGGGGCGGTATGGCCACATGAACCTGCTCCGAATCCCGGCTGCCCGGGACCGCAGCAAGGTGGAGGAAAGCCTGCGGAGGGTGGACCTCTGGGAGCTTCGGGACCGGCAGATCGGCGAGCTGTCGGGCGGACAGAAGAAACGGGCCTTCCTGGCCCGATCCCTCGCACAGGAAGGACGTGTCATCCTTCTCGACGAGCCCTTCACCGGGGTCGATGTCCGGACCGAGGCCGCGATCATCCAGCTCCTCAAGGAACTGAGGGACGCCGGGCAGATCCTCCTGGTGTCGACCCACAACCTCGGATCGGTCCCGGAGTTTTGCGACCACGCGGTGATCATCCAGCAGTCGATCGTTGCCGCGGGCCCCCTTGTGGAGACCTTCACCGAGCAGAATCTCGCGAAGGCATTCGGGGGAGTCCTCCGACACTTCCGGTTCGACCAATCCACGGTCCAGCCCCACGACAACCACCGCATCACGGTGTTGACCGACGACGAGCGGCCCCTCGTGTTCGGCAAGGATGGACACCTGGAGTTCACCGAACGTCGGGAGCACGAGGACATTGTCCGGGAGAGGACCCTCCCGGGGGATGAACCATGATGGAGTCCCTGCTCACCCCTTTCGGATACGAGTACCTCGTGCGGGCGCTCTGGGTGTGTGCGCTCGTCGGCGGGGTCGGAGGGCTGCTGTCGTGCTTCGTGACCCTGAAGGGCTGGTCCCTGATGGGAGACGCGCTATCCCATGCGGTGGTTCCGGGTGTCGCGGTCGCTGGCATCCTTGGGCTCCCCTTCTCGGTGGGTGCGGCGTTCGCCGCAATGCTCGCCACCGCGGGCATGGGATTCCTGAGGGCCCGCACACCCCTGAGGGAGGATGCGGTCATCGGCATTGTGTTCACGACCTTCTTCGCGCTGGGCCTGCTGCTGCTCTCCCTGCGCCCCGCCGGCATCAACCTCCGCACGATCGTGTTCGGGAACGTTCTTGGAATCGACCCGGCCGACAGTCGTCAGCTTGTCGCAATCTCGTTCGGGACGCTGGCGATCCTCGCCGTCCGGTGGCGTGACCTCGTCCTGTTCTGCTTCGACACCAACCAGGCCCGATCCATCGGACTGAACACCGCCGTGCTGCACGGCACCCTGCTCACCCTTCTCTCGGCAACCGCCGTGGCCTCGCTCCAGACCGTCGGCGCCGTCCTCGTGGTGGCCACCCTGGTCACGCCCGGGGCGACGGCCTATCTGCTGACCGACCGTTTTGGTCGGATGCTGATCCTCTCTGGGACACTGGGCGCCTCGACCGCCGCATGTGGGGCCTACCTGAGCTACTTCGTGGACGGATCGACCGGCGGCTGCATCGTGGTCCTCCAGACCACGGGATTCCTGGCCGCCTGGGTGTTTGCACCCCGGCACGGACTGCTCGGGAACCGGTGGCACCGCGGACGGGACGGGACGGGAGGAACCCCGTGAGCTGGTCGTCCCCATTCGAGCACGAGTTCATGAGGACCGCGCTGCTCATGGCGGTGATGGTCGGCACGGTGTGCGCCGTCTTCTCCTGCTTCCTGGTGCTGAAGGGGTGGTCGCTGATGGGGGATGCCGTCGCCCATGCCGTCCTTCCGGGAATCGTGATCGCCTACTGGGCCGGCCTGCCCCTCAGTGTCGGCGCCTTCGCCTCCGGGCTTCTCTGCGCCGTCGGCTCGGGCTACATCCGGAGCCGAAGCCGGGTGAAGGAGGACACCGTCCTGGGTGTGGTCTTCACCGGATTGTTCGGACTCGGGCTCGTCCTCTTCACGAAGGTCGAGTCCGACCAGCACCTCAACCACATCCTGTTCGGCAATCTCCTGGGCATCCCGAGAGCGGAGGTGATGTGGACCTCGACCACCGGGATTCTGACCCTTGCGATCATCACCCTGCGGCACCGGGATCTGCTGCTGTTCTGCTTCGACCCGGGGCAGGCGCGGAGCATCGGGCTTAGCCCTGCCCGTCTCAATCTCATCCTGCTGGGGCTCCTGGCCCTGACCATCGTCACGGCGCTTCAGGCGGTCGGGGTGATCCTTGTGGTCGCGATGCTGGTGACTCCGGGCTGCCTGGGCTTCTTGATGGCCGACCGATTCCCACGGATGGTGGGGTTTGCGGTGGCCTCGGCGGTTCTTGCAGCGGTCTCGGGAACCTATGTGAGCTTTTTTCTCAATGCGTCGACCGGGGCCTGCATCGTCCTCGTCCAAGCCCTTCTCTTCGGTGCCGCACTGGTTCTTTCCCCCCGAAAGGGACTCACGATCCTGCATCGCCGGGGTCGGAAGACCAAGGATCGCATCCCCGATCCAGCCCACGGCTGATCCGTAGACCAACGGGCATCACCGCTGCCGGCGACGGACTCCGAACACATTCCCGACCGGATGTGGGAGGCCGGGATACAGCGGATTCCTCGGACGGTTCAGGACGGTGCCGCCAAGCCACGAGCCCCCGAGAACCAGGGTGGTGGAAGCCCCCCCATCCATCCGGATGGCATCCGAGGCGCCGAGCTCACCGATGAGATCCGACGCCTCGCTGGCGCTGAGACCTTCGCTGTATCCGGGCTGCTTCCCGTCCACGACCAGGAAACAGAGCCACCGTTGGTCGGGAGAGACCCCAACCATGGTCACGGCGTCCACCTCCGTATTCTCAAAGGTGTTGGTACCACCCCGCCGAACCACCAGAAATCCACCCGCACCCCACCGGACATCCGGGATCTGACCGGGGACCTGGAGCATCCGGATGCCGCCCTTGGAGTCCACGATCAGGGCGTCGAGATTGGAGACCGGAGTCGACCACCACTGCCCGTCCGAGACCGCAAGCCCATCGAGGCGGACTTCGCCACCGGGAAGGATCGGCTCCGGGACGAATGGGGTGGCATTGACGACCGCAACGAGTCCGTTGTTCCTCAGCGTGGAGAGAGGCCAATCGGCCCGAATGCGGCCACCCGAGTCGGGGCGTGCCGGCGGCACCACCAGCTCGAGATCCCCTCGTCCCAGGTCGAACCTCAGGACATGGCCGCGAATCTCCCGGGGGAATGACCTGTGGAACCGGCAGTGGTCCACCCCGGGTTCGCGTGTCGTCCAGGGTTCAAACCCCGGACCTGCCGGAGGCCATGTCTCAAGGAAGGCCGGAGCCCGGAGCCCACCCCAGACCAACCACAGGAAGAACGCAGTTCCCGGAACAAGGAGGGCGGCGAGAAAGCGCCCGTAGGATGGAAATCGACGATGGGTTCGGTTTCGGCTGCGTCCTCTCATGGTACTGGATGCCGTCGGGGTCACCAGACCTCGACCGGTCCCTGCGGAACCGGGATGGCGGATCGTGTGGTACTGGGCGGTTCTCCGACTGTCGACGCATATCCCCGGGAGAGCGGAGCCGGCCGATACCGGGGCAGGAGCTCGCCGGTCTCGTCACAGAATTGTGCCCTCCATCGGAGATAGTCCGCGACGATTCCATGGAATTCCTGCCGGGAGACCAGCCGGACCACCCGCTTGTTGAACTCGGCGACCGGACCGAAGCGCCGCGAGTACCACGGAGCCACCTTCCGGAACATCACGCATCCATGCTCCTCGCCAAACACCTCGATCATGAGATCCAGATGCCGGTTCACGATGCGGATGCGCTCCTCGAGTCCGGGCTCCAGAGACGCCTCGCCCGTGGAAAGGTGCTGTCGGATCCGTCGGAAGATCCACGGATCATAGAAGGCGCCCCGGCCGATGCTCACCCCGGCGCAACCAGTCTCGCGCAGCATGCAGGCCGCGGCCTCGGGGGTGGTGACATCCCCGTTGCCGATGACCGGAATGGACCGGACCGCCTCCACAACCGCACGGATTCCCCGGAGATTCACGGAGCCCGAGAAGCCCTGTTCCCGGGTGCGTCCATGGACAAATACGGCCGCCACTCCGGCATCCTCGAGAGCCCGGGCCAGATCCGGTGCGGTCAGATTCTCGTCATCCCATCCAAGACGCATCTTGGCCGTCACTGGGATCCGCAAGGCCTCCACCATGCCCCGGACCAGACGGGCGGTACGGTCCAGTTCCGTCATCATTGCCGAGCCCCCGCCCACCCGACAGACCTTACGGACCGGGCAGCCCATGTTGAGGTCGATGGAATGGACGCCCCGTTCCTGGAGGAACACGGCCGCATCACGCATCTCCTCGGGAACCGACCCGAAGAGCTGGACCGCCAGGGGCCGGTCCGTCTCGTGGGTCTCGATGAGCTTCAGAGCCTTCCGGTTCCGCTCCAGCAGGGAACGGGCGTTGACCAGGTCGGTGGTGCAGAGGTCCACCCCGCCCAGCTCCCGGACGACACGGCGGAACGGAAGGTTGGTGTAGCCCGCAAGCGGGGACAGGAAGAGGTTCGAGCGGAGCTCGAGCCGACCGATCCGGAGGGCTGAGGAGGCAGCCGCTTCGGGAAGCGTGTGGGACATCGTCGGGATCACTCCCCCTGGGCGGTGTTCTTCCGGCTCTTCGAGGGGTTTGCCGGGGTCTTGGTCGTCTTTGGCTTCGGAGCGGCCTTGGTGGGCGACTTGGACTTGGACTGGACCTTGTTCCCCGGCTTGGGACGGACCGGGTCGGGCGGCACCACATTGAGGGTGAACTCGGTGGACCAGACGGACCGACCCGCGACGAGGGCACCGGCCCTGAGGGTGTGGTTGCCGGCCGGGACATTGGCCACCTGGAAGCGCCATCGTCCGTCCGGAGGAACCACCAGGGGATCTCCCAGCGGATCCGAGTACCAGTAGAGCCGCACGACGGATCCCGGATGGGCCAACCCCTCCACGACCAGCGTCTGTCCCGGCGCGAAGGTCGTGCCCGGCACGGGACTCAGCCAGGTCGTGGGCTGCAGTATCGGCATCGGCGCGGGTAATGGACGCGGAGGCGCGACCCGAGGGGTCGGGAGCACGAAGAGCAGGCCTCCGAGCAGGAGGATCAGCACAGGCACGGCCAGGTGGGCCGTGTCGAATCCGGGCTCCCAGAGTGAGGGGCGGCGTGGTGGAAAGGTGCCCTCCATGCGTCAGCCCCCCTTCTCCGCCTTGAGCGCAGCCAGCTCCGCGGCAATCTCGTTCCGTTCCCGGGTCATGAGCTCCAGTTCGATGGCCAGCGATTCGTCGCCACCCCCGGCGGCTGCCGCCTCGCGAAGACGTTCCAGCTCCCGCTGCCCATCCTCATGGGAACGGGTAGTTGCGAGAAGCTCGGCCTCGATCTCCAGGACCTTCTGTTCCCAGTCGGCAGCCCGGCGCTCCTGCTCCCTCAGCGATTCCTTCAGGGTGGTGATTTCGTCGCTTGGGGAGCCCTCCTGCGATGGCCGGGACTCGCCCTGCACACTCCAACGCCCCTGCAGCTCGGCCACCCGCGCCTCGGTCTCCGCAAGACGGGACAGGGATCCAGCCAGCTCAGCCGATTTGGCCTCGAGAGCCGCCTCGAGCTCGGTGATGGTCTTCCTCGACTGGGTCGCTTGCTGCTCCTGCTCGACCATCAACTCCTGAAATGCCGCGTCATCGGAGCCGGCAACCGGGGTCCTGGACTGGCCCTCGAGCTCCTTCTCGAGACTCCTGCGGGTTGCGTGGGCCGCCTCGAGGTTGGCTTCGGTCTGGGCCAGCCTGCCCTTCAGGGACGCCGACTCCTCGGCCGCCTCGCCAATCTGGTCGGCGAGCTGCTTCACCTCCTCAATCCGGGCCTTCAGCTTCGTCTCCGCGGCGGACATCGACTGGCGGACATCCTCCAACTCGGCTTCGAGGGTAGACCGCCGCTGGGTCTCGGCCTCCAGCCCGGTGGCCAGCTTGGCTTCGCGATCCCGGGATTCCGCCAATGCCGCGAGGGTCTCCTGGTGGGCGGTCTCAGCGCTCACCCTCTGTCCCGAGACGGCCTGGAGTTCCGACTCGAGCGCGGTCCGTCGGTCCCTCTCCGCGGCGAGTTCGTTGCCGATGCGGGTTTCCACGACCCGGGCCTCGGCAAGCGCCCGCTCCACCCGACCAAGGGCTCCCCGGGACTCCAGCAGATTGATCTCCGCACGCGCCTGCATGTCCTCTGATTCCAGCAGCGCAGCCTCGACGGTCTGCCGACGCTTCGCCTCGGACGCGAGCTCGAGCTCGAGCTCGGCGACGCGGCCCAGAGTGGACTCGTGATCTGCCGTGACCTGGTCGAGATTGGCCTGCAGCCCAGAGACAGCACTGGATTCGGACCGGAGACGAGCCTCCTGCTCCTCGAGACGCAAGCGGAGGTCCAGGACCTCCCCGGAAAGCGCCTCCCTCTCCCGGTTCATGGAGGCGACCTCCGCCTCGACTGTCGACACGGTGGCCTCGAGAGCCAGCCGCCTTGAATCCAGCTCTTCGTGCTGACTTTCCAAGACCGAAAGCTTGCTGCGGGCGGCGGTCAGGAGGGACTCCGAGACCGATCGCCCCTTCTCACTCGCGTCCAGCTCCGCAAGTTTGGCCTTCAGCTCGGTCTGGCAGCGGCCATGGGCAAAGCGTTCCGAGTCGAGCTCCTCGCCGCGACGTCGGGCGGCATCTCGGGCATCCGCAAGGGGTCGACGGAAATACCAGACCTCCAAGACCCACTCGAGGAAGACTCCCAGGAGCAAGGCGATGAGGAGCCATACCACGGGGTGTTGGGCCACGGACTGGATCATAGGCATCAGAGTTCCTGGGCGATGCTACGGAACGGGTGGGAGAAAGGAAGTTGAGAGATGGGATAAACGACCTCACGCCTAGAGGTGTCCCGACCGCGACGAACACGACAGTCCCCCGGAAGATCGGCGGGAACAGATATGGCCCCCCCTGCGGGGAGGGAATGACGGACCCGATCCGAACCTCCGGAATCAACGGGCCCGCTGGGTCAGCGCCGCCTTGCCGATGTCGGTGATGACATCCCAGGCAGGTCCCGGGAATTTGTGCATGCCGACCATCACTTCCTCGAACGCATCGAGGAACCAGCGCACATCGGACTCACCGATCACGAACGGAGGCAGAAGCTTCACCACGTCGATCGCGTGCCCCGCCACCTGGGTAATGATGTGGTGGCGGCTCATGAGCGGCATGACACAGGCCTGCGGGAACAGGCTCTTGTCGAGGCCATGGCAGATGCCCCAGGCCGTCTTGAGGGTGAGGGACCTTGGGGAACCGAACTCGATCCCCATCATCAGTCCGCGCCAGCGGACCTCCTTCATGAACTCGAACCGGGGGATCATCGCACGGAGCCCCTCACCCAGCAGGTTGCCCATGCGCTCCGCGTTCTGCATCAGCCCCTGCCGATCGATGACGTCGAGGGCCGCGAGACCAGCCGCCATCGCGAAGTTGCCCTGGCTGAAGGTCGAGCTGTGCACCACGGACCGCTGCATGCTCGAGAAGACCTTGTCGTGGATCCACCGCTTGCAGAGGACGGCGGCGACCGGGACGAATCCGGCCGACAGCGTCTTGGACAGCACCACGATGTCGGGATCCACCTCGGGGCCATCATGCTCGATGGCGAGGAACTTCCCGGTCCGGCCCATGCCAGACTGGACCTCGTCGTCGATGAACAGGGCACCGTATTTCCGGCACAGACGCTGGGCGGCCAGGAGATACCCCGGGGATCCGATGAAGACCCCCTTGCCCTGGATGGGTTCGACGACGAACGCGGCGACGTCTCCCTTGCGGAGCTCCGTCTCCAGGGCATCGAGGTTGTTGAAGTCGATCATCCGGCACCCGGGGAGGTAGGGCTCGAACCCGGACCGGAAGCTGTCATCCCCGTTGACCGACAGAGCACCGTAGGTCAGGCCATGGTACGCCTTCTTGCAGTGGATGATGCCCGGCCTGCCGGTGGCGCATTTCGCGTACTTGATGGCCGCCTCGACACCCTCGGCCCCGGAGTTGGCGAAGAAGACCATGTCGAGGTCGTTGGGCATCCGCTTCTTCAGCTCCTCCGCAAGGATCCCGGACAGCAGCGGGGCCTCCATCTTCACAAGACTCGGATAGTCGGCATCGAGGAACTCCTTCAGGACCCGTCGCACATCCGGATGGTTCCGCCCTAGGCCGAACACCCCATAGCCGGAGAGCATGTCGAGATACCGCGCACCCTCGACGTCCCACAGGTAGGGTCCCTCGGCTCGGACGTAGCAGTGGTCGAACCCGATGGTCTTGAGCGTCTTGACGTTCGCGGGGTTCACATGGGCCGCGTGGAGGTCGTAGTTGCGCCCCTGGTGCTCCTTGAGGAGCGCCACGATATCCAACCCCTCGGGGGCCGACTTCTTTCCGTCCGGATCCA